>Ga0209682_10000072_pt1 | contig 30572 bp, 21 predicted proteins | sample DOMMetBare2Fresh_2_FD_187471 | JGI IMG/M metagenome (GOLD analysis project Ga0209682, IMG submission 187471) | Wetland sediment microbial communities from St. Louis River estuary, USA, under dissolved organic matter induced mercury methylation -... | ecosystem: Environmental > Aquatic >... | reverse complement strand
GGGCGCCCCTCTCCCGCGTGGGGGAGTGCGTGTGGGAGAGGGGACGGGGGTGAGGGTCTCTGGGCGGGGGAAGGCCCCGTCGCCGAACGACTTTGACGGAGTCCTGGCCCATGTTCACGACCGCTTGACATCCGCCCCCGCTCGGCCCAGAATCGGTTTGCAAAACAAACCGGTCGTCCAGATCCGGGAGCTGGGACGGCCCGCTGCGGCGTGAGAGGAGTCACAGCAACCATGAGCACCACCCCGTTCGAGCAGCTCGCCAACCTGGACCGGCGGGTCCATGACCCGGCGCGCCTCTCCATCCTGACGGCGCTCTCGGCATGCGAGCGGGCCGACTTCCTGTTTCTCCTGCGGATCACCGGCCTGACCAAAGGAAACCTCTCCTCCCATCTCTCGAAGCTCGAAGAAGCCGGCCTGGTCGAGATCGAGAAGCGGTTCGTGGACAAGAAGACCCAGACCCTCGTCCGCCTGAGCGGCGCCGGCCGGCAAGCCATCGAGAGCTACTGGCAAGAGATGAAAGCGCTCGGCGAGAGCGCCACCCGCTGGCAACCGCAGAGCCTCGCGCCGGCGTTGTCGACAACGTAGCCGCAAAAGAAGCCCGTCGCGTTGAAGACTCTGGAAAGCCAGGTGACCGAGTAGCCGCCCCTACCGCCGCCCCACGTACAGATCGATCACCTCTTCGATCGACCGGCGGCAGACCTGGCAGAAGGGGACTTCGTCGCGGGTGAACATGATGCAGTCGGCCTGCGGGCGATACGAACCCTTCGCCGCGTAGTTGGCTCCTTCGAAGGCCCCGGCCTTTCCGGCGTATTTCTCGGAGCCCAACAGCTTCGTGTCCGCGGTCTGTTGCTCGCGGAAGAGGGCGTCCATCTCGTCCTCGGAGCGGTTCTGCGCGCGGATCTCGCGGCGGCGCTTCTGGAAGGCGGCGGATTCCTTCTCGAAGGCGTCTTTCGACCACGGAGTCGGGAGCGGCGTGTCCGCGGCGATCAGGTCGCGCCACTTGAGGGTCTCGCGGTCGGGATGCGTGGTGACGTTCCGCTCCCAGGGCTCGACGGGATCGGCCGTGGGCTCGAAGGCCACGTCCGAGGTGTAGTACTCGTCGGCCAGGCCGGCGAAGTGATGGCCGAATTCATGGATGAAGACGTAGGGGGCCCACAGGCTGTCCGCCGCCACGGTCGAATACTGGCCGAAGATGCCGCCGCCGCCGTAGGTGCGGCTGTTGGTCAGGATCTCGATGAATTCGTACGGCGCGAAGGCGGCGACGTCGCGCAAGGCGCGGTTCTCGAAGGTGAGCACGTAGCGCTCGGAGCCGAAAGCGTCATAGCTGGCCCCGACCGGTGAGCGGCGGTGGACGCCGGTCGAGGGGCGCGAGATGCCCGACTCCAGGGCGGGCGGGCAGAGCCCCCAGACGTTGAAGTCGCTCCGGCGCTCCTTGAACGGCGAGGTGTTGAACAGGATCTCCACCAGCCGCCGCGCGTCCTGCTCGAACTTCCCTCGCTCGGCCGCCGTATAGCCATCCCCCAGGATCAGGAAATCGACCTTCTCGGCCGATGGGCCGTTGTGCTCGATCGTGAGCAGCTCTCCCGGGCTCGGCGGCAGCGACGGATCGATCGCCGGATCGGCCGGATCGACCAGCAGCGACCAGATCTCGTGGAAGGCGTTCCGGGCATCCCGCTTCTTGAGCACCACCTGCACGGGCGCGGCCGGTGCCGGGAAGCGGAGCGATTCGTGAAACGTCCGCCACACCTCGTTCGCCTCTCCTGTCGTCTCCCACTCGCCGTAGACCGAGGCGAAGCCACGGGAGTAGACGACGCGGTTGGTCTGGCGGTCGAGCACCTCGAAGAGGTACTTGCCCAGGTTCGTGTCGTCCACCGGGCGGGCCGGATTGCCCGGCCAGGCACCCGGCTCGAGCACGATCCGGTCGAGGCTGAAGTGCTCCTGGGTGGCGTTGCCCGTGTGGTGGTAGTCCACCCGCAGGGTGCGGGGTGCAGGTGCGGGAGCGGTGGCGGCCAGCAGTGAGGCGGCGAGAAGGGCGGAGATCATGAAACGGGATGCTAGCAGAGGCCGATCCGGATAAACTCTCTGCCGACACCCGGTGTCCCAAGGAACGGAGAGACCGACATGCAAGCCGGCCAGCGCATTCGAGACTACGTCCTCGTCGAGAAGATCGGGCAGGGGGGGATGGGCGAGGTATGGAGCGCTTTTCATGAGGTTCTGGAGCGCCAGGTGGCGATCAAGGCCCTCGCGACCCATATCTCGGAAGATCCCGAGCTCAAGAAGCGCTTCCTCCAGGAGGCGCGGGCGCAGGCCCGGATTCAGCATCCGCGCGTGCTGGGGGTGATGGACGCGTTCCAGGACGGGGGCATCGACTATCTGGTCATGCCCCTGGTGGTCGGCAAGTCGCTCGCGGATCGCCTCGCCGAGGCCCACGGCCCTCTCCCACTCGCCGAGACGCTGCGCATCGCCTCCGACGTCCTCGATGCGCTCGACGCCGCGCACCAGAAAGGGATCATCCATCGCGACGTCAAGCCGTCGAACATCCTGATCGACCGGGAGGGGCGCGCCAATCTCACCGACTTCGGCATCGCCCTGCTCGTCGGGGCGGACCGGATGACGCGCACCGGGATCTCCCTGGGCACGCCGTACTACATGAGCCCGGAGCAGATCCAGTCGCCCCAGGGCCTCGACCAGCGGTGCGACGTCTACAGCGCCGCCTGCGTGATCTACGAGATGCTCGCCGGGCGCCCGCCGTTCATCGGCGAAGGCAAGGGGGACACCAACTTCGTCGTGCTGGAGGCGCACCTGCAGAAGCTGCCGGAGCCGGTCCGCCGGTGGAATCCGGCCATTCCGGCCGCCATCGATACGGCGGTGCTGCACGGTCTCGCCAAGGAACCGTACCAGCGGTACGCCGGCTGCGGCGAATTCCGCCGCGCTCTGGAGATCGCCGCGGCGGCTCCGGAGCCGATCCGGATGCCCCCGACGCTGCCGCCGCCCCCTCCGACACCGCCGCCTCCGGCGCCGTCCTACAGCACCTACCCGGTACCTCCGGCTCCGGCGGCTCCGGCGCCTCCGGCCTTTCCGCCTCCCCAGGCGATGCGGGCGGCCGCGCCGATGCCGCCGCCGGTTCCGCCGCAGGCGTATCACCCGGCGGTGCCTCCGGCGTACCCGCAGCCGATGCCCGCCGCGCCGCAGAAATCCCGCGGCGGTTTCTTCCTCGGCATCGGCTGCGGCGTGGTGATCGCCCTCTTCGGGCTCTACAGCATCGGCAACTGGTACTCCAAACAGCAGCAGAAGACGGACGACGCCAAGACCCAGGAGACCCCCACCGACCAGACGACCACGGCGGCTCCCGAGACCAAGAGCGAGAGCGAGACCACGACGGCTCCGACGGACGGGCTCGCCGGCAAGTTCGTCAAGATCTGGGCCGATCACAACGTCCAGCAGGAGGGGAAGACCGGCATGCTCATCCACACCCACTTCATCATTGAGGGAGCACGCCAGGACGCTTGCCAGCTCACCGCATATTTCCACTACGCGAACGGGGACGTCCTCAAGGACTTCGACCAGACCTACCGGAGCAACGACGGCCAGGTCGCCGTGTGGGGCGACTTCACGCCCGAGTACGACTCGACGGAGTTCGAGGACTTCAAGCTGTTCATCCCCTACGACCAGTTGCACATGGCCGCCGGCCATCACGAGCTCAAGTTCAACATGCAGATCCACCACAAGCCGAGCGGCCAGATCGCCGCGGAATCGGAGTACGCGACGTTCACGCTGGACCAGCAGTGACGAGGGTTCGAGGCTTCCTGCGAAAGAGGGCGAGGGCGGCGATCAAGCCGATCCCCACCGTCCCGCCGAGCCAGCCGAACAGGAAGCGTCCCAGGAGCGGCCGGGCGTAGTCCCAGTTCGCCGCGGGAGCCTGGCGGGCGAGCCCCTCCAGCGGATTCGGCGGCATCAGGAGACCATCCGCCAGAGCGGCCGAGAAGGTCACCCTCTCCAACTCCTGCTTACCGAACACACCACTCCAGAAGCCCTCCACGGTCTGCCACTTCGCACTGTCCGAAGCGAAGGGGTAGACGAGGACGACGTGCGCCTCCGGAAACGGCTCCTCGACCGGGCAGGTCTTGCCCGGCGTGTCGTTCCGTAGATCGCTCAGCACGAACACCCATCGCTCCGCGTCGGGCTCGCCCCGGCTCAGGAAGCGGCCGATATCGGTCAGAGGTCCGCAGATGTCGGAGCCCAGAGGCTTGGGCTGCGGCCGGTCCTGCACCCGCTGCGCCCAGGCTTTCCGGGTCTGCTCCACGCGCGGCTCGAGGGGTGCCAGCGCGCGCAGCAGCTCGTACAGGTCGTCGTCCACCGCCTTGGCCTGCCGGTTGCGTGCGAGGATCGCCAGGGTCTCCTGGCGGCGCTCGTCTTGCGGCATCTGATCCCGCGCAAGGCCGAAAACCAAATTGTTCGAAGTCTCAAATATCCGTTGAACGTCGTAGGCCAGAGCGATGTCGTTGATGCCCAGGCCGGGAATGACCTTCTCCTGGACGATCTCCTGGATGGTCACGTAGTTCGGCGTTCCCACCGATCTCGTCCCGTCCATGAGGACGGCGACGCGCGCAAAGCTGCCGCGGTTGGCCTGCGGAAAGACGATCGCCGGATGGGCGAGATTCTCGGCGTAGAGCATCAGCGACGCCCCCAGAATCAGGGCGAGCAGCGTAGAGCCGAGAAAGACGGAGAGCCAGAAGATCGCTTTGGTGCTCACGTTCGTTCCTCCTTGGCCGCTTCCTCCGTCCTCTCGCTCTTCCCCTCTCGCCGCTTCGGAATGCTGTCGAAGAGCCGGGCGAGGAAGCGCAGAAAGAGAGCAAGGAGGGAGAAGGGCGACCGGAAAAGCCGGGGTGCCATGGTGCCGGCCGGGACCAGGGTCAGCTTGGTGATGAAAAAAAAGGCCATGGCCTCAATAAAGGCGATCAGGAAAAACGCGAACCCGCCCAGGCCCGGCACGATGCCTCCCACGGTTCGCCTCAGGAAGGTGTAGTAGAAGAAGGCCTGGAATCCCATGAGGAACAGGATGGCTACGATGAGGAACGTGCAGAGCACCGCGCGCACCAGGAAGGCGGGCGCCGCGGCGCCGGCGGCGTTTTCGAGGGGATGGGTGGCAAGCCGGCGCGTCCAGAGCTGCGGATCGGAGGCGAGCTCCAGAAACGTGCCGGCGAGAGCGGTCAGAAGGACGAGCCAGACGGCCAGGCCGGTGCTCTCTTTGGGTGAGAGGTCCGTCACCTCCCGCACGGCCTCGGCGTAGAGCGGCAGGTAATAGCCGATGAGCACCGAGGGGAGCAGAACGGCCAGGATGAGCCCGAGGAGAAAGGTGGAAGGCTCGATGATGGAGGGGGGAGCGAACCATTCGCGGGACGCGCGCAGACCCCGTTCGATCCGGTCGGCGGCGGCTCTGGCCAGCACCGAGACGATCCCCAGCCCCCACTCGAGAGCGGCCAGGGCGGCGAGCAGGAGAACGATCCACAGCCAGGACATGGACAACCTCCTTGGGGTCTGCCCGCTTTGCGAAGACACTTCCGGTGGCAGCGGCGTCATCGTGTCGCCGCCTGCGCTGGAAACGAGGTTCGCGGGATCTGCCGTCCGGACGGGCCACCAGCGCGCAAGGCGCGAAGCCAGCCCGCCGGCACCTCCCTTCTCGTAGCGCACTGTCACGACCTCGGAAAAAGCCACGGCCGCGCGGAGGAGGTCGTCGTATTCGAGCTGCTCGGCCGGCAGGAGGCCCGAGGTGACGATGGCGATCAACTGGTGGCGCTCCCCTTCCCGGGTGTGGGGATTGACGAAGGAGAGGGACGGGACCACGTGCGTCCTTCCGCGCGGGATGGCCTCGGAGAGAGACCAGAGCGAATCGCCGATCGCGTGCCGCGCGACGTAGATGCGCAGCGCAGGCGCCAGCTTGTCGCGCACCGCGACCTCGACCTGCTCGGTGGCGGCGACGGTCACCTCGGACTCGGGATCGACCTCCTCGCCACCGATGCGGGAGATGGCGAGATCGATCTCCGGCCGCGGCGCGTGCGGCCGGACGCGGACCGGCACCAGAGGCGACACGGCCTGGAGGAAGGTGCTCGACAGGGCCGAAGAATCGATCCAGGAGGCCGGCAACGTAGCCGTGGAGAGGACCGCCAGGATCTCGAACTCTTCGCTCCCGCCGCGCCGGCCGGCCGCCTCGCCGCCGTCCTCCGGATCCTCGAATCGGGCGCCGGGCCACACCCAGGTGACTTCCGGCGCTCCCAACAAGGGGTCGTCCGGCGCGGGGGCGCCACGCAGGAGTGCCGGGCCCTGGGCCATCCAGAGGCGGCTCCCGCGCGGCCGGATCAGGAGCCACACCTGCGCTCCCTCGGGGACGCGTTCGAAGTGGCCGATCTCGACCAAGTCTCCCGGCTCGACCGGCAGCGGACGGCTCGGCGGTTCCGTCGGGCTGAGGACGTTCCGGCCGATGCGGGTGATCACGAGATAAGGAACTCTCCAACTCAGGGAGGCGGACCATTTTTCGTCCACGGTGACGCCCACGGTGGGCGAGGTCACGAGTTTGCGACGCCGGAACGAACGGAGACTCAGAGGGCCGGTGGCGAGGGGTTCCTGCGAGGCCACGGCGATCAGCTCCAGATGGGCATGGCGCGGATCGCCGGGAATCTCCAGCGGGATCCCTTGGAGGACCATGAGGCCGGATTGGAGATCGCGGCGGGCCGTGCCGTAGAGGTAGCCGCGGTCCGAGTACGGAGCGAGGATCGCCAGATAGAGCCAGCTCCCCGGCGGCAGCCCGCGCGCCCGCATCACCACGTCTCCACGCGCCGGCACAGGCGTCACCGCCTGGGGATCGACGCCGGCCCCACCCACCGCGAGGATCGCCAGGTCGGGGCGTGCCTCGTCCGGGGCGGCCGGCGGCGGCGCCAGGATGCGGACCGAGAGCCGGCGTGAGAGCGCACGAGCCTGCTGTTGCCAGCTCTCCTCCTCGACCCGCCGGCCGGCGGTGAGCTCTCCGGCGGGGAAGATCCCGGCGATCAGCTCGTAGTCCCCCACCTCGGGAAAGCGGATTGCCGCGACCTGGAACAGCCCTCCCGGCTCGGCGGGGCTCGCGGCGGCCACCGTCCATTCCGCCCGGCCGAGCGGCCGGAGCAGAGCCACGATCTCATCGTCCGCGTCCAGGTTCCACGCCTCTCCGGTGAGATCGGCCGTGCCCTCCGACAGCTCGATGTGCGAAGCACCCTCGAGCTCGGCCGGACCCAGGCGGCTGACCGAGATCCAGGGCTCACGGCTGCCGGTGGCCTCTTCCTGCCCGGCCAGAGAAGGGGCATCTGGACGCGCGCCGGACACCGGGCTTTGCGCCGCCGCAATGCGGCTCGCAGCGGCGAGCGCCAGCAGCAAACACCATCCCCGGACGCTCATGGCTGCACCTGCACCCGCACGCTGTGCTGCGGACGCTCCTCGCGGTACAGCCATTGCCGGAGAGCGCTGCCGGACGTAGAGCCCTGGTTGGCGGGAGGAATCGGGGGGGCGTCGGCCGAGAGAACGGCCACCAGATCGAAACGGCTGGCTTTCCCCTTCCGCCCGAGCTCGGCGGTATTGACCACCCATTGGCCGGAGGGCCACAGCCGCGACGTCCATCCCGCGATCCAAGGCTCTTCCTGGGGGGGCACGCAGACGAGCCAGATCCTCTCGCCAGCGCGCAACCGGCGCTGCACGGCCCCATGGACGTCTTCTTGCGGCGGTACGAGGAGGATGCGGTTGGGCACCACGAGGAGGTTGCCGATCGCCTTGATCCGGAGCGCGCCTTCCCAGCGGATCGCCCGCGCGATCCGCGAGCCGGCCAGGAACCTCTCCTGATAACGCCCCCACTCCTGGGGCGGGATGCCGCGGTCGGGAAGCGGCACCTCGTCCTCCCAGGCGACGAAGGCGGATACGGTGTAGCGAAAGAAGTCGTCTCCCGGCTCGCCGGTGCCAAAGTAGGTCGTGATCTCGCCGGTGCCGTTGCCGGAGAGGTCGGGCATCACCCAGCGGCGGTCGGTGGTCCCGGGATGCACCACCACGCCTACGCGCGCCCCGGGCGGGAGGTCGCGCGCCACGACCGTGACCGTGGTGATCTCGCGCACCTCGACCTCCCGGTCTCCATACAGCACCTCGCCTCCGATGGCGGCGACCCCCACGAAGGGCCGCCCTCGCCGCCGCTCGACACGGACGACCGCAGACTCCGCCAGGGCACACCCCTGCCGCAGCCCGTCGGGGATGGTGACAGGCGGTAGTGGCTCGGCGGCGGCGATCACCAGGAGGTCGAAGCGGGCACCGGTCTCCGAGGCTTTGCCGAATCGCACTTCGGCCAGCCACTCCCCGGCGGCGTTCTTCCCTCCCGGTCCCACCGCCGGCTGCTGGACCTCCCAGGTGCTCGCCCCTTCCCGGCGGACGAGCGGGTAGAGCCGCGCACGCCGCGGAAGAGGGGCGGACAGGGAGACCGCGACGCGCTCCCGGTGCTCGACGTAATACCAGGCCGCCTCCCCCCGTGCCATCGTGACGGGAGCCTCCATGGCGACCGTCACCCGGCCGATGCGCTCGACCTCGATCGCGAGATCGCGCCCGCGCCGCGGGGCTGTCTCCCCCACCGCGGCCAAGCCGGCCACCGTGATCCCGAGCACCAGCAGAGATGGCGTTCTCATCGTGCCTCCCTTCGTCCCGGTCTCAGGGGACGATCTGACTGAGCAGAGGTTCCCGCCCTTCCGGACAAGCGCGTCCTTCCGGGGGCTGAGCCACCAGGCCGGCCCGGATCCGATAGGGACCTGTCGCATCGCCGCCCGACCAGGAGTCCTCCACCCTCCACCTGTCCCCGACGACGCTCGCATACAGGCATTTCGCATCGGTGCCAGCACCCGGCCGCTGAATCTCCACCCAGATCTGCTCGTCCTGGGCGAGAACGTTGTGCGCCGTGCCTTCGACCGTGAGGGGTTTGCAGCGCGCAGCGGCCGACTTCAGCGGCCGGCCACAGACGGTCTGGATGGTGACCTCGGGCGCCGCGACACGGACCCTCACCACCCGGGACGCCACGTCCGGAGGAGCTCCGGCCTCGATCGTGACCGTGGCGTGGGTCTCCCCGGCGTTTTCGAGCCGGCGGAAGCGGACCTGCTGGAGAGCCCACGCCGCCGCCGCCGAACGGGCGTTCTGCGACACGGAGGTCCCGTCGGCGAGGCTCTCCGCCCGGACCACGTACGGCTCGGGAGGGATCAGGAACGTCCCCTCAATGTCGCCGGCCGGTGGAACCGTCACTTCCTGGTCCTCCGTGACCTCCTGGCCCGCCACTCGCGTCACCTGAAGGACCGGCCGCGGGCGCGGAGGACAGGAAGGGCAGACCGGTGGCTCCGGGCACAGCCTGGAGGGCGGGCAGGGCGGCACCAAATCCGGCTCCGGGTGCGCCACCCATCCACAGGCGATCCCCAAGGTGCACACTCCCGCCATGACGAGCCGGGAGGAAACCCCCCGCCATCCCTTGCGCCACGGAGCCCGCCCCCAATAGAGCACCGGATCGCTCCAATGGCGCCTCACCCCCTCGGGAAGGGCGAGGAGGCGGCGGGCTTCGTTGACAGCATGATCCACCTCGCCACTCCGGGCGAGCACGGAATAGAAGTTGCCGGTGAAGAGCTCCGCCGCCGGAATGCTCACCTCGCGGCGCAGGGCCACGACCACCGGAATGCCTCTCCGCAAGAGAGGCGGAGCCAGGGACGTGCCACCATGACAGACCTCGAGGACCACCAGGCGCAGATCCGGACAGTCGCTCAGCGCTTCTGCCAGACTCTCTTTGTGGACGGCCTGCGCCAGCCCGTCCTCCCCCTGCAGCATGACTCCCTGGTCCGTCCAGGCCGGTGGCAGCCCGTGGGCGACCAAGTGGAGAGCATGAAATCGCCCCTTCTGCAGCTCTTGTTGCAGCGCGGTCAGGGTTACGGGTCCACGCAGGAACCGTGAAGAGATCCACCACCAGAGCCGCCGGAACTTTCCTGCCAGCGCACTCCGGATCTCCGCGAGCGAGGAGAGTTGATACGCCCCGAGGTCGGACGCATCGGCGACCGCGATCAGGACGCGTGGCCGCAAGACGGTCGGAACCGGATCGGGCGGACGCCGGGGACCGCGCAGGGACATCGCGAACGTGATCCATTGGGAGCGCGCGAGCGCGGTCTTCTGAACGTGATCGCAGATCAGCTCCCAGGAGAGGGTGAGGGCTTCCTCCTCCACCTCCGGCGTCAGGTGCAGCCGTACCCGCAAGACCTGTTGATGGTCCCGCGCCAGGACCTCGGTCGTCCGATAGCCTTCCAACAGCTTGCTTCCCGGGGGAAACAGGATGTCGAAGAGCAGCTCGCCGTAGGCGTTCGGAACGAGCTCCAGAGCCTTCAAGCGGGCGAGGGCCGCCGGCCCCAGATCCACTGCGCCGATCCACTCGTCATCGGCCGTTCGGAAAGAGCCTCGCCCTTTCTCGAGGTGATATCCGCAATCGAGGCGATCCATCCGCAATACCCTCCTGGGCAGAAGAGACGCGGGATCCCGGGCTCCGTGTAGTGGCGGTTCGGCCCTCGTCTTGCGGAGCGTCCGCAGCTCCGGGGGACAGACGGCGGCCGGCATCGCCAGCGGCCGGAAGGCGCCGCTCGCCGTCGACTGCGCGAGCCAGTCCCGGAGCCGGGCGTGCTCCTCCCCGGCGAAGACGGCGACGGCGAGATCGAACGACCGGCCCACGTCTTGCGGTTCCCCGATGGTGGCGAGCACCTTCCAACGGCCCGAGGCCGGGTCCGGCACGCCCTCCCCTTGCGGCCACCAGAGAGGCGCAAAGTCGGCCCGCCGGGCGAAGACCCAGAGATGGTGGCCGGGAGGCAACAGGGCGATCCCCTCCACAGCTACGCCCGCACTCACCTCCTGCTCGGGATAGGGCGCCAGCAGGTGCATGACGCAACTCGCGGCGCCCGCATCGGCGGCCGCCGCGGAGCCGGACGGTGGCAGACACGGCAAACCGGCCAGACAAACGGTGACGATCCATCTCCTCCGGCTCATCCGCACGATCCTCCCAAAACGGTAAAGACGTGAAACCGGCGGGTCCGTGTAGCGCGCGTTTGACAGCGTTTCAGAGGGCGCCTAATATCCTTGATGAACCTCGACAGCTCCACCCCTCACTTGCAGAATGGGACCGTCGGAACCTACTTCACGGCACGATCCCGACCGGGATCTCCTGGAACGCTGGCGCCGAGCGCACCGCGAGGAGGAGGAGGTCTGCCGCCAGATCTTCGACCGGCATTGGCGGACGGTGGCCGCCGCCTTCCATCGCGGGGGCCATTCGTCCGAGGTCGTGAAAGAGCTCACACAGGAGACCTTCCTTCGCGTCTTCAAGAGCTTGGAGGCCTTTCGCGGGGACACCCTGGGCAAGGGCTGGATCCTGCGGATCGCGGCGAGCGTCCATGTCAGCGAGATCCGGAGGTTGAACGCCATCAAACGCGGAGTGAAGGAGATCTCCTGGGATGCCCTGCTCGCACCGCCGGACCCCGCGGATCCCGCCGCCAGCCCGGAGACCCGGATGTTGGCGCGGGAGAGGAGCGGCCTTGCCGGCGCAGCCTTGGAACGCCTCTCCGACAAGCGGCGGATCTGCCTTGTCTTGCGCACGGTGCACGAGCTGGGCGAGGAGGAGATTGCCTGGCTTCTGCAGATCGCTCCCGCCACGGTGCGGGTTCACATCTCCCAGGCCCGGAAACAGCTCCGCGAGACTCTGGCACGGCGCTTCCCGGAGCCGAGGACGGTGACGGATGACCGATGATGGCCGATAGAGAAGCGGCAAACCCGACCCTCGGAACCCTTCATCCGAGCTTCGAGGCGCTCCTGGCCCACCACGACGGCGGGCTTGCCGCCGCGGAGGCACAACGGATCGAGGAGCACTGTGCGCGTTGCCGGAGCTGCCGGGAGCAGAGGGACGGGCTGGCGCGTTTCCTCGCGCCGGCCGAGGCGGAGGTCCCGCTGGACGAGGCCGACGCGGCGGTCATGTGGGATCACATCGCAACCTCCCGCGCCGCGGGCCCCTCCGCACCGGAGGCCGAGGACGACGGCGAGCCCGGCGCGCAGCCGGTCCTCCACCGCCGGCAGATGCGCCGGCTCCAGGGGCTGGCCGCCGGCCTTCTGGCGACCACACTGCTCTTCGCCATCGCCTGGTTCGTGGCCCACCGCCAGGCCGCGCAACTGGCGGACGCCGAGCTCAACGTGCCGGTCGAGTCGTTGGAGGCGGCCACGTTCCTGCGCGGAGGGGCCGGTGCACGAACTCTCTCTCCCGGCGCCGTGCTGATTCTCACACCGGCCCGTCCGCCCGCGGACGTGGACCACACGGTGGAGATCCTGACCACAGACGGAGAGACCGTATGGTCCGCGCAGGGCCTGCGGCCGATCCGGGACAACTTCCAACTGCGGCTCCCGCGCAACCTCCCGCGCGGGGAGACGTTGCGCCTCCGCCTCTTCCTCTCCGCTCCCGGGCCGCAGGCCGGAGCCGAGGTGATGGCCTGCCGGATCACCATCGCAGGGAGCGGTTGAGCGCCCCGTGAGCGCTCCCTCTCCCGTCCTCCGGCTCCTCCTCCTTCTGGCCCTGGGAGTGAGCTGCCGCGGCGAGCCGGAGGAGCCGGCCTCCGGTGGAGCGGTCCAAGCCCACCCTGCTCTCCCCGGCGCCACGGCCGAACGCCTGCGCTCCGCAGACGGACGCCTCCGTCGGTTGGGCGGCTCCCAGGCCCACCGCCACCCGATCGATCTCGCCGCCGGGGACTTCCTCCACCTGGTCGTGGAGCAGCGCGGCATCGACGTGGTCGTTGGTGTGTTCGGACCGGGACCGCGCCACGTCTTCGACGTCGACAGCCCCACCGGCAACCAGAGCGACGAGCACGTGGTCCTCCTGGCCGGCCGCACGGGCCGCTACTGGATCGAAGTCCGTCCGTTCGATCCGTCGGCGGCCGAGGGTGGGTACCGCCTCCGGATCGCGGCCCTTCGCCGGGCCGGCCGGCAGGACCGCCTCCTCGCGCAGGCCGAGGCGGCCTTCGCCACGGCCAGGAGCCTGGAGGACCGCTCACGCGGGAGCTTCTCGCCAGGGGCCGCCGATCTCTATCGGGAAGCGGCCCACGGCTTCCAGGAGGTGGACGACGGACCGCGCCAGGCGGATGCCCTGATCCGCCTGGCCCGCATGGAGCGGGCCGCGGGCCGCCTGCGTGAAGCCATCCGCCTCTTCCGGCAGGCTCTGCCCCTCCGCCCGCTCCGGCTGGTCCCGGGCGAGCGGGCCGTCCTCCAAACCGATCTGGGAGCTGCGTACCGCGACCTGGGCGAAATGGGCGCCGCCAAGGAGTGTTTCGAGGAGGCCGCGCGCCTGCACGGCCGCGCCTCGTTCCCGCAAGGGAAGGCCAATGCCCTGCTGAACCTGGGAGCCCTGGAGGAGGAAGAGGGGCTCACTCTGGACGCCCTCGGCCATCTCGAGGAGGCACGGAGCTGCCTGCGCGGCGGCCAGGGATTCCATTCGACCGAAGTGATGATCCTCAACGAGATCGGCTCTCTTTACACCGCGCTGAGCGCCACCGACCAGGCCATCGAGCACCACCGGCAGGCGTTGGCGCTCCTCGATCTCCGGCGCGATCCCGGCCTGTGGGCGGATACCCTGGGCTACATGGGGCATGCGTTTCTGGAGGCGGACGACCTCGGCTCCGCCACCGGCGCCTATGAGCAGGCCCTGGAGCTGCAGAAGCGCCAGACCGACCCTCGCGGCGAGGCGGCGGCCCTCGGCGGGCTCGGCCTGGTCGCCGAGCGGCGCGGCGAAACGGCACAGGCGCAAGCCCTTTACCAGCGCGCCCTGCGGATCTTCGAGGAGCAAGGAGACCTGCTCGCGGCCGGTGTCCTGCGGAACAACCTCGGGTGGCTCCATCTACGGGCCGGCCAACCGGACCGGGCGATGGACCTGTTCCAGCAGGCGCTGGACGGGAGCCAGGGCCTTCGGGGCTCCTCCCTCCGGGCCGCCGCGCTGTTCGGCATGGCGCGGGTCGAGCGGCAGCGCGGCCATCTGGAGGCCGCCGGTGTGCGCATCCGGTCCGCCCTGTCCTTGATCGAAACCGTCCGGCAGGGGATGCCGCGCAGCGACCTGCGTGCTTCGTATCTCGCCTCCCGACAGGACGACTACGCCTTTCTGGTCGAGCTCCTCATGGAACAGCATCGGCGGCAGCCGGGGGCAGGCTACGATGCCCTCGCCCTCGGCGTCAGCGAGCAGAGCCGGGCACGCCAACTTCTGGACGTCCTGGCCGGCGGCGAGGTCCGGCCGCCGGGCCTCTGGGAGGCCGGCTCACGAGCCGCGCGCCCCTCGACCCTCCAGGAAATCCAGCAGCAGGTGCTGGACCGCGATACGGCCCTCCTCGAGATCCATCTCGGCTCGCCCCAGAGCTTCCTCTGGCTGGTCACGCAGGATTCCCTGCGGAGCTATCCGCTCCCGGATCGAGCCATCCTGGAGGCCTCGGCCCGCCAAGCCTACGAGAGGCTGGCCGAAAGCCATCGGCCCACCGCCACGGCGGCGGCCCGGCTCGCCGCCGCCGACCTGAGCTGGAAGCTGCTCGGGCCGGCAGCGCCCCTGCCCGCGGAGCGGCGGCTCATCGTGGTGACCTCCGGAGCGCTGCAATACATCCCCTTCGCCGGGTTGCCGGAACCATCCCCGCAGGGTCCCGACGCGACGGCGCCTCCCCTCGTGGCCGGCCATGAAATCGTCCATCTCCCCTCGGCGTCGGCGCTGGCGATTCTGCAGCGTCAGGCGTCCACCAGGAAACTGCAGCCCCGCCTCCTGGCGGTGGTGGCAGATCCCGTCTTCCGCCGCGACGATGAACGGTTCGCGAGGCGCCCCGGCCCTGCCGTGGAGAGACCCGCTCTCTGGGACGTGGGCCTCCCGCAGCTCGAACGCCTCCCCTACGTGCAGCAGGAAGCCAGGGCGATCCTGAGCCTGGCCGCAGACCGCCCCGCCCGGGCGTTTCTCGGCTTCGCGGCAAGCCGGGAGCTCGTCCTTTCCGGCGAGCTGGCCCACTACCGCATCCTTCACTTCGCGACCCACGGCTGGTTCGACCCCCGCCATCCCGAGCTCTCGGCCCTTCTGCTCTCGCGCTTCGATGCCGCCGGCCGGCCGCGGGATGGCCGGTTGCGGATGCGCGAGATCTACGGGCTCACCCTGCCCGCGGATCTGGTGGTCCTGAGTGGCTGCCAGACGGCGCTCGGCCGCGAGATCCAGGGAGAGGGCCTGGTCGGGCTGACCCGCGGCTTCCTCTATGCCGGAGCCCGCAGTGTGATGGTCAGTGTCTGGAACGTGGGAGACCGCTCGACGGCGGAGCTCATGGAGCGCTTCTACCGGGGCCTCCTGGTCGACGGGTTGCCGGCCGCCGCGGCTCTGCGGCAGGCGCAGATCTCCATGTGGCGCGACGCAACCTGGAGCCCGCCGTTCTACTGGGCAGGGTTCGAGATCCAGGGCGACGGGACGACGCGGCTGCCCCCCCCTGCGCGCGCTCGGCCCGGCCTCTAGCCGGTCGCCCCCTCCAGTCCGGCTACACGCTTTTCCCCTCCCCGCGTCTTGTTCGGAGGAGACCCCCGGAGATCCCCGAGGGCCTCATCCCAGGAGGTTTCCCATGCATCCGCACGACGGCTCCGAAGACCCTGTTGCGCGCAACGAGGCGCGCCCTTCCGAAGCAGACCCCAATTTCGAGGAAGGCGGCATCGAAGCGAAGGACTTCGGCCCGGTTCCACCGCAGGCCCCACCCCTCGACAACGGAGGCATCGCGAAATGAGCTCCTGCCGGTCTCTCCCGGCACCGCCGGCGCCCCCTCCCGCCCCGCCTGCCTCGGGAAACGGTGTCCACGGGGAGACCGGCGCCTACCTCCATCCGGCACACACCCCCGACGAGACTCTCGCCCTCCTCCAGGACGAGCCCGTCTCCCCAGAACATCTCGTCGAGCTCCACTGGCGCAAGGAGCGGGATGCCCGGCGGCATCTCGGCCCCATGGAGGGAGTCGATCCCGGTTGCCTGGCCGCAACGGGCTGGGGCGTCGTCCTTCCGGCCGGTCAGGACCCGAAAATCAAGGCGGCCTTGCAACCGCTTCTCGACCTCCGGCGCGAGCAGGCAGAGGGCCGGTACAAAGAGCTCGTCTATCAGGGAGACGGCAAGCCGCTGTTCCTCGCCCGATACGGTGCCGGTCCCGGACCGGTCGATCCACGACAGATCCCCTACTACCTGATGCTGGTGGGCGGACCCGGCGAGATCCCCTTCGACTTCCAGTACCAGATCGACGTCCAATACGCGGTCGGCCGGCTCTGCTTCGACGGCCCTCGGCATCTCGACGACTACGCGCAGTACGCCCGCAGCGTGGTGGCGGCCGAAACCCGGCCGCCGCGGCTTCCGCGCCGGGTTGCGCTCTTCGGTCCGCGCACGGCCGGCGACCTGGCGACCGAACGGACCCATGACCGTCTGATCCAGCCGCTGGCGCGCGAGCTGATGGAGCGCCAGCCGAACCGGTCACCCGGCTGGAACATCGAGCCGGTGACAGGCCCCGCGGCCACCCAGGAGCAGCTCCTCGCGCTTCTGGGCCGGAGCGAGGCGAGCAAGCCGGCGCTCCTCGTCACCGCGGGCCATGGCGTCGGGATGACACCGGGAGACCCGCGCCAACCCCGGATCCAGGGTTCCCTCCTCTGCCAGAGCTGGCAGGGAGCCGGCCAGGGAATCTCCCCCCACGACTATGTGAGCGCCGCGGACGTCCTCGACACGTTCTCCCCGGCCGGGCTCATCACGTTTCACCTCGCCTGCTACAGCGCTGCCACGCCGGCCGCCAATGACTTCGTGCACCGCGGGCCTCACGAATTGAAGAACCTCGCGCCGGCGCCGTTCATCGCGCGCCTGCCGCAGCGGCTGTTGAGCCACCCCGATGGCGGAGCCCTGGCCTTCGTGGGGCACGTCGACCGGGCGTGGGTCTATTCGTTCGACTGGCCGCTGGCCGGCGGGCAGATCGAGGTCTTCGCGAGCGCCTTCCTGCGCCTCCTGAACGGCTCTCCGATCGGTTGGGCCATGGAGCCCTTCAACCAGCGGTACGCCGAGATGACCACGGACTTCCTGACGCAGGCCCACCGGCCGGCGCATCCCGAGATCCTGCACCCGGCCGCCTTCAAGACCGCCCTGCTCGACGCCCGCAACTATGTCGTCCTCGGCGACCCCGCGGTCCGCCTTGCCGCCGCCGGCTCCCACCTCTGAACAGGCACCGAGACGCCGAGGACGCAAGACTTGCGCCGGAGATCCGGTGCAACTTATAGTCCTTGATCAAGCCAACAAGCGCCGGTTTCCGGCGAGTCGCCTGCGAGGAGATGGACGTCCAGCCCTTGTGGTGGAAGCTCATCTCCAAACCCGAGTGAGGATGGACAGAGGGAGGCGCAACGCATGCGCAGAGGCGCTCGACAGATCGGATGTTTCTTCGTGATCGGTCTCGGGGCGGCCCTCGCCACGGCGGGTGCCTCGACGCTCCGGCTCGGGCCGGTGTTCACCGACTCCCCTCCCCGGATCGACGTCGTCCTGGAGGCTCCCGCGGTGCAGGAGATGCCGGCGGCCGGGAGCCTGACCCTGCTCGACGCGGAGGGCCGGCCCGCCGGGACCGCCCAGGCCGTCCTCCCTTTCCGTACATCCGGGCACTGCATGGCCGTCGTCGTCGCGGTCGACGTCAGTGGCAGCATGGCCGGCGCTCCGCTCGACGGGCTCAAAGCGGCTCTGCGGTCCCTCGCCGCGAGCCGCGGTCCGGAGGAGGAGATCGCCCTCGTGAGCTTCGCGGACGACGTGATCGTCGAGTCCCCGTTCGGCGCCCCGGCGGGCGGGCTCGGTGCCGCGATCGACCGGCTGGCTCCCCGGGGGCACATCACCGAGCTGTTCAAAGGGCTGTTCAAGGCGCTCTCCCTCCTCGAAGAGAAGCCGGGCACCCGCCGGCGCCTCCTGGTCGTGTCGGACGGGCGGGACGAGGGCGCGGCCTATCAGCTCGACGACGTGATCGAGCGGGCCCGGTCGCTCCAGATTCCCGTCGATGCCGTCGGTCTCTCGCAGATCGACCGGCGCTATCTGAGCACGCTGGAACGGCTCGCCGATCTGACCGGCGGGGGGTACGCTCCCGCGGCGTCCGGCAAGGACCTGGAGCGGCAGGTGGGCTCCGGGATCGAACGCCTGCGCCAGACGCCCGTGGCCCGCTTCGCCGCTCCGGACCTGCCGCGCGACGGCGCCCGGCACCGCCTCGGCGTCCGCTGGACCCGCGACGGCGAGGTGCTCGAGGCCGAAACCGCGGTGCTCCTGCCGCCCGCCGCCGGGCCGTCCGGCGAGGGCCCGGAGACGGCGACGCCCGAGGAGCCCGCCGTTCCGGAGCCATGGACCGCCCGCCTGATGCGTCCGCCCTTCCTCCTCGCGGCGGCGGGCCTGCTCGTGCTGCTCGGGCTCGCCGCCTGGTGGCTCGTCCGCCGCGGCCGTGCCCGGGCCCGTATCCCGCCGGCCGTCCGCGCGGTGCCTGCCGCACCGCAGCCACCACGGGTCCAGCCGCCGCCCGCCGCTCCACCGGCGGCGTCCCTCGCGACGTTCGCTTCGCAACCCGTTGTGCCGGTCCAGGTCGAGGCGCCCACACCGGCCCCCCGGCGGGCCACCCGTTTCCGGCAGGATTTCACCGCTCCGGCGGCCGGATCGCCCGGTGCCGTCCTCCTCGTGGAGAGCGGGAACCTCAGCGGGACCCGGATTCCGGTCGACCGCGATCCGTTCTGGATCGGCGCCACCGAGGAGAACGACCTGGTGATCGCGGACGACTCCTACCTTTCCGGCCGCCATGCGTGTCTATCGTTCCGGGAAGGCACCCTCGTGATCGAGGACCGGGGATCGACCAACGGCACGTTCGTCCATGGGGAACGGCTGGACGGCGCGCCGCGGCCTCTCGGCCCGGGAGACCGCGTCCGCGTCGGCCGCACGGAGCTCGTGGTGCTCGTTCCCTGACCCGGGGAGGAAGAGAGAACCCATGCCGACACGTTCCTGCCCTCGCTGCGGACAGGCCAACCCGTCCCAGGCCCTGTTCTGCGATGCCTGCGGGGCCCAGATGTCGAACGGCAAGATCATCACGATCGGCCGCGAGCCGGACAACGACGTCGTCCTCGATTACCCGATGGTGTCCGCGCACCATGCCCGCATCGTCCAAAACGAAGGTGGCGCCTTCCTCGAGGACCTGGGCTCGACCAACGGCACGGCGCTCGACACACCGGCCCGGAAGATCCAGCGGGCGCCGCTCGCGCCGTCCGGCACCGTCTACTTCGGCTCCCTGCCGGTCCCCGCGAGCCGCCTGCTCGGCGGGCATCTCGCGCTCGGTGGCTCCGCCGCCGAAACCGTGAGCTTCCAGGGCAAAGAAACCCTGGAGCTCGGCCGCGATCCGGCCTGCGACGTCGTCCTCGACTACCCCATGGTCTCCTGGCGGCATGCCCGTCTGAGCCGCCAGGCCGGCCAGGTGCTCGCCGAAGACCTGGGCTCGACGAATGGCACGTTCGTCAACGGACAGCGGATCTCGGGGCGCGTGCCGGTCGCCGTCGGCTCCACCATCAGCCTCGGCAGCTACACCTTCCGGCTGACCGGCCTCGACCGGATCGAGCAGCGCGACTACCGCGGCAACGTGACCGTGGAAGCGCGCGGCCTGACGGTCGACGTTCCCGGCCGCCGCCTGCTCGAGGAGGTGTCGCTGACCATCTATCCGTCCGAGCTGGTCGGGCTCATGGGGCCGAGCGGCGCCGGCAAGACGACTCTGCTGAGCGCGCTCAACGGCTACCTCCGCCCCACCCAGGGCGCGGTCTTCTTCAATGGCCAGGACCTGTATGCCTCCTACGACCGCTTCCGGGCCCACCTCGGATACGTGCCGCAAGACGACATCATGCACAGCAACCTGACGGTGCGGCAGGCGCTCACCTTCACCGCCCGGCTCCGCCTCCCCACCGACACCCGGCCGGCCGAGATCGCCCAGCGGGTCGACCGGGTCCTGGAGCAGCTCGAGCTCACCGATGCCGCGGACGTGCTGATCGGCTCGGCCGAGCGCAAGGGAATCAGCGGCGGCCAGCGCAAGCGGGTCAACCTGGCGATGGAGCTGCTGACCGATCCGTTCGTGCTCTTCCTCGACGAGCCCACGTCGGGGCTCTCCTCCGAGGACGCCCTGATGGTCATGGCGCTGCTCCGCAAGCTCGCCAACGAGGGCAAGACGATCCTCCTGACCATTCACCAGCCGAGCCGGGACGTCTTCCGGCTGATGGACTCCCTGGTGCTCGTCGCCAAGCAGCCGCGCACCCAGGAACCCGGCCGCCTGGTCTACTTCGGTCCGGCCTACCCCGGTGCGGTCCGGTTCTTCGAGCCGTCTGCCGCCCAGGATCCCGAGCCCTCCCCGGACCTGATGCTCCGCGGGCTGGCGAAGGGCAAGGTGGCCGATTGGGCCGCCCGCTACGCGGCGAGCCCCGAAAAGCGGCAGTACGTGGACCAGCGGGCGGGAACCAATCCGGCCCAGGAGGCTCCTTCCCCGGCGTCCCAGGGTCTCCGCGGCAACGGTCTGGCTCAATGGTGGACGCTGGTCGAGCGCAACCTCGCGGTGAAGCTCCGCGACCGCGCGAACCTGGTGATCCTGCTGGCCCAGGCACCGCTCATCGCCGTGCTCATCGGCGCCGTCTTCCGGCGCGAGGAATCCGGCGCCGCCGATCCCGTCGCGGCCAACCTGTCGGCCGAAACGGCCCTCTTCCTGATGGTCCTCGCCGCGCTCTGGTTCGGTTGCTCCAACTCCGCCCGCGAGATCGTCGGCGAATGGGCGATCTATCGCCGGGAACGGATGATCAACCTCCGCATCCCGGCCTACCTGGGCTCCAAGCTCGCGGTGCTCGGCGGCTTGTGCGTCGTGCAGTGCGGCGCGCTCCTGGCGATCGTGGCGCCGGCTCTCGACCTGCAAGGGCCGTTCGGTCCCATGTTCGGCCTCCTGCTCCTCGCCGCCCTGATCGGCACAGCCATGGGTCTGCTCGTCTCGGCGGCGGCCCCGTCGTCGGAGACCGCCATCGCCGTGGTCCCCTTGCTGCTCCTCCCGATGGTCATCCTGGGCGGCCTGATGCAGCCGGTGCACCGGATGTGGGAGCCGGTCCGGCCCCTGGCCCATGCCATGCCGTCGCGCTGGGCTTTCGAAGGGCTCCTCACCCTGGAGAGCGACGAGCGGCCCGTGCTGTCCCCCGCACCCGGGCCGGCGTCCGTCGAGCCCGCCGCGCCCGGCGTGGACCTGGCCGAGCGCTGCTTCCCCGCCTCGCAGCGCTCGCCGCTCCCCCTGGTCGCCGGAATCTGTGGCGGCGCGCTGATCGTCCTCCTCGCCGGCATCGCCCTGCAGCTCCGCCTCCGCGACATCCACGGACCCCTGACTCAGAGGAGATTGCCATGACAGCACCCCCGTCTCCGCCGCTCCGCGTCGGCGCCGGTGCCGACCGGGGGAAGGTGCGCGACGAGAACCAGGACCGCATCAGCCGCTTTCGCAGCTCCTTCGGAGAAGTCTTCGTGGTGGCGGACGGCGTCGGCGGCTACCAGGGGGGAGCCCAGGCGGCCGAGATGGTGATCGAGGGCCTGGAAACCCACCTGCGCGAGCTCGCCGCGGACACGCCGCCGGCCCAGGCCCTGCAGGAAGCGGCGCGCCGCACCAGCGCGGATGTCCACCGGCGCGCCCAATCGGGCGATCCGGCGACGGCCCAAATGGGGGCCACGGGAGTGCTCGCCCTGCTGGCCGGGCGGCAGGTGCGCGTCGGCCATGCCGGCGACTGCCGCGCCTATCTCCTGCGCGGCGACGAGCTCATCCGGCTGACCCGCGACCACACCCGCATCCAGGCGATGCTCGACAAGAACCTCCTCTCGGCGGAGGAAGCCCGGGACCACCCCGACGCCAGCATCGTCACCCGTGCGTTCGGCAAGGAAGCCGACCTGGCGCTCGAAGTGTCGGAACCGTTCGAGCTCCAGGACCGCGACCTCCTCCTGCTCTCCTCGGACGGCCTCTGCGGCTATGTGGATGACGCGGCGATCCGCACCGCCCTCCTCGCCGGCGGCGACGCCCAGGACATCGCGAACCGCTTGATCGGCCTCGCCCTCGACGCGGGAGGCGAGGACAACGTGAGCGTCCAGGTGATCCTTCTCCCGGGTGGCGCGGTCCAGGCCGCGGCACCGCTTCTCCCCGCAGCCGTCACCACCCACTCGTCTCACCTCGTGCCGCCGCCGGCCCGCCGGCCTTTTTCCAGGTGGATCGTCGCCATCCTGCTGCTCCTGGCGTTCCTCGCCGGCTGGCTGGTCCCCTGGAGCCACTGGATCGAGGCCGGCAAGAAGCTGTGGCGCGGGAACGGGAAAACCGAGCCCGCGGTGCAAGAGCCGGAACGCCGGGGCCCGCGGACACCTGAACGGAGGAACGTCCGCCCACCGGCGCCGCCGGGTGCCCAGAAGAACGACAAACAGAAGAAGGAGGCAGCACCGGTGCTCGGCGTGGAGATCCGCGTCGAGTCTTCGAACGCGACCGGAAAGACGGAGACGCCATGAGCAAGATCTGCCCCCAGTGCAAAACCGAAAATCGCGACCAGGCCAACTTCTGCCTGCGCTGCAACGCGCGGCTCGCGGGCGAGACACCGGTGCGCTACTGCCCGGCCGGCAAGCACCCGATGGACCCGGGTTGGGACACCTGCCCCTACTGCGCCGCGAGCGGCCAGGGCCAGCCCGCCGGCCCGCCGCCGATCCCGGGCCGCGGCCGAACCCTGGTGGAAGACGAGACGCCGCCCCCCGTGTCCGCCGCGGTGCCGCCCCCTCCCCCCGTGCCCACGGCGGACCGTCCTCCCGCCGCCCCGCCACCACAAGCGGCGGCGGGCGGTGCCACGAGCCGGCGCAAGACCGTGTTCGACCCCGGCCCGTCCGTCCAGGACTCGCGAAGCGTCGAGGCCGGCGGCCTGCGCCGCATGGTGGCCGTGCTGGTGACCTACACCTGGAAACCGGAAGGGCAGCTCTTCCCGGTGCGCGAGGGACGCAACTACCTGGGCAGGGACGCCGACTGCGAGATCGCCCTGCCGAACGACACCCAGATGTCCTCCCGGCACTCGACCATCGTCTACCGCGGCCAGGACTTCTGGATCGACGACGAGAAGAGCATGAACGGCACCCTGGTGGATGGCGAAAACGTCGAAGAGAAGAGGCGGCTCCCGGACGGCGCCACGATCCGCACCGGCGCCACGGTCTGGCGCTTCGTCCAACTGCCGAAGCTCGCGAGCTGAGCGATGGACAAAACCTGCCCTCGCTGCGGCACCCGCTACCCCGGCACGGCGCTCTATTGCGACCAGGACGGCGCGACGCTCACCGCCGCCGTGCCGGACCCGCCGCGGAGCCGCCGCGGGCGCCGCGCCGCCGTCGCCCTGGCGGTGCTGCTCTGCCTCGCCGCGGGAGCCGCCCTCCCCCGGTTGATCGAGCACTACCTGCGGCTCCACCTCACCGTGGTGCTCGAGGAGGTCCGCTATCCGTCCACCACGGCCCCCCGCGAGAGCCCCGGCCTCCTCGGTGGCCTCTTCGACCGGCTGTCCGGCCTGGCGGACCTCCTGACCGGCAACGACCAGATCGCCGTCCGCCTGCGGGTGCGCAATGACACCCCGCTCGAGGTCTCCCTGGTCTCCGCCACCTACACGATCACGGTGGACGGCCTGGCGGCCGCGTCCGGCATCTGGAACCCGGAGAAGGGGAAGCCCCTGCTCTTCGCACCCGGTGGCGAGGTCACCGCGGAGATCGCCATCCCCCCGTCACCGGAGGCGGCGCTCGCCATCGGCCGCGCCCTGGTCCAGGGCCACCGGCCCAAAGTCCAGGTGTCCGGGCATCTGACCGTGGATGCCTTGTGGACCACCTTCATCCTGCCCTTCGAAGTGAAAGACCTGCGGATCGACCTCGAGTCTCCCGATCCGCCTTCCAAGCCCGCGGCTCCCGCACCGGAAGGCCGCGAAGACGGTTCGCGCCAGACCGCCTGAGGAGGAGACCGATGCAGACAGGCCAGCAGATCCGGGACTACGTCCTGGGCCAGAAAATCGGCGAGGGAGGGATGGGCGAGGTCTGGAGCGCGACGCATCAGGTCCTCGACCTGCCGGTGGCGATCAAGGCCATGGCGGCGCACCTCGCCGCGGACCCCCAGTTCGAGCAGCGCTTCCGCGACGAGGCCCGCGCCCAGGCGATCCTGAAGCACCCGCGCATCCTGGGCGTCACCGACTTCTTCCGCGAAGGCGGCGTCTACTACTTGGTCATGCCCCTGGTCGAAGGCCGGCCGCTGGACGACCGGCTGGCCGAGACCGGCGGCCCCCTGCCGCTCGGCGAAGCCACGGCCATCGCGTCCGACTTCCTCGACGCCCTCGACTACGCGCACCAGCGGGGGATCATCCACCGCGACGTGAAGCCCTCCAACATCCTGCTCGACCGGGCCGGCCACGCCTACCTGACCGACTTCGGCATCGCCCTCCTCGTCGGACAGGACCGCCGGACCCGCACCGGCACCTCCCTGGGCACACCGCACTACATGAGCCCCGACCAGATCCGGTCGCCGCGCACGATCGATCACCGCGCCGATGTCTACAGCGCCGCCTGCGTGATCTACGAGATGCTGGCCGGCCGGCCCCCCTTCCTGGCCGACGACGGCGAGGGAGACACCGACTTCGTCCTCAAGGAAGCGCACCTGCGCCGGGAGCCGGACCCCATCCGGCGTTGGAACCCGGCCGTGCCGCTGGCCGTCGACCTGGTCGTCCTGCGCGGGCTGGCCAAGGTTCCGGACCAGCGCTACGGCGGCTGCGGCGAGCTCCGGCGCGCCCTCGACATCGCCGCGGCCGGGCTGACACCTACGCCTCCCGTGATCACCCCCCCGCCGCCGGGGCCACCTCCCGTACCGCCGCCTCTCCCGCCGCCCCTCCATCAGCCGTCGCCGCTCCCCCTGGCGGCCCCGGCTCCGCGCCCCTCCCGCGGCGGCTTTTTCTGGGGCATCGGACTGGGCATCGTGCTCGCCTTTGTCGCGCTGGTGGTGCTCGGAGTCTTGATGGCCAAGAAGGAGGAAACGGCGGTCGAGGAGCCGACCACCTCCGTTCCGGAGGAATCGACGACCGCACCGGCCCCGGAGCCACCGGCCCCGGAGCCACCGGCGCCAGATCCGCCGGCGCCGGCTCCACCGGTACCGCCGGGGGACTATTCTGCCCAGGTTCAGGAATATCTGACGAAGACGGAGTCGGCGATCTCCGGCCAATACACCCGATCGGGCGACTTCTACGTCAACCATCTCGCTCCGCAGGAGAGCTACGAAGTCACCGCCACTCTGACCGGAGGGCACGGCTACGCCCTCGTCGGCCAGTGCGACCACAACTGCACGGATCTCGACCTTGCGATCTACGACGGCGATTCGATCATCGCTCAAGACCTGGCACAGGACGATAACCCGGTGCTCCTCGTTTCGGCTCCACACTCGGGAGAATTCCGTCTGGTGGTCTCGATGCCGCGGTGCAGCCAAGCCGCCTGCTGGTACGGGATCGGTCTCTTCACCGAAAACGCCCCTGCGCAGTAGAGGAAAACGCATGCGTACAGAGATCGGCCGCTGGCGCCTCGGGGAAATTCTGGGAGAAGGGGGGATGGGTACGGTCTACCTGGCCCACCACGAAACCCTCGAAACCCCCGCGGCGGCCAAGCTCCTGTCCCCCAAGCTCACCCGGGACCCCAAGTTCCGGGAACGCTTCCTGCGCGAGGCCAAAGCCCAGGCCCAGCTCCACCACCCGGGCATCGCGCGAGTCCTCGACTTCATCGAAGACGGCGAGGATCTGTGCATCGTGGTGGAATACCTTCCCGGCGGAACCCTCGCGGCGCAGTTGGATGGAGAAAAACCACTGCCCGTGGAGACCGCGCTCACCTGGGCTCGGCAGGCGTTGGAAGCATTGGACTATGCCAACCAGCGCGGCATCATCCATCGCGACGTCAAACCCTCGAACATCATGCTGGACGAGCACGAGCGCGCCAAGGTCGTCGACTTCGGCATCGCCCTCGTCCTCGACGGCCGCCGCTTGACCACCGCGACCGGATCGATGGGAACGCCCCACTACATGAGCCCCGAGCAGATCCGCCGCCCAAAGGAGGTGGACCACCGGACCGACGTCTACTCCATGGGCGTCGTCCTCTACGAAATGCTGGCCGGCCGTCCTCCGTTCAACGCGGAGTCCGATTACGACCTCCAAGCGGCCCAGGTGAACGAACCGCCGAAACCGTTGCGCGAAATCAATCCCGACGTGCCAGAGGAGATCGAGGCCGTCGCGCTCCAGGCGCTGGAGAAGAACCCGGATGGCCGTTTTCCGGGATGCGGTGCGTTCGCGCGGGCGTTGCAGGCGGCCCAGGAGACCAAGGTCGAGGTGGTGGTCGTAGAGCCGCCGCCACTACCACCGCCGTCCAGAAATCTCAAGCGGCTCACCGTCGCCCTGGGCGCCGCAGCGATCCTCGCCCTCGGAGCCATTAGCTGGCAGGCCGGCGAGCTCAAGAAAGAACGCGGGGCGAGAAGCTCCGCGGAGTCGAGCCTCACGGTTTCCGAGCAACGCGCCGATGCGCTCCATGAGCTCGCCGTGGCCAAGTCATGGCCCCTCGCCTTGAGAGAAGATTTCGATCTCTTCTCTTCCGGAGACCGCCCTTTCCCCTTTTTCGTGGGACCAAACGAATCAGCCCTGGCGAAAGAAGAGGCAGAGAGGCGCTACCTGACTTATCGTTGGCGATTCACCTCATTAAAAGGCTTCATCTCGACCCACGGCGCGCAAGGGGTTTCCCAAAGCGAAGGAGAGACGATCTATCTGAGCGCCGAGCTCAAGCAGGTCGTTGGCAGCGCCAACACCTTTGGCGCTCTAATGTTCCGAAGCTCGGACGGCGAGTACTATTCCTTCGAACTTCGCAAGAACAGCTATGGCCTGAGCCATACCAAGGCCCAGACTCACTTGATCGACTGGACTTCCTCATCCGCCATCAGACCCGGCGTCATGAATCGGCTGGCGGTCATCGCAGACGCCAGCAGAATTCAACTCTTCATCAATGATGAGAAGGTCGGCGAAATCAGCGATTCCACAACGACCTCGGGTCAGGTTGGTTTGGCGGCCGGCGCGTATTCGGCCGGGCAATCCGCCACCATCGATTTCGACAACTTCGAGCTGCGCAAGCGGCCTTCAGGAGGATGAAATGAGCTGGCATTACGCACGCAACGGCCAACAATTCGGCCCTGTCGAAACCCCCCAGCTCCAGAGCCTGGCCAGCACCGGCCAGCTCGGGGCCGGCGATCTCGTCTGGCAACCCGGCCTTCCCGAGTGGCGCCGGGCGGGCGAGATCCCGGAGCTCGCGGCCTTTTTCCAGCCGGCGGCTCCTGCCCCCTATTCTCCCTATGCCCCTCCGGCCGCATCGCTCACGGCGGCACCGTACGGCGCCGTGTCTCCGATCGGTACGGCCGCCGTGCCGGAATACGCTTCGTTCGGATCGCGCCTCGCCGCGTTCCTGATCGATCAGCTCATTTTGATGTGCATCGGAGGTGCCATCGGAGGCGTCATCGGTTTCGTCATCGGTGCAGGGATGGCGGCGTCCGGCACAACGGACGCCGGTGGGGAAGCCGCCTTGAGTCTCCTCGGAAACGTCGCTGGCGCGCTGGTCGGCTGGCTCTACTATGCCGGCTTGGAATCGTCCGAACGGATGGGCACCTTCGGCAAGAGCCTCCTGGGGCTCAGGGTCACCGATCTGCAGGGGCAGCGCATCACCTTCGGAGCCGCGACCGGCCGCTATTTCGGCAAGATCCTTTCGACGCTCGCGATCTTCATCGGATTCTTCTCCATGCTCTCGGACCCGCGGAAACAGACCTGGCATGACAAGTGGGCGGATTGCCTGGTGCTCAAGGTGAAGTGAGCCCGCGCCGGCCGGAACCAAACCGCCTCCTCTCCCCTCTAATCCATTGCAGAGAGGGTGACCGCCAAGGAGGTGGAGAGATGCAACTGCCGAGCGCCAAAGAGAGTTTCCGCAGCGAGATCAACGTCACACCGCTGGTCGACGTCTGTCTGGTCCTGCTGATCATCTTCATGGTGGTCACACCGCTGCTGCGCCGGGAGCTTCCCGTCCTCCTGCCCGAGACGGGAAAGCCCGGAAAGACACCCACGGTGGAGAGCCAGCTCACGGTGGCGATGCTGGAAGATCAGACGGTTCTCCTCGACGGGAAGCCCGTCCCTTTGAGCCTTCTCGCCGACGAGCTGCGCCGGCTGCGGGCGGCCGATCCCGACCGGCCGGTGCTCGTGCAGGGAGACCGGCGCCTGCGCTACGAGCAGCTCTCCCATCTATTGGAGAGCCTGGACGACGCGGGATTCCAGAGGATCGGTCTCGTCACCCTGCGCGGCTCGCAGGGCGGATGAACGGCTGAGAAAGCGGGCAGGAAGGGAGATTCCTTCCTGCCCGTCCCCGGCCTCAGGGTTGCGCGCACTCCAGCGTTTCGAGCCACGTTCCTTCACCGCACACGCCGGACTTGCAGATCGTGCCCGTCGTGCAGGTGATCCCGTCGTCGCAGGTGGTGCCGTCCGCCGCGTTGACGTACGAGCAGGCGCCTGTCGCATCGTCCACCGCTTCGCAGAGATCGAGCGTGCAGGGGTTGCCGTCGTCACAATCGAGCGGCACCTCTGTGCAGGTTCCCAGGATCGGATCACATTCCGTGACCATACACGCCTGACTCGGCTCGCAGGTGGGCGCTTCGTCGGTCACACATCCGAACAGCTCGTCGCACTTGCCCGTCTCGCCCGCGCAGCCGTCCTTGCAGTTGAGTGGCACACCGGGCAGGCAGCCCAGGTTCGCATCGCAGATCTCCTCGCCGTTGCAGGCCTTGAGGTCGTCGCATTCGAAGTCTTCCTTGGGATGGCATTCGCCGCTCGCATCGCAGAGGTTTTCGAAGGGATTGCACAGGTCGCCGCCGTCGCAGACAGCGCCCACCCACGGCTCGCCGACACACATCCCTTGCGCATCGCACGTGGCGCTGCCCGGCAGGGTGCACTGGTTGCCGTCGTCGCAGGCGAGGCCCTCGGCCACCTTCCCCACGCAGACGCCCAGATCATCGAAAGCATCGTCCTGTGTGCACGGGTTGCCGTCGTCGCAAGCGAAACCCTTCGGCGTCTGGCCGAGACAGGTTCCGTAGTCGTCGCACTTGTCGTCGAGAGTGAAGGGATCGCCGTCGTCACACGCCTCTCCGGGCGTGGGCGTCCATTCGCAGTTGCCGTCCAGAGGGTTGCATGCCGCCTTGTGGCAGGCGAGCGGTGCACAGTCGCCGTCCAGCTTGCAGGACGCCCATTCGGCCGCGTCCGCCTCGGACGCCGCGGCCGCGAGCCCCACCTTCTCCGTCGAGCCGCCCCCCGGGATGCCGCCGGTGGCGCCGTTCGCGGTCAGGAACGTGGCATTGGCATTGTGCCAGGTCACATAGCTCATGTGCTTGGCATTCGGCGGAATGAACGAGAGGTTGTTGAGATGCCAGGTGATGTAAGCCGCGTGCTTCGACCCCGGCGGCACGAACGTCTGTCCGTTGATGTGCCAGGTCACATACGCCGCATGGATCGAGCCCGGAGGCACGAACGTCGCGTTCGGCACGTGCCAGGTGATGTAGGCCGCGTGCTTCGACCCCGGCGGCACGAACGTCTGACCGTTGATATGCCAGGTCACGTACGCCGCATGGATCGAGCCCGGAGGCACGAACGACGCATTCGGCACGTGCCAGGTGATGTAGGCCGCGTGCTTCGACCCCGGCGGCACGAACGTCTGACCGCCGATGTGCCAGGTCACGTACGCCGCATGGATCGAGCCCGGAGGCACGAACGACGCGTTCGGCACGTGCCAGGTGATGTAGGCCGCGTGCTTCGACCCCGGCGGCACGAACGACTGACCGCCGATGTGCCAGGTCACGTACGCCGCATGGATCGAGCCTGGAGGCACGAACGACGCGTTCGGCAAGTGCCAGGTGATGTAGGCCGCGTGCTTCGAGCCCGGCGGGATGAACGACGCATTCGGCACGTGCCAGGTGACATAGGCCGCATGCTTCGAGCCCGGCGGGACGAACGTCTGGCCGCCGATGTGCCAGGTGATCAGCGACGCGTGCTTGGAGCCCGGCGGGATGAACGACGCATTCGGCACGTGCCAGGTGATGTAGGCCGCATGCTTCGAGCCCGGCGGAATGAACGACTGGCCGCCGATGTGCCAGGTGATCAGCGACGCGTGCTTCGAGCCCGGCGGGATGAACGACGCATTCGGCACGTGCCAGGTGACGTAGGCCGCATGCTTCGAGCCCGGCGGAATGAACGACTGTCCACCGAGGTGCCAGGTGATCAGCGAGGCATGTTTCGAGCCGGGTGGCACGAACGAGGCATTCGGCACGTGCCAGGTGATCAGAGCGGCATGGATCGAGCCCGGCGGGATGAACGACTGACCGCCGAGGTGCCAGGTGATCAACGAA
>Ga0209682_10000071_pt1 | contig 30752 bp, 27 predicted proteins | sample DOMMetBare2Fresh_2_FD_187471 | JGI IMG/M metagenome (GOLD analysis project Ga0209682, IMG submission 187471) | Wetland sediment microbial communities from St. Louis River estuary, USA, under dissolved organic matter induced mercury methylation -... | ecosystem: Environmental > Aquatic >... | reverse complement strand
ACTGGAGCAGGGGCGCCTCGCACGGTCGATGCCGGCCGCGGCATCACCTGGTGGTCCGAAGCCTGGGCGCTGTTCATGAAGAACCCCGGCATGTGGATCGTGCTGGCGCTGATCATGATCGTGATATTCATCGTGCTTTCGTTCATTCCGGTGCTGGGTAGCATCGCCGGCATGCTGATCCTGCCCCCATTCAGCGCCGGCTGGTTGCTCGCGGCGCGCAAGGTCGAAAGCGGCGGCGCGCTGGAGGTGGGCGATCTTTTCGCCGGATTCAAGGACAAGCTCACGCCGCTGCTGGTGCTTGGTGCGTTGCTGCTGGCGGCCGGATTTGCAGTGGGGCTTGTCGCGGGTGTGCTGGGCTTCGGAGCGATGATGGGCGGTTTCGCCGGTGGCGTGCACGGCAGTGCGAGCGGCATGATGGCGGCGCTCGGTGCAGGCATGCTGGCGGTGCTGGTCGCGCTCGTGCTCAGCGTGCTGATTGCGATGGCAGTGTGGTTCGCGCCGGCACTGGTCGTCTTTCACAACATCGCACCCGTCGACGCGTTGAAGGCAAGCTTCTCTGCCAGCCTGAAGAACGTCGTGCCGTTCTTGCTGTTCGGAATCGTCTACATCGTTGCCGCGATCATCGCGTCCATTCCGTTCGGACTCGGGTGGATCGTGCTGATACCAGTGCTGATGCTGACGACCTACACTTCGTACAAGGACATCTTCGGCTCAGCCGGCGCCTGACGTCTGGCGGCAGGTTGGGTCGCGGATAATCCGCGTTCCTCGCGCGTCCGCCCCGCCATCGCATGTCCGCCAGCACAAGTTCCGCCGCCGCTCCGGCCGCCATCGCGGGCACGGCGATCCTGCCTTACGCCGGCACCATCTTTCTTTCCGCTTTCCTGTTGTTCCTGGTGCAGCCGATCATCGCCAAGCAGATCCTGCCGTGGTTCGGCGGCGCGGCGACTGTGTGGACCACGTGCCTGGTGTTCTTCCAGAGCGTGCTGCTGGCGGGCTACGCGTATGCGGATGCAACCTCCCGGCTCGGCGTGCGGCGGCAGACGCTGGTGCACATCACATTGCTGGTCATTTCTCTCGCCTCGCTGCCGATCCTCGCCAGCGATGCATGGAAACCGGGCGGCGCTGAAGAGCCGGTCACACGCATCCTGCTGCTGCTCGCGGTGACGATCGGGCTGCCGTACTTCCTGCTGTCGACCACGACGCCCTTGCTGCAGGTGTGGTACTGGCGGCGTTTCCAGGCAGTCGTGCCCTATCGATTGTTCGCGCTGTCGAACTTCGCTTCGCTGCTGGCGCTGCTGGGTTTTCCGGTGCTGTTCGAGCCTTGGTTCACGCTGCCGCAACTGGGTTGGGCGTGGTCGGTCGTCTATGCGCTGTTCGTGATCATCTGCGCCGCGACCGGCTGGATGTCGATGAAAGCCTCGCTCGTCATGCAAGGGACCACGCATTCGCTGCGCGCCGATTCGCCGACCGCGCGCGCGCAGGCGCCAAGCCTCTTTATGCAAGCGAGTTGGCTGGCACTTGCTGCGATGGGCTCGGTGATGCTGCTTGCAGTTACCAACCACGTCACGCAGAACATCGCCAGCGTGCCGTTCATGTGGGTGGTGCCGCTGTCGCTGTACCTGATTACGTTCATCCTGTGCTTCGATCATCCGCGCTGGTATGCGCGGCCCGTGTTTCTCATCGCTGCGCTCGTGCTGGTGCCGGTGATGGCATGGAAGATTCCGTCGCTCGATCTGAAGCTCGCCGCTGCGCTGTACTTTGGCGGAATGTTCGTGGCCTGCATGTTCTGCCATGGCGAACTCGCGCGGATGAAACCCGACCCGCGATACCTGACGCGCTTCTACCTGATGCTGTCGCTCGGCGGCGCGCTCGGCGCGGTGCTGATCGCGATCGTCGCGCCGCTTGTGCTCGACGGATACATCGAGTTGAACCTGGTTCTGGTGGTGCTGGCGTTGCTGGTCACGCTGCGCTTGCCGCGCGGCGCCTATGCGCTCGGTGTGATCGCAACCGTCGGTACCGCCTACTACGCCATCAGCGGGGCGCGCGACTATTCGCGTGACATACGCGTGATGGCGCGCGACTTCTACGGTGTGGTGCGCACGCGCGACAAGGAAGTCGACGGGGTGCGCTACCGCGCGATGTACCACGGCGGCATCATTCACGGCGGGCAATTGCGTGCGGATCAGTACCGAAGTACGCCGAGCGACTACTTTGGTCCCGGCTCCGGGTATGGCCGACTGTTCGCTGCTCTGAACGAGACGAAGCCCGGCAGACGCAAGGTCGGCATCATTGGCCTGGGTGCGGGTGTCGTTGCCGCCTACGGACGCAAGGGCGATGAGATCACGTTCTACGAGATCAGCCAGACGGTCGTGGACATCGAGCGCAGGGAGTTCACCTTCCTGCGCGACACGCCGGCACGCACCACCGTGATCCTTGGTGACGGCCGGCTGTCACTCGAGCGTGAAGCGCCAAATAAATACGACGTGCTTGGCATTGACGCCTTTGCTGGCGACTCGGTCCCGATGCACCTGCTCACGCGCGAGGCGATGGCGCTGTATGCGCGCCATCTGGCGACCGACGGCGTGATCGTGTTCCAGGCCACCAACCGTTACATCGACATGATGCCGGTGGTCAAGCGGCTTGCAACTGAGTTGGGCATGGAAGCTGTGCTGGTGTCCGACAGCCCGGAGTCGCAGAGCGGGACAGACTATTGGTTGAGCGCAACCGACCAGATCCTTGTCTCGCGCGACCGAACACTGCTTGCGCATCCGCGCATCATGGAGGCAGCCAGCGAGATCAAGGAGCGGCCCGAGCTGCCAACGTTCACGGATGCGCATCACAACCTGGTGCGGATATTGAGGTGAAGGGTCGGCGGATGGCGCCACGTCGGCGAGCGGTTTGCACGCCGGAATCGCATATCTGAAGGACTGACGGGCGACGGGATCTCCCAAAAGAAAACTGGATCGATCGCGGCGATCGCGCGGCGCAAATCTGGCGCCAACGCGTTGTGCGTGGTCCACCTTGCGCTTCGCCGTCCGACCTTGCCGATGCACTATCGCCTGTGTAGATCCATCCCACCGTCGACAGATTGGGCCGTACGGGCATCCCTTAGATGAAGTGCCGTGCGCACGATCTGAGCCGCTCGCGCAATCGGGGTGACACAGGTCATCAATCGATCACGCCGCGATGAACCTGGCGTGGACGGCGATCCCGGCCCTGTCGGACGGCAGGCAGTTCCGCCTGTTCCAGGGTTATGAGTTCTTCAACTGGCCGAAGACCGGCAATGCGACGGTTGTTCTCTATCCGGGATATCGGCTGCCGGTTTCCAATTACCCGGGCAGCACGTCGACGTCGATCAGCGGACTGCAGGCAACCGCCAAGCTGACTGACCTGGGCTGCAAGAACTATGAGGAGTTCACGCTGCAGTATCGCGACCGCAACTGCGGCCAGATCCTGAGCCTCGTGTCGTTCAACTGAGAATCGGCGGCGGGACCGGCGGGGTGTTCTCGCCCCGGCCGGCCGCTGCAACGCAGCCTTTCATCGCGCCCAAGGTGGCGCGCCGCTTGCATCGATACCGAATCGCGCGGCCGCCTGCCGCGCGAGCGCGGGATCGATTGCCGACAGCGCCGCCACCGCGATCGCGTGCCGATCGACCTCGAAGAAGCGCCGTAGATTCGCGCGCAGATCGCTTCTTCCGAATCCATCGGTGCCGAGCGAGATCATGTGGTCGCGCACCCACGGGCGGATCAGGTCGGGCACCGCACTGACGTAGTCGCTCGCGGCGACGATCGGTGGGCCGTTCGCCGGCAACTGCTGTTCGACCCACGCGCTGCCGCGCGCATCACCGAGCCGGCGCTGCCGCTCAACTGCCATCGCATCGCGGCGCAGTTCGGTGAAACTCGTAACCGAGTACACGTCGGCGTTGATGTTGAATTCGTTCTCCAGCAATTCGGCGGCCGCGATCGCCTCGCGCAGGATCGTGCCGGCGCCGAGCAGGCGCACCTGCGCCATGTCTTTGCTTGAGGGGCGCACGCAATACATGCCGCGCAGGATTCCTTCGCGCACGTTGTCCGGCTGCGACGGTTGCGGGTAGTTCTCGTTCATCACTGTGACGTAATAGAACACGTCCTCCTGCTCGGCGAGCATGCGCCGCATGCCGTCCTCGACGATCACCGCCAGCTCGTAGGCAAAACACGGGTCGTACGCACGGCAATTCGGAATCGTGCTGGCGATCAGGTGACTCGTGCCATCCTGATGCTGCAGTCCTTCGCCGGACAGCGTGGTTCGACCTGCCGTGGCGCCGAGCAGAAAGCCGCGCGAGCGCGAATCGGCCGCGGCCCAGATCGCATCGCCCACGCGCTGGAAGCCGAACATCGAGTAATAGATGAAGAACGGCAGCATCGCGAAGCCATGCGCGCTGTAGCTGGTCGCAGCGGCGACCCAGCTTGCGATCGCGCCGGCCTCGGTGATGCCTTCCTCGAGGATCTGGCCGTTCTTTGCTTCCTTGTAGTAACTGACCTGGTCGTGATCTTCCGGCTCGTACAACTGGCCAAGCGGCGAATAGATCCCGATCTGGCGGAACAGATCGGCCATGCCGAACGTGCGCGCCTCGTCGGCAATGATCGGCACGATGCGTGGACCGAGCGTCTTGTCCTTCAGCAGTGATGAAATCATGCGCACGATCGCCATCGTCGTGCTCATCTCCTTGCCGTTGGCTTCGAGCGCGAATTTGGCGAAGTTCTCGATCGGCGGTGTCGCCAGGGTCTCGCTCTTGCGCGCGCGCGCTGGCAGGTAACCGCCCAACTTGGCGCGGCGTGCGTGCAGATACTTCATCTCCGGTGCGTCGGCATTCGGGCGCACGAACTCGCACGTGTCTACCTGCCCGTCAGTGAGCGGCAGCGCAAAGCGATCACGGAACTCGAGCAGCTGCTCCGTGTCAAGTTTCTTCTGCTGGTGCGTGCCCATGCGGCCCTGGCCCGCCAGGCCCATGCCGTAGCCCTTCTTGGTCTTGGCGAGAATCACCGTCGGGTGGCCGCGATGGTTCGCGGCGGCGTGATAGGCGGCGTAGATCTTCACCGGGTCATGACCGCCACGCCGCAGCCGGTCGATATCCTCGTCGGTCAGGTGCGCGACGAGCGCCTGCAGTTCGGGATACTTGGCAAAGAAGTGTTCGCGGTTGAAGCGGCCGTCGGTGGCCGACAGTTGCTGGAACTCGCCATCGACCGTCTCGTGGAACGCGCGCAGCAGCAGGCCGTTTTCGTCGCGCGCAAACAGCGAATCCCAGTCGCTGCCCCACAGCAGCTTGATCACGTTCCAGCCCGCGCCGGCGAACAATCCCTCGAGCTCCTGGATGATCGAGCCGTTGCCTCGCACCGGGCCGTCGAGCCGCTGCAGGTTGCAGTTGACGACAAACACCAGGTTGTCGAGGCCTTCGCGCGCGGCGATGGATAACGCCGCCAAAGACTCGGGTTCATCCATCTCCCCGTCCCCGACAAAGGCCCAGACTTTCCGGCCGACCGTATCGAGCAGGCCGCGGTGCGCGAGATAGCGCATGAAGCGAGCCTGGTAAATCGAAAACAGCGGGCCGAGCCCCATCGAGCCGGTCGGGAACTGCCAGAAATCGGGCATCAGCCACGGATGCGGGTACGAGCTCAGTCCTTTGCCGCCGGTTTCCCTGCGGTAGTTCGACAGTTGTTCTTCGGTGAGTCGGCCTTCGAGAAAGGCGCGCGCGTAGACGCCGGGCGCGGAGTGCGGCTGGAAGTAAACGAGATCCCCTGCCTGCCCGGCGCGGAAGAAGTGATTGAAACCGACCTCGAACAAGTCGGCGGCCGACGCATAGCTGGCGATATGGCCGCCGAGTTCGGCACTGACGCGATTGGCGCGTACGACGGTCGCCAGCGCATTCCACCGCACCAGTGCTGACAGGCGCGATTCCAGATCGAGATTGCCGGGAAACGGCGCCTGTTGCGCGAAGGAGATCGTGTTGATGTACGGCGTGTTGGCCACGGTCGGCAACTGCACGCGCCGCCGCCGCGCATGCTGCACCAGTTTCTGCAGCAGGAAGGTGGCGCGCTGCGGGCCGACATCGTGGATCACCGCATCGAGCGCATCGAGCCACTCCTGCGTCTCCTGCGGATCGGCGTCGGCTTCGGGCAGTCGCCAGGATGCAATCGCCGACAGCTTGGCAAGGTCGTCGCGGTTCATCGAACTCTCCCTCGCCCGCGTGAGCGGGGCGGAGGCGGGGTTTCGCGAAGCGCATGCTTCGCGCCGTCGGAGCGAAGGGCGCCTGCATGCGCCCGGCTCCGGGCCGGAGGAACAACCATTATCGCGCCGCTGGGATAATGTCGGTCGAGGAGACGCCGTGGATCGAATCACACTGACCCGCCCCGACGACTGGCATCTGCATCTGCGCGATGGCGCGCAGATGGCTGACGTGCTGCCGTACACGGCGCGCCAGTTTGCACGCGCGATCGTGATGCCGAATCTCAAGCCGCCGGTGACGACCACTGCGCTGGCAATGGCTTACCGTGACCGCATCGTGCGCGCGCTGCCGGCGGGCCTGCAGTTCGAGCCGCTGATGACGCTTTACCTGACTGACAACACCTCGGCCGACGAAGTCGCGCGTGCCAGGCAAAGCGGCATCGTGCACGGGGTGAAGCTGTACCCGGCGGGTGCGACGACCAACTCCGATTCCGGCGTTACCGACCTGCGCAAGTGCGCGCGAGCGCTCGAGGCGATGCAGACGGTCGATCTGCCGCTGCTGGTGCATGGCGAGGTCACGCATGGCGACGTGGACGTGTTCGATCGCGAGCAGCGCTTCATCGATGAGGTGCTGATTCCGGCGCGGCGCGACTTTCCGGCGCTGCGAATCGTGTTCGAGCACATCACTACGCGCGAGTCGGCCGAGTACGTGATGCAGGCCGATGGCCATACAGGCGCCACCATCACCGCGCATCATCTGCTGTACAACCGGAACAGCATTTTCATGACCGCAGGTGGCCGGACCGGCGTTCGCCCGCATTACTACTGCCTGCCGGTGCTCAAGCGCGAAGCGCATCGGCAGGCCTTGCTCAAGGCGGCGACGTCGGGCAACCCGCGCTTCTTCCTCGGCACCGATAGCGCCCCACATCCGAAGGCCGACAAGGAAAACGCGTGCGGCTGTGCCGGCTGTTTCACCGCGCTGTCGGCGCTTGAGATGTACGCGATGGCGTTCGACTTTGCCGGCGCACTCGACAAACTGGAGGCGTTCGCGAGTTTCCACGGCCCGGACTTCTACGGGTTGCCGCGCAATCCGGATCGCGTTGCGCTCGAGCGCCGCCCATGGACGCTGCCCGATGAATTGAAGTTCGGCGAACAGACGATCGTTCCGCTGGCCGCTGGTGAAGCACTGTCATGGCGGCTGATCGGCTGATCGACTGGTCGTCACCGTGGCTCGCGCCGCACGCCGACCTGCGCGCCGCGGTTGAGTCGGCTGACTGGCGCGCGGCGATGACTGAGGCCGCACGTGCGGGCAACGTGCGAACGACGAGCGGGCTTGCGGTCTCGTTCGTTGCCGCCGACGATGCACCTTCCGGCATGGCCTACGAGGCGCATATCGCCGTCACCGGACGCGTGCCCTGCCGTGACAACCTGCACGACCGTTTCAACGCGTTGATGTGGCTCGCTTATCCGCGCACCAAGGCGACGTTGAACGCCCGCCAGGCGGCGGAGATCGGTCGCCACGGCGTGAACGCAACGCGCGGTGCGGTGCGCGATGCCGCCACTTTGATCGACGAAAGCGGCTTGTTGCTTGCGTGTGATGACCGCACGGTATTCGATCTGCTTGCGCGGCGCGACTGGCGCACGCTGCTGATCGAGCGGCGGTCGCTGTGGCAGCACGAGATCGTGCCGCGGGTGTTCGGCCATGCGCTGCTGGAGAAACTCGTCGGACCGTACAAGGCAATCACCGCGGCGGTCGTGCCGGTGAAACTCGGTGATCGCCAAACAGCATCGATCGATGCGGGTGCGGCTGCATTCATCCGCCGATCCGACCTCGCGCCACGGCTGCTCGAACATCTGCCGGTGCTGGGCATTCCGGGGTGGTGCAACGCGAATGAGAATCCGCGCTTTTATGATGACGAACGCGTGTTCCGTCCGCTGCGGCGTGCCGCGTGAAAGAAGGGAGACAACCCATGAAGATCGTGGTCACCGGCGGCACTGGTTTTCTCGGGCAACAGCTGGTGCGCGCGCTGTGCGAGCGCGGCACGTTGACCGATGCGAACGGCACTGTCCGCTCGATCGAGCAGATCATTGCCGTGGACCAGACGCAGAGCGGGCGTTTGTTCGTCGACGATCGCGTCGGCTATGTCGTCGGCGACATCGCCAACGTCGGTTTCATCGCGCACGTCATGGCGGCCGACACGGACAGCGTTTTCCACCTGGCCGCGGTCGTCAGTGGCGCGGCCGAAGCCGATTTCGATCTCGGCATGCGCGTGAATGTGGACGGTACGCGCGCGATCCTCGATGCCTGCCGAGCTCAGACCGGCATCCCGAAGCTGGTGTTCGCCAGCAGTGTCGCGGTGTTCGGCGGCGATTTGCCCCACGTCCTCACGGACGACACGCAACCGACGCCACAGACCAGCTATGGGGTACAGAAGCTGATCGGCGAACTGCTGGTCGGTGACTGCACGCGCAAGGGGTTCATCGACGGCCGGGCGGTGCGATTGCCAACCATCGTCGTGCGTCCCGGCAAGCCGAATGCGGCGGCGTCGAGTTTTGCCAGCGGCATCGTGCGCGAGCCGCTGGCAGGCGAAATCGCTGCCTGTCCGGTCGACGCCGATACGGCGATGTGGGTGCTGTCGCCGCGCGCCGCGACCGCCGCGTTCATTCATGCGCACGAGATCCCGAGCGCAACCTGGGGGCCGCGGCGCGCGCTGAACCTGCCGGGGCTGACCGCGACGGTCGCACAGATGCTCGAAGCGCTGCGTGCAGTCGGGGGCGATGCCGCGGTGGCGCGCGTGCGCATGCAGCCCGACGAGCGGATTCGCGCCATCGTCCGGACCTGGCCGGGGCGGTTCGCAACGACGCGCGCCGATGCGCTTGGGTTTACGCACGATGCCGACGTCGAGTCGATCGTGCGCGCGTACGCACGCGAGCACGCGACCGCAACGCGGTGAGCCCGCAGCGCGAGATCACGCCACAGTCGCTGCTGGTGCGGCTCGACATGATCGGTGCTGCGCTCGCGCGGCGCGCCGACGCGCTTGCGCTGATCGGGTTGGGCTCGGTCGGCAACGACACGGCGCGACTCGATGAATACTCGGATCTGGACTTCTTTGTCATCGTCGCGCCCGGCGCCAAGCGCCGCTACCTCGACGACCTGTCGTGGCTGGCTGAAGCCGGACCGCTTGACTTTCACTTCCGCAACACGATCGACGGTTGCAAGGCACTGTTTGCCGATGGCGTGTTCTGCGAGTTTGCGGTGTTCGAGACGCACGAACTCGCCGCGATTCCGTTTGCACCCGGCCGCATCGTGTGGAAGCGGCCGGAGGTCGATGCATCGATTGCGCAACCGCGCCGCGCGCTGCCCGTGCCGGATGCCAGCAGCGAGGAATGGCTGCTCGGCGAAGCGCTGACGAATCTCTATGTTGGTCTGGCGCGCAATGCGCGCGGCGAGACACTCGCCGCGCTGCGACTGATTCAGGTGTTCGCGGTCGATCGAGTGCTGGAACTCGCTTCCCGCCGGGAATCGGCAACGGGGTCTCCGCCCGATCCGTTTGCGCCTGAGCGCCGCGTCGAGCAACGGCTGCCGCGGCTCGCGCGCGAATTGCCGGCGTTCATGCGCGGCTACCAGGAAAATGCCGCCTCGGCCCGGGCGCTTCTGGACTATCTGGAGCGAAATTACGCCGTCAACTCGCGGCTTGCGGCGGCGATCCGGCGTCTGTCGCCAGACTGAGTCCGCTGCGCCGGCGCTGCATCAGCAACCAGAACTCGGCCTGGCGCGGCGAGCGCAATTCGATCACGCGTGCGTGCGCAAGCGCAGGGTGGCGCATCAGTGCGTACATCTGCGGCGCAACCATCAGATAGTCGTAAGACGTTTTCACGTCTCTCCAGGAAGCACGCAACGTGCGCCCCTGTTTCGCAACGCCGGGATGGCGGCGAAGACTCGTGGCGAACTGACGCAGCAGATCCACCGCGCGCGCCGCCCAGTCGCGCGCGAACGCCACCGGCGAGAAGTGCAGCCACACGACCGTGTCGGCCTGGCGAAACAGCGATTCGGTGAAGACGCCGGCACGCTCTGAACTGACCCATGCCTCCTCGCGCAACACCGTCGCGGGTGACTCGCTCGTCACGTGGTGCGCGCCGAGTCGCAGCGCCAGCATGCGACCGAACTCGCGAAAACACAGGAAACCCTGCGGAGCAGGCTGACCGACGACGACGACGCGACGCATGGCTCCTCCCGAAGTGCTCTGTCACCTGTGAATGCAAGCTAGCACGCACTGCGCGCGCAATTGCATCCTCTGAACGGTGGACTCATCCGTCGAGTCGAGGCCGCGCTGCCATTGCGCGCCGCGCGGCCGGATCACTTCTGCAGTTGTGCGGTGGCGCGTATCGCCGACAGCGTCGCGTTCGGTGTGATCACTTCGGGATCGCAGCGCAGTTCGATCAGCGCGGGCAGGTGTTTTTCCCGCGTGTGCGCCATCGCTTTGGCGAGCGCGGACGCGAACTCGTCGGTGGTTTCGACGACCGCGCCGAATGCGCCGAACGCCTCCGCCAGCAACGCGAAGTGCGGATTGGCAAGCTGCGTGCCATAGACGCGCGCGGGATACTCGCGTTCCTGGTGCATCCGGATCGTGCCGTACATGCCGTTGTTGAACACGAGCACCAGCAGACCGGCACGGTACTGGACTGCGGTGGCCAGTTCCTGGCCGGTCATCAGGAAGTCCCCGTCGCCGGCCAGCGTCAGCACGGTGCGTTCGGGTGCAACGATCTTCGCGGCCACGCCGGCCGGCAAGCCATAGCCCATGCTGCCCGCAGTCGGTGCGAGCTGCGTGCGAAAGCGTGGGTAACGATAGAAGCGATGCACCCACGCCGAAAAATTGCCAGCGCCATTGGTGATCACGGTGTCTTCTGGCAGTGCACGCTTGATGTGCTCGATGACCTGCCACAGGTCGAGCTTCGGTACCGTGTGCGCGTAAACGGCGGGGCGCGCCTGCCACGCTTCGTAGTCAGCGCGTGCGGCCGCCAGGTGCTCGCGCCACGGCGGACTTTCGATCGGCATCGTCATGGCAAGACGCGAGGCGAACTGCGGCATGCCCGAGCAGATCGCGAGCGGCGACTGGTAAACGCGACCGAGTTCCTCGGCGCCGGAATGCACGTGCACCAGCACCTGCCTGGGGCGCGGTACGTCAAACAGCGTGTAGCCGCTGGTCGTCATCTCGCCCAGCCGCGGCCCGACCGCGATCACCAGATCGGCGTCCTTGATTCGCTGCGCCAGTTTCGGATTGATGCCGATGCCGACATCGCCGACGTAATTGGCGTGCCGGTTGTCGAACAGGTCCTGGTAGCGAAACGCGCATGTCACCGGCAGGTGATTCGACTCGGCCCAGCGCCGCACGTTGTCGCACGCGGCCTGGGACCAGCCGAATCCGCCGAGCATCACGATCGGCCGCTGCGCCTGGCCCAGCATGCGTCGCAGTGATGCGATCTGCGTGTCGCTCGGCGCGGCCTGCACCGGCTGATGACAGAGCGCATCGGGAACGTCCGCCGTCTGCGTCTGCATGTCTTCCGGCAGCGCGAGCACGACCGGGCCGGGGCGGCCGCTGGTGGCGACCTGAAACGCGCGCGCGACGTACTCGGGAATGCGATCGGCCCGATCGATCTGCGCGACCCACTTGGTCATCTGGCCGAACATGCGGCGATAGTCGACTTCCTGGAACGCCTCGCGCTCGACGAAATCGCTGCCAACCTGGCCGACGAACACGATGATCGGGGTCGAATCCTGGCACGCCGTGTGGATGCCGATCGACGCATTGGTTGCGCCCGGCCCACGCGTGACGAACGCGACGCCGGGCTGGCCCGTGAGCTTCGCGTACGCGTCGGCCATGAAAGTCGACCCCGACTCGTGGCGGTTGATGATCAGCTTGATCGAGCGCGCGTCGTGCAGCGCGTCGAGCACCGCCAGGTAGCTTTCGCCCGGCACACAGAAGACGTGATTGACGCCCTGGACCAGCAGCTGGTCGACGAGGATGCGGGCGCCGGTACGCGCGGCCATCGAGAAACCTTGTAGATTGGAGCGGCTGAAGGATAACAGCGTAGCCAGCGCTGATTCGAAGTGCGAACACGTCGGAGAACCGCCGGTGTCAATTTCCTCGCTTGATGCGGCACTTGACCACCCGTGGCGGCGATTTGACGTCATGCGCCATGCGCTGCGCCGGCAGCGCATCCGACGCGCGTTGATGCCTTCGGTTTGCTCGTGGCGCAGCGCGATGCGTAGCCTCTGGGGGTGCATTTGCTCTGCCGCCGTCGTGACTGGCGCGATGCTGATCGGGGTCAGCGGCACGGTTCACGCGCAACCCGCGGTTGAAGCGGGCTCAGCGGCGCGCCCGAAGATCGGCCTGGTGCTGTCCGGAGGGGGCGCGCGCGGGTTCGCGCACATCGGCGTGCTCAAGGTGCTGCAGGAACTGCGTGTTCCGGTCGACGTGATCGCCGCCACCAGCATCGGTTCGATTGTCGGCGGCAGCTACGCCGCCGGTTACTCCCCGCAGCAGCTCGAGCAGGTGGCGCGCGCCACGGACTGGGCGAGCCTCTTTACGACGCGAGCGCCGCGCCCCGACCTTGCATGGCAACTGAAGGAAGACGATTACAAGAATCTGTTCACCCTGGAGTTCGGCATCAAGGAGGGCGGCCTGACCTTGCCGCGCGGTGCCGTGGGCGCGCATGAACTGGGCCTGACGCTGCGTGCGCTGGGTGGTGTGGTCAAGGACATCAACGATCTGTCGAAACTGCCGATTCCGTTTGCGGCGATGGCGACCGATCTGGCATCCGGCAAGCTGGTCGTGTTGCAGAAAGGCGTCTCGCTGTCGACGGCAATGCGCGCGTCGATGTCGGTGCCGGGCGCGTTTGCGCCGATTGATTACGAGGGACGCCCGCTGGTGGACGGCGCACTGGTGCGCAACCTGCCGGTCGACATTGCGCGCCAGATGGGCGCGGAGCTGATCATTGCGGTCAATGTCGGCACGCCGCTGCTGGAACGCGAAAAACTGACCGATGTGCTCGCCGTTGGCCAGCAGATGATCAATATCCTGACTGAGCAGAACGTCCAGCGCAGTCTGTCGGAGCTCACACCGCGGGACATTCTGATCACACCGGATCTTGCGAGTTTCAGCGCAGGCGATTTCGCCAAGGGCGAGGCGATCGTTCGCGCCGGCGAAATGGCCGCGCGCGCCATCGCAGAGCGCCTGGCGCAGCTGGGTGTGGCGCCCGCGCGCTACGCGGAAGCCGAGCGGGCGCGCACGACGTGGCTGCAAGGCGATGAGCCATTTCGACTGGCCGAGGTGCGCATCGCAGGTCTGCGCGTCGTCAATCCGCAGAGTGTGCTGGCCGAGATCAACCTGCCACTCAATGGGCCTGTCACCACCGCCGAAGTGCAGCGACAGGTCCGGCGCGTGTACGCGCGCGGTGATTTCGAGACCGTCAGCTACAGCCTGGTCGACGAGCCGCGCGGGCGGGTGCTGCAGGTGACGCCCGTCGAGAAAAGCTGGGGCTACAACACGCTGCGATTCGGCGGCAACCTGCAGACCAACTTCAGTGACGACAACACGTTCAACCTGCTGCTGCTGCATACCTGGGCCTGGCTGAATCAGGCCGGCGGGCAGTGGCGCAATGAATTGCAGGTAGGCGACCGGCGCCGGCTCGCCTCCGAATTCTTCCAGCCGTTTGCGCCTGGCAGCCGGTGGATCGCGCTACCCAGGTTCCAGGTCGAGCGCGAATCGTTTGAACTGTTTGCTGATGGCCGGGCGACCGCGCAGTTCGAGACGAGTGCCGTGTCATTCGACGCTGCATTGAGATACCTGTTGCCGAGTCTGGGCGCGCTGCAGTTTGGCATCGGACATGCGCGAACCGAGACGCGCCTGCTGACCGGCACTGCGTCGCTGCCGCCAAACGTCCGGACGGACGGCACGACGGCGCAGGGCGAGTTCATGATCGACACGCTCGATACGGTCGGTTTTCCGCGGACCGGCTATGCGTTGCGGACCGGCATCACATACTTTGACGGGCCAGCGGCCAGCGCCGGACGCAAGACCGCGTCGCAGTTGAGCGCAACGCTGCCGTTGACGTACGGCCGCTATACGTTGGTTGCCAGCGTCAACGCCGCGACTTCGAACCAGGCGTGGGGCGTGCGCTACGGAGGGCTCTTCAATCTGTCGGGCACGCCCCGTGGCGAAGTGGCTGGGTCGAGCGGGATGCTCGTGCGCGGCCTGTTCTATCGCAACGTATCGGATGCGTTTGGAGATCTCCAGATGCCGATCTATGGCGGAGTGTCGCTCGAAGCAGCCACCGCGTTGTCGCGCGCAGAAGCGTTTGCATGGTCCGATTTCAGGCGCGCAGCATCGATCTTCTTCGGTGCGGAGGCGCCGATCGGTCCGCTGTACCTGGCGCTCGGCAAGACCTTCGGTGGGTCGAGTGCGCTTTACTTCTTCTGGGGATGGCCGCAGTAGCCCGGCTCACCAGCGCTGGCGAGGAGGCAGATATTCATTCTGCGCGTACGTCATCACGATCTGCGGTCCGTAGATCACCAGCGCCGAGAAGATCATGCCGCTCGCGAGCGCCTCACCCCAGGCCAGCAGCAATGCGTAGCCGATGATGTCGGCAGCATTGGCAGCCTCGGTGGGTGCGACGGCGATCTGCGCCGCCAGCGACGCGACGGTGGCACCGCTCGACGCGACCAGCGTCACAAACAGTCCATTACCGATGATGAAAACGAACAGGTTTCGGGGCAGATGCGACCCGAGCACGCGCTGCAATGAAGTCGCGATCCCAGCGGGGAGGGCGGCGAGCAGCAGACCGGACAGTCCGACGTCGAGCCACGCGCGATCGGCGAGCACGGTCAGACCGACGAGCGCCACGGTCGCCCCCAGCAAGGCGCGCGCATAGCCGAATATCAGCGCATACAGGGATACGCCGATCATCGACAGGTGCAGGCCACCGCCGATCCTGATCTGCAGCGACCACAGTACGCCCAGGGTCACGATGCCGGCCAGCCACGCATGCTGCTGGATCGACAGCGGCAGGAAACCGCTGCGCGCAGTCGGACGCAGGGTCTGATGAAGGGCGTGCGCAAGCAGCGCGCTGAAGAGCGCCCAGCCCATGATCGCGAATTCAAGCGCGAGGCTGGAACTCATGGTCCACGGCACCGGCTCATTCGCGCAATCGCTGCTCGTGCCACTGGTCTGGGCGACCGTGTCGGAGCCGCGCGCATCGCCAACCGCTCAGGCCAGTGGACGCCGCTGTGGACGGAGCTATGCGGCTTGCTGCGAATCGCATGCTCCAGCGCGGTCAGATCAGCGCCCGGCCAACCATGCGCTCCAACACGCGTAAGGGTGATCGCTCGGGAAACCGTTGCGATGCGACGGGCAGGTAGATCGTCTGCTCGAACACAAAGCGCCCGGACCGCGCCGCATGCGAAACCTGGTCGCTGAAGATGATCCACGTCTCGCCGGGCGCGAAATGCACATCCTCCTTGGGTACGGTGCGCTGATAGTCGAGATCACCTTTCATTGAGTCGTGGATATGCAGCATGCAGTGGTCATAGCGGCTGCGCACGGTCTTGGTGACTTTCAGTGCCGCCAACATGCGCGCCGTGAGCAGCGAATACTTCGGCACCCGCGGCAGGAATTTTCCCGCGATGGCCGGGAACGTCTCGCCCAACTGCCAATGGCGTGCGGCGCTGCCCGGGTTTACGTTCGTGAAGAGCCGCAACATGCGCCGGCCATGGACCGGCGTTGCCGGAAACGCATCGACATGAAGTCGTGAATCGTCCTTGCGCCAACTCTTCGAGACACGTCCGGCGACCTCTGCCGGCCGGAAGCTCGTGCGGCCGACATCGAGCGCGTCGCGATACGGCGGAAACAGCCGGCCTGCAAGTTCCACCGTTTGCCGCTGATATCGCCTGCAGGCATTCAGCAGCGCGTTGCGCAGCTCGGAATCGTTGCTGGCGCCCTTGAGGCGCTCATCGCGCGAGTCGTAGCTGACATTCTTCCGATCACCAGACAGCACTGCGTCGTGCAGGATGCGCGCTTCGGCCTTATCGAGCGCGAACGGCAGCGCAAGACGCAACGCGGACCCGCCTTCGAGCGCATCGACGGCGTGATCGCTGAGCTTCGCCTCGGCGCGACCGGCCCAGTCCGTGACGTCGATCCTTTCGATTTGGTCCATGGTCTGATCGCCGCGCAGATTCATACGCTGCGACGAGCAGATTAGACAGTGGTTTGTCGACGAAGGAAAGCCGGCGACGCATCTGCGCACCAAGTCGACGGCAGTACAGGCATCGGGCGATGCGCCAGGCGCCCCGTGATGGCGCGGTCACGCTGCGCTCAATTGATCCAGAGCGTCAGTGCCCTTTCCAGCGCAGCGCGCAGGGGCGACTCGATGTACGGCAACAGCACGAACAGCGTGCCGAGGCCGACCAGGATCGTCAGGGGAAAGCCGACGGCGAAGATGTTCAGTTGCGGCGCCACTCGGGTCAGCACGCCGAGCACGATGTTCACCAGCATCATCACCGCGATGAACGGCAGCGCGATGGCGAGCCCGATCGCAAACACATCGCCGCCCAGCCGCGCGACCCGGTCGAACGATAGCGGGAACTCGACATCGCCCGTGAGCGGGAAGAGGCGAAAACTCTCCGACAGGGCGTAGATCAGCATCAGGTGACCGTCAATGGCAATGAACATCAGCAGCGCCAGCAGCGACATCAGGCTCGATATCGCGGTCTGCGAGACGCCCATCGCCGGGTTGAAGAAGCCGGCAAACGACAGGCCGGTCTGCAGCCCGATCACCTCGCCTGCGAGCTCGAGCGCGGCGAACACGATGCGCACGGTGAAGCCGATGATCACGCCGACCATGATGTTCTGCGCGAGCAGCGCGATTCCGGCGCCGGTCAGCACGTCGCCGATCGGCGGCGTCGCCAGGTTCGGCATCAGCACGATGGCAATGCAGAACGCGAGCGCCATCTTGATGCGCGTCGGAATGGCGCGATGCGACAGCACCGGCGCGACCGAAAACAGCGCCAGCACGCGCACCAGCGGCCAGAAGACCGCGCCGTACCAGGTGGAGAGCTGGGCTTCAGTGAAGGTGATCATGGCAGTGGCGAGTCGCGAGTGACTAGTCGCGAGTCGTCGGTCACCTCACTCGTCACTCGCCACTGCATTCAGCCGATTGATGCAGGGATCGACTCAAACAACCGGCGCACATAGTCGACGTAGATCGTGATCATCCACGGGCCGGCGATCACCAGCGTGGCGATCATTGCCAGCAGTTTGGGGATGAACGACAGCGTCATCTCGTTGATCTGGGTGGCGGCCTGCAGGATCGAGACGATCAGGCCGACCACCAGTGCCGCGAGCAGCATCGGCGCGGCGATCATCAGCATCACGTACAGAGCCTGCTGGCCAAGGGTGATCACACTTTGCGGGTTCATGGGCGTCGGGAGTCGGGCGTCGAAAGTCAGGGGTTGAACGAGGCCACCAGCGAACCGATCAGCAGGTTCCAGCCGTCGGCCAGCACGAACAGCATCAGCTTGAAGGGCAGCGCAATCAGCACCGGCGACAGCATCATCATGCCCATCGACATCAGCACGCTGGCGACCACCATGTCGATGATCAGGAACGGAATGAACACCATGAAGCCGATCTGGAACGCGGTCTTGAGTTCGGACGTCACGAAAGCGGGTATCACGATGCGCAGCGGAAGTTTCTCCGCCGCGTCGGGCTTGTCGATCCGCGCCATGCGCGTGAACAGTTCCAGGTCGTTGGCGCGCGTGTGCTTGAGCATGAACTCGCGCAGCGGATCAGATCCGGCGGCCAGCGCCTGCTCGAGGTTCATTTTCTGGCTGTTGTACGGGACGTAAGCCGCATCGTGGATGCGATCGAAGGTCGGTCCCATGACGAAGAAGGTCAGGAACAGGGCGAGCCCGATCAGCACCTGGTTCGGCGGCGTCGTCTGGGTGCCGAGCGCCATCCGCAGCAGCGACAGCACGATCACGATGCGAGTGAACGCGGTCATCATCAGCAGCACTGCCGGCAGGAATGTCAGCAGCGTGAAGAACAGCAGCGTCTGTACCGGCACTGAATACGCGGTCCCGCCGCCGGGCGCGGGCGCTGCGGTGATCTGGATCGGGCTTTGCTGCGCGAACGCCGGGTCGACGGCGAGCGCAAGGAGCACGAGCAGCAGGCAGCCAGCGCGTCTCATTTGCTGGTCCGGATCTGCTGCAGCAGTTGTCTGAATGACGTCGATGACGTCGATGCGCTGGTGGCCGCGGCTTCATGGGCGCTGTCCGGCCGCGGCAATGTGCCGATCCGGTTGATTGCTGCGGCGGTGACGCCGAGCAGCAGCCAGCGGTCGCCGGCTTCGACCACGACCACGCGCTCGCGCGGCCCGAGCGCCAATTGCGTGACGACCTTCAGACCCGCGGCCTGCATCGCGGCCGGCTGCGACCCGCCGAATTTCTTCAGCAGCCATATTGCCAACGGAACCAGCGCCAACACCAACACCAGCACCAGGATCATCGGCAGCACCGACGGCCCCGCCGGTGCGGCGGCCTGCGCGAACGTTTCGCCAGACGCCAGTCCCGCGCAAAGCGCGATCCCGCTGCCGACTGCCGACCGCCGACTGCCGACGGGTCTTCCCCAACGCCCGACGCCCGACGCGCGACGCCCGTCTCCCATCGCCCGACTCCCGACGCCCGACGCCCGACGATTCATTTATGCAACCGCCGCATCCGTTCGCTTGGCGTCACGATGTCGGTCAGCCGGATGCCGAACTTCTCGTTCACGACCACGACTTCGCCTTGAGCGATCAGGCAACCGTTGACCAGAACGTCCATCGGCTCGCCGGCCAGCGCATCGAGTTCGATCACCGAACCCTGTGCCAGTTGCAGGATGTTCTTGATTGGAATCTTGGTGCGACCCAGCTCAACCATCAGCGTGACCGGGATATCGAGGATGAGGTCGAGATCCTGCACACCTTCGCCGCTCGCTCCGGGCGCCAGTCGCTGGAAGATGTTGGCCGGCTGCGCGTGCGCTTCGACGGCGCCGGCGGAAGTTGGCTGTTCGGCGACCGTGGCGGCCCAGTCGTCGTCGGTCGTGGCAGTGGATTGCGTGTTGTCGCTCATGGTTTCGTTTCCCGATCGTGTGGGTCAGGGTTCGTTGGCACGGACGTCGCGCTGCTCGCTGTACTGTGAATACTTCAGCATCTTCTCGACGCGGATCGCAGTGCGTCCGTTCACGGTGCCAAAGCGGCAATCGATCACCGGTACGCCGCCAATCTTGCCGTGTACCACTTCCTTCAACGGCAGATCGATGAAGTCGCCGGCCTTGAGCTTCAGCAGTTGTCTCACGCTGATCTGTGCCTGCGCGAGTTCAACCGTCAGTTCCACATCGGCTGACTGCACCTGCTTGGTCAGCTGCCTCATCCAGCCGCTGTCCGGCTGCTGGCTGTCGCCCTGCAGCGGCGAGTACAGGAGGTCGCGAATCGGCTCCAGCGACGAATAGGGGAAGCAGATGTGGATCTCGCCGCCGCTGTCGCCGATCCCGATGTTGAATGTGGTGGCGACGACCATGTCGTTGGGAGAAGCCACGTTGGCGAACTGTGTGTGCATCTCGGAGCGCTGGAAGGCGAAGTTGAAGCGGAACAGCGCGCCCCATGCCTTCGTGTAATCGGCGAGCGTCACCTCCAGCATGCGCTGGATGATTCGTTGCTCGGTGGGAGAAAAATCACGCCCTTCGATCCGCGCGTGGAACTTGCCGTTGCCGCCGAAGAGCGTATCGATCACGCAGAACAGCAGCTTCGGATCGAAGATGACCAGACCCGCGCCTCGCAGCGGCGCCAGCGACACGACGTTGATGTTGGTCGGCACCGCGACGTCGCGGAGGAATGTCGAATACTTCAGCACGCGCACCGGGCCGACCGAGATCTCGACGCTGCGGCGCATGAAATTGAACAGGCCGACGCGCAGGTTGCGCGCGAAGCGCTCATTGACGATTTCCAGCGTCGGCATGCGCGCGCGGACGATGCGCTCCTGGCTTCCCAGGTTGTAGTCACGGACGCCGTGCGTTTCGTCTGCCTTTTCGGACTTGTGCGATTCGCCGGTTACGCCGTCGAGCAACTCGTCGACTTCGTCCTGCGAGAGAAATTGGTCAGCCATGGTTCAGTCGGGAGTCGGGAGGCGGGTGTTGGGAGTGGGCGGTGGCGTCTGCAAGAACGGTTCTATGACTTTGTATTTGCTCTCGACGCCCGACACCCGACGCCCGACGGTCATTGAATGATGAGGTGCGTGAAGTTCACGCTTTCCACTGACTTTTCGGCCGGTGTGCCCGCCAGCGACTTGTTGGCGGCGGCAACGATTTCGCGAGCCAGGGTTTCCTTGCCTTCGCGGCTGGCAAGATCCTGTGCCTGCTTCGAGCCAAGCGTCAGCAGGATCTCGTTGCGTACCGCCGGCATCATGCTTTTCAGCACCTCGCCGCTCGGCGCGTCCTTGAGTTCCGCGACCAGCTTGATCTGCATGAAGCGCTCGTCATCGGGCTCACGCAGATTGACCGTGAAAGTCTCAAGATCCACGAAGATCGGAATCTTCTTCGGATCGTGCTTCGCTTCCGCGTGTTCAGCGTCGACCGCCTTGTTGCCGAGCAGGAAATAGGCGGCGGTGCCGCCACCGCCCGCCAGCAGCACGGCGCCGGCCGCGATCATCACGAGTGGTTTCTTCTTGCCGCCAGGCTTCGCGGTCGCGGCTGGTTTCGCTGCACCATCCTTGGGTGCGGGCGCGTTGGTCTTCGCGTCCGCTGTTTTTTCCGACTTCTTCTCCGCCGGTTTGGCGTCTTCCGGTTTGGTTGCCATCGAATGCTCCGCTCCAATCCTGATGTGCGGCGGTTCGGGACCGTCGCCCTTCGGCAGCATTATTCGAGGACTTGAGGGCAGCGGATCGGCGGAATACGCGCTGCATTACCGCCCGTTTCGCCGTTACGGCGCACGGGCACCGGCCAGGAGCGAAACATCTGGCGGGCGACTGAGATGAGGCGGGTGAGCACGCGAAACATGATGTACCGCTGCACGCTGCCTTCTCGGCAGCCGCTGACGTTCGGGATTCAAAATGGAGCGAGGCCCGGCATCGCAAGCGCGCTAGGCGATGACGTCGATCAGGCGCGTTGAACGCACCGTCGTCGCCGGCGGCGCGATCGGTGTGCCGACGGGGTTCGTGGCATCGATCGTTGGCGTCGGGTTCAGGCGTTCGCGCTGCCGATCCGCGTGGCGCTGCGAGGCGTCGCCCGCCTGCCCGCCGACATACGCGTCGGCAAGTTGCAGTCCTTGCGCATCGAGCATCTCGCGCAGTCGCGGCAGAGCATCCGTGATTGCGGCGCGCGTCGCTTCATGCGTCGCGCCGAACACCAGCGTCGCCTCGTTGCCGCGCACCTCGATCGAGACCGTGACCGGACCGAGGTCGGCTGGCGTCAACGAAAGCTCGGCGCTGTGCACCCTGCCGCGCGTGATCAACGCAATTCGCTGCGAAAAGTCCTCGGTGAACGCGGCCACACCCACCGGTGTCGGGACTGCGATCTGAACCACGCTGTTCGGAGATCCGGCCGGCGAGAGACCGCCCCATGCGGGCGCGGCCGCGGAATGCACTGCGCCTGCATCGCTGCCATGGAACGTTGAACTCGAGGAAATGGTCGACGTCAGTGCACGCTCAAAGCGCTGTTGGAAATCCTCGACCAATCGATCGCGCGCCTGCATCGCCAGCCCGGTTGCCGCGCCGACGCGTTCGGTATTGCCCGCTGCGTGCGCACCTGCTGCAGCTGTGTCATTGCGCCCGATGGCCTCGGAGGCATTGCGGCGCACATTCGAACCATCCGAGCCACTCGAGTCACGTGTGCTGTTTGGGTTTGCCGCAACGGTGCCGGGCGTATGGGTCAAATGTTCAGCCGGTATATCGGCCGTCTGCACAGTGGCGCTCGGATTTGATGGATGCGCGCGCTGGCCGAGGGCGCTGGCAGGACGCGATTCGGCGTCCGGGCCGTCGGTCGCGTCGGCTGCAGCCTCTGCCAGCGGAGGCGCGATGGCGACCTCGACGACTGGGACCTGCGTGACCGCGACCTGCGTGACTGGGGCCTGCGTGATCGCAACCGCCGCTGGAAGCGGCGTCGCGATGCTGGCGAGCACGCTCGCCACTTGCTCGAGACCGCTCGTATCGCCCGCCTTGTTCGCCGGATGCGCCTTGCTTGCTTTTGCGGCAGGCGTATCAATCGGTGAATCAGTCGCTTCAGGCTTTGCAGAAGATTTCGCGGCAATGAGATCTTCAGCCTTGGCCTTGCGCGTATCAGGGCGCTGAAGAGACTTCTTGCTGGCGGCGGGCCTGCTCTTCGAGGTTGTGCTCGGCTCATCGGGCGGATCGATGTGCGATGTCGACGCCTGAGCCATTGCGTCGTCGAATGACGACGTGCCTGTCTCATCCTGCGCCGGTTGCGCGTCGGGACTGCGCACGCTCGATGGCGGCGCACTCGGCGACGGGGCGATGTTCAACGCGGCAAGTTTCAAATCGGGCATGTCGATACTCCAGGAGGTTTATCTTCGTCCACGAATCACCATTCGGCCGCGGACAGCGGATTGCGTGCGGTCTGTGCGATTTCGTCCGTCTGCTTCTGGTCGAGGCGCTGCGCGATCTGCTGCGCGGCCGCCTGCCGGCGCTCTGCCAGCGTCTGCAGGCTCTTGAGCCTGCGCAGCGCCTGCTGCAGTTCGTCTTCCCCGGCGGCAAGTTGCTGCTCGCGCGCCTGCACCTCGCCGGCCTGGGCGGCGATCGCCTGGTCCAGCTTCAGCGCGAACGCGCGCCAGTTCATCTGTGCTGCGGGATCGCAGCCGGCAATCATCTGGGCCTGCGAGCGCTGCACGTAGTCGCGCGCGTAGTTGCGCAGCAGGTCGAGCTGCTCGCGCGCCTGCTGCACCCGCAGCTGCAGCTGGGCACGGCGTACCGCCGCGCCGTCGCGAGCGGTGGTTGCCAGCTCGATCAGCATCGCCAGGCTTTGCGTTTCCATCGTTCAGTCAATCTCAGGTTGTCGTGGGGATGGTGCCGATCAGCGCCGCGAGCCGGCCGTGCGCCTCGGCCAGCGTCGACGGCTCGTTCATCTGCTGCTGCAGGAAGGATTCCATCCGCGGCCGTGCGGCGATGGCAGCATCGAGCAGCGGGTCGCTGCCCGCGACGTAGGCGCCGACCGCAAGCAGGTCCTGGTTGCGGCGATAGCGTGAATAAAGCGCCTTGAACCGGCGCGCGAGCTCGATCTGGTCGGGCCCTGCCACAGCGTTCATCACGCGCGAGATCGATGCCTCGATGTCGATGGCCGGGTAGTGACCGGCGTCCGCCAGTTGGCGCGACAGCACCACGTGCCCGTCAAGGATCGCGCGTGCGGCATCGGCCACCGGATCCTGTGGGTCATCACCTTCGGTGAGCACCGTGTAGAACGCCGTGACCGAGCCTGCTTTGCCAGCAGTGGCGTGGTGCCCATTGCCCGCGCGCTCGACCAGCGCCGGAAGCTTGGCGAACACCGATGGCGGATAGCCCTTCGTCGCCGGCGGCTCGCCGATGGCGAGCGCGATTTCGCGGGCGGCCATGGCGTAGCGCGTCAGCGAATCGAGCAACAGCAGCACGTGCCGGCCCTGATCGCGATAATGTTCCGCGATCGCGGTCGCGTACGCCGCACCCTGCATGCGCAGCAGCGGCGGCGTGTCGGACGGCGCGGCGACAACGATCGCGCGCTGCAGTCCTTCGCGGCCGAGGATGTCGTCGATGAATTCCTTGACCTCGCGCCCGCGCTCGCCGATCAGCCCGACCACCGTCACGTCGGCGGCGGTGTAGCGCGCCATCATGCCGAGTAGAACGCTCTTGCCCACGCCCGAGCCGGCGAACAGCCCCATCCGCTGGCCACGCCCGACGGTGGCGAGCGCATTGATCGCGCGCACACCGACATCGAGCGGGCGCGCGACCTTGTCGCGCTCCATCGCATTGATCGGTCGTCGCGCCAGCGGGCGCATTTCGGCGTGTTCGAGCGCGCCCAGTTTGTCGAGCGGGCGTCCGTTCGGATCGATCACGCGTCCGAGCAGCGTATCGCCCATCGGCAGATGCCGCGTTCGATCTTCGGTGCGCCGCCGCGGATGATTCTGGCGATGCAGCCGCGGTCGTGACGGGATCGATTCATGCGGAACCACGGTCGCACCGGGTCGCAGACCGTATGGCTCGGTGGTCGGCATCAGGAACAGGCGGTCGCCGGCGAAGCCGACCACCTCGGCATCGACGCGCACGTTCTCATCCTGCATCACGACAACCTGCGCGCCGACCGACAGCCTCAGCCCGACCGCTTCCATCACCAGGCCGGCCACACGCGTCAACCTGCCGCGCACTTCGAACGGCGTTGCCGCCCCGACGATTTCGCGCGACTGCGCGAGGAACCGATCGAACGGCGCCGCGAGCATCATGGCGCGTTGCTGTCGGTCTGGATGCCGAGTGCGGCCAGCACGCGGCGCCAGCGCGTCGCCAGCGACGCGTCGATTTCGCCCTGGGTCGTCTCCACGCGGCAACCGCCGCGTGCGAGGCCGGCGTCGGCAATGAAGCGGCACCCCTTGAGCGTACCGTCGGCCTCCAGGTCGGCCCGGATCAACTCGAGGTCGTCCGGATTCATGTGCACACGCGGATGCGCCTGCTGGTCGATCACCAGCGCAATCGCCTCGCGCAGCGGCGGCAGCACCGCATCGCGCTGCACCTCGACTTCGCGCCGCACGACCTGGCGCGCGACTGCAAGCGACAGATCGAGCACCGCGTCGGCACCGGCGGAATCAAGTTCAAGGAATCGTGCGCGCAGCTCGTTCAGCACGCGCTCGAGTTGCGCGCCGTGGCCCGCATGTTCGCGCCGTGCCTTCGCCACTGTTGCGCGCACGCCTTCCTCGAAACCATCCTTGCGGCCGCGCTCGTAGGCGCGCCGCTCGCGTTCCGACATTCCCTCCATCGGATCGGTGCGCACGACCTTGCCTGCCAGCGGCTGAAACTGCCACGCCGCGGCGTCGTTGACCTGCTCCTTCGGGATCAGGCCGCTGATGAATTTCTCGGGGGCACCCATCACTGAAGTCGGGAGTCGGGAGTCGGGAGTCGGGAGGACAGTGTCGGCAGTCGGCAGTCGGAGGTCGGCAGAAGAGACGCTCGCCACGCGCGCAATCTGGCGCGTTGCGACGGTCGGAAAGGCGGGGATGCCGCAGGTCGAGTCAGCCTTGAAAACCGCCGACCGCCGACTGCCGACTGCCGACCGGGAGCCAAGCACTCCCGACTCCCGACGCCCGACACCCGACTGATTTCCGACTCCCGACTACACATACTGATCGTCTCCCCCTCCGCCGCCGATCTGCAGCTGGCCCTCGTCCGCCAGCCGGCGGACTGTCTTGAGGATTTCGCGCTGCTCGGCTTCGACTTCGGACAGGCGTACCGGACCCTTGGCCTCGAGGTCTTCCTTCAGCATCTCGGCCGCGCGGGTGGACATGTTCTTGAAGATCTTGTCGCGCAGCGCCGGCTCGGCGCCTTTGAGCGCGACGATCAGCGATTCGGACTGAACCTCGCGCAGCAGCACCTGTATGCCGCGATCGTCGAGGTTGTCCAGATCGCTGAACATGAACATCTGGTCGAGGATCTTCTGTGCCAGGTCGGCGTCGTGCTCGCGAATCGCCTCCACCGCGGTGGTTTCGACCTGGTTACCAAGGAAGTTGAGGATTTCGGCGGTCGTCTTGGTGCCGCCGAGCGATGCCTTCTTCAGCCTCTCGCCGCCGGCCAGCACCTTTGACAGCACCTCGTTCAACTCCTGCAGCGCCTGCGGCTGGATGCCGTCCAGCGTGGCGATCCGCAGCAGCACGTCATTGCGTTGCCGCTCGGGAAACTGGCGCAACACCTCGGCGCTCTGATCGCGCTCAAGATGCACCAGGATTGAAGCGACGATCTGCGGGTGTTCGTTCTTGAGCATTTCGGCAATCGCGGCCGAATCCATCCACTTCAGGCTCTCGATTCCCGACACATCGCGACCCTGCAGGATGCGATCGAGCAGCATGCCGGCCTTGTCGTCGCCGAGCGCGCGCTTGAGCACCTGGCGTACGTAGGCATCCGTATCTCCGACCAGCGAGAACTGCTCGTCCCTGGCCTTGTTGAAGTTCTCGAGCACTGATTCGACCTTTTCGCGCGGCACGGTCTTGAGGCGCGACATCCGTTCGCCCAGCTTCTGCGCTTCCTTTGGGCTGAGGAATTTGAAGACTTCGGCCGCCTGCTCCTCGCCGACCGACATCAGCAGGATCGCGGCGTCATCGAGTCCGGTTTCTTCGCTGCTCATCGTGTCGCCTCGACTATCTGCTGCTTTCCTGGCCGACCCAGGACTTGACGACGTTGGCCACGGTGCCCGGATCATTCTTTGCCAGTTGGCGCATCTGATCGAGCGGCGACAGTTGGTGGCTGGCAGTCAGCGCAGCCGCTGGCTGCTGCGGCGGCGGAGCGGCAATCAATCGCGGTGCGCTGGCGATCGACTTCAGCGCCGGGCGCACTGCACCGAACACGATGATCAGTGTCAGGACGAGGAACAGCACCGCCTTGCCGGTTTCCTTTGTCAGCGTGACGACATCGGGTTGCTTCCACAATGGCAGCGCTTCGGCGGCGGCAATGATCTCAGGCCGCGAGAACGCGGCGTTCACCACGTTGACCGAATCGCCGCGCTGCTGGTTGAAGCCCATCGCCTCGCGCACCAGTGCGTTGATGTTCTGCATTTCCTTTTCCGACAGCGCTTCGTTCTTCGCCGCGGCGGCCTTCGGCTCTTCACCCTTGCTGCCCTTGGTTTCTGCCTTCGGCGGCGGCGTGGCGACCGTTTTGTGGTTGACCACCACCGCGGCAGTGAGGCGCTTGATCTGGCCCGACGCGAGCACGGTGCGGCGCACGTTCTTGTCGACCTCGAAATTGGTGACGGCCTCGCGTCGCGTGTTGCCCGCGGCCTGAGCCTGGGCGGGATTCAAAGGTGGAGCTGCGCCATTGATCGGTGCGGTCGGCGGCACCGGGGGTTGGTTCGACAGCGCGCCGGGCACGCCGCCCGGCGTGCTGCCGGCGGGCTGCGCGGCTTCGGAGGTTGATTGCGAGCGGATCGCGGCTTTCGCTTCGGCGCCCTGATTCGGCGCGTAGGTTTCCGCGGTCTGCTCGATCTGCGAGAAGTCGACGTCGGCGGTGACCTGCGCGCGGACGTTGCCACGGCCAACGATCGGTTCAAGAATGTCCTCGATGCGCTTGATCGTGCTCGCTTCGATCTGCCCCACGTAGTCAAGTTGCGCAGCGTCCAGCCCGGCCGCGTTTTCGCGTTGGTTGGCGAGCAGGTTGCCCTGCTGATCGACCACCGATACGCTCTTCGGATTCAGTTCCGGCACCGACGAGGAGACCAGGTGCACGATGCCGGCGACCTGCGCGCGATCGAGCGTCTTGCCGGGATGCATCTGCAGCAGCACGGAGGCCGTCGGCGGCTGCTTGTCGCGCAGGAAGCCGGATTGCTTCGGCAGCGCCAGGTGCACGCGCGCGTTGGCCACCGGGGACAGCGCCTGTATTGAACGCGCCAGTTCGCCTTCGAGCCCGCGCTGGTAGTTGACCTGCTCCTGGAACTGGGTGACGCCGAATTTCTGCGTCTCCATGATCTCGAAGCCCACGATCGAACCTTTTGGCAGGCCCTGCGAGGCGAGCTTCAGCCGCACGTCGTGCACCTTGTCGGCGGGCACCAGGATCGTGCCGCCGTCCGCACTCTTGTAGGCGATATTCATCTGCGACAGGCTGGCGATGATGGCGCCGCCATCACGATCCGACAGATTGGTGAACAGCACGCGGTAGTTCGGACTTGCGCTCCACAACCAGCTCGCCGCGATCACCGCGGCCAGCCCTGCGAGACCAAGCAGCAGCATGCCAATGGCGCGCGGAGAGAATCGCGCTGCCGCATCCGCCGGCTGCAGCGTGCTTTGAACGACTGCTGTGTTGTCCATGACCGCTGGCTCTCGACGACGGCTGCGCAGCCGTCCGTGACGTTGACCGACGCATTATTCGGGGGACTTGAGGGCCCGAAAGCGTTGATAAGGCACCCGAAACACCGTCGATTCGCCTCCCGCGCAGGGCTTAGAGCTTGTCCGTGAATAATTCATACGACGCACGAATTATTCACGGACAAGCTCTCAGTCCTACATCGGGTCACGGCCCCGATAAGGCGGCGATTTCGGGTGCAATTCCGCCGAGTGTGCGGGGCGAGTGCGAGCTACCGTCCGCGCATCGCAATGCGGTTTCTGCGGGGGCTACGCATGGACATCAAGGGAATCAACGGCCAGGTCGCCGGCGCCGTCGGCGCGTTGAGTGCGGGTAAGACGCCAGCCGTGCCGGGCAAAGGCGGCGCCGACTTCGTCGCCTCGCTCGATTCGGCGCTGAAGGCGGTCAGCCGCAATCAGCAAGGCGCAGCCGAACTGCAGCGCCAGTTCCAGCTCGAGAACCCGAATGTCAGCCTTGAAGAAACGATGATCGCGATGAACAAGTCGACGCTCTCGTTCCAGGCTGCGGTGCAGGTGCGCAACAAGCTGGTACAGGCATACGAACAGATCATGAACATGCCCGTGTGAGCGGTGTCCGCGGCGCGGTGCGTTTGCACCTTGCGCGCGTAGCGGGGAGGGATTCAAGTTGAGCCGTAGGACAATCGGCAAGGCCCTGCCCGCCGGCATCGCGTCGGCGGCGTCAGCCATGATGCCCGCCCAGTCCGGAATCGACGCGCTGTCGCTGGAGCAACTCGGCCAGCGCAAGGCCTATGAGCCTGGGAGCAGAGGCAGGCACAACGCAGCATGCACGTCGTCGCTCTGACCGCTAGCGCCGCAGTCGGGGACGAGGACAAGTGCGTTGACGCCGGCTGCAACGATCACATGGCTCAGCCTTTCGGCCTGATCGGGTTGCAGGCGCTGATTGAGCGTTTAAGCTCGTCTGCGGAGATCGGCTGATGAGCGCGAACATGGGTCGGGGGACTGCAACCGCGGGCGAGGGCGCGCTGGCGCGTGTCGGCCGGCTGCACTTCTTTGACTACAACCGAACTGCGATCGCCTATTGGAGTCTGCTGGCGCTCGTCGGGACGGCCGCGGTGGCGTTCTCGCTCTGGCAGCTTGCCGCGCTGCCCGCGTCGGATCGGATTAAGGTATTTGTCGGTGCCGTGACCGCCGCGCTCGTCGGCCTCTTCACCGTGCGGCTGCCCAACTCGAAGCACTCGATCGCGGCCGGCGACATCTTCATCTTTCTGCTGCTGCTGCTGCATGGCCCGGCGGCTGCAGTGCTCGGTGCAGGCGCGGAAGCCACCGTCGCAACACTGCGCGCGTCGAAGCGCTGGACCAGCCGGATTGCCAGCCCGGCGGCGGCGACGCTGTCGATGTTTCTTTGCGGGCATCTGTATCAATCCGCGTTGACGGCGCTGGACGGGATCGGCTTCGGCGGCGACGGCGCGGTGCTTGGGCTGCTGATGGTGATGGCGGTCGCCTACTTCGCTGTCAATACGACATTGATCAGCGCGGTTGTCTATCTGAAACGCAGCCAGCGGCCGACACTCGCCGAGTGGCTCGGCAACTTTGGCTGGGTCGGCGTTGCCTACGCAGGCAGCGCGTCGATTTCAGGTCTGCTGTACCTGACATTCCAGAAGTTCGGGGTGCCGACGCTGGTCGTCGCGCTGCCGATCATCGCGATGTTCCTGACCACGATGCATTACTACTTCGCCCGGCAGGAAGCGGCGGAGAAGGCCAATCAGGATCGGATCGAGGCGGCTGAACGCGAGGCGGCGCAGGCGGCACGCCATGTGCGCGAACTGGAGGCGAGCGAAAGGCGTTTCCAGAGCGCGTTTACGCACGCGTCAATCGGCATGGCGTTGATCGGCATCGACGGCAGCATGCTGCAGGTCAATCCGGCACTGTGCGTGCTGCTCGGCTTTGACGGGCGCGATCTGATCGGCCGCGCGTTCGCCGATTTCGTCGATGTGGGCGACCGGCAGAGGCTGGCCGCGCAGCTCAACAGTCCCGGCGAGCAGCAGTCGCGCTCGTTTGCAATGGAGCTGCGCTGCCAGCATCGCAGCGGAGCGGAAATCTGGATCGCTCTGTCGAGCGGATTCTTCTCGGAGACGCAGTCGAGCGCGCCGTGCCTGATCTTCCAGGTCCAGGACATCACCGCGCGCCGGCGCGCCGAAGAGCAGCTGCAGCACCACCGTGAGGAACTGGAACGCGAGGTCGAAGCGCGCACTGCCGAACTGCGCATCGAAAAGGAACGCGCCGAGGCGGCGTCGGAAGCCAAGACACGCTTTCTTGCGACGATGAGCCACGAAATCCGCACGCCGATGAATGGCGTGCTCGGCATGACGGAGCTGTTGCTTGCCAGCAAGCTGGACGACTCGCAGCGCCGCTTTGCGCAGACGATCGAGATCTCCGGCAAGTCACTGCTGCTGATCATCAACGATATC
>Ga0209682_10000070_pt1 | contig 30788 bp, 26 predicted proteins | sample DOMMetBare2Fresh_2_FD_187471 | JGI IMG/M metagenome (GOLD analysis project Ga0209682, IMG submission 187471) | Wetland sediment microbial communities from St. Louis River estuary, USA, under dissolved organic matter induced mercury methylation -... | ecosystem: Environmental > Aquatic >... | reverse complement strand
CAAGGGATCCGGACCTGGCGCGGTCAGCGCTGCGCTGCCTCTTGACAGCACGGGCAGCACCAAAAAGAGCGGTGCGGTTTTCCCGGTCGGGCCCAGTTTCAATTCCGTCGGCCCGACTTCCAGTGGCATGTCTCAGGTCCGCCTGACGACGCCCGGCGTGTCTAACCGCTCGCGAATCGCGGGCCCGCGGACCGTCCGCAATGCCACCAAGCCTGCCGGTGACTCGATCACCTCCAAGACCGTCGGCCGCACCATCCACGATGCGCGCGGAGTGGACTCGACTTCCAATCCAACCACCCCGGCAACGCTGGCATCGACCTTGCCCGGAATCACTGAGGCCGCCTTCGTCGGTGAATCGATCATCGTTAAGGGCCTCGGCCGCACCTTTCACGACGAGCGCGGTGACGGCTCGACCACCTTCAATCTGAGCGCGCCGGTAACGCAAGTGCTGAACGTGTCCGAGATGGGTGAGGCTGGCCTTGTGTTGGACCTTGAGCCGGCGCAAACGGACGCGGCAGCAGCATTCATAAACAATTCGCGCACAAGCTTGACCAATGTCGATGGCGGCTCGGCGGCTGAATTGAACGACGCGACTGGCGGACCAGGGACGTTCATGAGCGCAGATCGCGCACCATCGTTGGCGCTGTCGACCGTGCCCGCGCCTGCGAACTACTTCTTCGCCAACGCGGCGCCGACAGCGGAAGTCTCGCTGGTGCCAGAGCCCGCGACGCATGTGCTGATACTCGCCGGCCTGGGTGCAGTCGGCTTCATCGCGCGTCGCCGAATCCGCTGAGTCCGACCTGCGCGGTCACGCACGGTGCAGCGAGACAGGGTCCGTGTCAGACCCGGACCCCGCGGTATGGCAACCGGCCATCAACGCATTGTCCGTGTATGCGCGGAAGCGAACGGACTTTGCCGCGCCCTGCACGTAGGATCGGCTGGCAAATCGTTCTTCGCCGTTGCAGTGGCTACGAGCAGGCTCCGCAAGATCATCGGGGTATTGCGCGGGCGCCATGAAACAACGACCGCTGGCTTCGTCGCGCTTTCGACGGGCACCGGGAAACGCTGACGTTTGGACGGCTGCGCGCAATACCGCGCTCAGTTCTTGCTCGACAAACAGGAAGAATCATCATGAACTATTCAATCGTAGTTGCAGCAGCACTATCCGCGCTTGCGTTGAGCGCATGTGAACGACCGACGGTGGTCGTGCCTTCGGCTCCGGTAGCCGTCGTGGCTGTGCCGGGGCCTGCCGGACCACAAGGCACGTCCGGCGCACCTGCAGAAAAAGGCGAAACGGGTGCAACCGGTGCAACGGGCGCAACCGGTTCAACGGGAACGGCGGGCTCGACCGGAATGACGGGCGCGGAAGGTGAAAAAGGCGAAAAAGGCAAGACGGGGGGCGACACGATTGTGGTTGTTCCTGCACCCACTCCGCAGAAGTAAGCAAGTTGTATCGAAGGCTCACCGAGCAATTCGCTCGGTGGCCACCGCTGCCAGCGGTACTGAGCATCGGCGGTCGACACTTTCTTGCTGCATCCGGTCCGCGAGCGCAGGCACTGTTCGCTGGCGGCATTGCAGAAGGTCTGTGCGCGACGTATCCAAGTTCGGTTTGACACAGCATCTGCACACTGCATAACGCCGTCTGTGCTTGCGATGACTTCCGGAAGTTTCAAATGGGATCTTTGGGACCTTGCCTGGTTCGATAGCGCACAGACCTGCGCTCTGAACCGCGCGCACTGAGCGAGCTCGAGTACCACGATGGCAGAGACCGTCTTCGTCACCCGTTCTGACAAACACGTGCATGAGCCTGTTCCTGACGGCGTCGAAGCCGATGCCACTTCGTGGTGCTGCCCCTGACACCGAGTCGGATAGCTCAATTGAACGATTCACACCGGAGCTTGACAAAGCAATCGGAGACCTTCGAGGCAATCGCGATTTCGTCGCGATACGCGCGGCGCATCAGGCAGCAGGTGGCACCGAGGGCGGGCGGACGAACTCACCGGCCCGCTGGAGGATGGCCAACGGAGAAATGCAATGCAACTCGGCATGATCGGATTGGGTCGGATGGGCGCCAGCATGGTTCGCCGCCTCTTACGAAAGGGTCACGAGTGCGTCGTCTATGACTTGCAACCGCCGGCGGTCGCCCGTCTGCAAGAAGACGGTGCCACGGGGTCCGCGTCGCTGCAGGAAATGCTCGCGCGGCTGGCCAAGCCTCGCGCGATCTGGCTGATGGTGCCGGCCGCTGTCGTCGACCAGTCGCTCGGCGATCTCGTGCCGCTGCTCGAAGCCGGCGACATCGTCATCGATGGGGGCAATTCGTATTTCCGCGACGACATTCGGCGTGGCAACGAGCTGCAGGCCCGCGATATTCACTACCTCGACGTCGGAACCAGCGGCGGCGTCGCCGGGCTCGACCGCGGCTACTGCCTGATGGTCGGGGGCGAATCCGACATCTTCGAGCATTTGCGGCCGATCTTTTCCGCCCTCGCCCCGGGCGTCGCGGCCGCATCGCGGACCCCTGGCCGAAAGGCCGGCGCCGGTAGCGCCGAAGACGGCTTCCTGCTCTGCGGTCCGCACGGCGCCGGCCACTTCGTCAAGATGGTCCACAACGGTATTGAATACGGCGTGATGGCGGCCTACGCCGAGGGCTTGAACATCCTGCGCAATGCGAACGTCGGCAAGCGGACGCGTGAGCACGATGCCGAGACCACGCCGTTGCGCAACCCCGAGTTCTATCAGTACGAAATGAACCTGCCCGAGATCACCGAAGTCTGGCGCCGCGGCAGCGTGATCGGCTCGTGGCTGCTCGACCTGACCGCCTCGGCCTTGCAGAAGGATCCCGAACTGCAGACCTACGGCGGCCGCGTCTCCGATTCGGGCGAAGGCCGTTGGACGATCCAGGCGGCCATCGACGAAGCGGTTCCGATGCACGTTCTCAGCGCTGCGCTGTACGAGCGCTTCGCCTCGCGCGGCCAAGCCGACTTCTCCAACCGGATCCTGTCGGCAATGCGGCATGAGTTCGGCGGCCACGTCGAGAAGACCGGCGCAGAACTGAAATGAACCCCAGGGTGCACGATGGAGGCGCCGACGCGCCGCATTCCGACGCGCTCGTGCTCTTCGGCGTCAGCGGTGACCTCGCGCACAAGAAAGTCTTCCCGGCGCTATACGCGATGGTCAGGAAAGGTGCACTGACCGTTCCGGTGATCGGTGTCGCGTCGTCGAAATGGACCGTCGAGCAACTGCATGCGCGCGTCACCGACAGTCTGCAGAATGCCGGCGCGGTCGAAGATCCGGGTGCGCTCGACCGACTGCTGTCGCTGCTGACTTACGTCAGCGGGAACTACAACGATCCGGCAACGTTCACCGCGATCAAGACCGCGCTGGCGCTGGCGGAGCGACCGGCGCACTACCTGGCGATTCCGCAGTCGATGTTCGCGACCGTGATCAGCAGCCTCGGCGCCGCCGGCCTGGCGCAGAACGCCCGGGTCATCGTCGAAAAACCCTTCGGTCGCGACCTGGCCTCGGCGCGCGAACTCAACCGCGTCGCGCAGTCGGTATTTCCGGAACGCTCGATCTTTCGCATCGACCACTATCTCGGAAAGGAGGCGATCATGAACATCCTCTACTTCCGCTTTGCGAATGCGTTTCTCGAGCCGATCTGGAATCGCAACTTCGTCGCCAGCGTGCAGATCACGCTGGCCGAGAATTTCGGCGTTGCCGGCCGCGGCGGCTTTTACGAGACTGCGGGCTGCCTGCGCGACGTGGTTCAAAACCACATGTTCCAGCTCGTTGCGCTGCTCGCGATGGAGCCTCCGCCTTACCGCAGCTTCGCCGCCGTGCAAAGCGAGAAGGCCGGCGTCTTCCATGCGATGCGGCCCTTGAAGCCAGACGAGGTGGTGCGCGGCCAGTACGTCGGGTACCGCACCGAGCGCGACGTCGCAGTCGATTCGGATGTCGAAACCTTCTGCGCATTGCGGCTGTTCATCGACTCGTGGCGCTGGGCCGGCGTGCCCTGGTATCTGCGCTCGGGCAAGATGCTGCCGGAAACCGTAGCCGAGGTGCTGGTCGAGCTGAGACCGCCGCCGCAGCAGCTGTTCGCCGACTCGGCTCCGGCCAACGGCCGCGCCAACTACGTTCGGTTCAGGCTCTCGCCCACCTCTGCGATCGCTCTCGCGGCCCGGATCAAGCAGGTCGGCAAGGAGTTCGTCGGCGAGCAGCGCGAGCTCTACCTGTGCGAGGACTGGCCAGGCGAGGACTTGCCGTACGAACGCCTGCTGGGCGATGCGATGGCAGGCGACGGTTCGCTCTTCAGCGACCAGGACGCAGTCGAAGCCGCATGGGCTGCCGTCGATCCGGTACTGGTGAATCATCATTCAGTGCTGCCGTATCCGCCCGGGACATGGGGACCAGCGCAAGCCGACGCGCTGATTGCCGGCGATGGCGGCTGGCTCAACCCGACACCTGAGAGGGCCTGTGCATGACCGCGCCGCAGGACGTCGCGTTCCTGCTCGACGTGGACAACACGTTGCTCGATAACGATCAGGTCATCGCCGACCTGCGACGCCACCTCGAGCACGAATTCGGCGCTGCAAGTGCCAGCCGCTATTGGGCGATTTTCGAGGCCTTGCGCGGCGAACTCGGCTATGCCGATTACCTCGGCGCGCTGCAGCGCTATCGGTACGACGCCGAGTTCGGGCGAAGCGACGACCCGCGCCTGCTGCAGATGTCGACCTTCCTCGTCGACTATCCGTTCGCCGATCGCCTCTATCCGCGTGCCCTCGACGTCATCGAACGTCTGAACGGCTTCGGGCACACGGTGATCCTTTCCGATGGCGACGTCGTCTTTCAGCCGCGCAAGGTTCAGCGCTCAGGCCTCTGGGATGCCGTCGACGGCCGGGTTCTCATCTACATCCACAAGGAACAGATGCTCGACTCGGTGCAGCGCCGCTACCCGGCGCGACACTACGTGATGGTCGACGACAAGCTGCGCGTTCTCGCAGCCATGAAGCAGGACATGCGGGATCGGTTGACAACCGTCTTCCCGCGACAGGGCCACTACGCACTGGACCCCGCCAACATCGCGGCGTATCCAGCCGCCGATCTGAGCGTCGAACGCATCGGCGAACTGGTCGATATTGAAATCGGCGCGTTGCTTGGGCCTGCAGGTACGGCCCTCGCTTCACGGGAGAAATGATGAACCCCAACACCCGAAAGCTGCACGACCTGGGGCAGCGTCTGTGGCTCGACAACATCACCCGTGAGCTGCTGATGAGCGGAACACTGGCGCGCTACATCGCCGAGCTGTCGGTGACCGGGTTGACCTCGAACCCGACGATCTTTGAGCACGCGATCGGCAGCGGCGCCGTCTACGACGACGCGATCCGGGAGCTGACCGCTCGAGGCGTGTCGGGCGAGAACCTCGTCTTCGAACTCGTGCTGCAAGACCTCACGCAGGCCGCCGACCTGTTCCGGCCGATCTTTGATGCGAGCTTTGGTGCCGACGGCTGGGTCTCGCTCGAAGTCTCGCCGCTGCTCGCGACGGACACCGCCAACACCATCAAGAGTGCTGCGCAACTGCATGCGCGAGCCGCACGTGCGAACCTCTTCATCAAGATCCCCGGCACGCCTGAAGGCATTCCGGCAATCGAGCAGTCGATCTTCGACGGCGTCCCGATCAACGTGACGTTGCTGTTCTCGCGCGAGCACTATGTAGCCGCGGCGCAGGCGTATCTGCGCGGGATCGAGCGCCGCCTCGCAGCGGGACTCGACCCGAGGATCGAATCGGTCGCGTCGCTCTTCGTCAGCCGGTGGGACGTCGCGGTGAATGAGGAAACTTCTCCGCAATTCCACAACCGACTCGGCATCGCGATTGCGATGCGAACCTACAAGGCCTATCGCGATCTGCTCGCCTCCGATCGCTGGCACAAGCTCGCGGTGGCCGGAGCGCGGCCGCAGCGCCTGCTCTGGGCAAGCACCGGCACCAAAGATCCTGCGGCACCCGACACGCTCTATGTCGAAGCCCTCGCGGCTCCCGACACGATCGACACGATTCCGGACAAGACCCTGCTCGCCTTCGCTGATCACGGCAAGGTCGGCGCGACCTTGCCCGCCGATGGTGGCGCTGCCGAAGCGGTGCTCGAGGAGTTCAGACGCGAAGGTGTCGACGACGAAGCGCTCGCCGCGCGACTGCAGCGCGAAGGCGTCGAGGCGTTCGCCAAGTCTTGGAGTGCTCTGGTGTCGCGGATCAGGGAAAAGAGTTTGCAGCCAGCAACGCAGCGGTCGGCATGAACGAGCCCGGCAACGCCACTTTGGTTCGGCCGGGAAGCGCCCTATCTGCTGAAGTTGCCGCCCGGAGCAGCATGATGAACGACCTCGAACAGATCGATGCGCTTTGCATCACGACGATCCGTACGCTGTCGATCGACGCGGTGCAGAAGGCGCGGTCCGGTCACCCCGGAACGCCGATGGGCATTGCGCCGGCCGCGTATTGCCTGTGGCAACGCTTTCTGCGCTTCGATCCCGAGCGGCCCGACTGGCTCAACCGCGACCGCTTCGTGCTGTCGGCCGGCCACGCCTCGGCGCTGCTCTACAGTCTGCTGTTCCTGTGTGGCGTGAGGGCGATGGGGGAACGCTGCGAGACGACCGATCGCCTGGCGGTAACGCTCGATGATCTGAAGACGTTTCGACAAGCCGGCAGCCGTTGCACCGGTCACCCCGAATACGGCTGGACTGCCGGCGTCGAAACCACCACCGGGCCGCTCGGCCAGGGCGCGGCCACCAGCGTCGGAATGGCGATTGCCGAACGCTGGCTGGCCAAGACCTACAACCGCCCCGGTCTCGATCTGTTCGATCACAAGGTCTATGCGCTATGCAGCGACGGCGACATGATGGAAGGCATCAGCAGCGAGGCGGCGTCGCTCGCCGGCCATCTGAAGCTGGCGAACCTATGCTGGATCTACGACGACAACCACATCAGCATCGAAGGGTCGACCGGGATCACGTTCACCGAAGACGTCGCGGCCCGATTCGCAGCCTACGGCTGGAACGTGAGCCGGGTCGCCGACGGCAACGATCTGGCCGCGCTGACCCGCAGCTATCAGGCGTTTCAAGCGAGCCATGACCGGCCGACGCTGATCATCGTCCGTAGCCACATTGGCTACGGCGCACCTCACAAGCAGGACACTCGCGAAGCGCATGGTGAACCGCTGGGCGCCGAAGAGGTTCGCCTCGCCAAGCAGTTCTACGCTGTCGATCCGGACGCACAGTTCGACGTGCCAGACGGCGTTCACGCGCACTTTCGGGCGCAGATGGGCCGCCGCGGCGGCGCGGCACGCAGCGCATGGGACACCCTCGTCCGTGTCTATCGCGCCCAGTACCCTGACCCGGCCGACCAGATCGACAGGATGACGTTGCGTGACCTGCCCACGGCGTGGGACAGCGCGATGCCCGCGTTCCCGGCTGACCCGAAGGGCCTGGCCACGCGTGATTCGTCGGGCAAGGTGCTGAGTGCCATCGCCGCAAAGATGCCATGGTTGCTCGGCGGGGCCGCCGACCTCGCACCGTCGACCAAGACGGAACTGAACTTCGAGTTTGCCGGCGATTTCCAGCCACCCGCAAGCACCGACCGGGAGCGTGGCGACAACGTCGACAATGACCGTTTCAACTACCGCGGACGTAACTTCCACTTCGGCATTCGCGAGCATGCGATGTGCGCGATCGCCAGTGGCATGGCGTTGTCAAAACTGCGTCCGTACGCAGCGAGCTTTCTGATCTTCACAGACTACTGTCGCGGCGCGATCCGGCTGAGCGCGATGATGGGCATTCCGGTCATCTACATCTGGACCCACGATTCGATCAGCATGGGCGAAGACGGGCCGACCCACCAGCCGATCGAACAACTCGCCTCATTCCGCGCGATGCCCGGCATGGTGCTGCTGCGCCCGGCCGACGCCAACGAGGTCGTCGAAGCCTGGCGCGTCGTGATGCAACTCAAAGATCGCCCGGCAAGCCTGGTGCTGTCGCGTCAGGCGCTGCCGACGCTGAACCGGAGCAAGTACGCGAGCGCCAGCGGCGTCGCGCGCGGTGCCTACGTGCTCGCCGATGCGGCCGATGGCAAGCCCGATGTGCTGTTGCTGGCGACCGGCAGCGAAGTCGCGTTGTGCATCGCCGCCTACGAGCAATTGATGAGCGAAGGCATCGCGGCCCGCGTGGTCAGCATGCCGTCGTGGGACCTGTTCGAGATCCAGAGCGCCGACTACCGCGACAGCGTTCTACCGCCCGCAGTGGCGGCGCGAGTTTCGGTCGAGGCGGCGTCGACCTTGGGTTGGGAGCGCTATGTCGGCCGCCGCGGCGCGATCATCGGGATGCGCTCGTTCGGGCTGTCGGCGCCGGGCAAGGTCGTCGAAGCGCATTTCGGTTTCGATGCTGCGCACGTCGTCGCTGCTGTCAGGGAACAGTTGGCGCGGCATGCGCCGAACGTGTAGCCAGCACCATGGCCACCCGGATCAGCCCACTGGCCGGCAAGCCGGCGCCACGGTCGTCGCTCGTCAACGTAGCCAAGCTCGTCACTGCGTACTACTCGGATGTGCCCGACCCCTCGGTACCGGCGCAGCGCGTCGCATTCGGCACGTCGGGGCACCGCGGCTCAGCATTCGACCGCTCGTTCAACGAATGGCACGTGCTGGCGATCACGCAGGCCATCTGCGAATACCGCAGAGGACAATGCATCGACGGGCCGCTCTTTCTCGGCATCGACACGCATGCGCTCTCCGAGCCGGCGTGCGCGAGCGCACTCGAAGTGCTGGCAGCCAATGGTGTCGACGTGATGCTGGCGACGAACGACGAATACACGCCGACGCCGGCGATCTCGCACGCGATCCTGACCCATAACCGCAGGCGCAGCACCCGGCTGGCCGACGGCATCGTCGTAACGCCGTCGCACAACCCGCCGCGCGATGGCGGCTTCAAGTACAACCCGCCGAACGGTGGCCCGGCCGGCCAGGACATCACCGACTGGATCGAAGCCGCGGCCAACCGCTTGCTCGAAACGCGCCTCGACGGCGCCAAGCGCACGTCGCACGCAAAGGCCCTGCAAGCCGCGACCACGCACCGCCACGATTTTCTCGATGCCTACGTCAGCGACCTCGGCAACGCGATCGACATGGACGTGATCCGCGACGCGAAGATCCGCATGGGCGTCGACCCACTGGGCGGCGCCGGAGTCCACTACTGGGCCGTGATCGCCGAACGCTACCGCCTCGATCTGACGATCGTCAGCGACGTCGTCGACCCGACGTTCAGCTTCATGACACTCGACTGGGACGGGCAGATCCGGATGGACCCGTCGTCGCCGTATGCGATGCAGCGGCTGCTCGACACCAGGGATCGCTTCGATATCGCCTTCACCTGCGATACTGATCACGACCGCCACGGCATCGTCACTGCCAGTGCCGGCTTGCTGGCGCCAAACCACTACTTGTCGGTCGTTATCGACTACCTGTTTCAGAACCGCCCGCAGTGGGGCGCGCGGGCTGCGGTCGGCAAGACCGTCGTCAGCACGCACCTGATTGACCGGCTGACGACGCGACTCGGCCGCAAACTCTACGAGGTGCCGGTCGGCTTCAAATGGTTCGTAACGGGTTTGCAGGACGGCTCGCTCGGCTTCGGTGGCGAGGAAAGCGCCGGCGCGACGTTCCTGCGCCGCGACGGTTCGGTCTGGACTACCGACAAGGACGGCATCATCGCGGCGCTTCTGTCGGCCGAAATCACCGCGCGCAGGGGCCGCGACCCCGGCACGCTGTATGCCGATCTGGCGAACGAATTTGGCAGCCCGCTGGCCGACCGCATCGAGGCGCCTGCGACCGCAGAGCAGAAGAAGCAGTTAGCCGCGCTGTCGCCGCAACAGATCGTGGCGACCGAACTGGCCGGGGAGAGAATCGAGAGCGTCCTCAGCAAGGCACCCGGCAATGGCGCGCCGATCGGCGGCATCAAGATCATCGCCGGTAGCGGCTGGTTCGCCGCGCGACCTTCGGGCACCGAAGACATCTACAAGATCTATGCGGAGAGTTTCACCGGCCCCGAGCACCTGCAGCGCATCCTGAAAGAAGCGCAAACCATCGTCGACACGGCGATTGCGCCAGTGCTTTCATCTGCGACCGCGACTCCCGAGCCGGCTGCTTCTGCCCCAAGGAGGGGGCCGGCGTGAGCGACGATGAGATGCTGGATCGTCTGCAGCATGCCGCCTTCAATTATTTCCTGAAGACGTTCAACCCGCTCAACGGATTGGTCGCCGACACGACGCGCGACGGCTCGCCCTCGAGCATCGCGGTGGTCGGGTTCGCGCTTTCAGCGTACCCGGTCGGGGTCGAACGCGGCTGGATCGAGCGCTCCGATGCCGTGCAGCGCAGCCTCCGCGCCTTGCGTTTCTTCTGGAACAGCGACCAGTCCGGCCGCCCATACGCGACCGGCTACCGCGGCTACTACTTTCATTTTCTCGACATGGGAAGCGGTGTTCGGGTGTGGCAGTCGGAACTGTCGCTGATCGACACCGCATTGCTACTCGCCGGGATCCTGACCGCGGCCGCCTATTTCACCGCCGCCATGCCGGCCGAGGTCGAACTCCGCGAACTGGCCGATGCCTTGTACCGACGGGTCGACTGGCGCTGGGCACAGCGCGACGGCTCGGCCGTGATGCACGGGTGGAAGCCCGAGTGCGGATTTCTGCACTATGGCTGGGAGGGCTACAGCGAGGCGATTCTTCTCTACGTTCTCGGCCTGGGGTCGCCGACCCATCCGCTGACCGAAGAAAGCTTTCAGGCCTGGACCGTGACTTACCAATGGGAGAACCTGTATGGGCACGACTTTCTCTATGCTGGCCCGCTCTTCGTTCACCAGTTCTCTCACGCGTGGATCGACTTTCGCGGCATCCAGGACCGCTTCATGCGCGAGAAAGGTTGCGACTATTTCGAAAACAGCCGTCGCGCGACCTACGTGCAGCGCGAATACGCGATACGTAACCCGCGCAGCTTCATCGGCTATGGCGACGACTGCTGGGGCCTCTCGGCAGGCGATGGCCCGAGCGCCGAACCGCGACTCGTCGCCGGCCGGCGGCAGGCGTTCTACGGCTATGCCGCGCGTGGCGTTCCGTACGGACCGGACGACGGCACCATTGCCGGCCCGTCGACGCTGGCCTCGCTGGTGTTTGCGCCGGAGATCACGCTGCCGGCGGTGCGAAGACTTTATGCACGCGGAACGCTTGTCGAGGGTGAGTCGGTGCGTGCCAGCGGCTTCAACGCAACCGTCAGCGAGCCAGGACCCGACGGCTGGATTTCGAAAGGCGAGTTCGGGCTCGATCAGGGGATGATCGTGTTGATGATTGAGAACTTTCGTTCCGGACTGATGTGGCGCCTTGGCCGAAGCCGCACTTACATCCAGGCCGGCCTGCGCCGCGCCGGGTTCCGAGGCGGCTGGCTGTAGTGGCCACGCGTCGTCAGATCGATGCAGCCCGGCCAGCCCCCAGACATACGCTCCATCGAGAACCCGCATGAGCGGGAACTCCTCGCCAACGTCCGCCCGATCGGCTGGCAGAACCCGACGCCACGCGTTCCCTACCACTTGCTGGTCATCGGCGCGGGTCCAGGCGGCTTGGTGGCGGCACGCGCCGCGGCGGCCCTTGGCGCGAAAGTAGCGCTGATCGAACGCCACTTGCTCGGTGGCGACTGCCTGAACTACGGCTGCGTTCCATCGAAAGCGATGATCCGGACCTCGCGGCTGTACGCGGAAATGCGAACCGCTGCAAACTTCGGCGCCGAGCCACCGGCGGACATCCGGGTCGATTTTCCCGCGGCGATGGAACGGGTGCGGCGAATTCGCGCCCGCATCAGCCGAGTCGATTCCGCCGCAAGGCTTATCGCCGAAGGGATCGACCTGTATTTCGGCACCGCGCGCTTCGTCGGACCCGATGCGGTCGACGTCGGCGGTGCCCGCTTGCGCTTCAAGAAAGCACTGATCGCGACCGGATCGCGATCAATTCTGCCGACGATTCCGGGTCTGGCCGTTGCCGGCTTCCTGACCAACGAAACGGTGTTCGACCTGACTGCGCTTCCGCGTAGCCTGCTCGTCATCGGCGGCGGGCCGCTCGGCTGCGAACTGGCACAGGCTTTTTGCCGCCTCGGCACGCGAACCGTCATCGCCCACGACGAACCGCTGTTCCTGCCGAAGGAAGAACGCGACGCCGCGCAGATGGTCTCCGATGCATTGGCCCGCGACGGCGTCGAGATCCACCTGAATAGCAAGGCCGTCAACGTTCGCGTGGAAGGCGGCCGCAAGCTCGTCGAGCTGATCAATGACGGCAACGTCACAACGGTCGCCGTCGATGAGATATTGACCGGGATCGGCCGCATGCCCGCGTTGCAAGACCTCGACCTGGAAGCCGCCGGCGTCGCGTACGACGCCGAGCGTGGGGTCCACGTCGACGACTTCCTGCGCACCAGCAATCCCCGAATCTACGCCGCTGGAGACGTCTGCCTCGAACACAAGTTCACCGACACGGCAGATGCCTCGGCACGCATCGTGGTCCAGAACGCCCTTTTCCTCGGGCGCAAGAGAATGAGCGCGCTGACCATTCCATGGTGCACCTACACCGACCCGGAGATCGCCCACGTTGGCATCTACGTGAAACAGGCGCGCGAACGCAACATCCCGGTGAAGACCTTCACGGTCCCGATGCACGATGTCGACCGCGCGATCGCCGATGGCGAGGAAGACGGCTTCGTGAAGATCCACGTTCGGGAAGGCACCGACACGATTCTGGGGGCCACGATCGTGGCCCGGCACGCCGGCGAAATGATCAACGGCATATCGCTCGCGATGGTTGCCGGGATCGGCTTGCGGACGCTGGCCCGAGTGATCCATGCCTACCCGACCCAGGCCGAGGCGATCAAGAAGGCAGCGGACGCCTACACACGCACGCGCCTGTCTCCGCTTCTCGGCTGGTTGTTGCGGAAATGGTTGAATCGATGAATGGCCACCGAAGAACCACAACGCGGGCCGGCTCCCCAAGCCCGCCAACGTAGAAGCGACGATTTCGAGACAAAGCTCGCGTGGAGCCGACCAACAGCAGGAAGTCCGCCAACACAACCATCCCGGTTCCACTCGGCGCGAAGTCGGCGCGGTGCGCCGCCTTGGAATGTTCCGGCGTGAAAGGATCCATGCATTTCCGCTGTGCGGCCATATGATTGCCCGGTCTGGAAAGTCAATCGCTCGTGGACAGCAGCGCCGCGCGCACTGTGCGCTACAGCACAGACCGCCGCCAGAGCCGCCGCGCATCATGCAAGCGTCCCTCGTGCTGAATGGGTGACACCGAGGCCCCGCGCCTCACGCCGCTTGACCGCTCGCAAACACCACGCCGCAAGGCGCCGTCACACTCGCACTCATGTTGCCTGATGCTCGCTTGAGCCATGTCGACCTTTCACACTGATGGCTGCGAGACCGGTACGTGCAGGATGCGCAGCTTGACCGTCGTTGGCTGTGTGATGCTGACCCTGAACGGTTGCGCGTCGGTGGCGCCGCCGAGTGCCCCACTCGTCGCGGTCGATATTCCGGCCGCATGGTCTGCTGCTGATCCTTCCGCAACGACCGACACATCCTCGCTTACGCAGTGGTGGTTGCGCTTCGACGATCCACTGCTCGGCAACCTCGTGAACCAAGCATTGCAGGCCAATACGACTGTCAAGAGCGCGCAGGCCGCGCTGCGGCAGGCGCGGGCGCTGCGTGATGTGTCGGCAGCCGGTCTGTTGCCAGCGGTCGGCAGTTCGGCATCTGCGCAGCGCAACACCTCAGGCAGCAACAATGCAACCAACAATTTCAGGGTCGGTCTGGACGCGAGCTGGGAGCTCGACATCTTCGGCGCTAACCGGAGTGCGCTGGACGCCAGCGATGCCGCGGTACAGGCCAGCGCCGCAAGCTTAGGTGACGTGCAGATTTCGATTGCCGCCGAAGTGGCGCTCAGCTACATCACGCTGCGCGGCGCGCAAGCACGGCTGGCGATTGCCGACGACAATCTGGCCAGCCAGCTTGAAACACTGCAGATCACGCAGTGGCGACTGCAGGCGGGCCTGGTCACATCACTCGAAGCCGAGCAGGCGCGTGCGGCGGCCGAACAGACACGCGCACAGTTGCCGGCGTTGCAGACCAGCATCGCCCAGACCCGTCATGCGCTCGCGGTGCTGACCGGCCAGCCACCGGTGGCATTGGCGACCGTGCTGGCCGCAATTGTTCCGGTGCCGCAGGCGGCCGACGGCCTGGTGCTGAGCATCCCCGCCGAGACACTGCGCCAGCGGCCCGATGTGCGTGCCGCCGAACAGCAGGTGGCGGCAGCAATCGCTCGCGTTGCGCAAGCCGACGCAGCGCGCTTGCCGAACTTCAAGCTCGGCGGTTCGCTGGGCCTGAACGCACTGACGCTCGGCTCGCTGACCAACGGCGCGTCGGTCGTCAGTGCGCTGCTGGCCAGCGTATCGATGCCGGTGTTCGACGGCGGTGCCTTGCGCGCCCAAGTGCGCGCGCAGCAGGCCGCGTTGGATCAGGCGGGCGCGGCCTACCAGGCCGCCGTGCTGACGGCGTTGAAGGATGTGGAAGATGCATTGATCGCGCTGCGCGGCGACCGCGAACGCCTGCTGCGGTTGCAGCACGCCGCCGAAGCGGCGGGCAACGCGGCGCTGATGGCGCGCCAGCGTTTCAGCAGTGGCTTGGTGGACTTTCAGACTGTGCTCGAAACCCAACGCACGCAGCTCAATACGCAGGACAGCGTGGCCAGTGCCGGCGCGGACCTCAGCGCCGACCATGTGCGCCTGTACAAGGCGCTCGGCGGCGGCTGGCGCCCCGACGACAGCGACGCGACGCCCTTCTCCACCGAAGACGCACCCCGGATTCCCCGTTCATGAGCACACCAAACCCTTCCGCCACGGTCGCGCCTACACCCGAGGTTTGCACGGAAACCGACCTTGCCACGTTGCTCGACGAGCCCTCATCGCACGCCTGGTACCGCCGCCCCGCACTGTGGGCTGGCGTGCTGCTGTTGGCGGTGGCGGCGGCGGGCCTGTGGTACTGGCAAGCGCGCCAGGCCGCCAGCGCAGCGCCGAGTTACACCACGCAGACCGTGGCGCGCGGCAATCTCACGCTGAGCGTCACCGCAAACGGCACGCTGCAACCGACACGCTCGATCAGCATCGGCAGTGAACTCTCGGGCACGGTGCTGAAGGTCAACGTCGACGTCAATGACCGGATCAAGAAGGGCCAGGTGCTGGTCGAACTCGATACTTCCAAGTTGCGCGACCAGATCCTGCGCTCGCGCGCATCGCTGGCATCCGCGAACGCGAAGGTCGCCCAGACCGTAGCAACGGTGAAGGAGGCGAAGGCCAGTCTGGCGCGGTTCGAAGAAGTGGCACGGCTGTCGGGCGGCAAGGTGCCGTCCAAGGCCGAGCTCGACAGCGCGCGAGCGGCACTCGACCGTGCGATCGCCGACGAGGCCAGCGCCCGCGCGAGCGTGGCCGACGCACAGGCGGCGCTGTCCACCGACGAAATCAACCTGTCGAAGGCGTCGATCTCAGCGCCGTCCGACGGCGTGGTGCTGACGCGCAGCGTCGACCCCGGCAACGCGGTGGCGGCATCGCTGCAGGCGGTCACGCTGTTCACGGTAGCCGAGGACCTGCAGAAACTGCGTCTATGGGTCTACGTCGACGAAGCCGACGTGGGCTCGGTGGTGGCGGGCCAGGACGCCACCTTCACCGTCAGCGCCTATCCGAGCCGCAAATTTCCGGCACGCGTCACCCGCGTGGGCTTTGGGTCGACCATCACAGACAACGTCGTCACCTACCTGACCTACCTGGACGTGGACAACAGCGACCTGAGCCTGCGCCCCGGCATGACGGCCACCGCGACGATCATCGCGACGCAGCGCACCGACGTGCTGCTGGTGCCCAACACCGCGCTGCGCTTCGCGCCGACGGTAGCGGGCGCCGGAGCGCCTGCGGCCAAGGGCGGAATCGTCTCCACCCTGATGCCGCGCATGCCCAGAAGCAGCACGCGAACGTCGGCCGCGGCCGGCGCCAGCACCGCTGCGGCGCGCGAGGTCTGGGTGCTGCGCGACGGTGCTGCCGTGCCAGTCGCGGTGATCCCAGGCATCAGCGACGGCCGCATGACCGAGATCACCGGCGGAGATTTGCAAGCCGGCATGCAGGTGATCACCGACCAGAAAACGGTGGCCGCGAAGTGAACTTGGTGATGCCTCGCGGAACGCTTGCGCCGAAGCCGATGGGCGCTGCCGGCGCCCCGCATGACATGCCGCCTCTCATCAACGCACCAGCCGCCGCACCTCCGGTGACGACCGCCGCACCGCTGATCCGCCTGCGTGGCGTCACCAAGAAATACGGTACCGGCCAGGCCGAGCTGATGGCGTTGAAAGGCATCGACCTCGACATCACCGCCGGCGAATTCGTTGCGATCATGGGGCCCAGCGGTTCGGGCAAGTCGACCGCGATGAACATTCTGGGCTGCCTCGACACGCCCAGCGCCGGGCAGTACCTGTTCCATGGCGCGCATGTCGAAGCGCTATCGCGCGACCAGCGCGCGCGGCTGCGCCGCCGCTACCTGGGCTTCGTGTTCCAGGGCTTCAACCTTCTGGCCCGCACCTCGGCGCAGGAGAACGTCGAACTGCCGCTGCTGTACCGTGGAGAAAGCTCGCAGGTGCGGCACGCGGCTGCGGCCAAGGCGCTGCAGTCGGTCGGGTTGGGCGGCTGGGAACACCACACACCGGCCGAGTTGTCGGGTGGGCAGCAGCAGCGGGTGGCCATCGCCAGGGCCATCGTCACCGAGCCGGCCGTCGTGCTGGCTGACGAGCCCACCGGGAATCTCGACACCCAGCGCAGCAGGGAGATCATGGAGCTGCTGCGGGCCCTGAACGTGGATCACGGCATCACCGTGCTGATGGTTACGCACGAAGCCGACATGGCGGCCTATGCACGGCGCGTGGTGCACTTCGTCGACGGCCTTATCGATAGCGATACACCCAACCAGCGCCTCGCTTCTGCGGACCATCCGGCGGCCCCGGCAGGCAATCCCTGATGCTGCTCAACGCGCTGTTTCTCGCACTGCGTTCGATCCGCCGCAACCTGTTGCGCTCGTTCCTGACGATCCTGGGCATCGTGATCGGCGTCAGCGCAGTGATCACGATGGTTACGCTGGGGCACGGTGCCACGCAGGCCGTGCAGATGCAGATCTCCAGCCTTGGCACCAACTTGCTGATGGTGCGCCCAGGCCAGCGCCAGGGGCCCGGCGGCCCCGGCGGCGGGGGAGGTGCACCGTCGTTCAAGGAGGCCGATGCCGATGCGATCCGGGCGCAGATCGGCGGCGTCGCCGCGGTGGCGCCCGAGGGCCGCACCGGTGTCACCGTGATCGGCAACGGCCGCAACTGGGCCACCAGCGTGACCGGCAGCAGCAATAACTGGTTCGACACCGGCAACTGGAAGCTTGCGTCGGGCCGCAAGTTCACGGACGAGGAGACGCAAGCCGGCGCCGCCGTCTGCATCCTCGGCGAGACGGTGCGGCGCGAGATCTACGGCGGCACGCGCGGCGTGGGCGAGCAGCTGCGCATCAAGCAGTTCTCGTGCGATGTGATCGGCGTGCTCGCGTCCAAAGGCCAAGGCGCGATGGGCAACGACCAGGACGACACGGTGCTGCTGCCATTGCACACCTTGCAGCGCCGCGTCACCGGCAACCAGAGGATCAACACGCTGCTGGTTTCGATGGAGGACGGCAGCGACAGCACGCGGCTGAAGGCCAGCCTGCGGCAACTGCTGCGCGAGCGCCGCAAGCTCGCCGCAGGCGACGACGACAACTTCAACGTGCTCGACACGCAGCAGCTTGCCGAAACACTGTCGGGCACGACGCAGGTGATGACCACACTGCTCGGCGCCGTGGCCGCGGTGAGCCTGCTGGTGGGCGGCATCGGCATCATGAACATCATGCTCGTCAGCGTGACCGAACGCACCCGCGAGATCGGCCTGCGCCTGGCCATCGGCGCGCTCGAGCACGAGGTGCTGCTGCAGTTTCTGATCGAGGCGGTGGTATTGGCGGCGCTGGGGGGCATCGTCGGCATCGTCATCGCCACGGCCGCGTCCATTGTGCTGGCCGGCGTGATGAGTGTTCCCTACCTGTTCGATCTGACGATCAACCTGCTGTCCTTCGTATTCTCGGCCGGCATCGGTGTGCTGTTCGGTTACTTCCCAGCCAGGCGCGCCGCGCAGATGGACCCGATCGAAGCGCTGCGGCACGAGTAACAACCGCGGGCCGCATTGATCCGGCGCAGGGCCGCGCGCAACCGGCTCTATGCATCGGAAGTCCTGCTTCTGTGTTCGCCAGCGCACTGAACCGTGCCCTGCATTCGCATACGCTGCTTAGATGCTCAGTGCGCCAGCGGCGCGCGCTTGTGTTCCCGGACGCGCTGATGCGACCAGCACCACTCACCACGTCGAGCCTGTCTGGTCGCCTGTGACAAACCGACCGTGATCAACGTTCATTCCACGATTTTGGCTAAGCCAGGATTCAATCATCCTCAGGCCGCGTCTTGCGTCCAAGGCAACGACGGCAGCGAAGGCGGAGCCGGGAAGTCCGATGAAGGCGCAACGTGGTCGCAATTCCAGCGGGCCTGCGCCCCGTCGGACTGAATCCACGACGTCGTAACTTCGAGGAGAAACCCTTGAGTTTGGGAACCATTCTGCTGATCGTTCTGATCCTGATGCTGATCGGCGCCATTCCCAGTTGGCCACACAGCAAGCGCTGGGGCTACGGTCCCAGTAGTGCATTGGGTCTATTGGTAATTGTCATCATCGTGCCGCTGTTGATGGGGCGGCTGTGATGGCGTATTCCCGCGTCGCGGCCAGGCGGGTGCGTCCGCCTTCGAACGCGCTCCTGATCGGCGTGGTGGTCTGGGCACTCGCCGCCTGCGTTGAGTTTGCAGGGTTGCCAATCTCGGCCGGCACGGGGCCCCAGCCGACGCTGCCCCCTCCACGACAAACGCTGATTCCGACCGTGAACATCGCGCCCGCCCAGGGCTGGCCGTCCGACGCGACCCCGCAGGCCGCAACGGGCATGCGCGTGGCCGCGTTCGCCCGCGGACTGGATCACCCGCGCTGGCTGCATGTGCTGCCCAACGGGGATGTGCTGGTGGCAGAGACCAATGCCCCGCCCAGGCCCGAAGACGCCAAGGGCATCAAGGGTTGGCTGATGGGACTTGTGATGACGAGAGCTGGAGCGGGTGTGCCGAGCGCCAACCGCATCACGCTGCTGCGCGACACCGATGGTGATGGGGTCGCAGACCAACGCTCGGTGCTGCTGCAAGGACTGAACTCGCCTTTCGGCATGGCGCTGGTGGGTAGCGATCTTTACGTGGCCAACTCCGACGCGGTGCTGCGATTCCCATATACGGCCGGCGACACGCGCATCACTGCCCCCGGCATCAAACTGGTGGACCTGCCTGCTGGCGCGATCAACCACCACTGGACCAAGAACCTTATCGCGAGCCCGGACGGAACCAAGCTGTACGTGACCGTGGGATCGAACAGCAACGCGGCCGAACGGGGCATGGCGGTGGAGGCAGAGCGAGCCGCCATCTGGGAAGTTGACACCAAGAGCGGCGCGCACCGCATCTTTGCATCCGGCCTGCGCAATCCCAACGGCCCGGCGTGGGAGCCGCAGAGTGGCGCGTTGTGGACCGTGGTGAACGAGCGCGACGAACTCGGCAGCGACCTGGTCCCGGATTTCATGACCTCGGTGCGCGACGGCGGCTTCTATGGCTGGCCGTACAGCTATTTTGGCCAGCATGTCGATGAGCGGGTGAAACCGCAGCGGCCCGAGTTGGTGGCCAACGCCATTGCACCGGACTTCGCCTTGGGGCCGCACACTGCCTCGCTCGGCTTGGCGTCGTCGTTCGGCACCACGCTGCCCGCAGTCTTCGCCAACGGCATGTTCATCGGGCAGCATGGCTCGTGGAATCGCCGGCCACACAGCGGCTACAAAGTGATCTTCGTCCCCTTCGCCAACGGCAAGCCATCCGGCGATGCGCCGGTCGATGTGCTCACAGGCTTCCTCAGCGAGGAAGGCAGTGCATTCGGCCGGCCGGTCGGTGTGGTGCTCGACAGGCGCGGTGCTTTGCTCGTGGCCGACGATGTGGGCAATGTGATCTGGCGCGTGACCTCTTCGCGATGAACTCAACGCCGGCAAGCATGGCAGTGACGACCCGGCGCGACTCACCCGCATGACGCAGGGTGCGATGAAGCAGCAAGGTCTCGATGCGCCGCGCGTCTGCGGCGCTTGTCTGCCACGCACAGAATGCTGCGCACAATTCTTGGCGGCCAGACCGCACTTCTCACTGAATGACGGGCGGCGCTGAGCAAACGTGCGTTGCTCTTGCAGGTGCGCTGGCGTACAGACGAAGGGGCTTCGATTTGGCTATAAGAAGCCAAGGCCGAGACCGCGAGCCGTCTCTCTCTTCTCGAATCGCCTTATCCGCAACTGAAGCGCCATTCAGCGACGCGCTAACTACTACGAAGGTTCCGACATGATCCGACCCACCCCCACAACCACCTCCGAGGACAAGAGCCTGGCGCAGCAGAAGGCCGATTTCACCTCTGAGGGTTCACCGCCGCCGGGCAAGGTGGACACGTCCACTCCCGTCACGGCGGATAAGACCACCAAGGCGCGCCCGCCTGCACCTGCCAGTGTGCGCAGCGTTCACAGGGGCCCACGATTCGGCGGAAACCGTTAACGAGATTGCAGTTCTGCAGCATCGGCCGCACCACACAATTCTTCGCGAACACACGCTTCGAATCTACTGCCCGGCGGACGGTGACTCCCATCTGGCTGCGTCGCTTCGAGCGCAGCGCGATCGCTTCGTCGCAGCCATCACCGTACTCTGGGACGAGCTTTGAGTCCCACCTTCGACCAAGGACAGCATGGAGCCTGCCTTGATCATTCGTGCGTGAACGGTCTTGCTGGCCGTCGCGGCAGTCGGTTGACCCCGGAATGGCAGATATTCGATTCGCGGCTGATCGACAGCCTCCCACTGCGCTTGTCGCGCGGCACGGCTTTCTGGCGGCAGCCGCCATCGCCAAGCTGGCGTTTGCCTAGGCGGCGGTCGGACCGCAGGCGATGGCGCGCGACGCGCGCGATCGACCGAGCAAAAAAAGGCGCGCCGAAGCGCGCCTGAATGACCCCACGGAGGAGGGAGACCGCCCGGAGGGTTGCAGCGGAGAGCTGCCCGGGAACGGGGTCACGAGAGTGCTGTTGCTGGCGTGTGCTTTCGACTTGTTGGGCTGGTTCCTCAGGCCTGGAAGTTGGCCCGCCCTGTATTTGCGCAACCGATATCGACACCACCAACCCTGACCGGGCCGATGTCCGTCGGTGACCTGAAGAGACTGAAGATCTGGTTCAAGTGGTCACCCTGTGGACTGTGCGCATCGCCGGTCATGCTTCGAAAAGGTGCTTGTAGAGGGACCCATCGCGCACGTCTGTGCGCTAGCGAACATACGAGCCGGGTCTGGTTGCGTCTGCTCGATGAGTTGCGCAAACATTCTTCGCGGTCCGGTCACTCTGCTGTCAGAGTACTCACGATGAATCCCCGGCTTGTCTCGCATGGAACGTCGGATGGGATGCATGACGCGTATGCGCCGCGAAGCGGTGAATGCAAGCTGCCGCCGACGCACTCAAGAAGGCGTCACAACGCGGAAACAACCGGCGCGTTCAACCAGATGGATCATCTGGGCCGCCGCGCGGATTGTCAGACGATGGTGGGTGAAGCCGGGCCTTGGAGAGATGTAGGTTGCCATCTCGCGGGCGAGGTCAAGCCGACGATCTGAGGTTTCTGCGAGCAATGTGATCACCAGGTTCTCCAGCGCGATCACGCGAATGCGAAGCTGGACCAATTCGGCGTTTGCCAGCAGCGGGGTTACGGACAGCGTTTCGCTGGAAACGGGGCTCCGGTGCAGGCGACCGGATCCCGCGCCGCCCTCGTTCTCCCATCGTGAGAGTGCCCTTTGGCGCTGCTGCGAAGTGTCTGCGAGATCCGGTGACCCGGCTCGCATGACCCGGCGTCCTGAACTACCGCGCCGAGACACAAGTGGCTCCCATCTCAGTCTGTTCGGCGAGCAACTCGGCACCACGCAAGTGAGGTCCGCTTGGACGTCTTTGCACGGCGTCAACCATGTTCCGCGACAACAGCACTCTTCTTCCAGGGCTGGTCTGCGGACTTGAGCGGGCCCGGTGAGGGCGCCATCTCATGGTGTTGCAGCAGCCATTCGAGCGTCGATGGGGCGGCATGCGCTTTCACCCAGGCAACGTATCGATCCATCCAGCTCTGCAAGAACTTCTTGCTGCCTTCGCCGATATTGCCGTCCGCGTCGAACAAGCCCTCTTTCGCATGAATGAATGCTTCCGGCTGGCCAAGCGTCGGCACGTCCAGGTAGGCAAGGATGTTTCGCAAATGCTGTTGCGCCATCGACGTACCGATGGCGCCGACCGATGCGCCCAGCACGCCCGCGGGCTTGTCCGTCCAGGCACTTTGGCCGTACGGGCGCGACACGTGATCGATCGCGTTCTTGAGCACACCCGGAACCGATCGGTTGTATTCAGCCGTGACGAACAGAAGGCCTTGAGCAGCTTTTATTTCGGCCTTCAACCGCTTGACGGATTCGGCTGGATTCGCATCGTCATCCTGGTTGTAGAGCGGCAAGTCACCGATTTGCACTTGCTTGAACGAGAAGTCCAACGGCCCCAGTCTTGCCATCGCGCTGGCCAACTTGCGGTTGAATGAATCGCGACGCAGGCTGCCGACGACGACAGCAATCTTGTATTGGTCCATGCGATATCCCTTGCACGAGAAAGAAACTTCCCAAGGCCACCATACAAGTGGCTTCCGCCTCCGTCTGTGCGGTGGGCAACTGAACAACCCATCGTCATGCCTTGTGCGACAGAGCACAGACCGGCGATCCAGATCAGGTGCATGCTCTCTTCACGAATACGGCATTGACCCGATCAAGGCTTGGCGGCCATTGCGCCGACCAGATCCGGTCTTCCACGTCGTAATGTTTAAGGAAACCGCTTAATGCACAATCGCGCGCCTGACAGAACGTCCGACCGGTTCGCTCGCATTGAGGAGCGGGATGCGGAACCGGCGGTCCATCACGCCCCAACTGGGCTTTCCGACCGCTTCGCGCTCGGCATCACCAGGCTGCTTCGTTTCTGCGCCGACGCGTTCTTTGCCAAGCGCTATGGCCACCGGGCGATCGTCCTCGAAACAGTGGCTGCCGTTCCCGGCATGGTTGGCGCGACGGTCACGCATCTCAAATGCCTGCGCCGCATGGTCGACGACGGAGGCTGGATCCGCACGCTGATGGAAGAGGCCGAGAACGAGCGGATGCATCTGATGACGTTCGTCGAGATCGCAAAGCCGACTGCATTCGAGCGCTTGGTCATTCTCCTGGCGCAGTGGATCTTCTATGTCGGCTTCTTCCTGCTGTACCTCGTCTCGTCGCGCACTGCCCACCGGGTCGTCGGCTATTTTGAGGAAGAGGCGGTGCTCAGCTATTCGCTGTACCTGAAGGAAATCGACGAAGGTCGCTCGCCGAACGTTCCGGCGCCTGCAATCGCGAAGCATTATTGGCAACTGCCTGCCGACGCGACGCTACGCGATGTGGTCATCGTCGTGCGTGCCGACGAAGCGCATCACCGTGACGTCAATCATGGATTTGCGAGCAAGCTCGCCGGTGAGCTTGGTGGTGATGAGCATGTCGCGCCCTATCCGCAGCATGCCGACGAAGCTCGGTCGGATGCGTAGCGGAACCGGCTGTAAAAGAGCCTCGTTGCGGCAGATCCATCTTTCCAGAAATCATTGCGCCAGGATTTCCCGTGGCCCTTGCAGGTTCGTCGGACGGATGGACCAGCGATTCCGGTTGCGAAGCGATTCGACTCGATAAGAAACGTGTCGTGTGTCCCTTCGAGTGGTGTAAATCCACAGGCCTCGGAGCCTGAGGCTTTCAGTGTTTTCGATCCGATTGTGCTTGCAGCAGTGATTGCCGCGCACCCAATGACAGCCACGGCGCAAGAATGAACGACGTGCGATGAATGAAGAGTCATCGCGGGTGCAAGTGCAGGCGTCCGCGCGCGGTCGAACACACTTGCCGCCCGATCAACGCGATGATATCTGGAGCGGTTGAACGCGGAGGTTTTGCGAAGACCCGGGGTTAGCCTGGTTGCAGCAATCGCCACCGGCGTTGCGATTGCCGCGGTACTAGACCCGCTCGAGCTGGCAGCGGCGGCCCTTGGTCGAAAAGATCGTCGAATATCTGCCTTCAATGCTGCGAGTGCAGTAGTGAAAGAAAGGCTGCGGCGCCTCCCTGATCAGCAAAGCGACCGGTCATGCGTGGGAACCTGGCGTCGCGGTCCCGCGTCGGCGCCATTCCGGGCGGGAACTAAACGTCAAGTTGCGCTACGTCCGTAGCGGCTGCGGCGCCGCGTCCTGACTGGTCGTTCCGATGCGCTCGTACTCGGCGATGACCTGGGCACCGAGCAGCAGCAAGGTCGCCGCGAGCTCCAGGCTTAACAGCACGACGATCGACGTTGTCAGCGATCCGTAGACGACAGTGACCTGTGACAACGTGCCGAAGTACCAGACCAGGACGTGGCGGGTGATCTCCCAAAGCACGGTTGCCGCGATGCCGCCGATCAGCGCGTGTCGCCATGACCGCCGACCCACCGGCATGACCAGGTAGATCGACGTAAGCACGAGAATCTCTCCCATGACTCCCACGAGGTAAAGCAGCGCGCCTGAAAGCCCTCGAAGCGACCAGTTGCGACCGAGAAAATTGATGCTCTCCGCGCCAATCGCCTGGAGTGAACCCGACACCAGCGTCACCAGCAGCAGGCCCAATCCCAGGAACAAGATGTAGCAATAAGGAATCACGGCCGATATCAGAAGGCGGCGCCGTCGAATGGCCACCCGGTGCAGGAAGATGACCGACATCGCGCTTTCCAGCACCCTGAAGGCGAGTGAGCTAAAAAAGATCATCGTCGCCAGCAGCACCCAACCGATCACGCCGCGATGATCCAGGAAGCGGGCCAGTTCCGCGATTACGGCCGTCGATTGTCCGGGGATCAGCCATTCCAGATAACGACCCAACGTGGCGAGCAGTTCGCCCTGGTCGATGATCTGGGATAGCGCGATCAGCACAAGGATCAGCAACGGCACGATGGACAGCAGCGTGTAGTAGGCAACGGCGCCTGCCAGAAGCAATCCCTGGTTGGCGCGAAAGGCGCGCAGGACACTCAAGGTGAAAGCGCCCGGGTGCGCCATCACATACGTTGCCTGTCTCCCGAAAGGTCGCATCAGTCGGCACCACACGCGGGGAACGGCAGGCGGCCGCCGCAAGAAAAAACGGCCGGGGGAAAAGTAACCCCGGCCGCAAACCTCGGTCTCTCACGCCACTCGCGAGCGGTCACGGAGACAGGCATCCATTTCAGGATTTGCCGAACTGCACCTTCGCGTTGCCGACACATGCATCCTTCGTGGTACCCGCGAGTGCGTCGCACTTCTCGATCGCAACCTTGTATTCCGCATCGCGCTTGTCGGCGTTCGCATCCTTGCGCGCTTCGGCCTGCTTCGCCGCCGCGTCCTGGCTCGTATCGGCCGCGACGCGGTCGACCTTGGCGTTGGCCTTGCCCTTGATGAGCCCGGCTTTCGCCTCCTTCACGCACACGTCCTTGCGGTTGCCCGCCAGGTCGTCGCATTTTTCAATGGCGACGTTGTAGCTGGCTTGGGCGTGCGCAATACGCGCGCTTTCACGTGCCTTTGGCGTATTCTCGTAGGCGGCTTTCGCGTCCGCCTTGGCGACACTGTCATTGCCCTTGGCTTGCGCAACACAGATGTCCTTGGCGTTTCCGCTCAGCGACGCGCATGCCTCCTTGTCGATCCTGTACTGCGCGTCGGCGTTCTTGTTCGCCATTGCGTAATTGTCCTTCGACATCGGCATCGAGGTGGATTTCGGCGCATACATCTGTGCCGCGCTGTGCCCGGCAAAACCCAGCCCGGCAGTTGCAAGTATTGCAATCATCAATTTGGACATGTAGTTCCCATGAGGTTCTAGTACGGAATCGGAAGGCCTATCGAAGGCCCGAAGCGCCAGGACTGCAGTTTTCACGGCTTGAAGAGCCACGACGTCGACGATTCGACGCGCGGGACCCTTATTCCGAATGGCGTGTTCTCCCTTTCATGTCGAACATAGGCGCGTTACCCCGTTGCGTCTGTTCGTTGGCGAACCAACTCCCGCAGGCGATTCAGTCGCCACCGTCCATTCCTTCGATTTCGCATGGGTTATCCGAGATTCTCAGAAGCAAAGCCCCAATTGATCAATTTATCGAGCACGGCACTCACATAGTCTGCGCGGCGGTTCTGATAGTCGAGGTAGTACGCGTGTTCCCACACGTCGATGGCCAAGAGCGGTTTCACGCCCTTGGTCAGGGGCGTCTCCGCGTTGCCCGTCTTGACCACTCTCAGTTTTTCGGCTTCCAGCACGAGCCAGGCCCAGCCGCTGCCAAACTGGGTCGTCGCCGCCGTCGCCAGCTCCTTCTTGCATGCGTCCAGACTGCCGAATGAAGCCTCGATCCTTTGCTTCAACGCGACGGGGGGCTCACCGCCACCCTTCGATCGCAAACTGTGCCAGTAGAAGGTGTGGTTCCACGTTTGCGCAGCATTGTTGAAGAGCGCGATCCTGTCGGCTTTGCCGGCGGTTTCGGCGATGAGTTTCGCCAGGGAAAGATCGGCGAACTCCGTACCGGCTATCAGCTTGTTCAAGGCATCGACGTACCCCCTGTGGTGCTTGCCATAGTGGAACCCGATCGTCCTGGCGGAAATGATGGGCTCCAGCGCATCTTCCGCGTACGGCAGCGGCGAGAGAACATGCAGGGCTGATCTTTCAATCACGTGACTGTCAGGCATTTTCTTTTCCTTTCCGGCTCAACGAGGGTCGGCCCGCGCCGATTCGCGACGCTGGCCGGTCATGCTCGACCTCAACCCGTTGTCAGGGCTTCAGTTGTCCGCGTATCTCGCCTCCCGGATTGGCCGCCGTGTGGACGTTGACGTATAGATTTCCCGCCTTGAAGCTCGCCAGCTGCGCGTCGGTAAGCTTCGCGCCCGCGGGGACCGCATAGGCGTCTCCGCTCTTTGTCAGCGGGATGATCACGGGTCCGTTCTTGCCGGCTGCCGCTTCGTGGATGTGCGCCGCCGTGCCGGCAATGCCGGTGGTCGTTACGCTTCCGCCAACCGATCCGTCAGCACCGACCGTGATCATTCCGGTACCGGTCCCGGCACTCGTGACTGGCGGGACTTCCTGATCGCCCGCCAGTGTCACCTTGATGTCCGCTGCCGCAGCGATGCTCGAATACGAGCCGAATGCGGATATTGCAACGATCAACGCCGCGCTCAGCGGCAATAGCGCCCGTCTGGAAATCCTGTCGAGATTCATTGAAAACTCCTCATCTGCAATTGTGGGGATGAACAAGAAAAATCGACGATCTGCGCGCCAGTCAACCGGAACATTGGAGACATACGGGCACACCCGCCGACAGAAATCGGGAACTCAAGAGGACGATCGCATTTACCCTTTCTTCCGATCGGCATCCTTCCCGGGAACTTTCGGCTGCGCGGAATCAGGCCGCGCCTTCGTCGGCGCCGGCGCTTCTTTCTTCGCTCGCCGCCGGCCCTCCTGTTCGGCCGCGATCATCTGTTGCCGCTCCTGTTCGGACTTTGGTGCCGCCGCAAGCGCGGCTGCGTCCACCTTGCCCGCCGCGACGAATTTGCGTTCCGCTTCATTGAACTCGCGTGCGGCCTCGTAGTTGCCCTCGCCTTGCATGCGGCCCTTGTTCGTTTCCGAAGATCCTGCATCGCTGTCGCGCCGATCCACGCTTTTCGCGCTGCCGGTCGAAGGAGTTTTGTTCAGATGCTCGTTGTTTGTCGGATCCATATTTGTCTCCATACGCGTTGGGGAGGGATTGGGAGTGATTCGAACCGTGTGCGGTCGCAGCTCCGGGGGTTGCGCAGATTGCAGTTGATCGTCGGGACTCGCATTCCCTCGAATCGCAAGTGCATTCGTGAGAAGGCCGTCATGACTCACGCCAATCGTTTCCCACGGCATGAGCCAAGGTGATAATGCAAGTGTGTTCGATCAATCTCCTGTCGATCTGTGCGGTGGCGCGCATAGCACGCACGGCATTGCGTGAGTCCAAGGTCGGAACGGCGCGGGTCGACAGGGCGCCCAGAGCAACTCTGGTGCGTGATATCAGAGCGCATGTGCGCCATTGCACAGAGAGCTTTCAGTTTATGAATCAAGCTCGGCAACTTGCCGTGGCATCTCAACCAAGGATAGGAATGAAACGTAATCCGCTCGGACATTCGTGCTACGCCCCGTTCATGCTATGGAACGACCTTGCCATGAAGACTGCGGAACTGATGCTGTCGTCGGCGCAGGTCATCGGCCACCGGACGGGACGGATGGCGCTGGCCGGCCCTGCCCCGAACGCGCGCGACCGGCGCGAATTCGCATTGATGGGGCAGGAAAAGATCGAAGCAAGCGCGCAATCCGCTCAGGCGATGGCCAGGCAAATGATGACCATGAACCAACCATTGGGCGTTCAGGCTTTCAAGAACATACGGCGGAGCACTGCGGCGTTCATGTCGTTGGCCAACAGCCGAACGCCAGGACAGTTGGTCGCGCGGCAAGCGGCGCTCGCACGGGCGCTGGGACAATCCGCCGTCAGCATTGCAGACGTTTCGAAGCGTGTCACCAGGCTAGCGCATCGCGGACTGAAGCCCATTCACGCCAAGGCCACCGCAAACGCGAAACGGCTTGCAAAGCGTTGACAGGCAATCCCTCGGACTCCGTGCTGCTGCCGAATCGAAGCGGGCCCTGAGAAACAGACTAATTCTGTGGCTGCCCGGTTCACCTACTCCGGGGGCAAGCTCACTATGGTTGCACGAGGCGCACTGTCTGTTCGTCAGGATCCAAATAAGACCCGGTGACGGCGTGGATGCCCGGCATGGATTCAATCCCGATCCATCCCAGGTAGCTCGCTGGGGACGGCCCACATTCTCGCTATGTACGACATCGCACCGACAACCGCTCAATGGTGCGTCATATTGATTGTGTTGTTGCCTGGCCCTAATGGACGCCGGTACGGGCGATGTGAGAACTTGCAGCCCCAAGGATGTGGTTCAGCGTCCTACGGATTTTTGAGAAGGCCTCGGGCGACTCCGGACTGTGTTGAGCGTTTGGGCTGAATCCCGCGGTTCGACATTGGCTTCGGAATACGCAAATTTCTACAGGAGACATCCATGAATGCAATGTTTAGAAACGCGCTGGCGGTGGCCGGAGTGGCTTTCGCCGCGCAAGCGACCGCACAGGTCACCTTCTACGAACGCGAAGGCTTCGAGGGTCGGTCTTTCACCACCGAGAAACAGATCGGCAACTTCGAGCGCTTTGGCTTCAATGACCGCGCCTCGTCGGTCGTGGTTCTGCGCGACCGATGGGAGGTTTGCGAAGACGCCCGCTTCAGCGGTCGCTGCGTCGTCCTGCGTCCGGGCCGGTATCCGTCGCTGGCGGCGATGGGCTTGAACGACCGCGTTTCATCGGTTCGGGCCGTGAGCAGAAGCGCGCGCATCGATGACGATCGTTATGCGCCGGCGCCGGCTCCGGTGGCCGCACAGATTGCCTTCTACGAACGTGAAGGGTTTGAAGGCCGGTCTTTCACCACGGAGAAACAGGTCGGCAACTTCGAGCGCTTTGGCTTTAATGACCGCGCCTCGTCGGCCGTAGTTCTCGGCGACCTGTGGGAGGTTTGCGAAGACGCCCGATTCAGAGGTCGGTGCGTCATCCTGCGTCCGGGACGGTATCCGTCGTTGGCCGCGATGGGCTTGAACGACCGCGTTTCATCGGTGCGGACCGTGAGCAGAAACGCGCGCATCGATGACGATCGTTATGCGCCCGCTCCAGTTCCGGTCTACGACAGCCGTCGGCGCAGCAACGAGCGGCTGTACGAGGCGAACGTCACATCAGTGCGCGCGGTGCTCGGAACACCCGAGCAGCGATGCTGGGTCGAGCGCGAACAAGTTGTTCAGGACCGAAGCAGCGCCAATGTTCCCGGGGCGATTGTCGGCGCCGTCATCGGCGGAATTCTCGGTCACCAGGTCGGCGGCGGAAGCGGCAGGGACATCGCCACCGCCGGTGGCGCTGTCGCAGGGGCCGCGGTGGGTGCCAACGTCGGTCGCGACCGAGGCGGGCAGCAGGTGTCTACGCAAGACGTCCAGCGCTGCGAAAGCACGCCCAGCCAGGCCCGGCCCGATTATTGGGATGTCACCTACAACTTCCGAGGCCAGGAGCATCGCGTCCAGATGACCGCTCCCCCCGGACCCACGGTCACCGTCAACGAGCGGGGTGAGCCCCGGTCGTAGTGCGTGAAACAGACCTGACGCATCTGACCGATCAAAGCGGCCCTTCGGGGCCGTTTTGCTTGGAAACTCGGGGCTGAGTCGGAGCGGTCATCACGCAATGCGAGGCCCGGTCAACGCCCGAACACCAGCGTCGTACTTGGAAGCTAGTGGAAGACGCGTTGATACGTATCGCGATCGGTCCGGTAGCACGAGCAGGAGGCCGACTTGAGTCCCGGTCGGTCGAGAATCACGATGTCGCCGC
>Ga0209682_10000069_pt1 | contig 31036 bp, 33 predicted proteins | sample DOMMetBare2Fresh_2_FD_187471 | JGI IMG/M metagenome (GOLD analysis project Ga0209682, IMG submission 187471) | Wetland sediment microbial communities from St. Louis River estuary, USA, under dissolved organic matter induced mercury methylation -... | ecosystem: Environmental > Aquatic >... | reverse complement strand
GGCAGCGTTGCGAATGGTGTTTTCCGGGAGGAGCAATCGGTCATATTCCCGCTTGACGACCGCATAGCACTCGCATGCCCGCGCTTCGAGCCGGAAGCGATCGAGCACGGTAATGTGGCCACGGCTGCAGTGGATCAGTCCCGCCCTTTGCAGCTTTCCAGCGGCCTTGGTGATGCCTTCGCGCTGCACGCCCAGCATGTTGGAGATCAGTCCATGCGTCATTGTCAGCTCGTTCGACGGCGAGCGGTCCAGGCATGACAGGATCCAGCGGCACAGTCGCTGCTCCAGCGAATGGTGCCGGTTGCATACGGCAGTCTGTCCGATCTGCGTGATCAGCGCCTGGGTGTAGCGCAGCAGCAGGCGGGGCAGCGGGCCGTCGCGCTCGAACTCATTTCTCAGCGGAACTGCGCCCAGCCGATAGGCGTAGCCGGCGCTCAGCACCACCGCCTGGCTCGGCGTGGTGTCGCCGCCCAGGAACGACGCAACGCCGATCACGCCTTCGCGGCCCGTGGCGGCGAACTCCGCCGACGCTCCGTTCTGCATGACGCAGAACCGCGAAACGATGCCCGCGGTGATGAAATACAGGTGCGTTTCCCGGCCGGCAGCGCCATGAACTGTCGAACCCAGCGGCAGTGCAACGGGCTCCAGTTCAGGCAGCAGGCGCTGATAATCGCTCGGCGGCAGCGCGGCAAGAAGATGGTTCTGCCTGGGCGTGTGCAGTGCGGGTACAGCGCGCTTGATGTCCCTGGGCGCGACACGCGGGACCGGGTACACGTGAAACGAGTGTCCTTCTGTCATTCGGGCATCCTCGAACTCATCAACCGCCGGCCAGCTTTGACCGGCGATCTGAATGTACGCAGCTCATTCGTCACGTGCACTGACATCGGTCAGTTACAACGTGCGCTAGCGCACAAAGGGGGCGGCGGCAGCAAACAGAGGGTCGAATACTTCGGCACCGGGTCGTCCAGACCGAGTCGACACAACCACCAATACGCCAGATTCAGACGCACTTCCTGGCGCAGCCGCCGTTCGGACCGAATGCCAAAGCAGCAGCCGACGATGAGCATCGGCATCATCAGTTCCGGATCGACCGAGGGCCGGCCGGTGTGACTGTAGAAGGACGCGAAGGGGCGACGTAGATCGCCGAGGCTGAGAACACGATCGATGCCGCGCGGCAAGTGATCGCGGGCACGTGCGCGTCGAGATTGAAGGAATAGAAGAGCTCGTCCTGCGCGCAGCCCTGCTGACCCATCGTCTCGATGCCCCTTCGCCGTTGGCGTGGGCTTCTGACTCAAGCAAACGACGATCGTTTAGCAGAGTTCTTCAACAAGAGTTTGTGGGAGAGGACCTGATTGTTCATCCCACACCATGGGCGTGAAACGCCCTGTCATCGTTCAGCGAAGTAGCCGTCCGACGCCCAGGTCAGGCCGACGCACATGTTGCTTAGCGGGCGCGGCGGCTAGGCCTCATCGCGTCCAAAGAAGCAGACGCGCCTCGCCGATCACGATCGCCCCCACGCCCGCCCGAACTGGGGCTTGGGTCGTGCGGCTCATGTGCGGCCCACATACGGGCATCCGCTGCCTAAGGCATTGGCCGTCGCGCCAGGACGCAAGTTCCATTGCGGTCTGTTCATTTCGGCGCCGCCACCGAACCGTCATAGAACACGTCGCAATGCGCTCCGAGGAGTTCGCTGCCCTTCTTCAGCAACCTGAGCGCCGGCCCGGCGAGCGACGCCAGGAAGTTCGGCTTCTCCACCACCGGGCTCTTGAAGGTGCCACGGATCCTCTGCCGTACCGTGGCGCAGCCCTTGGCGTCGATCACCGCCACGGTCACGTCGTCGAACGTGTCATTGACGAAGTCGAGTCCTCCCTGGAGGGCGATCCGGTTCTTCCTGGTCGCCATGGCCACGTCCTGCGCGTGTGCTACGCCGCCTTGGACCTCCCACTCGGAGACGAGCGTCTGGATTTCGCTGCTGCCCCCTGTGCCCTGAAGAATGGTCGCGAAGCTGTACCCCTTGGTGACCACCAGGCCCAGGGGCCCGGCAATGAAGAAGGCGCCCACGTCCACGAGATTGAAATTCTGGCTTGAATCGAAGCGCGACAGATCCCGGTCCAGGTCGCTGCCAATGAGCGTGAGATTCCTGCCGCGCAGTGAGATATGCCCTTTCAGGGTTTGCTGCCACTCGTGCCCCGTCTTGCCCTGCATCGACAGGTCCGCGGAGAAGTCCATCCGCCCCGCAGCAACGTTCTTATGCGACAGGGTCTTGAAGAACTCCTCGATCGGGAACTGCAAGAGGGCGTAGTGGACCTGGAAGACGGGCACGGCACCCGAAAAGTCCGCCCGCACAGTGCCCGAGCCCTGCGTGCCCAGCACGCGCGTGGTGATTGGCTTCAACTCGAAGATCCCGTTCTTCGCGTCGACCGAGGACTTCAGGTTCGACACCGTAAAGCCGCGAGCTCGCAGCGCCGCGCAGGTGAGTTCCGCAGTGAACGAAAGCGCCTTCGTCAGGTTCGTGCGTTCGCCGCCCGCAAGCCGCAGCCGGTTCACGGCGGCGTGGCAATCACTGGCCTCGAACGCATGTCCCGACTGCTGGTCTGCATAGACCACGGTCGTGTCGACGAGCGAAACGTTCGGCCAGTCCAGCACGGGCAGGGGGCTGCGGTCCTGCGGCGGGCGCTCGAAGTTGAACAGACCCTGGCGGTCGCTTTCGATGATGATCCGGGCGGACTTCAGCGCGATCTTCTCGATCCGTACTTCCTTGCTGAGCAGCGGGAGCAGATCGATCGCAAGCGTGGCCTCCTTCGCGGACGCCACCTCCAGCCCCCGGTTGCGGATATGCACGTCCCCGAGGGTGACGCGCACGCCCGGGAAGAAGCCGATCCCCAACCTGCCACCGACGTTGAACTCCATCCCCAGTTCTTCCGAGGCGGCTGCTTCCAGGCGGCCTTTGAAGACGTTGGCGTCGACGAACAAAAGCAGGCCCGCCGCAATAACGACGAGAAGTGCGACAAACCCGATCACGGCGAAGAGGAGGAACCTGCGAGATCTCGGCATTGGTCTGATCCAATCTTGCCGTCATTCTGCCGGCATCTGGCTCAGCCGCCAATGCAACGGTGTTGTCGCGCCGATGTAGCCCGACATCGACGGCACCACCCGCGGCCTCGGCATCGCGTGCGACGCGAACCCGCGTGCCGTCAAGAGCGCAGAGGGGCAGGACAAGCGCAGGTGATCGCCAGTCTCTCTGCCCATGCTTAAGTCCGTCGCCGCCTGGCGGCATGCGACCAATCGTCGATAACGTCCGCTTTGCGGTGAGGCATCGAGAACTGCTCTTGGCCGATTCGGTTGAAGAACTCGAAAACGCGCAGCCACCAATTCCCTACGAAGTCGCAGTGTGATCTGCATCTCGTCGCGACAAGCCTGCTTGTGATGACTCGGCGGTCCGTGGCTTTGTTCTGTATCGGCACCCGTACCGGGGGGTGACGTTCGGAAAGTCCGACGCCTCGACGGGCCGCTGGCTCCGCTGGTGGCGCGGACGATCCTGCCTTGCCAGGCCGGTCAATTCGCGACCTCGCCAAAGCGGCAATGCCCGCCGCCGGACGTATCAATCCCCCAGCATCTCGGCCATTGGGTGCAACTGCTCCACGTGCTGCGACACGACTTTGATGATGACGATGATCGGAATGCTGAGCAGCATTCCCCAGACGCCCCACAGCCACCCCCAGAACAGCAGCGAAATGAACACGGCCGCCGCGTTCATGTGGGCGATTCGTCCGGTCATCCAGGTGGTGATGAACGTTCCGACGACGGTGGCGATCGCCAGCGATGCGCCAGCAACCAGCAGGGCCATTGGAAACGATTCGAACTGCATGAAGGCCGCCATTCCCGTTGCGACGGCCGTGACGCCGGGGCCCAGGTAGGGAACGATGTGCAGCAGTCCTGCAGCGACGGCCCAGGCTCCCGCGTTTTCGAGGCCGATCCAGCGAAACGCGATCCAGCAGAGCAACGCGACCAGAAGGTTCGTCGCCAGCAGCATGAACATGTATTTCTGGATCGAACCGTTGATGTCGTCGAGAATGTGGACCGTGATCTTTCTTTTCGACAGCGACGGCCCCGTCAGCCGCACCAGCTTCCGTTTGAAGGTATCGCCACCGAGCAGCAGGAAGAAGATCAGGAAAACGACCATCGTCGCCTGGACCACGGCTCCGAGGGCGCCCATCGAAGTGTCCCAGAGGAAGCTACCGAGCTTGAACGCGGGTGGGTCCAAGGTGACGCGAGTGGCAGGCTGACGCGGCGCTGCGGAGCCGCCGGCCGCCTGGGTCGTCGCCCTTTCCACCGCGGTCGCTGCATCTTGAATTTTCTGCAGATTGCCGGTCTCGCCGATTCGCAGGCGCGCAAGCCCGCTGGCGAACTTGGTCGCCGCTTGGGGCAGCTGTTCGATGATGGTCTGCATTTGTCCGCGCAACGAATACGTGCCGAGAACGACCGCACCGATCACGCTTGCCATCACGACGATGGTGCCGACAATGCGCGGAATCCTGATCGCCTCAAGCCAGGCGACGAGCGGACTGAGCGTGTAGGAGAGGACGATGCCAAGCAACAGCGGCACCACGAAGCCCTGCGCCCACGACAGGGCGAAGATCGACGCGAGTGCCGCCATTATTCCCAGCGCGAGGCCCCGGGCATCGACCGGCATCCGTGTTGCAGGGAGGGTAACGAGCGCCACATCGACCGCAGCGTCGTGTTGTTCCACGGCGCGCGCCGGTTCGACCGTGCCGATGGAGGCTGGAGCGACGGTGGTGTTCATGGCGCACAGACGAACAGCGACATCGGCGGGCGCTTCTTCTGCGCGCTCGCGGCGCGCGCGCTCACTTTGATTTTGCGGAGCGCCCCTTTCCCTCCGAATCTTCGGGGAAAGCCACCAGCAGATCGGCCAGCTCGTCGGCGTGTTCCTCTTCGACGGCAAGGATGGACTCCATCATGCGGCGCGTGGTCGGGTCCTGGTCGCCAAGGTACTGGATGATGTCGCGGTAACTGTCGATGGCGATTCGTTCCGCCACCAGGTCTTCCTTGATCATGCTCGCCAGCGAATCGCCTTCGACATACTCGGCGTGACTGCGTTTCACCAGTCCCTCGGGGGCGAAATCGGGCGCACCGCCCAACTGCACGATGCGCTCCGCGATCTGGTCGGCATGTCCCTGTTCTTCGTTTGAATGGTCGAGGAACTCCTGGGCCACGCTTTGCGAATGAATACCCCGCGCCATGAAGTGATGGCGCCGGTAGCGCAGCACACACACGAGTTCGGTCGCGAGGGATTCGTTCAGCAGCTTGAGCACGATTTCGCGGTCGGCGGAATAGCCCGCAGTGACTGAGCCCTCATCGATATTCTGCCGGGCGCGCTTGCGCAAGGTCTGGATGTCGGTAACAGAAGAGTTCTTTGGCATGGCGTGGTTTCCATTTCTGTGAAAGATGCTGATCGAAAGTGCCGGCCCCGCAAAGGGCTGGAGATGCCGGACGGGTAAGCCGTGGTCTTATTGGTTCGCCTTCCGACAGGTTTCCTTGTTACTTCAGTCGCATGGCGTGCTTGACCGATTTGACGCCCTCGACACTGCGCGCCACTGCGATTGCCGTGTCCTCAGCCGCAGTCGAGCTGACAAATCCGCTCAGCTGAACCACGCCCCTGAACGTCTCGACGTTGATCTCAGCCGACTTCAGTGTCGGTTCCCTGAAAATGGCCGTCTTGACCTTGGTGGTGATCACCGCGTCGTCCACGTATTCGCCAGTGCCTTCGTGTTTCGCCGTCGAAGCGCAGCCCAGTGCGGTGGCCATGAGCAGCGCGCCTGCGATGGCGGCGAATCTGCGAGTGATGTTTGTCATGCTGTTCCTCTTGTCTGAAGCGGTCCCGCCATGGGCCGGACAGATCACAAGGCTATCGGCGATCACGAACCTCGTCTGTTCGCTCGCGTACACAGGCACGAAGTTTCCGCGGATTAGGCAGTTGTGAAGCAGGACGGTATGGCGAATTTCCGGCCCGCGATCGTCGCTGAACCCAGGTCTGCGCCGCGCACGGCGAGCGATTCACTGCGCGGTCACTTCTGTGCGCGGAGCACCGCCGCTCGGCGCAGGATCTCGGTTCTGATTTCGCCGAACTGTCTTTGCGTTTCGGCCTCGATCAACGCCGGGCCGATCAGCGGGGGAACCCACAGATTCGGCGTGTAGCGGCCGCTGTTGATGATGTGGACGCCTGCTGCCACTTCCTCGATTCGAGTAACAAACGAAGATGCCTTCATATCGCCACTGATCAATGTCGAGCGGATCTCGCGGTACGGCACAAGCTCGATCTCGCGGACGTTGTCGAACTTAAGCGTCAGGGGCCCTCTGGATGCCTTCCCTTTCTGGTGCACGCGCAACACGTTGTCCACGCGTTCCTTGATGCCGCTGTAATCAAGGTTTGATATGAATTGCGCCATGTGATCGTAATCGGTAAGAACTTCCCACACGACCGACCAGGGCGCGTCCACCGGACAGTCGACCTCCACCGCTATATCCTGTCCGTGCTTCTGAACGTGGACCACGATGTCCTGATCCGTGCTCAACGACCAGGCGGACAGTGGCAGTACAGCCAGCGCAAGAGCGATCAGGAACCTGAATTCCAACCACTTGCGATACATGGGCGCGCGCGTTGCAACCATTTACAGCAGCCCGTCGATCGGCAGGATCGAAAACACTTTGACCTGGAACCTCTGCCAGGATGTCACCGCCGGTTCCTGGTCGTAGTCCACCGGCTTGCCGTCCTCCAGGGTGCGCCAGACGAGATGGCGTTGATCCATCGCGTCGGCCTCGCTGAGCATCAGGACGTAGCTGTTGGCCGGTTGCGCGATGTCCGCAAAGCGCAGGGCAATCTGGCGGGCAAGCGCGGGGCTTTCGATGATCAGTCCGATTTCGGTATTGAGGTGCATGGATCGCTGATCGAGGTTCATCGAGCCGATGAACACGCGCTTGCGGTCGAACACAAAAACCTTCGCGTGCAACGCATACCGCCCCGAGCTTGACGATTTCAAGTGGCCACCCCGTACAACCGGTTGGCCAAGCGCCGGCCGCACTTCATACAGCTCGACACCTTGTCCCAGCAGCGGCGCCCGGACCGCCTGATAACCCGAGTGAGCGATAGGCATGTCGGACGATGCAAGCGAATTGGTGAGTATCCGCACGTTGACATTGCGCTCGCGCAACTCCTCGAAGAACTTCATCCCTGCCGGCCCTGGCACAAGGTAAGGAGACACAATGATCAACTCCGATTCGACTCGGCTCGACACCTCGCCGAGACGATTCCGCAGCAACCGACCGCCCTGCTCGCCGTTTTGAACCTTTGCCTTTTCCGGACTGTCGTAGATGACTTCCGCCTTGGCCCACACCAGCGATGTCTTTCCGCTGAGCATGGCCGCAAGTGGTTCGCCGGCAGCCAATGTGCGCATGTACGGGGCATTGGTTTCGACCATGTAGTCGTGATGCGCGGCGAGTGCGCTGCGATAGTTATCGAGGTCTTGTGCAGAAGGCTTGTCGCCAGGAAACGCCGCGATCGGGATCGCCATCGGACTGCTCCAGAAGGCGTCGAAACTGTTCGAGATCTGATTGACAATCGGGCCGGCCGCGATGACGTCGTAATCGCCGAATTCGAAATCAAGACCGCCCTGGAAATATTCGTCCCCGATGTTGCGCCCTCCAACGATGCCGATCTCGTTATCGACCACGAAGAGCTTGTTATGCATCCGATAGTTGAGCCTCGCCGCATCGCCCAGGTATTCCGCGTAGTGAAGCAGCCCGACCTTCCCGCGATAGGCGAACGGATTGAATAGCCGCAACTCGACGTTCGGATAGCCCGCGAGAACCCTGATCGGTGCGTCGCGACCGAACGAGCCGGCGTCGTCGAGCAGCACGCGAACCCGCACCCCGCGATCGGCGGCCTTGAGCAGCGCTTCGATCAGCAACCGGCCCGTGTCGTCGCTTTGAATAAGAAAGTACTGGACATCCAGCGTCCGCTCCGCGACCGCCGCCATTTGCATCCGCAGCAGGAAACTGTCGATGCCGACGGGGAGCAGCTTGAAGCCGGACGTGCCCGGGTGCTCGGCCTTCGCATCAGCTAATTGCCTTCCAATACGGGTCTGTTCCGGTCGAGTCAGTGCGATCGATGGCGTTTTTTGATAATCCGAGCCCGGCGGCAGCGATGCGCAACCTGCCAGCAGCGACACCAGGGCAACGCCGAGGAGGATCAGCCGCGTTGAACGCGGGCGCGCAGTCGAAGCTGCGGCAACCGTCCCGGGAGCGTGCGCGTGAGCCCTCGCGCGCGCCGCGGGCCTGAGCCGATCCAAATGCCAGCGCGCAATCATCTCAGATGAAGACTTCCGGCGCCGAACAGTCCGAGCAGCCCGATGAGGATCAGATAGATGGCGACGATGTAGTTCAGCAGCCGCGGCATGACGAGGATCAGTATTCCGGCGAGGAGTGAAACAAGCGGGGCGAAACTCAAAGTCATGTTCATCGTTGGTTCCGGTCGAGACAATTGGCGCGCGATCACGGCGACATCGGCGCCGGGCTTGACCGCCCGTCCGCCGTGCACGGTATCGAGAATGATTCGCCCGCCGGTTGAGATTGTCTGTACGGTGGCGTACGTCTGGCGCCGACATTTGCAGTTCGCGCCGGCTCAATCAAGGTGCTGGTACGAAAGAGCCGGCTACGAGTGCAAGAAAAAAGACGAGGCGCAGTCGCGCCTCGTTTTCGTGATACGCCGCTGTGTTGCCGCAGACGACGTCAATGACTCTCAAGCCGCTCGGGGCTCGAGTCGCGGCGTCAGGTCGACCTTTACCGCCCGGCGATCGCCGTGGTCATTGCGGCGCTGGGTTGAGTCCCAGCCTACTTCAGACGCATGTCGTTCTTGACCGATTTGACGCCCTGAACGTTTTGTGCGACCGAAACCGCGGTCTTCTGGGCGTCAGACGAGGTGACGAATCCGCTCAGCTGAACCACGCCCTTGAACGTCTCGACGTTGATCTCAGCCGACTTCAGTGTCGGTTCCCTGAAGATGGCCGTCTTGACCTTGGTGGTGATCACCGTGTCGTCCACATATTCGCCGGTGCCTTCGTGTTTCGCCGTCGAGGCGCAGCCCAGTGCGGTGGCCATGAACAGCGCGCCTGCGATGGCGGCAAATTTACGATTGATGTTTGTCATGCTTTTCCCTTTGTGTGAAACAGTCCGCCAGAGGGCGGGCACAGAAGCAGACTATCTTCGAACCCGGACGTCGTCTGTTCGCTATCGCACACAGCGCTACTGCCCGCGCGCCGACGTGTGCCTGAGTCAACTGCCCGACGCGCGCTCCTCAATCAGGTCAGCCAATCTGTGCGTCAGCGTACAGACGGCGCGCCTTGGTCATTCGTAGCATTTGTTTGTCGAGTGAGTCAGTTCCAGGAAGCGTTTTCAATGGCGGCAAGCAACTGGATGTTCAGTGCCGGTGGTATCGGCGTCATCGGGTTCAAGAGACTCCTTTTCTTTGAAGGGAAGACGAGATGAACGCAGTGAAAATGGCGGCAATCGCAATGATCGTGGCCGGTATTCTGGCGCTGGTGTATGGCGGCTTCAGCTACACCAAGGAGACCCATGACCTCAAACTGGGACCGATTGAACTGACGGTGAAGGACAAACAGAAGGTCAACGTCCCCATTTGGGTGGGCGTTGGGGCGATCGTGATTGGCGGCGCGCTCCTGCTTTTTGGAAGCAAGCAGAGCTAGCTGCTGTACCGGCAGCCTGACGAGGCTTCCCGGCCGACGCTGCTGTGTCGCCTACGCGCGAACGCCATGAGTCCGAGCCGGGACGTCAAGGGTGCGCTGCGCCGGAGGTGAACGTCGGCGTCACCCGACAGGCCGATCGATTGCAACGGCCCGAACTTGGTCGATTGAGAATGCCACTGAGCGGGGCCGAGTCCGTTGAATGACTCTGCCTTCGCTGAGTCGCGCAGAAGTGCACGCCTTGGGACGCGCCGGTATCTTGTGAACGTGACGCGAATACGCGCGCGCATCCTGAACGAGAGGCCACGGACCGCCTAAGTCAACGCGCGGAGGTAAATGATCTTCGAGTTGATCGCAGACATCGTGAAGCTCCCGCTGATCGTTGTTTGCCTCTACCTGGCGCTGCGTACCTATGTGCGACACGAGCAGCCGACGTGGTCCGCGCCGGTGAGGAAGCGTCGTCTGGCCATCCTGCTGATCCTTGTGCTTGCCGTTTCGGCAATCAAGGTGAGCGAGGATGTGCTGGGCGGAGAGTCCGGACCCGTTGACGCGGCGATACTGCTGTTCGTCCACAAACATGCTCCGGGCAATCTGACGGGCCTCTTCGAAGCGATCACGTACACCGGGTCATCGACCGTTCTATTTCCGCTTACGACCGCGGTTGTGATTGCGCTGCTCCTGGCGAGGCGCCGTTTCGATGCTGCGCTCCTGACAGCGTCGGTCGTCGGCGGTGCGGCCGTCGTCTACATGATCAAGACGCTTGTCGGCCGGACTCGGCCAGCGCTATGGGAAGCAGAGTGGTACTGGGGCTCCAGCTTTCCCAGCGGGCATACCCTCGTTGTCGCCGCGTTTGCCACCGCCGCGGCCCTGTGCGCGAACAGGGCTTGGCCTGCCGCGCGCAAATTCACTCTGTTGGCAGCATCTTCCTGGATCAGCCTTGTTGCTCTCTCGCGTCTGGTTCTGGGCGCGCATTGGCCGACTGATGTGTTGGCCGCTGCGTGCATCGGAGCGATTCTTCCTTTGGCAATGAGCGTTGCGCTTGAAGTCCATCACGCCTGAGCGACATGTGGCAACGACAACCCAGAAGCGGCCCGCGACTGATGAATACCGCGGAGAGTCACCGCGGCGCTGGGCTGCAGGTCCTGCGACGTTGTGCTGGGTACGTGCCGGGACGATCTTCCCCGCCGGCGGGCTCTTTGTGGTCGCCGTCCCGTCCTTGGCATGCGAACGTTGATGGTCGAGGTGGGTTGTGGTTGCGAAGGGCTTGGAGCGGTCAGACCTGTTCACGTTTGACGCCGGACCTTCAACTCGACCACCGGCAAGAGTATGAATTTCATCCGCCGCGACTTGACCTTGCCTCGCGGGAATGCGCCGCCGATTCTTTGATCCTTGTTAATGAATCTGCACTTGGCCGGTGAGGCCCCTTGCGTCCGACCAAATGCTGCGCCAACGTTTCAAATTAAGCATGGGACCGAACGTTCCCCCGAAGTCGGCTTTCTGACCGCATTGATGGTCGCTTCAGCGCTGTCGCGCCGAAGTGTCTTCTCAACCGCGCTGTACGGACCCCTGCATGCGACTGTTGCTCATCAATCCGCGTTTCACTGAAAGCTTCTGGAGCTTTCGTTTCGCGATGACGCAGATCGTGCCCGGCAAGCGCACGATCAATCCGCCCCTCGGGCTCGCGACGCTGGCGGCGCTGTGTCCGCCGCACTGGCAGGTGACGATCGTCGACGAAAACGTCGAACCGGTGCCGCTTGCCCCCGAGGTGGATATCGTCGGCGTGTGCGGCATGGGGGTGCAGTTCCCGCGCCAGAGCGAACTGATTGGCTACTATCGCCGCCGCGGCCATTACGTGGTGGCAGGCGGCAGCTACGCGTCGCTGTGCCCGGAGAAGTTCACACAACTCGCCGACACCACGATCGCCGGCGAGGCGGAGTACATCTGGCCCGAATTCTGTCGCGACCTTGAATCTGGCCAACCCAAACCCCTGTATTGCGAGACCGGCACGGTGGCGCTCGCGGATTCGCCCACACCGCGCTTCGATCTGCTGAAGCTCGACCTTTACAACACCGCGAGTCTGCAGTTCTCGCGCGGCTGTCCGTACCTGTGCGACTTCTGCGACATCATCGTGATGTTCGGCCGGCGCCCGCGCATGAAGAGCGTGGAGCAGATCGGCCTCGAACTCGATGCGCTAAGGGCGCAGGGCGCGCGGCAGGTCTTCTTCGTCGACGACAACCTGATCGGCAACCGCGGTGAGGCCAAGGCGCTGCTGCGCTTCCTGGCGGATTACCAGAGGCAACATCACTACCGGTTTGCGTTCGGCACCGAAGCATCGCTGAACCTCGCGCAGGACGACGAGTTGCTGACGCTGATGCGCGCGGCCAACTTCGCGTGGGTCTTCATCGGCATCGAAACGCCGGACGAGGCAACGCTGAAGGCAAGTCGCAAGACACAGAACATGGGCACCGACATCCTGGGCGCGCTGCGGCGTATCTATGCGCACGGCATCGACGTGCTGGGCGGGTTCATCGTCGGCTTCGACAATGACACGCTCGAAACCTTCGAGCGGCAACGCCGCTTCATCCTGGACTCCGGCATCCAGGCCGCGATGGTCGGACTGCTCACGGCTCTACCGCGCACGCCGCTCTATGAGCGCCTGAAGCAGGAAGGCCGGCTGCTCGAGCGCGCCGATGATGGCGACAACACGCGCCTGGGCACCAACATCGTGCCCAAGCGCATGAGCTACGAGGCGATGATCTCCGCCTACCGGCAACTGTACGAGCAACTACTGAGCGACCAGGGCATCGCCCAGCGCATCCGCAACAAGCTGCGCTGGATGCGCGCGCCGGTGTACCGCAGCGAGTACACCGCGGTCGACAAGGTGCGCATCCTCATGCGCCTGCTCGCCAAGGGCATCCTGCCTGGCGGCCCGCGCCGCTGGGCGACGTTTGTCCGCACGCTGCCCGTCTTTTCTCCGAGCAAACTGCCGACGGTGATTTCCGACTGGATCACAGGCCTGTCGATGCAGTCCTACGTACGCCGGAGATTCACTCGGGCCGCCGTCGAAGAGTCCGTGGTGGACCGGCGCCTGCGCGCATTGCGCCGCGCGGTGGCGCGTTATCTGGATGCAGGCAAGGTGGCACTCGCCTGGCGGCCGGGGCCGCTTCAGCTGGACCTGACACTCGCCGGTCTGCTCGACGCGCGCTTTTTCTCGCGCACCGCCCCGCGACTGGAGAAGCTGCTGCGCGACACGCATTCGACACTCACCCTGCACATCGAGGAGCTGCAGGCGCAGCACGTCGCCCACCTGCAGCGGCTGCTCGCCCGGCTGGCGCGTCACGGCGATCGCGTATCGGTGGTCGTGCACGAGAAGCTGCGCGTGCTGGTGCCGGTAGATTCGTCGGTGTTCCATCTGGTGCTGTCGACGCGGGGCATGTGAGCGCGGCGTTCATCTTGGACGGGCCGAGCTCTCCTCGGCGGGCAGCCGCTTGAGTTGAGGCGTCGCTGTCCAGATGCAGCGAGTGCCAGGCATTCGCGACGAGCCGCTTTCGAGCGATTCGAACAGCGAGAACAACCGCAGTGGCGCCGCTCGCGACATGGACGCCAGGATGGCAGATGATCGAGCTACCGTCGCGCCTGCGGGATCTCAAACGCGGGTACTTGCGCTCCTGAGCACAAGTTGGGAGGCGAGGGCGGTGCCACGCGAGGGGCTTATCCATGAGCCGCGAACGACTGAATGCGGCGAAATTCCGATGCCGAAGCGATGGCGCGCCGGCAGAAATGAAAGGCCTTCCTGTGTGCGGGCGGAAGCAGATGAAATGGATCAGTTGCTCGACACGGCCCGCATTTAGGACTCCGCCCAAGGAGCGCGATGCGATCTACAGCGCGCGCTGCACGCGAAGCACGGTTGCGTCCTCCGGCACCGGCTGTACGGTGAATCTGAGCCTTCGCGCCAGCGCAAGCATCGGCACGTTATCGCCGATTACCAACCCTTCCATTGTCCTGTAGCCATCGCGCCGCGCTCGGCGCACCAGGCTGGCCAGCAACTTGGCGGCGAGTCCGCTGCCGCGCCAGTCTTCGGCCACGGTGATCGCGAACTCGCAGGTCTTGGGATCACTGTCATTCGCCCGCAAGTATTGCGCGGCGCCCACGATGTCGATGCCGTCGGCCGCAGGAATTGTGGCGACGAACGCGAAGTCGTGCCCGGGCCGCGGGTGCACGCCGCGTTCCAGCGCTTCGAGATCGAGGTTCTTCTTGTGCTGCATGAAACGGTAATAGCGCGAAACGGCGGACAGTCGCTCGAAAGCCTGGACGATCTCCGCCGCGTCGGACGCGACGATCGCGCGTAGCGTCGCCTCGCGTCCGTCGCGCAGCCTGAGCCGGCGCGGGCGATACCGCGGCGGTGTCGCCACACGCACGCTAGGCTTCGGTGGCGGGCGCTGCCGGTGCCGGGGCGGACGCCGTCGCGTTGCTGTCGCGCAGCTCGCGCCGCAGGATCTTGCCAATGTTGGTCTTCGGCAGCGGCTCGCTGCGGAATTCGACAATGCGCGGCATCTTGTAGGCGGTCAGATGCTGCTTGCAGTGCGCGAGCAGCTCGCCTTCCGTCAGTGCCGGGTCCTCGCGCACGACCACCACCTTGACCGCCTCGCCCGAGCGCTCATCGGGCACGCCGATCGCCGCGGCCTCCGCCACACCGGGGTGCTGCGTCAGTACATCCTCGATCTCGTTGGGGAACACCTTGAATCCGGACACCACGATCATGTCTTTCTTGCGGTCGGTGATGCGAATGCTGCCGCGCTCGTCCATCACGCCCATGTCGCCCGTGCGCAGCCAGCCATCGGCGGTGAACACGTTGGCGGTTTCCTCGGGGCGGTTCCAGTAGCCCTTCATCACCTGCGGACCGCGCAGGCAGATCTCGCCCACCTCGCCCAGCGCGAGCGGCTTGCCTTCGTCGTCGAGGATCGCCGCGTCCGTGCTGGGGACTGGCACGCCGATCTGGCCGCTCCACTCCTCGATGTTGACCGGATTGGCGATCGCCACCGGCGCGCTCTCGGTGAGTCCGTAGCCTTCCACCAGCGGCACGCCGGTCATCTGCTTCCAGCGATGCGCGATGACGTGCTGAACCGCCATGCCGCCGGCCACCGCGAGCTTCAAATGGCGCAGGTCGACCTCGGCGAAGCCCGGCGCGTCAAGCAGCGCGCGGAACAGCGTGTTTACGCCAATGATCGCAGTGAAGCGCGTCTGCCTGAGCGTCTTGATGAATGTCGGCAGGTCGCGCGGGTTGGCGATCAGCACGGTCTGCGCGCCCATGCTGAAGAAGGACAGGCACCCGGTCAGTGCAAACACGTGATACAGCGGCAGCGGAATGACCACGGTCTCGACACCCTCGTGCAGGTCGCGCGCCATCCAGGCGGCCACCTGCAGCACGTTGGCCACCATGTTGCGGTGGCTGAGCATCGCACCCTTGGCCACGCCGGTGGTACCGCCCGTGTACTGCAGGAAGGCGAGATCGTCGTGGGTGAGCGGCACGTCGTCGAGCGACTGTGCGCGGCCGGCGGCGAGCACGCGGTTGAAGCTCACTGCGCCGGCGAGCTGCCATGGCGGCACCAGCTTCTTCACGTGCTTGACCACGGCGTTGGTCAGCAGCCGCTTGAGCGGCGGCAGCAAATCGCCCACCTGCGTCGTGATCACCGTGCGCACCGAAGTGGATGCGATCGCCTTGGCCAGCGTGTGCGCGAAGTTCTCCAGCACGACGATCGCCGCAGCGCCGGCGTCGTTCAGCTGGTGCTCGAGTTCACGCGGCGTGTAGAAGGGGTTGACGTTGACCACCACCATGCCGGCCCGCAGTACCCCGAACAGCGCAACTGGGTACTGCAGCAGATTGGGCAGCATCAAGGCGACGCGATCGCCGCGCTGGAGCCGGGCGACCTTCTGCAGCCAGGCCGCAAAGGCGCGGCTCGCGTCGTCGAGCTGCCGGAAACTCATCACCGTGCCCATCGAGTTGAATGCCGGCAGGTCGGCAAATCGCGCGCAACTCGCGGCGAGCACGTCCTTCAGCGACGCGAATTCGTGGATATCGATCTCGGCCGGAATTCCGGCCGGGTACTGGGCAAGCCAGGGCTTTTGCATGTGTCCCTCGGTTTCGGCTGGGCATGAATCCCACCCGCTGCAGTATGCCGCCCACGCGGCGCCGGGGCCTGCGCGATGACAACGGAAGTGCGTGCCGTCGGCGCCAGTACCAGCGCGGTGATCGTGACGATCATTTGCAGCGGCGTCAGTGGCAGCCCGCCGCTTCTCTCATGGTCGGGCCTGACTGCCGATGTCGTCAGGTCGAACTTGATGAGCCGCCTGAATCAGCTTCCGCTCGTCGTTGCCTGCGTGAAGGTGCTTATCAATCTCATCCGCAGTCCAGCACCGCATTGACGGCAGGAGGTCAGGGATCAGCCGCCCGAGCGTTCCCACGCACGGCAGCCGTTCAGGAACAGATTGACGACGTCGCGCGCCCAGGCGCCTTGTTCGTCCAGGGTCATTGGCTTGCCGAGTCCAATCGCTCGGCTCTGAGGCAAGGTAATGACCATCTGCAGAAACTGCTGTGCCGCGAAGGTCGGATTGTCGAGCGTCAGTCGTCCTGCGCGTGCTTCGCGGTCGAGGACCCCGGCGATCAGCTGGATGGCTTCCTTGCTCGCGCCCTGGTCATTGACGACCGCGGCGAGTTCCGGAAATCGCAAGGACTCCGCGACGATCAGGCGATGGAGTGCGAGCGCGGGTGGCGACAACGCGGCGCGCAGAATCAGACCGGCGAGGTGTTCGAGCACAACCTGCAGGTTCGCCCCTTCGAGCAGCGGGACGCCGGCAGGTGGACGCATCCGTTCGATCGTTCGATGCACGACCGCACTGAACAAGGCCGACTTGTCGTCGAAGCGATGGTAGAACGTGCGCTTGGAAATGCCAGCGTGCCGGGCAACCGCTTCGATGCTGGTTGCGCCATAACCAACGCTGAAGAAGAGTTCGGTTGCCGCATCGAGAATGCGATCGGCGAGTTGTTTGGCTTCGGCTCGTGACGGCCGCCCGCCGCGACGAGGGACCTTTGCGGTCGCGCCGGCGACCGGCCGCGGGAGAATTCTTTTCGCTGAGGCCTTCACGGGCGAACGTATTGTCGGCTTCGATGCGCGTCCTTGCCAGGATCGGGTGGGCAGCGTCTGCCAGGCGGACCGATCGTGGGTCGGATGCGAGTGTCGCTCGCGCTCAAGGCACAGCGACGATCACGCGCGGGGCTGCGCATCGGCAGCGAAACTCCTCGCCTGCGCGAACCGAAAGACGATTCAGCGGGGATAGTAGGTTCGCGCCTGGAATGCTTGCGTGTAATCGGGCTCCCCGTGGCGCTGTGGGCCATAGACCGCGACGCGCCCAGGATCGTTTGCCTGGCGTGCACCGGTGTTGGCCGATGCGCTCGGTGGACGGTAGCCGGAGCGCGGCGGCGGACCGCCGTAACCGACGTTCGCGGTCGGCGCACCATAACTCACGCGAGGCGGCGGTCCGAAGTAACGATTGCTCGGCGGCCCGTAATCGCCACGGCTGGGTGGTGGGCCGTAATACACGGGGGCGCGACGCGGCGCGTAATTGACCCGTGCCGGTGCGACCGGAGCACTGTAGTAGGCCGCTGCGGGCGGTGGCAGATAGTAGGATGCGGCCGGCGGCGGGGGATAGTTCTCGGCCGCCCGAGGGGCGCCGTAGTACCCCGGCGCGACTGCGCCGTCGTTTCTCTCGTAATAGCCGCCGCCGGTGGCCGGCGCTTCGCCGTAGTACGCCGGTTCTGGTTGACCGTACCCGACGCGCCCGCCGGGACCCGCGTCATAGCCAACCGGGCCCGGTGGATATCCGCCCGCAGCGTACGGTGCGCGAGCCACGGCGGAAAGAATCACGATCGGTGCCGTGATGATGGCCGCGGCGACGCCGACCAGCGCGTTGGCGAGCCCAACGACAGGGCCGCCGACATAGCCGTAATCGTGCCCGCCTCCATGATGGCGGCCGTCGGCATGGGCCGCCGAAATCGGTGCCGCGACGAGCGCAACGGCGAGCAGGCTGCAAACGGGCTTGGCGCGGTTGACCAGCATCGCGATTTCCTCCATTAAGAGTGGAGCGGCTTCCTGCGTTTCGAGAGCACGGTAGCAGGTGTGATAACGCAACGCAACCGTTGCGTATTAATGGGTTTGCCGCGGAAGTCCCCGACTGCCGGTATCCCCACGGCGACACCGCAGTCAGTTGTCCAGCCAGCGGGAAAGGGCGTCTGCAGCGGATGTCGCCCGTGGCACCCCTTGCCAGGAAACGGTGTTCCCCCACGTTTTCCCGGTCTGGTCGAATCAGAGGTTGCTGAGTCTTCCCCCGACGTCGCCATGATCGGCGTTGCCATTAGCGTAACGATCGCCGAAGCCGACGTTTTCCTTAACGAGAGCGCGTCGGTGTCGTCCGTGGTGCTGTTCGGCCCCCACCGATTTCGCCGCACGACCGGCCCATTCGCGACCCGTAACGCTCCGCGCATCCGGGCTCGCAATCAAAGAAGTTCTCTCTTCAGTATCGGGAGTTTGAGTCGTTGCGACGGTGCAGCGTCGCGGTTGCCCCTGTAGACCCGCGTTGTGAAGATCAGAAAGACGATCACGGCGAGAAAACCGAAGGAAATGCGCTTCAGCCGCGGCCGGGAACATCTAATGCTGCCCGTCTTGCAGTGAAGCGGCGCGGTGCTCCCGGAGGTTCGGTATCGCTCGCCTTGCATGACGCGCGTTGCACGTGCAAGTTGTAAGCAAGCGGACGAACTCCCGACCGCCGGCAACCTCGATCGCAGGCTGCTGCCGCGACGAAGCGCTGCGGCGCGCGCATCCCGCCTGCGTGGACTGCCGCCGAGAGCACCCTCGACTATGTGCGCTGCCGAACAGACCGTACATCGTCTTGCACCTAGTCTCTTTCTGAAATGAGCGCAGGACAGCCTGGTGTGCGGCTTCGATTGACTGTCGAAACGAATCACCACGAGGTTGTCATGAGAAAGGACCTGGTCGACGGCCGAGGTGAACTCTGAGATCTGCCGTTGATGTGAAGCGCGATGCATCCTGCGGGTTGATCGCTTGCCACGTTGGAACAGAGTCACTCGGGGCGCGGCGCGACGAATTGAACGCGCAGTTCGAACCGCGGTGCGACATCGGTTCAATTCGCATTCCGATCATGAAAGTGACGCAAGCAAAGCAGTTGAACGCCCCCTCGAATGAATGGCTCCAAGAAGCCGGCGCAGGTCAAGTTCGCGCGTAGTCATGCGCATACAGTTTCGGACGAGTGTCGGAAACTCGGTACGAGGCTTCAAGCAACGGTCGAAATGAATCAGCAGGAGATCGTCATGAACAAGGATCAAGTCAAAGGCCGAATCAAAGAAGCGCAAGGTAAGGTCAAGGAAGTCACCGGCAAGATCGTCGGCAGCAAGCACCTGGAAGAAAAGGGCTTTGTCCAGAAAACCGTCGGCGAGGTCCAGGCGGGCTTTGGTGATTTCAAGGAAGACCTCAAAAAGGTTGACTGACTTCATACCGGGTGCCCGCGGTTGGTGTGCGGGGTCGCGGCTCAGTCGATCGGCGCAAGAGCAACGAGGTTGGTTAAACGTGGAGAAGTGACATGAGCTTAGGAACGATTCTGATCATAGTTCTGGTGCTGATCCTGATCGGTGTGATTCCGACCTGGCCGCACAGCAGGAGTTGGGGTTACGCGCCCAGCGGCGTTCTGGGGCTGGTGGTGCTGGTGCTGATCATCCTGCTGCTGATGGGCAGGCTATAAGGCGCCGATTCGCTCTCGCCTTCTGGCGGTTGTTATTCGGAAGGAGAAAGGCGAATTGCGGACTGACCAACGCAACGGTCGTTGCGAAGAAGGGTCCCTCGGCGGCGTAGGCGTCGAGGGAAGTCGTAGATTCATCATGCAACCGGAGAACTGGCCATGACACAAATTAGACGTATTTCCATTTTCCTCCTGACGGTGCTGCTGGCGTCCTTCCTGGGCTGCGCATCCACGTCCAAGTCGGAGGGCACCGGAGAGTACTTCGACGACACCGTGATTACGACCAAGGTCAAGGCGGCCGTGTTCAAAGAACCGTCACTGAAATCCGCCGAAATCAATGTCGAAACCTACAAGGGAGTGGTGCAACTAAGCGGTTTCGTCAATTCGCAGGAAGACATCAACAAGGCGGTCGCGGTTACGCGCAAAGTCGAAGGTGTCAAGTCCGTCACGAATTCCATGAAGCTCAAGTGACAGGCCGGTGAGCGCCGAACGTGCCGGGAGTCAGGCAAGCATTCCCGTCGCCAGCGGTGGAAATTGTGTGATCCGAAGTGCGAACCGATCCCGGGTCGCATAACGAATGTTCCAGCTGATTATCAAGGAGTTCATCATGACCATCAACAAGGATCAGGTTAAAGGCGCAGCAAAAGACATCGGCGGCAAGATCCGCGAAGAAGTCGGCAAGCTGATTGGCAGCAAGAAACAGGAGACGAAAGGACTGAAAGAGCAGGCCAAAGGCAAGATTCAGAAAGGCGTTGGCGATGTGAAAGAAGCCATTACCGATCTGAAAGAGGTTGTCAAGAAAGGGCAGGGACGTTAACCCCGCACGCGGCAAATTGAAGAAGTAATGAAGAGCAAGCTCGTCGGCGCGATCCAGGAGAACTCGGCCCGGCCAAGGATGAGGCCGAACGCCGAGCCAAGGACTGCGAAACTCGTCACGAGTGAAACTTCGAAGAGCGTCCGAAAGTCCGAGCCATTCATCCCCTTTAGGAAAACATCATGACATTCACACGACAACTGATGGCTCTGGCCATCACCAGCGCCTTCGCGTTCGCCGGCAGCGCCATCGCAATGACCCAAGGCGAGATCAAGGCCGAGAACAACCAGATTGCGGCGCAATTCAAGTCTGCCAAGACTCAATGCGAAAGCCTCAAAGCCAACGCCCGGGACATCTGCATGGCGGAAGCCACGGGGGCGAACAAGGTCGCCAAGGCGGAACTGGCGGCGCGCCAGAGCGACACGCCCAAAGCGCGCTACAACGTTCGGGTCGTCAAGGCCGAGGCTGCATATGGCGTCGCGAAGGAGAAGTGCGACGACTTGACCGGTAACACCAAGGACGTCTGCGTCAAGGATGCCAAGGCCGCGCTGACCACGGCCAAGGCTGACGCCAAGGCGGACCTGCAAGTCGGTGCCGCCAGACGCGACGCCAGCAAGACAGCGGTTGAAGCACGCAAGGATGCCGCGGAAGAAAAGCGCGACGCGAATTACGCTGCCGCCAAAGAGCGCTGCGACACGTATGCGGGCACGGTCAAAGACCGCTGCATCGCCGATGCGAAAGCCCGATTCGGTGTGAAGTAGCCAGATTTGGCAGGATCTATCGGCGGGAAAGGATAGAAGCCTCGACCTTGCGACCCTTCGACCTGAATCGCAGGCCAGTGCGGGATGTCTTCTTTGGCCGACCCTTGAGTTAGGGCGGCGATCTTGAGGAGGTGAGATGAACGGAATCAAGGTCATCGGAATTGCATTGATCGTGGCCGGCATTCTCGGCTTGGCATACGGCAGCTTCACCTACACCAAGGAGACCCACAACTTGAAAGTGGGTCCGATCGAGATGTCGGTAAAGGACAAGGAAACAGTAAACATCCCGATCTGGGCCGGCGTCGGATCGATTGTGGCCGGCGGGTTGCTCCTGGTCTTCGGCAACAAGAGAGCATAGGATCTTTAGCCGCAGGTCCGGAAGCGCCTCGCGCCAAGTGGTTTTGGTGAGCGGGCGAGGTGCGGCAGCAGGCTTGCGCGGATACAGACTGTCACCGCAACGTGCTGCGACGAATTCGTGGTGATGCACGAGGAAGTCGCGCACTTCGACGCGATCGCTGATACAGGTCCGCTGTTCGTAGGGCGTGCAGACCAGATGGGAACAGCCGGTCTGCAGGAACTGGCTGCTCGGCGAAATCCTCGTCGGCCATTTCTGGCCACGCAAGGACGCGATGAGCGAGCGCGGTCGAGCCTGGGCCGCGGGCAGCAGCCTGAAGATGCGTTTTTGAGACTCAGGGCGTGTGAGGGACTCATCGCGAGCGGCCCATGCTTGCGTCGCGCCTGGACATTGATTGGCTTGTTTCCAGCTGTTTGCGTTGATGCTCGGTCCGGCTCAGCCGCGCGGCGTTCGCGAATGTGCAATCGCCGGTGTTTCCTCCTCCAACTCCGACGCGATTCCTGCCTGCAACAGTCCAAGCGCAGCCGTCGGATCGTCTGCGAACTTGAACAACGCAAGGTCGTCGCGATCGATCATGCCGTGCCGCACGAGGGCGTCGAAATTGATGATTTCATTCCAGTAGCTCGACCCGTAGAGCACGACGGGAATGGGACGATTGAGTTTCTTCGTCTGCACCAGCGTCAGGACTTCGGTCAGCTCATCAAGGGTGCCAAAGCCACCGGGGAACACCACCAGGGCACGTGCCAGATGCGCGAACCAGAGTTTGCGCATGAAGAAGTAGTGGAACTCGAACGTCAGTTCGCGCGTGACGTAGGGATTCGGCCGCTGCTCGTGCGGCAACCCGATGTTGAGGCCGATGGTCCTGCCGCCTGCCTCGGAAGCGCCACGGTTCGCAGCCTCCATGATGCCCCCGCCACCGCCGGTGCAAACAACATATCGATGGGCACGCGAAGGGAGATTCTTCGACCAGAGAGTGACCAGACGCGCCAGTTCGCGCGCCTCCTCGTAGAAGCGGCCCAGCGGACCCTCGGGCGCAAGCCGCGCCGAGCCGAAGAACACGATCGTGTCGCGAACGCGTTCGCGGCGGAAAGCGTGCATCGGTTCGAGATATTCGGCCAGGATGCGCAGCGGACGCGCATCGTCGCTGTCAAGGAACCTCTCGTTCTTGTAAGCGACTGGATTGCGCGTCCGATCGTTCGAGTTCATCGTTGCTGGCGCGCCGCTGCAAAGTCGACAAAGCCGCGCGCGACATCGGTGTGAACAAGTTCCACGCGGACGCGGTCACCGACATCGAGGCCCTCGAATCCACGGATCACTCTGCCTTCCGCTATCGGCCCGGAAATGCGCACCCATGTTCCCTTCTCCGACGCGCCGGTCACGATGGCATCAAAGCGCGCACCAATCCGCGGGGCGAGGAGCAGCGCTGCGGCAGACTTGCGGACCTGCCGCTCCACCTTTTCTGCATTGTCCTCCTGGTCAGTGCAGTGGCGCGCCAGAGTCGTGAGTTCGTCGTTGGTGTAGGGCGACGGCTGCCCGGTGAGCGCCGCCTTCAGCAGGCGTTGGGAGACGAGGTCGGGAAACCGTCGGTTCGGTGCCGTCGAATGTGTGTAGTCTTTCACGGCCAGTCCGAAGTGCCCCTCGGATGGCTGGCCGGGCACTTCAAGCGCGTACTCGCCCGAGCCCAGCATCTTGACGACGGACAGCGATACGTCAGGAAATCCTGCCGGGTCAACCGCGCGGCGTTGGGTCAGGAATGCATCCAGCGCAGCAGCGTCTGGCGTCAGCGGCAGCCGCTCCCCCAACTCGGCCGCCAGCGCGACGATCCGGTCCCAGCGCTTGGGGGTATGCAGCACGCGGCGCAGCGAGGGCAAGCCCTTCTTCTCGAGATATCTTGCGGTGACACCATTGGCCGCAATCATGAAGTCCTCGATCAGTTCCTTCGCCCGGTTCTTCTCATCAGGCAGCAGATCGGCCAGCGCACCGTCCGCAAACACGGCCCGGACTTCCAGCGTTTCCAATCGCAGCGCGCCATGGGCATGCCGCACGCGTTTCAGCGCCTGCGCGGCCCGATCCTGGATACGGATCTGTTCATCGAGTCCGGGCACGCCCGCAAGCTTTGGCGGTGCGGGCGCCGCGCCTTCGAGCCATGCGGCAACGGCGTTATAGGCAAGCTTCGCGCGATTCAGGACGACTGCCCGGTAGATGTCGTAAGTCGTCACTGTGCCGTCGCCTGCGATCAGCATTTCCATCACGATCGCCAGGCGTTCCTGACCTTCGCCCAACGAAGAGAGGTCGGTCGACAGTTTCTCCGGCAGCATCGGAAAGATTTCCGCGGCCGTGTAGACGGACGTCGTGTTGGTCCACGCATGGCCGTCGATCGCGGAGTCCTTTCTTACAAGCGCGTCGACATCGGCGATCGCGACGAGGATCTTCACCGCGCCATCGGTCACGGGTTCGGCAACCGAGAGCTGATCGAGATCGCGGGAATCGTCGTTATCGATCGACGCCCAGAGCAGGCCGCGCAGATCGCGAATCCCCGCGCCGGACGCCGCGGCCGCCTGCGTGATCCGGTTGATCTCGGCGATGACGGTGGGTGAAAAGTCCGGGAGCAGGCCGCGCTGGAGCATCGCCTCGTGCGCGATTCTCCGCAGTTCGCCCTTGCCATCTACGTGCGTTGTCGCCATGGAATGATGAGTGGGATTGATGGACATGGTCTCAGTTTTCGCGAACTTGCGTGAAGTGACTTCATCGCGGATTTGGGAGATGCTTCGATGGCGAAGCGGCAGGCGGCCATTAGTCGTCGCCCAGACACGTTGCCGGGCAGCATGTCGACTGCGCTCAGAAATATCCTGCGCGGCGCAATTGTGCGCGCAACTGCTCGACTTCTTCCGACAGGTCCACCATCAGCGCGGCGAGTTCGGGTACGGCGTCGAAATCGCGCTCGATGCGGCGCATGGCACGCACGCGGCGCAGCTCGCGGCTGCTGAAGCGCCACTCGGACGGCGCTACGCCCAGGCTCGGCAGCAGGCCTTCGTGGACGCGGCTGACGACCCAATCCGGCGGCACGCCACAGGCGCTGGCAAGTTGATCGAGCGTGAGGCACGCGTCTTCGAGCAGCGCGCCCATCAGGATGTCTTCGTCTCGCATCGGCGTCAGCCTCCGATTGTCGCGCGCGGATCGAACCTGAGATCACGCGCCATCGTCTCGTACAACTCGCGGGCGCCCGGCATGTCCGCCGGCGGCAGCACCACGCGCAGGTTCAGCTCGAGATCGCCCGGTGGTTCGCTCGGAATGCCCTTGCCGCGCACGACCAGTTGTCGGCCGCTCTGTGCGCCGGCGGGAATGCGGACCTTCAGCGTACTGCCGTCCGGCAGCTCGACCGGCACCACGGCACCGAGCGCGGCCTCCCAGGGCGCCACACGCAGCTCGACCATCACGTCGCGGCCGGATACGGCGAAGCGCGCGTGCGGTCTGAAATTCACTTCGAGAAACAGATCGCCGGCTGCGCCCTTGCCCAGACCGGGCGAGCCCTGTCCGGACAGCCGGATCAGCTGGCCCTCGCGCACGCCCTTGGGAATCTGCACGTCGAGCGTGCGCGTATCCAGCACGACTCGGCCTTGTGCATCGAGTCTTGGCGCGCGCAGACTGATCTGTCGCTGCGCGCCGCGCCAGGCATCTTCAATGTCGAGCAGGATCTTGGCGTGGTGGTCCTCGCCGCGCGCTTCGAAGCCGGCGCCGCGGCCATACACGTCGTGGTCGCGCCCGTGCCTTGCCGCACCCATGCGGCCGAACAACTCGGCGAAGAAACTGCTGAAGTCCGCGGTCTCGGCGTCCGTGTGTCCAGGTCCGGAGAACTCGAATCCGGCGTCCCAGCCCGGTGGCGGCTGAAACTCCTGGCCCGGCCGGTGGCCTTGCGCGAGCGCGTCATAGGCCGCGCGTTTCTCCGGGTCCGAGAGCACCGCGTTGGCCTCATTGATCTCCCTCATCCGCAGCTCGGCGTCGGGCTCCTTGCTGACGTCGGGGTGGTATTTGCGCGCGAGGCTGCGAAACGCCTTCTTGATTCGCTCGGCGGTCGCGTCCCGCGGCACGCCCAGCGTCTCGTAGTAGTCCTTGAATTGCACGGATGACCTCTTCCAGGGACAGGCCGGATCATTCCAGCCGCGGCGTTCGTTGACGAGCCTCGGCATCGATGTCGATCATCAGGCCACGATCGGCTCTTGGAACCGGCGCGGGGCGAACACGAACCAACGGTTCAAACGAGCGGGCCGGCCCGAGCGCCGGCGGCTGAGCCAGGTCGACCAATGCCGATGGATTCACATCATGTACCGATCGCTGTTTCTTCGCGAAGTATTCGCGAAAGCAGGGAACACTTGAGGTCCTCGACCGGTCCGCCCCCGCAGTGATGGTGAGCGATACGATTCTGGAGCCAAGGAAGGAATTCCTGGCTGCCCCTTCACGCTTGCCACTCCATCGGTTCCGTCGCCCGAAGACAAGCTTCTCGCTCGATGCTCGCAAATCGGTTGCGCGGCAGTGACTGCAAGCGCACGCAAACCGGTTGCCGCGCGAAACTCGTCGAGATTGGAGCCGACACGCTCGGTTCCATTCTCCGAAAAGCCGGCGCAAATCACCGCCACTTTCGCCGCCAGCCCCGGTGTCCGCGCGAACGCGGTCCGTCACGCGCGACGAGTGTAATTGGTGTAATGGAAGCCGCGCAGAAGCACCTTGGACGCAGGGGCGTCCCCGGCGTCCCCTGTTGAGCGATCCGAACAGACATGCCTCGCCTCAACGCCAGTCGACCGCACCGAAACGTTCGCTGCCGATGTAGCTGTAGAAGATGCTCAGCGTCGCTCTCGCCTGCGTTTTGTCACCCAGGTCGGAGTAGCTCGCGGCGCGACGGTTCCACAAGTACTTGGCGGCGATGGAGTGCCGTTTGTGAACGCGCACCGTGAGCGTCAAGTCGGCGCGGGAGATATTGTCGTGCCCGCCAGCGTCGCCGGAGCCGATCCGGTTCACGAAATACTCCCGCCCCGTCAAGTCCAGCGAAGCGCGGTCGCCGAAAATGAGGCGCGTTGCCAGCAGCGCCTGTGGCGCCACGCCGTAGTTGTAGTCGCGATCGGACGTGCCGTGCAGAGTTCCCACGCCTGCGTAGCCGACGCCGGCGAGAGCGGTACCCTGCAGAGCGATGTTCTGCGACAGCCACCATTGGGCCGTGCTGCCAAAGGAAAGTGCAGTGCTCGACATACGGTAGGTCTGCGGCGAGATGTAGTCGTAAGTGCCGTAGAGCCCCCAGACGCCCCGATAATCATGGCTTTCATCGAAGGCCTTCCCGATCAGCAGCCCGCGCGTCTGGATGTTCTCGAACACGTTCGCGCTGGAGGCTGTGGCGTGGAAAGCAAAGTAATCGAATGGACGCGTGTATTCGTAGCCGGGCTTGCCAGGCAAGCCGTACTGCATGGCGAAGTCCGCCAGCAGTTCATTGCGCTTGACTCCAGTTGAAGTGCCCTGGACGTTGTGCCGCGCGCCGCTCCATCCCACCTGTATGTGGCTGTAGTGGGCCGCGCCACGGCTTGAGAAGATGGGATCGAACCGATCGCCGAAGGCGAGGCGGTTGAAACCAGTTGACGGGGAAATGGCCGCGGCGGCGACTTCACGCCAAATCCTGGGTACGCCGTCACCCTGTTCGAGCACCAGGCTCGACATCCGGAACAGCGCCTCGCCGAGGAAGCTCCCGGCAATGCCACTGGCGACCTGGTCGTTCCTGGATGGCCGCGTTTTTTCGCCTGCGATCTCCCATGCTGCACTTCCCGCGAAGGTATAGCCCGCCGACTCCCAGTAAGTGAGGCCCGCAGACCGCGCGAACCCGTGGTACATCGAGCCCTGGTACGGATGTGCGAACTGGTTTACCGAGAAAGGATCGTTGTCGGTGACCCAGCCGTGGCGCAGGTTGTACCGGATCGACGACATGCTGACGTCGTAGTCGCTGCTGCCGCTGAAGCGCTTGTTGTAGCGATTCAGCAGGACGTCGAAGCCGAGGATCTCCAGGGCGGGGATCGAGTAGCTCTTGCGTGCGCCGAACTCCGGGACAGATGCGGACGCCGGACTTGCGGAGGCGCGGGTTTCCGGTTCGTTTGTCTGCGCAAGCATTGATTTGGGGATGCGAAGTGAATGACCGCTGGGCCATTGCAGATCCGGCGACCACTTCAGCCCTTGTGTCCGGGGATCGCGTGCCCCGGTATCGTCCCCAAGAACTGCACTTGGGATCACGTCAATATTTGCTGATTCCGCCGTGACTGCTCCGCGCGCCATCGTCGAAACCAGCGCGACCGCAGCGCCCAGGAGTGCCGATCCGACCCGTCGGCTGGGCAACGCGCGTTTTGCCTTGCGCTCGTGTTTTCGCCTCATCGGTCACGAACTCCGTTTACAGATGCATGCCAGACAATCGACGAGCTCACCGACACGATGTGGCTCGTCTCTTTGTCGTTGATCGAGTCTCACACCCGCGGCAACGGCCCGCTCTTAGCAGCAGACAGAGCGGGCCCGCGTTGCGTCATGGGTTGCGCTCCCCGATTCAGTGGCCGCCACCTGGCTCAAGCCCCTTCTGCTTGCCCGGCTGCGAGTCTCGCCCGCCCTTGCCTTGCGATCCTTTGTCCTGGCCTTGTGACCTCGGTGGCTGCTGCGCACGCTGCGTCTGATAGTGCTGCTGCACGACCGGCTCGCGCGGCTGGTAGTTGTAGTTCTTGCCATGAAGCGTCGGCTGCTGCTCCAACTGCGGATATCGATTCCCTGAATATCTCTGCTGGTATCTGGGCAGCGGGGCCGGGGCGGGCACAGATCTGCGTTCCCACTTGTCCCATCCGGGTCGACGCTGCTCCCACGTGCTGCCCCAGTGCTCACCCCAGCGCGGCGGCGCATCGGGGCGCCACCCGCGGAAGTACACCGGCGGATGCCGGTAATAGCGCACGGGGATACGCAGGATGAACACGGGCACCGCCTCCGGGGCGACGATCCCCCAGGGACCGTTGTACCAGGAGCTTGCGTACCAGTTGTCCTGCTGGTAGACCCAGTACATGCCGTCGTAGAAGAAGTAGTTCGAATTCACCTGCGGCGCGTAGTAGACCGGGTAGCCGGGCACGCGGACCAGTTGCGGATACACGGGGAGGTTGATCCCGATGCTCACCCCGGGAAGCGCAATACCGACGCTCACCTGAGCAACGGCCGAAGTGATCAGGCAAAGCATCATCCCTAGTGCAATGAGTGCGTTACGCATTTTCTTTCCTTTGGTTCAACTGTTGTCGATGTGAAGCGACACCGACACGAATACTCTCTTGAAGGCCGCCATCACGGTCCTCGATCGTCGCAACGACGAAGGAAACAGAAAGTTGGGCCACACGCTTCATCACCTGCCTGTCGCTGTCTTTCCGACGATTGAAGAAACCTTGGCAAATGCTTCCGCGGTCGCCTGCGCTGCCATGCGCGCGTCTTTCCTATGGTTGTGCCGGATTCTTGCAAACGTTTTCTGCAGGTCCGTACTGAAGCTCGCGGTATATCGAAAAGAAGGGTCGAGAATCGATTTCATGTGACCTCTCACAGTCTCATTGGCGGAAACCAGCAATTCGCCAGCGGTTTCTCTTGAGACATTTTGCAGCCACTCGCTGCGAAGCTGTTCGCGCAACGCCAGCCGCGCGCGTCGCGGTCCGCTGAGGCCGGATACGCGGGTCGTATCGAGTTGACCCGGCATCCAGCATGAGTCTCGGATTCGTTCAGGCACATGTCGTTCTTGACTGACTTGATGCCCTCGAGTTCGAACCAAGCTCTAGCGGTCTTTCTGGACTTTGAGTTCGCTTTTGACCGTCTTCACGCCCTCGGTATTGCGCGCAATCATGACGGCCTGGTCCACTTCTTCCTGGCTGTTCGCCGTACCGGTCATCCAGACGATGCCGTTCTTGTCGGTGTCGACCTTGATGTGCTTCATGCTACCGGGATGTTCCGCAGCCAGCTTCGCCTTGATCTTGGTCGTGATGATCGAGTCCTTGACGAACAATGCGGGGTTGGAACGGTCCGTGTCCGAATCCGCCGCAAAGGCCGCAACGGGCGCCAGAACGGAACCGATCACGAAGCAGGTTGTTGCAAGTTTGAATCTCATTGTTGACTCCTAAGAGTGTTTCCGCCGATATCGCGCGGGATTACAGGCGCCCCATTAGAAACAGGACGATCACGATTATCAGTACGACGCCCAGGACTCCACTGGGACCGTATCCCCAGCTGCGCGCGTGCGGCCAAGCCGGCAGGACACCGATGAGCATCAGGATGACGACGATCAGCAAGATGGTGCCAAGACCCATGGTGTGCTCCTTTGTTCACCGTCGCTTCGAGGCCATCAACACTGATGCGCCACCGCGGATTCAGGTAAACCGCTAGCAGGCGGGTAGGTGGCAAGACTATCGACGATCCGAGACGTCGTCTGTTCGCTAGCGCACACGGCCCGGTTGCCATGCGTAGACAACTGTCGACAAGCGCGGCACGCGCGTAACCGCAGCGTCGCGACTTCCGTTCCTTCAAGGCTGCAAACCTGGCCTGCGGTCGGTCGCGCACGCCTGCAAAGCGCCAAGCTCGGCAGCAGGATTGAGCGCGCAATGTGCGCTAAGAGACAGACGCCGCCTCCGAAAGGGCGCACGATGCGCTACGTTTACCGAGCAATCTATTGGAACGGGTCCGGTTGCACTGCTGTGTGCATCGAGTGCAACTGCGAGGTACAGCATGACGACAGCCGCGGTACTTTCAGCCGGGTCCCGCGGTCTTGTTTGGAAGGACACTTTGAACGCCACCACGACCGTTGCCTCGGGCAACCGCCTGCTCGCCGCCCTTCCCAGGAAGGATCGTCAGCGTTTCATTGCCGGCTGCGATGAGGTGAATCTCGTCCTGTCCGATGTGCTTTTCGAGCCCGGCTCACCCATACGCCATGCCTACTTCCCGACCACTGGCTTCATTTCTCTGCTGACGCCGATCGACGGCTTGACGCGTCTCGAAGTCGGGCTGGTGGGCGATGAAGGCATGGTGGGGACACCTCTTCTGGTTGGCATCGCCATCTCGCCATTGCAGGCGCTCGTGCAGGGTGCCGGCCTTTCGCTGCGAATCGACGCCGCCGCCTTTCGCGATGAGCTCGGGCGAAGCCCCCCGCTGCAACTTCTGCTTGATCGCTATCTCTTTGTGCACATGACTCAGCTCGCGCAAACGGCGGCATGCACCCGGTTCCATCTGGTCGAGGCGCGGCTCGCGCGTTGGCTTCTGATGACGCAGGACCGTGCGCATTCGGACGCGCTGCACATCACCCATGAGTGGCTTGCTGTGATGCTCGGTGTGCGTCGCGCCGGAGTGACCAAGGCCGCGATTGCCTTGCAGAAACTCCGCCTCATCAAGTACAACCGCGGCGACATCGTGATTCTCGACCGACCGGGACTCAAGTCGGCCTCCTGCTCGTGCTACCGGACCGATCGCGATACGTATCAACGCGTCTTCCACTAGC
>Ga0209682_10000068_pt1 | contig 31305 bp, 35 predicted proteins | sample DOMMetBare2Fresh_2_FD_187471 | JGI IMG/M metagenome (GOLD analysis project Ga0209682, IMG submission 187471) | Wetland sediment microbial communities from St. Louis River estuary, USA, under dissolved organic matter induced mercury methylation -... | ecosystem: Environmental > Aquatic >... | reverse complement strand
GCCCTGGCGCCGATCACGACGCCGAGCTCGACTTCCCAGTCGGTCTTGGTTGAATTCTTTGGAATCACGATTCCGTCGTTGGGTCCGGTGATGCACGTCGTGGCCTTGGTGAAAACGATCGGTTCCGCCGGCACGGGCATGTTCGACTCCGCGGCGTGGTCGGAGAAATTCAGGCCGATCGCCAGGAACTTGCCGATTCCAATGTAGGGCACACCAAGCCGCGGGTTCCCGCGCACGCGGGGCAGGGTAGCTGGGTCGATCTTGCGCAACTTCGCCAGTTCGCGTGGTGCGAGCAGTTGACTGTCGATCTGCGACACGACGCTCGACAGATCGCGCATGTTGCCGTCCCCGTCTAGCAAGCCCGGTTTCTCACGCCCCGCAGGGCCATAACGCAGTAGTTTCATGGTCCTCCTTGACAGGTTTCAAAGACTCATGCCGCCATCGACGAAGATGGCCTGGCCGGTCATGAACGATGCTTCATCCGAAACTAGGTAAACGAACGTCTCGGCGATTTCTTCCGCGGTCGCCAGCCGACCCATCGGCTGGCGCGCAACGAAATCCTTCCGCGCCTGCACCGGGTCCGCAAACGCAGCGATGCGTTCTCCCAGCGACGGTGTGTCGACCGTGCCCGGGCAGATGCAGTTGACGCGGATTCCCTGCTTGACGTGATCAACTGCGAGTGCGCGTGTGAAGCCCGCGACCGCGGCCTTGCTCGCGGCATACGCCAGCCGATTCGGCGCGGCCTTGTGTGCACCAAGCACCGACGCCATGTTGAGGATCACGCCGCCGCCGGCAGCGATCATCTTTGGCAGCACCGCCTTGGTCAGCACAAACATGCTGCGCACGTTGAGGTCAAAACTGAAGTCCCAGTCTTCCAGAGAGCAGTCGAGGATCGTCCCCTGGTGCACGTAGCCTGCGCAGTTGAACAGGATGTCGACCGCACCGATCTCATCGACGAGCGCGCGTACCGCATCGTGATCGCGCACATTGAGCGCCCGCGTGGTGATGCCCGCTGCCTCAAGTGTTCGCAGCGAGTCAGGTTTCAGATCCGTGGCCAGCACGCGCGCGCCTTCGCGCGCGAAGGCAAGTGCGCCGGCCCGGCCCATGCCCTGACCGGCTGCGGTCACCAGTGCCGATTTGCCCTGTAGACGCCCCGCCATTGGTCCCCCGTGTTGTGCTGCGCCCCGGTGTCCGTTCGTTGACACTGCCAGTCGCCTATGCGAAGCTGGCCCGCAATTGGCCTGACCACTTTACCAGCGCGGGCAGTCTACGAGTTGGTCCCGAGCTTGTCCATCGCAGGTCGCATTCAGCACGAGCATCTCATTGCCATGCCATTGAAAGCGGTTGAAGCGCGGCGACTGTACCGGCAGATTGCCGATCAACTTGTCACGCTGATCCGGCGTGGCGAGTTCCAGCCCGGCGCGCGCTTGCCGGCCGAGCGGGATCTGGCACGCCAGCTCCGAGTCAGTCGGCCATCGGTGCGCGAGGCGCTGATCGCGCTCGAGGTCGAAGGATATGTGGAGGTGCGCGTCGGCGCCGGCGTCTTCGTGAAGAACCGCGACCGAGTGGCTGCAGGTCGGGTTGCATTGCCGCCCGACTCCGGACCGTTCGAACTGATCCAGGCACGGCGTGTGATTGAATCCGAGTGCGCGGCATTGGCCGCACGCAATGCAACGCCGACACAGATCAGGCAGCTGAAGTCCGCTTTGACGTCGATGAGCCGCGACCATCGGCGCAACGTCGTTCCGCTTGCCGGTGACCGACTGTTTCACGAGCGCATCGGCGCCGCCAGCGCAAACAGCGCGATGGCAATGCTGGTCAACACCCTGTGGGTGCAGCGGACCGGACCGCTCTTCCTGCGCCTCGAACATCACTTCGACACACCGGCACTGTGGACCGCGGCGATCAGCGAGCACGAGGCGGTGCTGGCTGCGATCGAGCGACATGATGCGAGCGGCGCGCGCGCGGCGATGAAGCGGCATCTGAATCGCGCCGCAATGCGCTTCAAACGCAGCTTCGGAAAGTAGTCATCGATGAACCCGGAACGAACCGTCAGCGACGACGATGCGCCGGTGATGACGGCGGACGGGCATTTCGATGTGCACGATGCGCCGGTCGACCTGTCCGTGTATCACGTCGAGGAGTGGATTGCGCTGGTGTTCTTCTGGGTTCTGGCAACGGTGATCTTCTACCAGTTCTTCACTCGCTATGCGCTGAATGACTCAGCCGCCTGGACGGAGGAGATCGCGCGCTACCTGCTGATCTGCACCGTCTTCATCGGCGCGGCGATCGGCGTGCGCAAGAACAATCACATTCAGGTTGATTTCTTCTATCGCATTCTGCCGCGACCGATCATGCGCGTCCTTTCGACCCTGGTGGATCTGGCGCGGATCGCGTTCCTTGCCTACGCGGTGTACCTGACCTACGCGCTGATGACGCGCATCGGTGGTCAGCCGATGTCGGTGATCAACTGGCCGATCGGCATCATGTACGCGGTTGTGCTGGTGGGCTTTGCGCTGATGACGTGGCGCGCGGTGCAGGTCGGAATTGTCAACCTGCGACGAGGTGAGTCAGTGCTTGAGAACCCCGAACTTGCTGAGCATCACTGAACATCACCGAGTGACGCCATGGGCCCGACCGGATTCAAGCTGACGTTCCTCGCGCTGATGGGCGCCGGCGTGCCCGTTGCGATTGCGATGGCAGGCGCGTCGCTGCTGTACGTGATGATCAGCGGCGATGTGCCGGATTTCGTGGTGATCCATCGGATGGTGAATGGCATCGATTCGTTCCCGCTGCTCGCCGTGCCGTTCTTCATCCTGGCTGGCAATCTGATGAACTCGGCCGGGATCACCAACCGCATCTACAACTTCGCGCTGTCGCTGGTGGGCTGGCTCAAGGGTGGGCTCGGCCACGTGAACATCATCGGCTCGGTGATATTCGCCGGCATGTCGGGCACCGCGATCGCCGACGCTGCCGGCCTGGGGACAATCGAAATCAAGGCGATGCGCGACCATGGCTACAGCGCGGAATTTTCGGTTGGAGTGACGGCCGCGTCTGCGACGCTCGGGCCGATCATTCCGCCTTCGCTGCCGTTCGTGATCTACGGCATGTTCGCCAACGTATCGGTCGGTGCGCTGTTTCTCGCGGGTTTGCTGCCCGGTGTCGTGATGGCGGCGCTGATGATGGCGACCGTCGCGTTCTATGCGCACAAGAACGGCTGGGGCGGAGACATCAAGTTTGAATGGGGTCGGCTCGGCAAGGCGCTGCTCGAACTCGCTGTGGTGGCGGCGTTTCCAATGATCATCATCGCGGTGCAGAGCGCGGGTGCCCCTCCCGTGCCGACAGTGGTCGCTGCGCTCGTTGTGCTGCTCGCCGCGGACTGGCGTTTTCGCTTCGACGCAGTGCTGCCGATCCTGACCCCGGTGTTGCTGATCGGCGGCATGACCGCAGGTGTCTTCACCGCTACCGAGGGCGCAATCGCCGCCTGCGTGTGGTCGCTCTTCCTTGGCCTGATCTGGTACCGGACGATCCGGTGGCGGATGCTGATCAAGGTATCGATGGATACGATCGAAACCACCGCGACCGTGCTGCTGATCGTCGCGGCGGCCTCGATCTTCGGCTGGATGCTGACGGTGACGCGGACGACCGAAATGATCGCCGCGTGGGTGCTGGGTGTCACCAGCGAACCGTGGACATTTCTGCTGCTCGCGAACGGATTGATGCTGTTCGTCGGCTGCTTTCTCGAGCCGACCGCGGCAATCACGATCCTGGTGCCGGTGCTGCTGCCGATCGTCAAGCAACTCGGAATCGATCCGGTGCATTTCGGCCTGATCATGGTGCTGAACCTGATGATCGGCTTGCTGCATCCGCCGATGGGTCTGGTGCTGTTCGTGCTGGCGCGCGTGTCGAAGCTGTCCTTCGAGCGCACAACGATGGCGATCCTGCCGTGGCTGGTGCCGCTGCTGGTGAGCCTCGGTCTGGTGACCTACATCCCGGCGATCAGCCTTTGGTTGCCGAAGATTCTGATGTGAGGAAGAAAGATGTCGGCAGTCAGTGAAAGCATTGCTCCGGTGCTGCGCCTGCATCCGGCGGACGATGTCGTGATCGCGCGCCGGCAGCTCGTGTCCGGTACGATGGTCGAAGGTATACCCATCAGTGGGCTGGTGCCGCCGGGGCACAAGGTCGCGGTGCGTGCGATCACGAAGGGCGCGCCGGTGCGGCGCTACAACCAGATCATCGGTTTTGCGAAGCGTGACATCCGCGCCGGCGAACACGTGCACCTGCATAACCTGGAAATCGGGCCGGAGCACGGTGCCAATCTGGGAAATGCGGCGCGCGATTACGCGTTCTGCGCGGACGTGAAGCCGACCCGGTATGTGGAGAGACCGGCGACCTTCCACGGCATCGTCCGCGCCGACGGTCGCGTCGCGACGCGCAACTACATCGGCATCCTGTCGAGCGTGAACTGCTCCGCGACCGTAGTGCGCTCGATCGCGGATCAGTTCCGGCGCGATGTCTTTCCGCAGGCGCTCGGAGACTTTCCGAATGTCGATGGCGTGGTCGCTCTGACGCACGGCACCGGCTGCGGCATGGACATGGGCGAAGCGTTGCATGTGCTCCGTCGCACGCTGGGCGGCTACGCACGCCATGCGAACTTCGCCGCGGTGCTGGTCGTCGGCTTGGGTTGCGAGACCAATCAGATCAGTTCGTGGCTTGGCGCGGAGCAACTGAAGGAAAGCGACGCACTCCAGGTGTTCAGCATCCAGGACAGCGGCGGCACGACGAAGGCAATCGGAAGTGGAGTCGCGCGCGTGCGCGAACTGCTGCCGCAGGCGAATCGCGTTCAGCGCGAGGAGGTGCCTGCAAGCCATCTGCTGCTCGGCCTGCAGTGCGGCGGCTCCGACGGCTACTCGGGGATCACCGCCAATCCTGCGCTGGGCAACGCGGTCGACCGGCTGGTTGCGCACGGCGGCACCGCGATCCTGTCGGAGACGCCGGAGATCTACGGTGCCGAGCATCTGCTGACCCGGCGCGCGGTTTCGCGCGAGGTAGGGGAGAAACTGATCGCGCGCATCAATTGGTGGGAGGACTACACGGCGCGCAATCACGGCGAGATGAACAACAACCCCTCGCCCGGCAACAAGGCGGGCGGGCTGACCACGATTCTGGAGAAATCGCTCGGCGCCGTGGCCAAGGGCGGCACCACGAATCTGGTGGACGTCTACGAGTACGCGCAATCGGTCGACAAGCGGGGCTTCGTCTACATGGACACGCCGGGCTATGACCCGGTATCGGCCACCGGGCAGGTTGCGGGCGGCGCGAATATGATCGTGTTCACGACCGGCCGCGGCTCGGCGTACGGTTGCGCGCCGTCGCCGTCGCTGAAACTGTCGACCAACACTGAACTATGGCGGCGCCAGGAAGACGATATCGACCTGAATTGCGGCGGGATCGCTGATGGTGATGATTCGGTGGAGGATATCGGCGCGCGTATCTTCAGCCTGATTCTGGACGCAGCGTCAGGCAGGAAATCCAAGAGTGAGTTGCACGGCTATGGGCAACAGGAATTCGTGCCCTGGCAACTTGGCGCAACGATGTAACTGAGCTATCACGACACGTTCAACGGCAGCAAACGCTTCGACATGGAGCGCACAACAGGAGGAGACATGAAACGAGGCATTCAACTGCTGGCGCTGATCGCCGGGCTCTGGGCGGCAATCGGCGTCAGTGCGCAAACCAAGCTTAAGTTCGCCCATGTGTACGAGACGTCGGAGCCGTATCACACCGCGGCATTGTGGGCGGCCAGCGAAATCGCCAAGCGCACCAGCAACCGGTATCAGATCGAGGTATTTCCCGCTTCCACGCTGGGCAAGGAGACCGACATCAACCAGGGTCTGACGCTGGGCACGGTCGACATCATCTATACGGGACAACTGTTTGCCGGCCGCACCTATGGCCCGCTGGCGATTGGCGGCGCGCCCTACATGTTCCGCGACTTCAATCACTGGAAGGCGTATTCGACCAGTTCGTTTCTTGGGGAACTCTCGGAAGGCTACCGCCAGAAGAGCGGAGGCAACAAGGTGGTCGCGATCACCTACTACGGTGAACGCCATGTGACGTCGAACAAACCCATCAACGCGCCGGCCGACATGAAGGGCCTCAAGATCAGGGTGCCCGACGCGCCGCTGTACACGATGTTCCCGCGCGCAGTCTCTGCGAATCCGACGCCGATTGCGTTTGCCGAGGTCTACCTGGCACTGCAGAACGGCACGGTCGATGCGCAGGAAAACCCGCTGCCGACGATTGATGCAAAGAAGTTCTACGAGGTGCAGAAATTCATCGTGCTGACCGGGCACATCACTGACGCACTGCTGACGATCGTCGGCGGGCCGACCTGGAACAAGCTGTCTGACGCTGACAAGAAGATCTTCGAGGACGTGCTGCGCGAAGGCGCGGCGCGCGCAACGGCAGAGATCATCGAAATCGAGAAGAAGCTGGGCGCGGAATTCGAGAAGCGCGGCAAGACCGTCGTGCGTGTTGACCGCACGCCGTTCCGCGAAGCCGTCATGAAGTTGCACAACGGGCCCGATGCAACCTGGGACAAGGCGACGTACGATAAGCTGCAGGCGCTGAAATAGCCTCAGCGAACGAAACAGGAGGGATCATGCTGAACCGACCGATCGCGGATGTGCTGGCAGGCAAGGAAATTCGCGAGGTTCTGGGGACGCCATCGGCGACGACGGTGGCGAACGCGGCCGCGCTGATGAGCAGCAAGGGTGTGGGTGCCATTGTTGTTCGTTCCGGCGCCGGACCGATCGAAGGAATCTTCACCGAGCGCGACCTTTTGCGGCGCGTTGCCGCCGCCAACCTTGACCCCCGCACGACGACCGTTGCGCAGGTGATGACGGCGGATGTGCGCACGGTTTCGGCTCAGGCGACGGTGGAGGATGCACTGCGCCTGATGGTTGTACATCGATATCGTCACCTGCTGGTGCAGGACGGTGCCAGCCCGGTCGGCTTGATCTCGATCCGGGATCTGATGACCTGGCTGGTGCAGCCGGACAGCCCGATCGCGCACGAAGGTCGTGTGGGCGTGGTGCGCGCACGGATGCGCGAAGCGGTGGAATCGGTGAGCGGCGTAAAGTCGTAGAAAGGCAAGCGACCGCCGGACGGGCGTTCGCGCACTTTGGGGGCGGCGGGGCTGTGTCAACCGTACCTGCCGGGCCTAGAATTCAGGCTCGCATATCCCACAAGTGAAGATGGCTTCGAACGACTTCACCCCGAACCGCCGCCGGCTTGTGCTGGCCTGCGGTTGCTGCGCGCTCGCATCGCTGGCCACGGAAGCCGTCGCGCAGAGAAACCCTCCGTCCGAGGATTGGCGCGCCACGTTGCTGCAGGACAAGCGCGAGCTTTGGCTGGTGCGGGATGAAGACGAATTGCGCGCGACCTACTGGACCGCGACAACCGGATTCAATCGCGACGAGTATCAGAACATCTGCTGGCTGCTGCGCGACAAGCGCGCCGGGAGGATCTTTCCGATCGATCGCCATCTTCTCGACGTGCTGTGCGGTGTGCAGACCTGGCTCGGGCGCAACGGACATCAATCACCGATCCAGATCAACTCCGGCTATCGGACGATGGCGACCAATCGCAAGATCGAGGGTGCTGCACGCAATTCGCAGCACATCCTCGGCAAGGCGGCAGACATCGTGGTGCCGGGCGTGTCGCCCGTGAAACTGGCCGGAATGGCGAGCCTGTTCGGTCGCGGCGGTACGGGTTTCTACGTCGGCAAGGATTTCGTCCACGTCGACAGCGGCGACGACCGGATCTGGATCGATCAGCGGCGCCGTACCGGCTGAGTCAAAGATACCCGAGCAGCGCCGCTACCGGCAGCGCGGAGCGCGGCAGGAACGGCAACGTCCACAGGCCGCTGTGCAGCGCGCCTTCCATGAAGAATTGCAGCGGATGTGCGAGCGTCGCGTCGGGCGCTGCAGCGCCGCCGGTCGTGCGCAGGTCGTGCACCAGCAGCGCCGCCATCAACACGTTGGCCGTTTCTGGCTCGAATACCTCGACGTCGAACAGGCGCGCGCCGTTATAAGCAGCTTTCAGCGCGCGATTTTGGACCACCGACTGCGTGCGCGCGGCCGGTGCGACGTTGGCGGAGACACGCAGGCCGTCGGCGTGCGCAACCAGCGCACGCCACTGCTGCAGACGCTTTGCCAGCGCGTAATTCGGTCCCTGCTCGACAACCAGCCCGTCGACAATGCCGGCGCGAAATCCCTCGGGTCCGTCGAGAATGCGCAATACGTTCGGAGTGAACAGGCGATCGCGACTGAGCCAGCGCAGCGGCTCCTGCCACAAGCGATTCGCACCGCGCGTGTACCAGCGAGTGATGGACTGTTCAGCCGTGCGTAACGGGACCGCGTAGCAGTCGGTGGGCGTCAGCAGATATGCCGGTACAACATTGCGCCGGAGGGCGATCAGGTCGGCGACGATGGCATCCATCGCCACCGACAGGCGGACATGCGCTTCACCATCGAGGTACGCAAAGCAGCCGATTGCCATCGGCTCCGGCATCGATACGAGCCAGTGCCGAATCTGCGGTGTGGCGGTGAGCAGGCTCGCGCCGGCGAGATCGGGCAGGCGAGGATCGTCGGCTGACGAGCCCTCGCGGACGGGGATGCGCACGCGGCCGTTGCCGCGCCGCGCGATATCGATCAGTCGGCGCCACAAACCAGGGTCCGGCACGTCGACCGCGATCAGCGTCGCGCGCCACGAGGCCAGAGTCGCAAACGGGCTGTACTCCGCACCGGCGCCGAGCGCGACGATGTTCCAGTCGGACAGGTCAAGCCAATCCGGATTCGCGATCACCGCCTCGATTGCGGATGCGAATGATGGCTCGGCTATCCCACGCTCGACCCAGTGATCCAGTTGCGCGACCAGAGTCGACCCGGCGAGCCTCTCACCGCGGTAGGGAACCTCCAGGCGCGGCGCCTCGTTTCCCTGTCCGGCAACGGTGACGGTGTTCAGGCGGTCTTCGCACGGCGCACGCAGCGCGAGGTCGAGCGGCATCGATTCGCCATCGCGGCAGAACTCGAAGCTGCGATATACGGTATCCAGACCGCGACGCGCGATGGAAACGGCGGTCGCCGGCTGGTTGATCATCAGTTCGATCTGGGCGCGCAAGTGCGCCGGATAGCGATGCCGCCAATCGGGTTCGTCGATGATGGCGTCGGCCAATTGCGGCGCGGCCACCTGAACTGCTTCGGCGAACAGGCGCTTGCCGGTCACAATGCTGCTTCGCCCACCGCTGCCGACAATCGGAAAGGCCACGCCCTCGGCGCCGTTCGCTTTGGCGCGCGCGGTGACGGGTGGCCGCTGGATCAGCGTGTCGTCAAGCGAGGTGCTGCGTGGCGTGGGCGGTGTGCTCATGAGCGAGGTGCGAAGCGCCGGCCAGTCTACCGTCTCGTCAGATCGCACCCACCTAAGCTGGCAACGGCGGCAGCAGGCTTACCGGCCCGCCGCGAGGCGGGCGTACGGCTTCGTAGTAGCGCGCGCGCAGAACCAGGCGGCGATGCGAGGAGGAATCGGTGAATGCCGACCGGTCGTGCAGCACGTTGTTGCAGACGATGCCCATGTCGGGCTCGAGCCGCGCACGCAGGATGTGCGGGTCGGTGTCGAGGATGCGCAGCAGTGCCTGCGTGGCGGCGTGAACCGCAGGTTCGTCCTTCCACGCGATACTGCGCGTGCGCGCCGTGTAGCGCATGTGCAGTCGGCCGTCCTCGGTCACCGAGAACACCGGGCCGGTCTGGTCGCCGCGCGCGATTTCGCCTTCTTCCGACCGCGCCGGAATCGTCATCACGTCGGGCTGCATCAATGCCGCGATGTGCCGCGGGTCGGAATCGCGCAGCGCGATGTAGGCGAGCTCGTGGTCGAGCAGGCGGTTTTCTCCGCCTTCTTCGGCGCGCTGTACGCAGTGCAGGATCATCGCGCGGATGCGGCGTTCCGGCGGGTTGTAGTAGCCGTCGGTGTGCCAGCGGAGCGCGCGGTTCGTGTAGGGGATATAGCCGCTGCGCGTGCCGCTGTCGGTCGCGGCCAGTGGCGTGATGCCGTCGTCGTCGGCCAGGTAGTTGACGTCGAGCGTGCGCAGGCCAAGCTGCTCCCCAACGTGGCGTGGAATGTCTGCGTCGCTCGCTGCCCTGCAACCACTTGCGTAGATCGCCATGTTGGCGCGTTTGCAACGCGCGATCAGCGCCTCGCGTTCGGTGACTGTGAGGTGCAGCGGATCGGCGACTTCGACGATCAGTTCGTCGATGCTCCGCGGATACGCGGTGAGCCTGCGATCACGCCAGGCCTGATAAGCGGCACGATCGGTGAGGTCGAAGTGAGGCGCGGCGATCGACGCCACGGTCATTCCGGTGGAATCGGATCGTCGACCGGTGCGTCGACGCCGGGCATTTCCGGCAACGGTCCGGGCTCGGCCTGCGCTTCTTCAGCCGATATTTCTCCGGCCGGGGCAATGATCGATCCTGCGGTCTTCACGACGTTGTCCATCAGTTTGCGCAACGTATCGACCGCCTCGGGAGCCTCGATCGACATCACCTGGTCGGTGATCCAGGCGCGGTCCTGCGGCGCGACCACGGCGAGCAGCGCATGGCTGCAGGAGCGCATGAAGGCGAAGTCCGGCCCGCTGTTGTCGTCGAAGCCGCATTCGGCATATTCGTCGGCGCGCGTGTTGAACAGGTCGATGAAACTGCGCCGGACGTCATCGTGCGCGTCGCCAAGCAGCCGGGACTGATTCTCGGCCTGTTGTTCGGCGAGCCGATTGACCATCGACACCGTGAACACCCGCCGCTCGGGCAGTGTCAGGCGCGAGAACGCGAAGCGATCGGCGACCTGGATCAGGAAGATCAGGTACTCGCGCAGAAAAGCGAAATACTGCGGGCTCGCTTCGATCTCGAACTGCGCGCTGCGCATGCGCTTGATGGTGTTGAGGCCGAGCCGCCAGGTTGTGAATGCGGCCACGCTGGCGAGCGTTGCCGGATCGCGTGCCTTGCCCTTGGCGAAGAAGCGGCTCTTGGTCCGCCGCAGCACGGTGATCCCGCTCACAAAGTCCTTCCGTTCGCCCTGAGGTATCGGAGGGTCAGTAGCCGCCCTTGCCGAACGGTTTCGGCAGCCCCGCGACGCGGACTCCCTGCTTGGCCGGACCGCCCGGGAACAGGTCATACAGCATTTTGCTGTCGTGCTGCGGCATCAGTTCGGTCAGATCCTTCAGCATGTTGCGGAAGTTCGGCGTGTGACCGTGCTCGCGGTACTGATCGCGCAGATAGCGGATCACGTTCCAGTGCTCGTCGGTCAAGGTGATGCCTTCAGTTTGCGCGATCGCCGTGCAGACTTCGTCTTCGAAGCACGGCTCCAGCAGGTACCCTTCTTCGTCGGTTTCCAGGGTCTGGCCATTGACCTCGTATGCCATTGTGGGAGCTTCTCCGTGTGTAATTCGTGCGTGCGACGGGCCTATGTGGCTTGCAGTGCTAGGCGCGAGGAGCGCGGTTTGGTTGATCCAAATGAGCGACGAGCAACAACGCAATGCGAGCCACATAGGCCCGTCCCGAAGGGTTGCCGCCAGCAAGCCCGGCTGCGGCGTTGCACAGCTTGGCCGTAGGCCGAGCTACTGTCCTGCGCTGCGCGCCTTGCATCCGGGCTTTCTGGCGACAGCGCATCGTACGAATTACACACGGAGAAGCTCCTACTCCTTGCGCAAGTAGAACTCGAACTCGCCCGGCGCCGACTGGTACCGGTCGATCAGCCGCACGTTGCCGCTGCTGGTCCACGCGGCGATATCGTCGGGCGTGCCGGGACAGTTGGAAATCAGCACCAGTACTTCGCCTGTCTGCATCCCCTTGAGCAGTCGATGGGCTTCGATGATCGGTCCCGGACAGGCAACACCGCGCAGGTCGAGCACGACATTGCCGGTCGTTCGTGCCGCCGCGCGGCCGCGTCGGATGGTGTAGGCGACCCGCTTGCCATCAAGGTGCTCGATATTGAGTAACTGATGGCCGGTCTGATCCGCCCATACGCGCAGATCGTCGCCGGTGCCGGGGCAATCCGAGATCAGCACCATCTGCTGACCGTCGGGCAGATCGTCCAGGATCTTTTTCGCGCCGAGCAACGGAAGTGGGCACGACTGGCCTGTCATGTCGAGCCGGACGATCGAAGCTTCATTCACGATTCACCTCGTTGCGTCAAAAAACACTCAACTGCCTACTGCCGCGATCGACTTGTGTGGCACAAACACGCCACAGCCGAGCAAGCGATGCAGCCCAAGCCCGTGCTGCTGCGCGCGCAGCGAATCATCGGGCGACAGGCCGTGCAGCATCAGGCTGAAGCCTGTGCATTGCTCCGCTCCAACACGGATTTCTCCGCGCCGACCGACGATCAACTCGCCTTTGATCTGCATCTGCACGGTGGCACGCTCAATGTCTTCGACAAAGCGAGCCTCGTCCTCGGCGCCGGTGACTACAAGGCGAGAATGCAGTACCGGGTACGGCAGCAGTTCGCGGCGCGTACAGCGGCCAATGTGCAACGGTGCGGGCAGCTCGAGCCGCTTGCCCTGGAGGCCGGCGCATGCGTCGGTGCGCGCGGCGGGCAGCCGCAGCACCAGACGTGTGCGTCCGCCAACAAGGAGGCGGCCGTCTGATGCCGTCAGCCCGCGAATCGGGTGCACAGCGGCCAGCGGTTCATCGGCCAGCCATGGCAGTGCGGTGGCGAGTGCGCGGGACAACGCGTACGCATAGTCCCGATCGATCATGTCGCCCGCGACCGCGAACGCGAAGTCGAGCGATCCGGTCACGATGAGGCATCCGCCTGCGGGCTCTGCGCGCGGCTCCAGCTCAGCATCGCGTCCGCCCACTGACCGGCCGTGGCGCTGTCGATGTCGAATACCGTGAAGCGGCGTCCTTCGCGAATGCGGATTCGCAGCAGGCTGATGCCGCCGACCAGGTAGTCGATCTGCTGCAGTTCGATCTCCTGCCCTCCCAGCGGCGCCCGCAGCTTTGTGAGCTCGGTCACACGCAGCTTCTCTTCCATACTGTTTCGCTCCTATGTCGCGCATGCCGACGGACTAGCCTCCTGGAGGTGCGCTCGACTCAATGCTTTCATATTCTGCTGCTGTTCACGACGCCATTACCCCGGTTGGCGGCGCACCCCTCCCATTCGGGTTATTTGCGTAATCATCGAGGGTGATGGTTCAGCCACTGCCCGAACCGTAGGATTCCCTCGGCAAGCGATGCCCCGTTCGTGGCGGCGTGGCGGCGCGCGAACCCATGCGGCGCGCGTCGATGGTGCGACCGCGGACATCTTCTCCAGGAGGAAACATGGCCAAGCCAATGCACGAAACACCGATGCTGGACGAGCTTGAGAGCGGTCCGTGGCCCAGTTTCGTGACCGGCTTGAAGCGCCTCGCCAAGGACAAGGACTACATGGTCGACCTGCTCGGCCAGCTCGAGACCTCGTATGAGACGCGCAAGGGCTACTGGAAGGGCGGCACCGTCAGCGTGTTCGGTTATGGCGGCGGGGTGATCCCACGCTTCACCGAGTTGAAGGACGAAAACGGCAAGCCGAAGTTTCCCGACGCGGCCGAGTTCCACACGCTGCGCGTGATGCCGCCGCCCGGCATGCACTACTCGACCGCGATCCTGCGCAAGCTGTGCGACATCTGGGAGGAACACGGCTCCGGACTGATCGCCTTCCATGGGCAAAGCGGCGACATCATGTTCCAGGGGGTGAAGTCGGACAAAGTGCAGGACGCCTTCGACGCCATCAACGAAGCCGGTTTCGACCTCGGCGGCGCCGGCCCCGCCGTGCGCACATCGATGTCGTGCATCGGCGCAGCGCGCTGCGAGCAGTCTTGTTTTGATGAGGCGAAAGCGCATCGCACCGTGCTGAACAGCTTCCTTGACGACATCCACCGCCCCGCGCTTCCATACAAATTCAAGTTCAAGTTCTCCGGTTGCCCGAATGACTGCATGAATTCGGTGCAGCGGGCGGACCTTGCCGTGATTGGAACCTGGCGCGACAACATCCGCACCGACGAGGCGCTGGCGAAAACGTGGTTCGCCAAGCATGGCATGAACGAGCTGGTCAACGACGTCGTCGCGCGCTGCCCGACCAAGGCGATTCAGATCAAGGAGATCAAGGACGTGCGGCGCGACGCAAAGATCTCCAGCGTCGCCGTCAACGACACGCAGGCGCTGGAAATCGACAACCAGGACTGCGTGCGCTGCATGCATTGCATCAACGTGATGACCGGCGCGCTCGCCCATGGCGAAGACACCGGTGCCACGATCCTGTGCGGCGGCAAGCGAACGCTGAAGATCGGCGACCTGATGGGTACCGTGATCGTGCCGTTCATGAAGCTCAAAACCGACGAGGATCGCGAGGCGCTGGTCGATCTGGGCAAGCGAATCGTCGACTTCTTCGCTGAAAACGCGCTTGAACACGAGCGCATCGGCGAAACCATCGAGCGCATCGGGCTGGTGAGCTTCCTTGAGGGCATCGGGCTCGAGATCGATTCCAACATGGTGGCCGCACCACGCACCAATCCCTACGTGCGCACGGACGGCTGGGACGACGAAGTCGCCAAGATGCAGGCGCGCAAAAAAGTAGCTTGAGAAGGACGGACCATGGCGCAAGTCGAAGCTCCTGTCACGCCGGCAAAACCGGCTCCACCGAAGACGCCCCGGCGCGCGAATGAAACCGGCGTGCCGGACAACACGCCGTTCCTGCATCCGCTGATGAAGAAGAACTACGGCCAGTGGAAGTACCACGACCGGCCGCGTCCCGGCGTGCTGCACCATGTGGCCAAGTCCGGAGACGAGTTATGGACGGTCAAGGCCGGCACGCAGCGGCAGATGGACGTCTGGACCATCCGCACGCTGTGCGACATCATCGACAAGTTCGGCGAGGGCCAGGTCCGCTTCACGATCCGCAGCAATGTCGAAATCGGCGTTTCGAAGTGGGAGAAGGTCGGGCCGCTGATCAACGCGCTCGAATCCGCGGGGTTCCCGGTGGGCGGCACCGGCAACTCGATTTCGATGATCGCGCACACGCAGGGCTGGCTGCATTGCGACATCCCCGGTACCGACGCCTCCGGCGCGGTCAAGGCGCTGATGGACGACCTGATCGTCGAATTCAAGCGCGAGGAGATGCCGAACCGCGTGCATCTGTCGACCTCGTGCTGCGAGATCAACTGCGGCGGGCAGGCCGACATCGCGATCATCGTGCAGCACACCAAGCCACCGAAGATCAACCACGACCTGGTGGCCAACGTGTGCGAGCGGCCGGCAGTGGTTGCGCGTTGCCCAGTGGCGGCGATCCGACCCGCGATGGTCAATGGCAAGCCGTCGCTCGAGATCGATGAGAAGAAGTGCATGTGCTGCGGCGCCTGTTACCCGCCGTGCCCGCCGATGCAGATCAACGACCCGGAACACACCAAGCTCGCGATCTGGGTCGGCGGAAAGAACTCCAACGCGCGCGGCAAGCCGACCTTCATGAAGATGGTCGCGTCCGGATTGCCCAACAACCCACCGCGCTGGCCGGAAGTGAGCGAGGTGGTCAAGCGCATCCTGCGCGTCTACAAGGAAGACGCGCGCTCATGGGAGCGCATGGCCGACTGGATCGAGCGCATCGGCTGGCCGCGCTTCTTCGAGAAAACGGGACTGACCTTCACCAAATACCTCATCGACGACTGGCGCGGCGCGCGCGCGAACCTGAACGCGTCGACGCACATCCGCTTCTGATCCGCGCGCGAGGCTGAATGTGAAGATCGCAGTTCTGGTCAACGAAGGGCCGTACCAGCATCAGGCGAGCGACTCGGCATACTTGTTCTGCATGGCGGTGCTCGCCCGGGGCCACGAGCTGCAGCGCGTGTTCTTTTATCACGATGGCGTGAACAACGCCTCGCGCTTCACCGAGCCTCCCCAGGATGACCGCCACATCGTTTCGCGCTGGACCAAGCTCGCCCAGGAGCACAAGGTCGATCTCGTCGTCTGCGTGGCTGCCGGCCTGCGCCGCGGACTGGTTGCCGAGACGCTCGCGCCCGGGTTTCGCATCTCCGGGCTTGGGCAACTGATCGACTCCGGCATCAAGGCGGACCGTGTGGTCGTCTTTGGAGACTGATCGATGACGGTCAAGAAGTTCATGCTCGTGAACCGCAAGGCGCCGCATGGCTCCATCTATGCACTGGAGAGCCTGGAGGTCGTGCTGATTGCGGCGGCGTTCGAGCAGGATGTCTCAGTGGTCTTCATCGACGACGGTGTCTACCAGCTGAAGAAGGGCATGCAGACGAAGGCGATCGCCACCAAGAACTTTTCGCCGACGTATCGCGCGCTGGAAGACTACGACATCGACAAACTGTACGTCGAGTCCGAGTCGCTCGCTGCGCGTGGTCTGGTGGCGGAGGACCTGATCACCGATGTGAAGGTCGTCGATTCGACAACGCTCGCGGACCTGATGGAACAGCAGGACGTGGTGCTGAGCTTCTGAGGGCGCAATCGATGCTGCACATCGTGAATAGTTCACCGTTGGAAAGGCCGACCCTGGACAGCGTTTTGCGGCTGGCCAAGTCAGGGGCGCTGCTGCTGATTGAAGACGCCGTTTACGCGGCGACCCGCGGCAACGGTGGGGAGGGTCGCGTTCGCGAGGCGATGGCGAAGCTGAAGGTGTATGCGCTGATGCCAGACCTGCAGGCGCGCGGTGTGGCGGATCGCCTGATCGAAGGCGTCAGCACAGTTGACTATGAGGGATTCGTGGATCTCGTGCTCGAGCACCACAACAATCAATCGTGGTTCTAGGAAGTCAGGCATTTCTTGAAACTGGAAGGAGACCGGCATGCCGACCATTGATGTCAACGGCAAGAGTTTCGAAACCGACGAGGAAGGTTATCTCGTTAACCTGGGCGACTGGAACGAAGACATCGCCAATGCAATCGCCAAGGGCGAGAACATTGACATGTCCGAGAACCACTGGGAGGTGGTCAATTTCCTGCGCAAGTATTACGAGGAATATCAGGTCGCGCCGGCCGTGCGCGTACTGACCAAGGCGATCGGCAAGACGCTCGGACCGGACAAGGGCAACAGCCAGTACCTGTACGAGCTGTTTCCTTATGGGCCGGCCAAACAGGCGTGCAAGATCGCCGGCCTGCCCAAGCCGACCGGCTGCGTTTGACGATTCGCAGAGTGGGGTCGACGCTGCGCGTCGCCCCGCAGCACGAGCGGGATTGATTGTGTTGGCGGCGACGACTCTCTTCGCGCTGCTTTTTTACGCCGCGGCCGTGGTGCTGTTTGGCGGCCTGATCGCGCGGGTCGTCGACTACGCGCGCACGCCGGCGCCGCTGAAAATCCCGACCACGCCGGCGCCGATTACCCGCGGCGGCGTGGTGCTGCGCATGGCGCGCGAGGTGGTGTTGTTCGAAAGCCTGTTCAAGGGCAGCCTGTGGACGTGGCTGTTTGGCTGGGTATTTCATGCTGGCCTGGCGCTCGTGCTGGTGCGCCATCTGCGCTATTTCACCGAGCCGGTATGGAGCTGGGTCGCCCTGTTGCAGCCGCTCGGCATCGCCGGCGGTCTCGGCATGCTGGCCGGTCTGGCCGGACTATTGGCGCGGCGCGTGTTGGTCGACCGCATCAGGTACATCTCGACCGCGTCGGACTTCCTGATGCTGGTGCTGCTGCTCGCGATCGCCGCCTCGGGTTTGGCGATGAAGTATTTGTTTCACACCGATGTGGTTGGCGTGAAGGCGTTCTTTCTCGGCCTGCTGGTGTTCGACTGGCAGCCGCTGCCGTCCGACGGTGTGCTGTACGTCCATCTGCTGCTGGTGCTAGCGCTGATGCTCGTGTTCCCGTTCTCCAAGCTGCTGCATGCGCCCGGCTTGTTTTTCTCGCCATCGCGCAACATGGTCGACGATCCGCGCGAGGCGCGCCATCTGGCGCCGTGGGCGGCCGATCTTGAGCGGAGCCGATGACGATGGCCGACGTTACTGCTCCCGCACTGCGCGAGTTCCCGACGCCGCCGGCGCTTCTGCCGGGGGCGATGGAGAAGTCGCGGCCCTATGTGGCCAATGACAAGATCCAGCAGGCGATCGGGTTTCCGGGTGAACTGACCGCTGGCTGGGAGCAGCGCGCAATCGCCCACATGGGCACGCTGCTCGGCAAGTACCGGTCGCTGAAGGTGTTCATGGATTCGTGCGTGCACTGCGGAGCGTGCGCGGACAAGTGCCATTACTTCATCGGCACACAGGATCCGAAGAACATGCCGGTCGCGCGCCAGGACCTGATGAGGAGCGTGTACCGGCGTTACTTCACGCTGCCGGGCAAGCTCGTTCCGAAGCTCGTCGGCGCGCGCGACCTGACCAAGGACGTGCTCGACGAGTGGTACACGTACTTCAACCAGTGCTCGGAATGCCGGCGCTGCTCGGTGTTCTGTCCGTACGGAATCGATACCGCCGAAGTGACGATGGCGGCGAAGGACATCCTCGACCACGTCGGCTACGGGCAGAAATACAGCAACGAGGTCATCGGCAAAGTCCACAAGATCGGCAACAACCTGGGCCTGCCGGGCCCGGCGCTCGCCAACACGCTGACCGGACTGGAAGAGGACACCAAGGAAGAAACCGGCGCCGACGTGCGCTTCCCGCTCGATGAGGCGGGCGCCGAGGTATTGCTGGTCACGCCGTCGGCGGATTTCTTCGCCGAGCCGCATGTGGACAGCCTGATCGGCTACGCGAAAGTGTTCCACGCCGCCGGCATCCGCTGGACGCTGTCGTCGAAGGCCTCCGAGGCCGGCAACTTCGGATTGTTCATCGGCAACTACGATCAGTTGCGCGCGATCGCGCTGCGCATCCGTGAAGCGGCGCTCGAGCTCGGCGTGAAGCGCATCGTCGTTGGTGAATGCGGCCACGCGTGGCGCGTCGCGTACAGTTTCTGGAACACGCTGGTCGGCATCGGCGCCGGTGGCAAGGACCCGTTCGCCATCCACTTGCAGAAGCAGCTCGACCTGCGTTACCGCCAGCCGATGCACATCTGCGAGTTCACCTGGGACCTGATCGAGCGTGGCGCGCTCAAGTTCGACCGCGAAGCCAACGACCATCGCGTCGTCACCTTCCACGACTCGTGCAATGTCGCGCGCGGCTCGCGCATGGGAGATCACGCCGGCGGGCAGTTCGAGATTCCGCGCGCAATCATCCGTGCCGTCGCCAACAAGTACGTGGAGATGACGCCGGACACCACGCACGAGAAGACCTTCTGCTGCGGCGGCGGCGGTGGATTGCTGACCGACGAGTTGCTCGACCTGCGCATAAAGGGCGCGCTGCCGCGCATGGAGGCGCTGCGCGCGGTGGCCGATCAGCAAGGTGTGAACTTCATGGCCACGATCTGCGCCATCTGCAAGGCACAGTTCAGCAAGGTGCTGCCGTACTACGGCTTCAAGATGAACATGGTCGGCGGCGTTCATCAGCTGGTCAGCACCGCGATCCGTTTGGACGCTGCATCGCATTGAGTTTCCGGAGAAGATCGATGTCGACAACCACCGAAAGCGAAACCCAGCCGCTGACCTTCCGCAAGTACAAGGATGGCGACTATCAGTGGAAAGATCTGCACCAGAAGATCTTTAGCGCCGATCACTCGCATAAGTGCCCGACGTACATCCAGTCGACGCCGCCATGCCAGGGCAGCTGCCCGTCCGGCGAGGACATCCGCGGGTATCTCAACATCGTGCGCGGCATGGAGAAGCCGCCGTCGGGGATGAGCTGGCAGGAGTACGCGTGGCGCCGGCTGACGGAGGCCAATCCGTTTCCTTCGATCATGGGTCGCGTGTGCCCGGCGCCGTGCGAGACCGGCTGCAACCGCAACGAGGTCGAGGACCATGTTGGCATCAACTCGGTCGAGCACTACCTCGGCGAGTGGGCGATCAAGAACAACCTGAAGTTCAACGCGCCGCAGAAACGGACAGACAGAAAAGTTGCGGTCATCGGCGGCGGCCCGGCAGGGCTTTCGTGTGCCTACCAGTTGGCGCTGAAGGGCCACGCCGTGACGATCTTCGACGAGCGCGAACACCTCGGCGGCATGATGCGCTATGGCATTCCGGGTTTCCGTACGCCGCGCGAGGTGCTCGACGCCGAGATCCAGCGCATCCTCGACCTCGGCGTCGAGGCGCGGCTGAAGTGCCGCATCGGCACGGACATCACGGTCGATGAATTGCGGCTTGAATTCGACGCGCTGTTCCTCGGCATGGGCGCGCAGGCCGGACGCGCGCTGCCAGTGGCTGATTGCGAGGCGCCGAACGTGGTGACCGCCACCGCATTCCTGCGCGCGTTCAACGACGGCCGGCTGCAGCATGTGGGCAAGCGCGTCGTCGTCGTCGGCGGCGGCGACACGTCGATCGACGTGGCTACGGTGGCGCGCCGTCTCGGCCATATCGAGCACGCGAAGCCAACCGATCTCGAAGGCGCCATCGCCGGGTATATGGCGCATGACGTCGCCGAGATCTCGGTCAAGCAGGGCGCGGAAGTCACGCTGACAACGGTGTTCCCGGTCGACAAGATGCTCGCGAACAAGCACGAAGTCGAGCAGGCACAGGCCGAGGGCATCGACATCCGCGGCGGCCTTGCCCCGATAGGCCTCGTGCGCGGACCCGACGGCCGCGCCATTGCGCTGCGCGTGGCCGAGTGCGAAGCGAAGATGATCGGCCCGCGCCTGGAGATCAAGGTCAAAGAGGGCACCGAGCAGGACATTGCATGCGATCTGATCGTGTCCGCGATCGGTCAGGCGGTCGACTTCACGGGGCTGGAGGAATTCAAGGACAGCAAGGGCGGGATCGGTGCGGATCGCAACTATCAGGTGAGCGGCAAGCCGGGGGTATTTGCCGGCGGCGATGTGCTGCGGCCGCATCTGCTGACAACGGCGATCGGGCATGGCGCCATCGCGGCGGAAGGCATCGATCGCTTTCTCGCGGGCGAGGAACAGGAGAAACGGCCAAAGATCGATGTGCATTCGTTCGATCTGATGCGCAAGTACGTCGAGAAAGGCGTGCAGCTGCCGCAGGTGAAGGAGCCTCTGCACGGCACCGACAAGAACCCCGGCGCGATCCACAATTTCGACGACCGCTCGGACCGCTACGTGATTCCGCACTCCCAGCTGTTCCTCGGCCACTTCGGGTTCACCGCGCGCAACCACCGCAGGTTCATCACGCTGACCCGCGAATCCGCACTTGGGAACTTCGAAGAGCGGTTGGACGCACTGAACGAACAGCAGGCGGTGGCCGAGGCCAAGCGCTGCATGAGCTGCGGGCAGTGCTTCGAGTGCGACAACTGCGTGGTGTACTGCCCGCAGATTGCCGTCAAGAAAGTTCCGAAGAAGGAGGCGACCACCGGTCGCTACGTCTACACCGACTACGACCGCTGCGTCGGCTGCCATATCTGCGCCGATGTGTGCCCGACCGGATACATCCAGATGGGGTTGGGCGAGTAGATCGCGGGAAGTCATTGTGCGTTGGCTGCCCAATCCGATCCCGGCGCCGGCCTTTTCCTTGACCGGGGCGCAGGAGCATTCGTCCTTACGCCTGGACGGGACTCGGCTTGGGTTTGCGTTGCTCATCGCGCTGCTTGTGCCCGCGCTCGCTCTGACCGCCGAGCGTGTGCCGAAACCGGCCATCAACATCGAGAAGCCGGGCCGGTGCGTGGAAGACACTGCCACCATGCGGCGGGGACACCCGGACATGCTCAGGCACCAGCGCGATCTGACGGTGCGCGACGGTATCCGCACGCGCCAGCACAGCCTGCAAGGCTGCATCGAGTGCCACGCAAGCGCGCGGACCGGCAGCGTGCTCGGCGACAAAGGCTTCTGCCAGAGTTGCCACGATTACGCAGGCGTCAAGCTCGATTGCTTTGAGTGCCACACTTCCAGGCCAAAGCTGGCGACCGGGGCGAAGCCATGAGCACGAACGAAGGAAGCGGACTCAGCCGGCGCGGGTTTCTCGCCATCTCCTCAGCCACTCTGGGCGGAGTGATGCTCGCGCCAGGGGTCCGGCTGATCGAGGTCGCCAGTGCGCGTGCGCCTGAACAGGCCGCCTCGAAGCAGGTTCGTTGGGGTTTGTTGATCGAAACTGACAAATGCGCCACCGGCTGCGACGACTGTGTGAAAGCCTGCGCCACCGAGAACGGCATCAAGGACACTGGACGTCCACGCACTGACGCCCAGTGGATACGCAAAGTCGAGTTGAAGGACCGACGCAGCGGGCGCACGCATTCGGTGCCGGTGATGTGTCAGCATTGCGAGCATCCGCCCTGCGTTGATGTCTGTCCGACCGGCGCATCGTTCAAGCGCGCCGACGGCATCGTGCTGGTCGACCGGCACACCTGCATCGGCTGCCGCTATTGCATGATGGCCTGCCCCTACAAGGCGCGCTCGATCGTCTTTGACGACGTGACCGACCAGAACCCGGACGTGCCGCGCGGCAAGGGCTGCGCCGAGGGCTGCACGCTGTGCGTGCACCGCATCGATCGGGATCGACAGCCCGCATGCGTCGAGGCCTGTACCAAAGCCGGGCACAACGCGATGATCTTCGGCGACCTGAACAATCCGCAAAGCGAGATCGCGCAACGCGTCGCGAAATTCGGCACGTCAAAGATACGAGCCGACCTGAAACTCAATCCCGCCGTGCGCTATCAGGGACTGTGACATGGCGGCATCGATCGTCTACCGCGAGCTCAGTGGCACAGACCGGCGCTTCTGGGGACTGATGGCATGGCTTGCCGTCCCCCTTGCGCTGGGTGCCGCGGCGTTCTTCTACGTCGAGCATTACGGGCACATCGTGACCGGCATGGACAACCAGATCGTATGGGGTTTGCCGCATGTGTTTGCCGTTTTTCTCATCGTTGCCGCCATCGGCGCGCTCAACGTTGCGATGGCGGCGTCGGTATTCGGCAAGGCGGTCTACGAGCCGATCGCCCCGTTGTCGGCGCTGGTTTCGATGGCTTTGCTGGTCGGTGGCCTGGCGCTGCTGATGCTGGATCTGGCGCGCGTCGACCGGATGGTCGTGGCGATGACGCATCTGAACACCAGTTCGATCTTCGCCCTCAGGGTCGTTCTCTACAACGGATTCCTCGCCAGCGTGGCGATCTATTTCTGGTTCCTGCTCGAGCGCCGCATGAACCGGTACGCCAAGGCGGCGGCGATCGTGGCGTTTTTCTGGCAACTCCTGCTCGCCACCGGCACGGGCCTGATGTTCGGTGCCATGGTCGCGCGTGCAGCCTACGACTCGCCGCTGCTCGTGCCGGTGATCATTGTGCTTTCCGCGACCTACGGCACGGCGGTCTTCATACTGGTACTGCTCGCCGCCTGCCGCTGGGACGGCCGGCCGATCGCAGAGGATCTGTTGCGCCGACTCAAGAACCTGCTCGCAATCAGTGTCGGCGCGTCTCTGTATGGCGCGGCGCTGTTCTACTTTTCGAAGTTTTACGTTGCGCGCTCCCACGACGTCGGGCAGTTCCTGCTCTTCGATGGCGGTGTGTACACAGTTCTGTTGTGGCTCGGCCAGGTGCTGGTCGGCGGTGTGGCGCCACTGGCGCTGCTGATGCGCTCGCAGATCTCGCGCGGGGCCATCGCCGCGGCCTGCGCGCTGGTCGTGCTGGGGGGGCTGGCGCAGGTGTACGTGATCGTCATCGGTGGGCAGGCGTATCCGCAGATCCTGTTCCCGGGCATGGTCGAATCGAGCAGCTTCTTCGACGGCGAAATCCATCCGTACACGCCGAGCGTGGCTGAGCTGCTGTTCGGCTTGGGCGGTGTCGGCCTCGCGGCGGCGATCATCGCGGCGGTGCTGCGTGCGCTGGCGCTGTTACCCGAGCGGCTCGATCAGACGCTTAGTCCGCAGCCCTGAGGCTGCGGCGACCGGCGGACCTGCAGGCACGCATGCACCGTTTCCTCGTTTCCGCTGCACACAAGTCGTCCGGCAAGACAACCGTTGCGATCGGGTTGGCAGCCGCGCTGCGCACACGCGGGCATGCGGTGCAGCCGTTCAAGAAGGGGCCCGATTACATCGATCCGCTGTGGCTGACTGCCGCCGCGGGGCGGGCATGCCGCAACCTCGACCTGTACCTGTCGCCGCCGGACGAAGTGCGTGGCGCATTTGCGCAGGCCTGCGCGGGCGCGGAAATCGCGCTCGTGGAGGGCAACAAGGGTTTGTACGACGGCCTGTCGCTCGACGGCAGCAACAGCAATGCCGCCGTGGCACGCCTGCTTGATCTGCCGGTCGTGCTTGTGCTCGACGCCCGCGGCATGACGCGCGGGATTGCGCCTCTGATTCTCGGTTACCAGGCGTTCGACCGCGACGTGCACATTGCCGGGGTGATCCTCAACCGGCTCGGCGGCTCCCGTCATGAGTCCAAGTTGCGTGCGGTGATCGAGCACTACACCGATGTGCCGGTGCTCGGCGCCTTGCAGGAAGACGCTTCGCTGTCGATCCGGGAGCGACATCTGGGATTGATGCCGGCGAGCGAATTTGCCCAGTCGCGGGCCTTGATTGATCGACTGGCGCAGGCAATCACTGCCGTGGTCGATCTCGACCGTGTGCTTGCGCCGTGCGGTTCATCGGATGCCGCACCGATGCGACAGCGCGCGCCATTACCGACGCCGGACCTGACGGTCGGCATCGCGCGCGATCGCGCGTTTGGCTTCTACTATGCCGAGGATCTGGACGCCTTCGAACGCGCCGGCGCACGGTTGGTATTCATTGACACGTTGAACGATCCGCACCTGCCGCCGATCGATGCGCTGTTCATTGGCGGCGGGTTTCCCGAAGTGCTGGCGCCTGAACTGTCGGCCAACCGCAGCCTGCTGGCCGACATCCGCACGGCCGTCGACGCCGGATTGCCGACCTACGCGGAATGCGGCGGACTGATGTACCTCGCGCGCTCGATCAGCTGGCACGGCGCCACGCATCCGATGGTCGGTGCGATCGCGGCCGACGTCGCCATGCAGGAGCGCCCGGTCGGGCGCGGCTACGTGCATCTGCGAGAGACAGACGCAAGTCCCTGGCCGCGACCGGTGACAACCCTGATCAAGGCGCACGAGTTTCATCACTCCAGGCTGATCAATCTCGATCCGGCACTGCGCTTCGCGTTTCAGGTCCAGCGCGGTCACGGCATCGATGGCGAGCATGATGGAATCGTGTATCGGAACACGCTGGCGTCGTACACGCACTTGCGCAGCGTCGCCGGCCACGACTGGCCAGCGCGTTTCGTGTCCTTTGCGAGAGCAGCCAAATCCGGGCGACGCATCCAACCGGCGCACCGCGGCGTCTTCGCCGCTTGATGGGGGAGAGGAAAGATGATCGAGGTCACGCCGGCGGCAGCAGCGCAGATCAGGGCGGCGCTGAGCAATCAGACCGAGGAGGGTGTCCGCCTGCGGGTGGCGGCGCGGCGCGCCGCGAACGGGGAAACCGAGTACGGCATGGGTTTCGACGAGCGGCGCGAGCAGGACGAGGAAGTCGTCACCGATGCCGGCATCACGTTGCTGGTGTCACCGCCGTCGCTGGAGGCAATCGAGGGGACCGTGATCGATTTCGTCGAGATCACGCCGGGCGAGCAGCGCTTCGTCTTCTACCGCGCCGGCGCGCTTCGCGATGAGCCCGGGGTCCCGCCAGCGGCGGAGCCCGGCGCGGCGGGTGGCGGCGGATGTGCGTGTGGCAATGGCGGTTGCGGTTGATTCACAGTGCCGGGTGATTGAAACAGGGGCAGGCAGACAGTGACCGGATCCATCAGCGCCGCGAGCGTCGTCGTGTGGGGCGGTTTCGCGCTTGCGTTCGTTTTCGGTTTGGTGGCCAATCGCGCGAACTTCTGCACCATGGGCGCGATCTCCGATGTTGTGAACATGCAGCACTGGGGCCGCATGCGCATGTGGCTGCTGGCGATTGCGGTAGCCGTCATCGGCGCCAGCGTGCTCAGCGGCCTCGGGCTGGTCGATTTGTCGAAGTCGATCTATCCGCGCCCGCGGCTCGCCTGGCTGTCGGCAATCGTCGGCGGGTTGATCTTCGGCATCGGCATGACGCTCGCCGGCGGCTGCGCAAACAAGACTCTGCTGCGCATCGGCGGCGGCAGTCTGCGTTCGGTCGTCGTGTTCGCGTTTGTCGGCATCTCCGCCTACATGACGATCAAGGGCCTGTTCGGGCAATGGCGGGTCGACTACCTGGACCGCTTCGCGCTCGATCTGACCGCGTATGGCCTGAAGGGGCAAGACCTGCCCGCGTTGCTCGCCAGGGCGAGCGGTTTGCCGGTGAAGACCGCGCTCGCCGTCGTGGCGGGATTGATCGGCGGCGGTCTGCTCGCATTCGTATTCGCGGAAGCGCGCTTCCGCGGCAATGCGACACAGATCGGTGCCGGCGTGATCATCGGGCTCATCGTGACGGCCGGCTGGTATCTGAGCGGACACATCGGGTACGGCGAAAATCCGGAGACGATGGAGATGGTGTTCTTCGCCACCAACACGCGCGCGGCCGAGTCGCTGAGCTTCGTCGCGCCGATGGCCTACACGCTCGAGCTGCTGATGCTGTGGACCGACAAGTCGCTTGCGGTGAGCTTCGGCATAGCCTCCGCGCTCGGCGTGATCGCAGGCTCCGCCGCGTGGGCGTTGGCGACCAGGCAGTTCCGGCTGGAAGGTTTTGCTTCGGCCACCGACACGCGTGATCACATCATCGGCGCCACGCTGATGGGCTTCGGCGGCGTGACCGCACTCGGCTGCACGATCGGGCAGGGGATCTCGGGCGTCTCCACGCTCGCGCTGGGTTCGATCCTCGCGCTCCTGTCGATCATCCTTGGCGCGACTGCGACGATGAAGTATCTGCTGTGGCGAGAGGAGCGCAGCTGAGCAGGCGCGAGGCTCTTGGTTCGTTTGAACTCAGTTCTGGACGCCGTTGAGACGCCGAACTTCGCGCAGCTGGACCGGCCGTTTCGAGCGCAGTGGGTCGCTGACCGATGTTTCTTGAAGTGATCGGTCAAGCCGTTAAGGACCGACCCTTATCGACCCGTTGGGCGAGTCCGCGTCGGCGGCGCGAGTGCCGGCAACGGGACGCCAAGCGGGCCATCACGTTTTCGAAAGCTCGAAGTTCAGCCCCGTCAGTCGATGATGTGGTAGTCGGGCGCCTTCTCCATTCCCCACCTGCCGCTATTCCGGTCGTAGCGGGACAGGGTGAAGCAATGCCAGTTCTCATCGTCCAGCTTCATGTGATCACCCCGGTAGTAATACTCCGTCCAGCGCGTTTCCTTGCGGAACAGCGTGCGATGAGTCACCGACTCTGAGGCCAACAGCCGGTGGTTCAGGTCCCATGTGCGCTGAAGCTGGTGAAGGTCTTCGGCGCCCATGCGGCCCATGTCTTCCTTCAGCATGCCGAGCAGCTCGAGCCCGCGCTCGAGCAGCGTGCCGTTGGTCATGTAGTGGGTGCTGATGCCGCCGACATATTCGTCCATGATCTTCTCGAGACGCTGAAGACCGTGGATCGGCAGCAGGTAGCTGGGCGAAACGGTTCCGGCAACGATCTCGTTGCGGCCCACCCGGTAGTTCTCCAGCGGCTGGTAGACCACGCGCTCGAGCTCGCGGAACTCCTGGTCGCTCACTTGCGGCTGCTCGCGCCCGTGGTCCCCGACGTACTTCACCGCCGCCTTGGCCGCGATGCGCCCTGGTTCCGGGTGATGTTCCTGGGGTCGACATGCTGCGCACACCACTCCCATCGCAGACGGTGAACCAAGCAATCGCCGTTGAGGCAATCCCCTTCGTGGGTTCGCATCCTGGGCGCGCGAACCGGCTCATCCGTGTCCCGGCATGACGCCTACGGCTGCTTCGGTGTCTTGTATTCGGCTTCCTTCTGGAACGGTTTCCAGATGGTTTCGAAACCGACGAACCCCTTTTCGTTTGGCGGCATCTGACGCGTTGTCAGATAACGCGTAACGCCGTCAGGAACCTTGGCGGGGGGCTGCTTCTGCTCGCTCATAAGTCACCTTTCTTGCCGTGAAGTGAGGGCTGCAAGTGCCATCAACGATGCCCGAAGTTCGTTCGTTGCCATTCACCACCGCCGCTCAAACAGGTCGCAAGAGCGACGGGTCGATATCGGCGCCCGCATGGATCGCCCCGCCCGCTCTGATCTCTTCATCAGTGGCGTCGCGCACGGTCAGTATCTCGAGCGTAAAGACGACCTGCCTGCCGCAAAGCGGATTGTTGCCATCGACCGTCAGTCGTTCGTCGTCCATATGCGTCACGAGAAAGCTGCGCGTCTGGCCCCTGTCGTTCTCCATGAGGATCGAGGTGCCGACCTGCCGGTACTCCTCGGGGACGTTCTCGATGTCATCGGAAAAGACCAGCGACTCGTCCCTGGGGCCGAAGATCTGATTGCCATCGATCGCCACTTCGATGACGTCGCCGGCGGACTTGCCCTCGAGCTCCTTGTGGACCGAAGGGGCCAGGATCTCGTTGTGTCCGTGAACATAGCCCAACGGGAATTCGACCCGGGTGAGGACATGCCCCGACTTCCTGTCGGTCACCTTGTAGGTCAGTTCGACAAACTTGCCGTCCCGGACGAAATGCTCAGAAGATGGATGCACCGAAGATCCTGACCTTTCCATCCTCATAGCCGAGCACCAGTCTGCCAAGCCATTCGCCGGGCTTCTTGGTGCTCCGCTGCCGGTAAAGAACCGTCACGTGCTCGCCCCGGCGGATGATGCCGAGCGGGTCAATCTCTTCAGACAGATTCCTCGCCAGCTCGCTATTCGCGAACTGGTGGCCCGCAACCACCTGATCGATGGCACGCGCCAGGGAACTGGAAAAATTCCTCGCGAATTCTCCGTACTTGCCTTCGTTCGAGTACTTGACGAGGTCGCGCCACAGGGGCTTGGCCATGGCCAGGATCTCTTCATCGGTCTTCTCAATGATGTTCACGTGCGTGCCCGGGGATCTTGCTACTTCTCATCCCCGACCAGGTGATAACAAGGCGCCTTCTCCATGGTGTATTCGCCGGTGTTCGGATCGCGACGCGAGACCGTCAGCACGTGCCAGTTCGCGTCGTCCACCTTCATGGCGTCGCCGCGGTAGTAGTAGCCCGGCCAACGCGTCTCCTTGCGGAACAGCGTGTGCTGCGTCACGCATTCGGCGGCGCGATGGCGGTGCTTAAGTTCCCATGCACGCAGCAGTTCGTGGATGTCCTTGGCGGCCAGGTTCTCGAGGTCTTCCTCCATGATCTGCAGCTTCTTCAGGCCGATGTTCAGGAGCTTCTCGTTGGTCATGTAGTTGACGGTCACCCCGCCGCAGTACTCGTCCATCAGCTTCTGCAGGCGATCCAGGCCCTGCTTGGGATTGATGTAGTGCGGGTTGACGTCGCCCGCCACGATCTCGTTGCGGTAGATCCGGTAATGCTCCAGGGGCTTGTAGATCTCCTCCCTGCGGCGCTTGATCTGCTCATCGGAGACGACGATGCCTTCGGCCTTTCCGTCGTCGATGTACTTGCAGGCCGCCTTCGCGGCGAGACGGCCTTCGGTAAACGACCCCGACGAGAAGGCGTGCGGCGTGCCTCCGACCGCGTCACCGGCGCCGAACAGACCTTCGATCGTCGTCATGCGGTTGTAGCCCCAGAAGTACTCGGGAGGAGAAATGTCCTCGGGGCCGGAGCACCAGGCACCCGAACCGGTGGCGTGGGAGCCCATGACGTAGGGCTCGGATGTGGTCAGCTCGGGGTTCTCGTTCTTCGGATCCACATCGGTCGCGGCCCACAGAACCGCCTGGCCGACAGTCATGCCGAGGAAGTTTTCCCAACCGACCTCCTCCAGATGAGGATCCTGGAAGGCGCGCATGGTCACCATGTGAATCGGGCCACGGCCGGCATTTACCTCACTGATGATGCAATGGTTGCGCAGGCAGGTCGGGATCGGCCGATGCGTCAGGTGCGAGGCTTCCGGGTCCAGATATTCCTTGCCGACCATCTGCTGCAGGGCAGGGAACCACTTGGATTCGTACTCCTCGCCCAGGCAATTTTGCGTATAGGTCTTCAGGTGCAGGAAGTAGGCACCGACCGGTCCGTAGCCGTCCTTGAACCGCGCCAGCACGATGCGGTTCTCCATCTGCGTCATCTTGGCGCCGGCATTGATCATCAGCCCGTAGGCGGACGCCGACGACCAGGGCGCATACCAGGTCCGGCCCGAACCTTCGCCCACCGAGCGCGGCTTGAAGATGTTGGAGGCACCGCCCGCGCCGCAGATCACCGTCTTGGACTTGAAGACATGGTAGTTGCCGGTGCGGACGTTGAAGCCGACGGCACCGGCCACCCGGTTCTCCTTGCTGTCGTCCATCAGCAGGTGCGTGACGACGATGCGGTTGAAGACCTTGTCGGCGGACTTCTTGGCGGCCTCGGCCACGATGGGCTTGTAGGACTCGCCGTGGATCATGATCTGCCAGCGGCCTTCACGAAGGTAACGCCCGGTCTTCGGGTCCTTCATGATCGGCAGGCCCCACTCCTCGAACTGATGCACCGTGGAGTCCACGTGACGGGCCATGTCGAACAGCAGGTCCTCGCGCACCATGCCCATCAGGTCGATGCGGGCGTAGCGCACATGGTCCTCGGGCTGGTTCTCGCCCCAGCGCGTGCCCATGTAGCAGTTGATCGCATACAGACCCTGGGCGACCGCACCCGAACGATCGATATTCGCCTTCTCGGCAATGACGATCTTCTTGTTCTGGCCCCAGAATCTCGCCTCCCAGGCGGCACCCGTGCCGCCCAGGCCCGCACCGACGACAAGAATGTCGATGCCGTCTTCGATGATCGTTTCGTAGGCCATTAGTAGGTGACCCCCATCTTCAGTTTGAGACCCGCGGCCTGGAGCGTGCGCAGACCGCCGTCATCCATGCGGATGTATTTGGGCTCGTTGTAGAGCAGCTCGCCGTCGCGCATTTGCTTGTTGGGTGGCGGAACCTCCGCGAGCTTGGGGATCGCTTCTCCCCAGGGCTTGGTCGTGATGGGCGACAGGAAGTTCTTTTCGGTGCCGTTGCGGAACTTGATCCGCCAGGCGATCGTGCCTTTGCGTTCGTCGCGGTCGACGCGAACGCTGTGGCCCAGCGGGGCGAAGTCGGCATAGCCGCGCACATCGATCGCATGCTGCGGGCAAGCCTTCACGCAGGAGTAACACTCCCAGCACATGTTCGGCTCGATGTTGTAGGCGCGCCGATAGGTCTTGTCGATGTGCATGATGTCCGAGGGACAGATGTCGACGCAATGTCCGCATCC
>Ga0209682_10000067_pt1 | contig 31908 bp, 30 predicted proteins | sample DOMMetBare2Fresh_2_FD_187471 | JGI IMG/M metagenome (GOLD analysis project Ga0209682, IMG submission 187471) | Wetland sediment microbial communities from St. Louis River estuary, USA, under dissolved organic matter induced mercury methylation -... | ecosystem: Environmental > Aquatic >... | reverse complement strand
GGATCGTCGAGCAAGAGCAGCGACGACGCGATCCGCAACGCGCTCGCCAAGGCGGCAAAGACGATCCACAACATGCGCTGGTTTCAGGTTGTCGAGTCGCGCGGCCACATCGACAAGGGAGTGGTCGCGCATTGGCAGGTGACGATCAAGGTCGGCTTTTCCCTCGACGAATGAGCACGGCACGCGTTTCGCCGGCGCCGTCTGATTGCTGACGGCAGTCGATCCGGTTTCAAGGACAAGGACCCACACCATGCGCGTATTCCAGATCCAGGACGACTGGGGGATGGACCATCTGCAACTGGCCGCCCGGACCGATCCGCGGCCGGGACCGGGGCAGGTGTTGATCAGGATGAAAGCTTCGTCGCTCAACTACCGCGACCTCGTGGTCCCCAACCGCGGCTACGGCTCGTTTACCGGCACGCTGCCGCTGATTCCAATCTCCGATGGCGTGGGTGAAGTCGTTGAAGTCGGCAGTGGTGTCACGCGCGTGAAGGTCGGCGACCGCGTGTGCCCCTGCTTTCACCAGGGCTGGACCGCCGGCGAGCCGAATCTCGAGCGTCTGACGCAGACGCTCGGTGGCCCGATCGACGGCACGATGGCTGACCTGATGTGTCTGTCCGAAACCGGCGTGGCGAAGGCGCCCGCACACCTGTCGGACGAAGAAGCCGCCACGCTGCCCTGCGCGGCGCTCACCGCGTGGAGCGCGCTCGTCACGTACGACGAGTTGCGCCCCGGTTCACGTGTGCTGGTTCAGGGCACGGGCGGTGTGGCCCTGTTCGCTCTGCAATTCGCCAAGCTGCTCGGTGCGCACGTGACCGTGATCTCTTCGAGCGATGAGAAACTCGCCCGCGTCAGGCAACTTGGCGCCGATGCGGGAATCAACTACACGACCACGCCCGAGTGGTCCAAGCCCGCGCGCGAGTTGAGCGGCGGCGGCGGATTCGATCACATCGTCGAACTCGGCGGCGAGAAGACACTGCCGCAATCGCTGCGCTGCATCCGCCCGGGCGGAACGATCTCGATGATCGGCGTGTTGTCGGGGTCGAGCCTCGCCGCGCCGCTCGGACTTGTCGTCACGCGGCAGGTGCGATTGCAGGGCATCACGGTCGGGCATCGCGACGGCTTCGAGGCAATGTTGCGTGCGATCGATCAGCACGAGTTGAGGCCGGTCATCGATCGCGTGTTCGCCTTCGAGCGTCTCAAGGACGCGATGGCGCATCTGAAGAGCGGCAAGCAATTCGGCAAGATCTGCATCCGGCATTAGTCGCATGGTGCCGGGATTCCCAGGGTCCAGAGGGGTGTTCGCTTGACGCAATGCGCTCGCCGCTGGTCTAATCCGCCCGCCTCTGATGGGGAGTAGCACGCAGACGTTCGCAATGCGAACCTGCTGCGGTGTCGTCAATACGGCGTAGTGGATCGCGCAGGCGCATGATCCCTCGCCCGGCGCCGCAGGCCGGCTTTGCCGGTCGGCAAGACCAAACGAGCATTCGTCCCGATTCAACGGTCCGCGCTTGGCCGATTAACTGAGGCAAATCCATGATTTCCGTCGGCACTCCGCTGATGTGGACGCTGTTTGCAGCGTTCGTTTTCATTGCCCTGCTGGTCGATTTCCTTGCGATGAACAAGCAGGGCGCGCACAGGGTATCGATCAGGGAGGCGGCCGTCTGGTCGCTGATCTGGATCGCGGTGTCATTCGTCTTCTGCGGCTGGTTCTGGTGGTACCTGGGCGGCGCGCAGGGCAGCCAGGTCGCCGGCACGCGGGCGCTCGAGTTCGTGACCGGCTACCTGGTCGAAAAGGCACTCGCGGTCGACAACATCTTCGTGTTCCTGATGGTGTTCACGTATTTTGCGGTGCCGGCCGAGTCCCAGAAGCGCGTGCTGATGATCGGCATCCTGGGCGCGCTCGTGCTGCGCGCGGTGATGATCCTGGTCGGCGCGTGGCTGATCGCGCAGTTCGACTGGATCCTGTACATCTTCGGCGCGTTCCTCGTGTTCACCGGCGTCAAGATGTGGTGGGCGGCAGGACAGGAGCCGGACCTCGAAGCCAATCCGGCGCTGAGGTGGATTCGCAGTCATTTGAAGATCGCGCCGGGATACGACGGCGAGAAGTTCTTCACCATCGTCAACGGGGTGAAGATGGCGACACCGCTGACCGTCGTGATCGCGCTGATCGGCATCGTCGATGTCATCTTCGCGGTTGACTCGATCCCGGCGATCTTCGCGATCACGACCGATCCTTTCATCGTGCTGACGTCCAACGTGTTTGCAATCCTCGGCCTGCGCGCGATGTACTTCCTGCTTGCCGGCATGCACGAGCGCTTCCACCTGTTGTCCTACGGCCTGGCGATCGTGCTGGCATTCATCGGCATCAAGATGCTGCTGCTCGACGTCTACAAGATCCCAGTCGCCTGGTCATTGGTCGTCACCGTCATCGTGCTGGCGGTCACGATGCTGCTGTCACTGCGGATTCCACCCAGGGGAGCGGCCGGCGGCGCCTATCCGTTCCGCGCGAAAGCCAGGGGCGATCACGAAAGCCCGCACGGCTGAGCGGGTCTGCCCGGCTGCCACGCGGGCGGCTACGGACGGTCGCGCATGCGGACCGATGTCGATCGGATCAAGGCGCCGGCTGTCACCATCGACTAGAGTTCATTCGCGACCAGCAGACATGAATAAACGCCGGCCGCCCGAAGATGCACAGGAGAACGCTTCCGCTTTCGCAGGTCTACCGGTTGCTCGAACCGGGGCCGGTGGTGCTGCTTTCGACCGCTCGCGCGGGCCGGCCGAACGTCATGACGATGTCATGGCACACGATGATGGAATTCGAGCCGCCCCTGGTGGGCTGCGTGGTCAGCAATCGCAATTACAGCTTTGATCTGCTCCGTTCAACGCGCGAATGCGCGCTCAATGTCCCGAGCGCCGACCTTGCAGACAAGGTAGTGGCCTGCGGCAACGCCAGCGGGCGCGACATCGACAAGTTCGCCGCGTTCGGCGTTACCGCAATCACTGCCAGCCACATCGCGGCGCCGTTGGTGGGTGAGTGCTTTGCGAGTCTCGAATGCAAGGTGGTCGATACGCGGCTGGTGCGCGCCTACAACTTCTTCATCCTCGAGGTGGTCAAGGCCTGGATCGACCCGGCACGCAAGGATGCGCCGACGCTCCACCATCGCGGCATGGGCCGCTTCATGGTCGGCGGAAAAACGATCACACTGCCCTCGCGCATGAAGTAGCTCGTTCATGACGCGGCAGCACGACCTTTTGAAGGTGTTGTCGGCTCCGACACACCACGCACCACGGGGTCCCCTTCGGGTTCACCGCCGTTCGATCCAGTACAACGCGCCGAGCGCGACACTGAGCACGACCAGGCTCGGCAGTGCGGCCACCACGACCGGCGGCCACGTGTTGAGCAGGCCGAGGTGTGCAAACAGCTTGTTCAGCATGTAAAAGGTCACGCCGATCATCACGCCGGTGAAGATCTTCAGACTCACACTGCCGGCGCGCACGTGCAGGTACGCGAAGGGCAATGCCAGCATCATCATCACCAGAATCGCGAGCGGATAGAACACCTTGTTCCACAGCGCGATCTCGTAGCGATTGGTCTGCTGGCGGTTGGCAGTCAGATGGCGGATGTACTGCACCAGGTCGATCGCCGCCATGCGTTCGGGTTGCACCAGCAGCACGCTGAAGATATCCGGCGTCAGCTCCGACGCCCAGCGCAGCGTGCTGCCGCGGACGATTTCAGTGCGCTGATCCGACGGCGCGGCATCATCCGGCGTCACAACCGGCAGCAGGGTTGCGACGACGTCGTTCAACTGCCACGCCGGCCCCTTGCCGTCGACGACGAAGTGGCCGCTCGCCGCCGTGCCGATCGCGCGCAGCCGATAGTCACGATCGAACTCGAACACGCGCATCGACTGCAGCGTCGCATCAGGCCGCACCTGCTTGACATTGACAAAGCGCCAGCGCTCGACCTGTCCGCCAGCGCCGGTCACCGCATCGCGGACCCACACGCCAGAGCGAAACTGTTCGACCGACTCACCCTTGGCGGATAGCTTCAGTTGCTGCGCGACGCGTTCGGCGGGCGGTGCAACCAGCTCACCGAACAGATAAGTGAGCGCGATGAAGACGAGTGCCGCAAGTATCACCGTCACTGCCAGCCGGCGCGTACTCATGCCCGACACACGCATGATGGTGAATTCGGAATTCGACGCGAGTTTCGACAGCGCGTAGATGGTGCCGATCAGCGCTGCAATCGGCATCAGCTCGTAGGTGCGGGAAGGCAGCGACAGCGCGACATAGGCAAATGCCGTGCTCAGGCGGTAACCGGAACTGATCTCATCCAGCTGGCCAATCAGATCGAAGAATGCGAACAGCGCCAGCAGCGCAAACAGCACGAATGCGGTCGCGGTCGCGATTTCACGTGTCAGGTAATGGCGCAGCGTGCGCATCAGCCCGCCTTCGCCGTTCGGACGCGCAGCGCACTGATCAGCCGGTGCGGCAGCCAGCGTTGCCAGTACACGCGCCGCACGAACAGCAACACGATCAGCAGCGCCACGACCGCATGCGCGATCCAGAGACCGATCGAAAACGGCAACCGCCCGCGTTGCACCGACGATTGCACGATCGACAGCGCGTTGTTGTAGAGCAGGAATGCAAGCACGGCCACGATCAGGTTGAACGACCGACCGACGCGCGGATTGGTGTAGCCAAGCGGAATCGCCAGCAGCGCCACCAGCGCGGCGACGATCGGCAACCCGATGCGCCACAGCAGTTCCCCCAGGTTCCACGTGGTCGGTTGCTGCCACAGTTCGCCACTCGTCTTGGCGCGCGCAGCAAGTTCGGCCAGCGGCGCTTCGGGTTTGGTGTCAAGACGGATTGCGTAGCGATCAAATTCAACCATGCGGTACTCGGCTTCGCCGGGTCGGCCCTCATAGCGTCGACCCTGCTCCAAGACCAGGAAACGCTCGCCATCGGGGCGCAGCTCGATCACGCCCTGAGCGGCGACGATCACGCCCTCTCGGCCCTGACTGCGGTGGCTGACGAACACGTTCTTCACGCGCGCGCCGGCGAGATCGACGCTTTCGACAAAGAACACGCGGTCTGCGCCGCCGGACTCGATGAAGCGCCCGGGCGCGATCTTGCTGACGTCGTCACGTTGCGCAAAGCGCATCTTGCTTTCCACGATCTGCCGGTTCGACCACGGCGACAATGCCAGTGACAGCACGGCTACCAGCACCACGATCGGGGCGGCAAAGCGCAGCACGGGGACGATCCACGCGAACAGGCTCTGACCCGACGCGAGCCACACCACCATTTCGGAGTCGCGATACGCGCGCGACACAGTCATCAGCACCGAAACGAACAGCGTGAGCGTCAATACCGTTGGCAGATAGGTCAGCGCCGTCAGTGCGACGATCGCAAACACGGCGCTGCTGTCGACACGGCCGCCGGCCGCCTCGCCCAGAATGCGCACCAGGCCGACCGAGAAGATGATCGAGAACAGCACCGTGAACACCGCGCCGGCCGTGTTCGACAGCTCGGCAACGATGGCTCGCTGGAAAACCATGGCGGATGCGGGTTGCGAGGGATTCCGGTCAGGCGGCCGCTATACTGCGCGCCCGAGGCAGGACGGCCGTTTCGAGAGCGCCAGAGCAAGACAAGATCACGGCGCCGCACATCCCCGTCGAGAGGAAGAAGAACGCAATGGAATTTAGCACGAAGGTTGCGGCGGTCGACGCCGTGAAAGCCGACTGCGTCGCGGTCGGCATCTATACCGACGGCGCACTGACGGCAGCGGCACGGCGCATCGACACTGTTTCAGGAGGGGCCGTTACCGCGGTCATCAACAGCGGCGACGCAACCGGCAAGCGCGGCAACGCGGTGTTGTTGCGCAACGTGGCCGGTGTCACCAGTGCACGCGTGCTGCTGGTGGGACTCGGCAAGGGCGGCGAGTTCAACGACAAGGCCTTTGCCGAGGCAGCGCGCACGGCGGTTCGCGGCGCCGGCACCGGTGTCAGGGATCTGGCGATTGCCGTCAGCGACTGGAAACCGAGGGGCCGCGATCACGCGTGGCAGGCGCGCACGCTGGCGGTTGCCGCGCGCGAGACGGTCTTCCGCACCGATGAGCTGAAGAGCAAGAAGGACGAGAACGGCCCTCGCGTCACGCAGGTGCAACTGCTGCTCGACGCGCGCGACGCGCATGTGGAAAAAGGCCTGAAGGAAGGGGTGGCGATCGCCAATGGCGCGGCGCTCACCAAACGGCTCGGCAATCTGCCCGGCAACGTCTGCACGCCATCCTATCTCGGCGCGCAGGCCGTGCAGCTCGGCAAGGAGTGGAAGCTCGAGGTCGAGGTGCTCGATCGCAAGGACATCGAAAAACTGAAGATGGGTTCGTTCCTGTCGGTCACACGAGGCTCGGCCGAGCCGCCGCGCCTGATCGTGATGAAGTATCACGGCGCAGCCAGGTCGCAGGCGCCGGTCGTGCTGGTTGGCAAGGGCATCACGTTCGACTCCGGCGGCATTTCGCTCAAGCCCGGCGCCGCCATGGACGAGATGAAGTTCGATATGTGCGGGGCGGCATCTGTTCTCGGCACGCTGCGCGCGGTGGCCGAGATGAAACTCAGGCTCAACGTGATCGGCGTCGTCGTGGCCTGCGAGAACCTGCCATCGGGAACCGCCACCAAACCCGGGGACATTGTGACCTCGATGTCGGGCCAGACGATCGAGATACTGAACACCGACGCCGAGGGACGACTGATCCTGTGCGATGCGCTGACCTATGTGGAACGTTACAAGCCGGCCGCGGTGGTGGATATCGCGACGCTGACGGGCGCCTGCGTGGTTGCGCTCGGCGACGTCAATTCGGGCCTGTTCGCCACCGATGAAGCGCTCGCGGACGAACTGCTGAAGGCGGCCAGGGCTGCTCTCGATCCGGCGTGGCGGATGCCGGTCGAGGACGATTATCAGGAGCATCTGAAATCCAACTTCGCCGACGTGGCGAACATCGGCCCGCCCGGCAAGGCAGGCGCCGTGCTCGCCGCGTGCTTCCTGGCACGCTTCACGCGGGCGTACAAATGGGCGCACCTGGACATCGCGGGCACAGCCTGGAAAGGCGGCAATGCAAAAGGCGCAACCGGTCGCCCCGTGCCGCTGCTGACGAATTTCCTGATGAAGCGTGCCGGGTAAAGGCAGTCGCGCGTCGGGAGTCGGCGTCAGGAGAAAATGCAGGTCGTTCCCGCTTGCAGAATTTGCGCTTCTGGTTAATGTGACGAGCGCCGCCGGCTTCGGTCACTGGCACACTACTCCCGACGCCCGACTCCCGACTGCTCTCACATGCGCGTCGATTTCTACTTCAACGTCGACCACCGTCTGCATTACGCCTGTCGCGTAGTGCGCAAGGCGCGCGCGGCCAACCTGTCGGTACTCGTCTACACCAGCGATGCGGATCGCCTGGCGCGCTTCGACACGGCGCTGTGGACGTTTTCCGCACTTGATTTCGTGCCGCACGTATACGCCGACTCGCCGCTCGCGGCGAACACGCCGGTGTGGCTGACGCTCGCCGCTAACGATGATTCGCGACGCGACCTGTTGCTGAATCTCGATGATGGCGTGCCCGCCGCGGGCTGGTGCACACGTTTCGAGCGCGTGATTGAGGTTGTGTCGAAGGATGACGGCGATCGCGCGCAGGCGCGCCAGCGTTTTCGCGTGTGGCGCGAGCGCGGCGTCACGCCCACCACCCACGAGGTCGGTGACGAATGACTACGCCCGTGCGACCGGAGAAGGACGCGGCGAACACCACCGTGTTCGACGACGATGAGTCGATTCCGGTCCTGACGGAGCGGCTGACACTGCCCGCGCTGGATCTGGATTTCGCGCTGCCGGCGATCGAGCAGCCGACACATATCGAACCGCCAGCCTCCGTTGCCGCGACGACGCTCTTGCTGCCCGCGGAGCCGCCCGCACCGCAGCCACCGGCACCTCCGCCGCCGCCGACCGCGGAGGAGTTGCGCGCCACGGTGCTGCAGGCAGTACTGGAACAACTACCGGCTGAGATCGACTCGCTGGTTCACCAGCGGCTGCGCCCTGCCGTCGAAGCTGCGTTCGCCAATCTTTCGGCCGAAGCCAATCAAACGCTGCGCAACGCGCTGGTCGAAATCGTCGAGCGCGCGGTGCGCGACGCGCTGAACAAGGGCAAAACCGAACCCAGTTAAACGACGCCGTCTGTGCGCCGTCAATCCCGCTAGTCTCTAGTTTACTGATTCTGTCCGAAGTGCATCGAACGCACCAACTGCGTCACTTTCAGCGTCGGTGGCAGGCCAATACAGGCCTGTTTGGTGCGGCTTGGCACCAGCGCTGTGCAATACGCATGCTTCGGCGTTGCTTCTACCCCGGCACGAAACTTGTACTTGGTTTGTTACGCGAATCTTCGCGTTCCGCCAACCGGTCGAGGGGGTTACTGAATGAATCGCAGAGAATTACTGAAAGCATCGGGCGCAGTCGCGCTGAGCACGGGCGGCATTTCGGCCGCCTTTGGGCAATCCAAGACGCCGATCAAGGTCGGCATTCTGCATTCGCTGTCGGGCACGATGGCGATCTCCGAAACCGCGCTGAAGGAAACGGCGCTGATGACGATCGCCGACATCAACGCCAAGGGGGGCGTGATGGGTCGTCCGCTCGAACCGGTGGTCGTCGACCCCGCGTCGAACTGGCCGCTGTTCGCCGAGAAGGCAAGGCAATTGATCACACAGGACAAGGTCGCCGTCGTGTTTGGTTGCTGGACCTCGGTGTCGCGCAAGTCGGTGCTGCCGGTGTTCAAGGAACTGAATCACCTGCTGTTCTATCCGGTGCAGTACGAGGGTGAAGAACTGGAGAAGAACGTCTTCTACACGGGCGCAGCGCCGAATCAGCAAGCGATTCCCGCCACCGAGTACCTGATGAGCAAAGAGGGCGGTGCTGCCAAGCGCTTCTTCCTGCTCGGCACCGACTATGTGTACCCGCGCACAACCAACAAGATCCTGCGTGCGTTCCTCAAGAGCAAGGGCGTGGCCGAAAAGGACATCGAGGAGATCTATACGCCGTTCGGCCACAGCGATTATCAGACCATCGTGGCCAACGTCAAGAAATTCGCCGGCGGCGGCAAGACCTGCGTGATCTCGACCATCAACGGCGATTCGAACGTTCCCTTCTACAAGGAACTCGGCAACGCAGGTTTGAAGGCGAAGGACGTACCGGTGGTGGCGTTTTCGGTCGGCGAGGAAGAACTGCGCGGCGTCGACACCAAGCCGCTGGTGGGTCATCTGGCGGCATGGAACTATTTCATGTCGCTTAAGAATCCGAAGAACGACGCGTTCATCAAGATGTACAGGGATTGGGCCGTCAAGCAGAAGCTGCCGAACGCCGAAAAGGTCGTCACTAACGATCCGATGGAAGCCACCTATATCGGCATGCATCTATGGAAGCAGGGCGTGGAAAAGGCGAAGACCACGGACATCGATCCGGTCATCAAGGCGGTCGAAGGTCAGAGCATCGACGCGCCGTGTGGCTTCAACGTCAAGATGGACGAAAAGAATCATCATCTGCATCGGCCGGTGTTCATCGGCGAGGTGCGGGCGGATGGCCAGTTCAACGTCGTGTGGAAGACCAAGGGTCCGGTACGCGCACAGCCGTGGAGTCCGTTCATTACGGGTAACGAAAAGAAACCGGACAATCCGGCCTGACCGACCTTTCCGTGCTCGCAGGTAGCCCGCCTCCGCAACGAAGGCTACCCGCGCAGCACGGCGGGAGACACCGGATGGATCTTCTTGTGCGCGCCTGCGCGCGCGCGGGGGCATGCCTGTGCACGCTCGCGTGTCTATGCATGCTGCTGCTCGCCGCCACCCCGGCCGCGGCGGCGCTTGATCCGGCGCTGGCTGCGCAACTGGGCAGCGAGGATACCGACGCGAAGATCGAGGCGATCCGCAAGCTGGTCGCGACCGAAGACCTGCGCGCCGTGGAAATCCTGAAGGCGCTCGGCGAGGAAGCGCTCGCGTTGATCAACGACGGCAAGCGCGCAGTCATCGTGACCGATGGCCGGATCGCTGACGCGGCAACCGGCGAAAAACTGGGCACGGCACCGGCCAATCTCGAGTCCATCGTCATCAACAACCGCATTCGCGGTGAGCTTGGCGCGGCGATCGCCGCCTTGAGGCTTGTCAGTCCCGATCGCACGGTTCGCATGGCAGCCGCCCGGGAGTTGCAGGGCTCCGACAATGAAGACGCGCTGCCCATCATCCAGCGCGCGACCGACAAAGAGCAGGACGCCGAGATCAAGTCGATCCTGCAACTGGCCAGCGCGTCGCTGGCACTGAAGAGCAGTGATCCGGCGCTGCGACTGCGGGCCGCAAAGGCGCTCGCGGCGAGCACTGATCCGCAGGTCCGACAGATGCTCGCCACGCTGGTCACCAAGCAAAAAGACGGCAGCTATCCCGAGATGGACGAGCGCGTTCGGACCGCCGCGCAGACTTCGCTTGATGACATCAATCGTCGTCTGCGCGCGACCGAGGTCGGCCTGTCCCTGTTCTCGGGCGCCAGCCTGGGGTCGATCCTGCTGCTTGCCGCGCTCGGGCTGGCGATCACCTATGGCCTGATGGGCATCATCAACATGGCCCACGGCGAGTTCCTGATGATTGGCGCCTATGCGACCTACGTCGTGCAGGGGCTGTTCCGCAAGTTCGCGCCCGGGGTCTTCGACTGGTACGTGATCGCGGCAATGCCGGTCGCCTTCCTTGTCACGGCCGCGATCGGCATGGCGCTTGAGCGCAGCGTGCTGCGCTGGCTATATGGCCGGCCCCTGGAGACGCTGCTGACAACCTGGGGCATCAGCCTTCTGCTGATCCAGGCCAGTCGCACGATCTTCGGTGCGCAGAACGTCGAAGTGGAGAACCCGAGCTGGCTCTCGGGCGGCATTGCGCTCGCCGGCGGCTACGTGGTCCCATTCAACCGGATTGTCATCATCGGCTTCGCATTCGTCGTGCTTGCCGCCGTGTGGCTGGTGATCAATCGCACGCGAATGGGACTGTTCGTGCGCGGCGTCACGCAGAACCGCGCGATGGCCAGTTGCACCGGCGTGCCGACCCATCGCGTTGACATGCTCACCTTCGGGCTGGGATCCGGCGTAGCGGGTCTGGGTGGCGTGGCGCTGTCGCAGATCGGCAATGTGGGACCGGATCTGGGTCAGAGCTACATCGTAGACAGCTTCATGGTGGTTGTACTGGGCGGCGTTGGTCAACTGGCCGGTACTGTGATCGCCGCGTTAGGACTCGGGTCGATCGCCAAGTTTCTTGAACCCTGGTCCGGCGCGGTGATGGCCAAGATCATGGTGCTCGTGTTCATTATCCTTTTCATCCAGAAGCGACCCCAGGGGCTCTTCGCCCTGAAGGGCCGGAGCGCTGAGGCATGACACGACTTTTTCCGCCGCGCGTGTGGATATCGATCCTGGTCGTCGCGGCCCTGCTGCTGCTTGTCGTGCCGTTGCTGCATCTCGCACTGCCGGAAGGACACGCGCTGCACGTGTCGAGCTTCTGGATCACGCTGCTCGGCAAATTCATGTGCTACGCGGTGCTGGCGCTGGCGATGGACCTGATCTGGGGATACACCGGCATCCTGTCGCTTGGCCAGGGCCTGTTCTTCGCGCTCGGCGGCTATGCCTTCGGCATGTACCTGATGCGCCAGATCGGGCGCGATGGCGTCTATCACAGCGACCTGCCGGACTTCATGGTGTTCCTCGACTGGAAGGCCTTCCCCTGGTACTGGACCGGCTCGGACTCCTTCCTGTGGACGCTCGTCCTTGTCGTCGCCGTGCCGGGCCTGCTCGCGTTGGTCTTTGGCTTTTTCGCGTTCCGCTCGCGCATCAAGGGTGTCTACTTCTCGATCATTACGCAGGCGCTGACGTTTGCAGCGATGTTGGCGTTCTTCCGCAACGACATGGGCTTCGGCGGCAACAACGGCTTCACCGATTTCAAGCGCGTTCTCGGCATACCGATCACCGCGGTCGAGACACGCACCGTGCTGTATGTGCTCTCGGGCCTGTACCTGATTGCCGCTCTGCTTCTCGCACGCTGGATCGTGAAGAGCAAGCTCGGTCGCGCATTGACCGCGATCCGCGACCAGGAATCGCGGCTGATGTTTCTCGGCTACCAGACGCTGTACTTCAAGCTCACGATCTGGACACTGGCCGCCATGATGAGCGGCATCGCCGGCGCACTCTATGTGCCGCAGGTCGGCATCATCAACCCGAGCGAGATGAGCCCGGCCAACTCGATCGAGATCGCGATCTGGGCTGCAGTCGGCGGGCGCGGCACGCTGCTCGGTCCGATCCTCGGCGCCTTCGCAGTCAACGGCGCGAAGAGCTGGTTCACGGTCGCCTATCCGGAGTTCTGGCTGTACTTCCTCGGGCTGCTGTTCGTGCTCGTGACGCTAATTCTTCCGCGCGGCCTGATGGGCCTGTTTGTGAAACTGCGCTCGCGCCGCGCGCCGATCATGGCGGATTCGATCGTCGTGCCCATCGAGGCCAAGTCGTGAGCGAACCGATCCATGACGTCGGCGGGACCGGCGGCGTCGGTTATTCCCACCATCTGCAGGCCGATAAGGTCGACACATCGCACGGCCCGATCCTGTACCTCGACGACATCACGGTGAGCTTCGACGGCTTCAAGGCGCTGAACAAACTGTCGCTCACGGTCGATCGCGGCGAACTTCGCTGCATCATCGGTCCCAACGGTGCCGGCAAGACGACAATGATGGATGTAATCACCGGCAAGACTCGACCCGACCTCGGCACGGCGTTCTTCGGTCAGACATTTGATCTGACCCGCTTGCCGGAAACGGAGATCGCGCGCCTCGGCATTGGCCGCAAGTTCCAGAAACCCACCGTGTTCGAGAGTCACACGGTATTCGAAAACCTGGAACTGGCGATGAAAACCGACAAGCGCGTGCGCCCGACCCTTCTTGCGCGCCTGACCGAAAGCCAACTCGATGTGATCGCGCGCACGCTGAAAACGATTCGCCTCGAGGGTCACGAGCAGCGGCTGGCGGGCGCGCTGTCGCATGGCCAGAAGCAGTGGCTGGAAATCGGCATGTTGCTGGTGCAGGAGCCGGAACTCATCCTGCTCGACGAGCCGGTCGCCGGCATGACCGATGTGGAAACCGAGCACACAGTGGAACTCATTCTCGAACTTGAACGTTCGCATTCGATCGTGGTCGTCGAGCACGACATGGACTTTCTCGCCAGGATCGCACGCAAAGTCACGGTGCTGCACGAAGGCAGCGTGCTCGCCGAAGGCCGAATGCAACAGGTGCAAAGCAACGAACGCGTCATCGAGGTGTATCTGGGCCGATGAGTCGGCCGCTCATCATGCTGACGATCGAAGGCATCAACCAGTACTACGGCGGCAGCCACATCCTGCGCAACGTGAGTCTGCAGGTGCCTGTGGGCGCGTGCACCGTGCTGCTGGGTCGCAACGGTGTGGGCAAGACGACACTGCTGAAGACGGTCATGGGTCTGGTATCCGCCCGGAGCGGCGCGATCCGATTCGACAGCCAGGACATCACCAGACTGCCGCCGCACCAACGCGTCCATCTCGGCATCGGCTATGTGCCGCAGGGGCGCGAGATTTTCAATCGGCTCACCGTCGAAGAAAACCTTCAGATGGGGCTCGCGCCTTTAAGAGGTCGCGCAGCACGAACAGTGCCAGAGCACATTCTCGAGACTTTCCCCGTGCTCAAACAGATGCTCAAGCGTCGCGGCGGCGATTTGTCGGGCGGTCAGCAACAGCAGCTTGCGATCGGCCGCGCGCTGGCAGCCAGCCCGCACGTGCTGATCCTGGACGAGCCGACCGAAGGCATCCAGCCGTCGATCATCAAGGAGATCGGCACCGTGATCCGAACGCTGGTGGAAAAGAGCAAAATGGCGGTGCTGCTCGTGGAGCAGTATTACGACTTCGCCGAATCGCTGGCGGATGGGTATGCGGTGATGTCGCGCGGCCAGATCACGCACGCGGGCACGGGCTGCGAGATGAAGGAGAAGAACGTCCGCACGCAGGTTTCCATCTAGCCCGATATCCATTGAACAGCTGGCACGCCTCACTGGCGCTGGACTATCGCTTCGTCGCACCGCGCACTGCGCTCTCTGTCCGTCACCACGGACCGCTGCGGGTACAGAAGGCGCTTTATCCCGAAGGCGATGCCACGTGTCACACCATCATGCTGCATCCACCGGGCGGCATCGCGGGCGGCGATGCGCTGTCGATCAAGGTCGATGCGCAACCCGGCGCACATGCACTGATCACCACGCCCGGCGCGGCCAAGTGGTACAAGGCAAACGGCCGCGCTGCGTCACAACGCGCACATCTTCGCGTCAAGGGAGCGCTCGAATGGTTGCCGCAGGAAGCGATCGTGTTCGACCAGGCCGACGTGCACTCCGAGATCCACATTGACGTTGAACGCGACGCCAGGATGATCGGTTGGGACATCGTTGCGCTCGGCCGAATGGCGTCCGGCGAGGCGTTCACCGCTGGCTGCTTCGCGCAGTCGATCCGCCTGTATGAGGACGGCGCACTGCAATGGGTCGAACGCACCCGCATCACCGGCGGCGATGCGTTGCTCGCTTCCCCGATCGGGCTCGCCGGACACCGCGTCTTCGCCTGCGTTTGGGCCATCGGGCCACACTGGGGCGACGAGCGGATCGCTGCCCTGCGCGAGTGTTGGTCACCATCTTCCCAGGTTGCGATCACGCAGCTCACACCACGACTTCTGGTCGCCCGCGTCCTCGGCTCGACCAGCGCGAACGTACGACGTCGCTGCGAGGCGCTCTGGCAGCTGCTGCGCCCGGGCGTCCTCGGCGTGGCGCCAGTGACACCGCGCATCTGGGCCACATGAAAGACGAGACCCTCGAGCGGGTCTGCGCGCTCTTCGTGGATGCGCATCGGCATGCGCGCCGATTCGCCGCGCGTGCGTTGCCTGCGTTGACCGATCTCTCGGATGTCCATCGCATTCATGCCGTCGTCAGGCCATTCGGGCTGGTATCTCCCTACACCGACGACGTGCAGGCCGCCATTGCAGCGAACTTCGGTCGCGAGGGTTACGACTGCGTGGCCGAGCGCCATAGCGGCATTCGTGTCAACTTCGACTTCGCGACGATTGCACCCGGGACCACGGCGGCAATGATCCGCGATGTCGCGCGCTCCACGCCGGATGCGATCGTCGTTCTGTGCACCAACATGGACGGTGCCACCTTGGCGGATGCGCTCGAACAGGAACTCGGCATTCCCGTCTACGATTCGATCGCGGTCGCCCTCTGGGGCGCGCTGCGCGTGGCGGGCGTTGATCCCGCGCGCATCGAAGGCTATGGCCGGCTGTTTCGCGAGTTACGCTAGCTGGAATTTGGCCTTGGCCGCGTGGGCTGACCGAACCAGGGTGCACCGCGGCGCGGGCCGGCACCTTTCTTGCGAGCAACTTCAACCATGGAACTGACCCCGAGAGAAAAGGACAAGCTCCTGCTCTTCACCGCGGCGCTGCTCGCGGAAAGGCGCAAGGCGCGCGGATTGAAGCTCAACTATCCGGAAGCGGTGGCGTTCATCAGCGCCGCCATCATGGAAGGCGCGCGCGACGGCAGGACCGTGGCCGAGTTGATGAGCTATGGCACAGCATTGCTGACGCGCGCCGACGTGATGGACGGAGTCCCCGAGATGATTCCCGACATCCAGGTCGAAGCGACCTTTCCCGACGGCACCAAGCTTGTCACCGTGCACAACCCGATTCCCTGAGGCGCACAGATGATCCCTGGTGAACTCCTCGTCCTGCCCGGCGATATCGAACTGAATGTCGGCCGCAGGACGTTGCGGCTGGCGGTGGCGAACACCGGCGACCGGCCGATCCAGGTGGGCTCGCATTTCCACTTCTTCGAGACCAACGAGGCGCTGAACTTCGATCGCGCGGCAGCGCGCGGCTATCGTCTGAACATCGCCGCCGGCACCGCGGTGCGCTTCGAACCAGGGCAGGAGCGTGAGGTCGAACTGGTCGAACTCAATGGCGATCGCATCGTTTACGGCTTCAACGCGAAAGTGATGGGTCGATTGGACGCCAGAGCCGCGAAAAGAGTGCCTGCGAAGAAAGCAGCAAGAAAAGGGGCGCGCAAATGAAGATATCGCGCCGGGCCTATGCCGAGATGTTCGGGCCCACGGTCGGTGATTGCGTTCGGCTTGCCGACACCGCGCTCGTCGCCCAAGTGGAAAAAGACTTCACCGTTTACGGCGAGGAAGTGAAATTCGGCGGCGGCAAGGTGATCCGCGACGGCATGGGGCAATCGCAGCGTATGTCGAAGGACTGCGCGGACACCGTCATCACCAACGCGCTGATCATCGATTACTGGGGCATCGTCAAAGCCGACATCGGCATCAAGTCTGGCCGCATCAGCGCGATCGGCAAGGCCGGCAATCCCGACATCCAGCCGGGTGTGACGATTGTCATCGGCCCCGCGACCGAAATCATCGCGGGCGAAGGCATGATCGTCACCCCCGGCGGCATCGACACGCACATCCATTTCATCTGCCCGCAGCAAATCGACGAAGCATTGATGAGCGGGGTCACGACGATGATCGGGGGCGGCACCGGGCCTGCCACCGGGACGTTCGCGACTACCGTGACTCCGGGGCCCTGGCATCTGGAGCGCATGCTGCAGGCGGCCGATGCGTTCCCCATGAATCTCGGTTTTCTTGGCAAGGGCAATGCCTCGCTGACGCCACCGCTGGAGGAGCAGATCAAGGCCGGCGCGATCGGGCTCAAGCTGCACGAAGATTGGGGCACCACGCCGGCGGCGATCGACACGGCGTTGTCGGTCGCGGACAAGACCGACACTCAGGTGGCGATCCACACCGACACGCTGAACGAAGCCGGTTTCGTCGAAACCAGCATCCGCGCGTTCAAGGGGCGCGTGATCCACACCTATCACACCGAAGGCGCCGGCGGCGGCCACGCGCCGGACATCATCAAGGTGTGCGGCGAGCCGAACGTGCTGCCCTCCTCCACCAATCCGACGCGCCCGTACACCATCAACACGCTCGACGAACACCTCGACATGCTGATGGTGTGTCATCACCTCGACAGCGCGATTGCGGAGGACATTGCGTTCGCCGAAAGCCGCATCCGCAAGGAGACGATCGCCGCCGAGGACATCCTGCACGACATCGGCGCGTTCTCGATGATCAGCTCCGACTCGCAGGCGATGGGCCGCGTCGGCGAAGTGATCATGCGCACGTGGCAGACCGCACACAAGATGAAGTCGCAGCGCGGCTCGCTGAGCGAAACCGGATTAAGCGATCCAAAGGAGCACGACAACGCGCGGATCAAGCGCTACATCGCCAAGTACACGATCAATCCGGCGATCACGCACGGCATTGCGCACGAGGTCGGCTCGATCGCGCCCTGCAAATGGGCCGACCTCGTGCTATGGAAGCCGGCGTTCTTTGGCGTCAAACCTTTCCTCGTCCTCAAGGGCGGGATGATCGCCGCGGCAGCAATGGGCGATCCCAACGCATCGATCCCGACGCCGCAGCCGGTGCACTACCGGCCGCAGTTCGGCGCGTTCGGCGGCGCGCTTGCGAAATCGTCGCTCACCTTCGTTTCGCAGGCGGCGCTCACGGGCGGCGTGCCGGACAGATACGGTTTGCGGAAGACGGCCGTCGCCGTGCGCGGCATGCGCAAACTCAGCAAGCACGACATGATCCACAACGGTCTGACGCCGCGCGTGACCGTTGACCCGGAAACCTATCAGGTGCATGCCGACGGCGTACTGCTCGATTGCGAGCCGGCCACCGAGCTCCCGCTCGCGCAGCGCTACTTCCTGTTCTGATGCTTCGCTTCAAACTCATTGAAAAACAGCCGCTCGAGCCCGAGCGGGCCGCACACGCGCTGCGGCTGCGTCTCGCCTATCACGAGCGCGTCAAAAGTCGGCTCGTGGTGCAGCTGCCGGATGGTCCCGTGGTCGCGATACTCCTTCCGCGCGGAAGCCGGATGCGCGATGGCATGGTGCTCACGGGCGACGATGGCGCAGTCGTGATCGTCGAAGCTGCAATGGAGCCGGTGACGCGCGTGATCGCGGATTCCGTCAACACCCTGTTGCGAGCGGTGTACCACCTCGCCAACCGCCACGTGCCGGTGCAACTGGCAAAGGATCATCTGCTCATCGAGCGCGACCCGGTGCTCGAGCGGATGCTGGTAGCGCTCGGGGTCAGCGTCGAACACGTCGAATCACCGTTCGACCCCGAGCCCGGTGCGTATGACGCTCATGATCACACCGGACATCACCACGAAGAAGCAGATCAGGTATCGGCCACGATTGGCGAGGAGCTGTCGATCGAGGCGCATCGGGCGCGGAGACCGAGTGCATGAAACCGGTTGATACCGTACTTCCAGCCGCTGCACGCCTGCGCCCGTTGCTGGCCGCGCTGCATGTGGCGAGCCCAGCACTGCCGGTGGGCGGATTCGCCTACTCGCAGGGTCTTGAGAGAGCCATCCAGGATGGACTGGTCCACGATGCCGCGAGTTCGCAGCGTTGGATCGAGGAACTGCTGCGGCTGTCTCTGGCGCGACTCGAAGCACCGTTGTGGCTGCGCGCGTTCGATGCGAGCTGCAAGGACGACATCGGCGCGTTCCTGCGCTGGAATGGCGAACTGCTGGCCGCGCGCGAGACCGCGGAGCTGCGGGCCGAGACCCGGCAGATGGGCGCATCGATGATGAGATTGCTTGCAGGTCTGAATTTCGCCCTTCCGAACTGCGATCCAATCGCCTATCCCGCGGCGTTCGCGCTCGCCTGCGTCCGGTTTGCCATCGATCGCGAAGCCGGGCTGGCAGCGTATCTGTGGGGGTGGCTGGAAAACCAGGTGCTGGTGGCGGTCAAGAGCGTTCCGCTCGGCCAGCAGGCGGGACAGCAGATTCTGTTCGCGTTGCATGAAGCGGTTGCGGACGCGGTCGCCGATGCCTCTGCACTGACCGATGACGAAATCGGCAGCGCCACCGCGCAGTTCGCGCTGACCTGTGCGCGACACGAGACGCAGTACTCTCGCCTGTATCGTTCCTGAGCATCAGATAATGTCTTTCTCTTCCCCTTTGCGTGTCGGCGTTGGTGGGCCGGTCGGCTCCGGCAAGACGACGCTGGTCGAGGTCCTGTGCAAGCGAATGCGCGATGCGTACAGCCTGGCAGTCGTGACCAACGACATCTACACCAAGGAAGATGAACGACTGCTGGTCGCGGCGCAGGCACTGGCGCCGGAACGCATCATGGGTGTGGAAACCGGCGGCTGCCCGCACACGGCGATCCGGGAAGATGCGTCGATCAACCTCGAAGCGGTCGATCGCATGTGTGCACGCTTTCCGGATCTCGACATCATCTTCATCGAATCCGGTGGCGACAATCTCGCAGCGACGTTCAGCCCGGAGCTCAGCGACCTCACGATCTACGTGATCGATGTTGCCGGTGGCGAAAAGATTCCGCGCAAGGGCGGGCCGGGCATCACGAAGAGCGATCTGCTGGTGATCAACAAGATCGATCTGGCGCCATACGTGGGTGCCAACCTCGACGTGATGCGCCACGATACGAAGCGCATGCGTGACGCTCGCACGTGGGTGATGACGAATCTGAAGACCGGTGAGGGACTCGATCAGATCGAGCGCTTCATCGTCGAACGCGGCATGCCGGCAACCGCGCCCACCTGAAAGCGCAGTCGATCAGACCCCGGTCTTGTACATCGGCGCCGCGAGTGCTTCGCGCAACGTGGTGAGACTTTCCAGCAGATGGGCCTGCGCGACGTCGCTCCTCGTCTTCCTGTCGGCAAGCGCGCGTCGCAGCTGCACGACCAGCTTCTCTGCCTCCTGCCGCTGCACCGAGCGCACATCGGCGGCGATGGTCGATATTGGCCGCACCAGCGCGCCAGCCAGCCGACGCAGGTGTTCGCGTTGCAGGTTCCGCCGCAGGCTGCCTATGTCGCGCCCGCTCTTCAACTCGCCCCACACCGCATCGGTCATCGCCGCTTGCACTTCAGGGAAGCTCATCAGTTCGCGCGGATTGATCGATTTCGCCTCGGTGTTGGCGAGCCGCAGCGCCACGGCCTCGGACATCAGCTGATCAAGCACCGTGCGCTGGATATCGAGCACCGCGCTCGGCAGGCTGAAATCCGGTCCGCCAGACCGGTCGAATCGGTCCGCGCCCAGGCGCCGCATGAAGTCCGGGTCAAACTGAAAACTTTCCTGCGAGAATAGCTCCGTCGTCAACACACGCAGCGCCTCGCGCTGGCGCTGCGCCTCCACCGGGATCAGCAGCGAGCGGCCAGACCCAACGCGGTCACGGTTGGTGTAGACGCCGCCGACGTACTTTGCCAGGTTCGGCGAAATGCCGCGCATCTGACGCAGCCCGAGCTCGAGGTTGCGCCGATAGACCCGATAGTCGTCATCGGCATCGAGCTTGCGGTTCTGCGTGCGCGTCCATAACTCGCGCGTGAGCTTCAACTGGCGCTGGTAGTACGCCAGCGAATCGTCACCGAGGTCGAAGCGATTGGTGCGCGGATCAAGTCCTGGCGGTGCGAATGCAAGATCCGCGTCGCCGCCGGCGTCTTCATCGGTGGCATAGGCCAGCATCGGGTCAGTCGATGAACGTGCGGCCAGCCCCGCGAGTTCCTTCGCTTCGGTGTCCGTCGCAAACTGCCGGTAACCCCACTCGATCGCCCAGCGGTCGTACGCGCCGAGTGTCTCCATCTGCAGGCCGCCGATGCGCGCTTCACCTTCCAGCGGCACATTCACGGGAACGTAGTCCATGATCGATGCCGACAACCCGTTCTTCTCCGTAAAGGCAGCATCGCGCAGCTGCTCCAGCTTGACCGCGCTCGACGCCTTGAAGTTGTGGCGCAGGCCGAGTGCATGGCCGGCCTCGTGCATCACGACCGCCTTGATCGACGCCTGGATGAAACGCCGCACCGCTTCTCCGTCCTGGGCCAGGTCACCCCGTTCGACCAGCAATTGGTAGGAAAACGCGGCTTGCTCCAGCGCATCGTCCGCGTATGTGCACTGGTCGGTGGCCCGCAGAAGTTCAGTGAGCGACGCGGCGCCCTGGGTCTGCGCGCGCGGCGGCAACACTTCGCCGAAGCGCCGACCGGAAATGCGCGCCCAAACGTCAGGAATCAGCACTGCGCCGTACAGGATCTCGCCGGTGCGCGGATCGGTCTGGCGCGGTCCGATGGCCGCCGTGCCACCGAGGCTCGAATCGACGAACCACTTGACCGCAATGTGGCGGCCCTCGAGTGTGTCCCAGTCGGCGTTGTCCGGCTGCTGTCTGACGACGATGGCATCGCTGAACCCAGCCTGCTCGAACGCCTTGTTCCATTCGAGCACACCGGCTTCGACGGCCGGTCGAAGGTCGGCGGGAATATTGCGGTCGAGCCAAGCGACGAGCGGTTGCTTTGGCGGCGAGAGCGTCACCGTCGGATCCTTCTTCTCCAGCCGCCAGCGATTGACGACACGTACGCGCGCTTCCTTCGAATAATCGCCGGCCAGGTCGCGATATTCGCTGACGAAGTAACCGACGCGCTCATCGGCGATACGCACCGCCATCGGCGGCGTCGGTAGCGCGGCGAATCGATACTGAATACCGACGAAGAAGCTGCGCGCATCGGGCAGTGCGCGAGGCGGCGTCGGCATCGGGGTGCCCGGTGCCGGCGGTGTCGGTGGCGGCGCCGGCAGCTTGGCCACCGCATAGTGGAGACTGACGCCGATCGTCGTCTCATCGGTGTTCCCACGCGCGCGCTCGATCGCGCTGTTGCGTGCATCGAGTGCATAGCCGAGACGAAAGGCGGTATCGATCAGCGTGTTGATGCCGGCGATGTCGGCGAGCAGCAGTGGGTTGGATTCGATCAGGAACGACTTGCGCTCCGCGTGTGGAGCCGACACCACCGCCACAGAACCGAGCAGGCTGTCCGATACGCTCTCGCGTGCGGCACGCGCCAGCGGTGAATCATCGACGGTGCGAAACAACGTGTTGTGGGCGATCAACTGCACCTGATTGCCGATGCGGCGGAAACTCGCCATGTGTTCGTCGCCCAGCAGTCCCGGCACGAAGGGCAGCTGCGCAATTCCACGCGCGAGCACGGTGCTCATCAGGAATCGCTGGTCAAGTTGTTCGGGACGAATCTCGATCCACAGCTTCTCGTCCTTCTGCCACAGCGTGAACAGGCCCTTGATCTCTTTCGCATCCTTGATGACATCCGCGAACGGACGCAGCGGCGGCGGCTCGCCAGGGCGAGCAGCCGGCGGCGCCGCCGCGGCGGCCGCAGGTGTCGATGCCGCGGGCGCCTGAGGTTTGGCAGGAGCCGGCGTCGCAGCGGCTGTCGACTTGGCGGTCGCCTCCGGGATCGTTGGAACCGTTACGCACGCAGTCAGCGTCAACGCCGCAGTGGCAAGCGCGATCGTACGAACCGGGTACGTTTCGAAAAGGCTGAACATGGTCCTGCCAGAGTCAAGTGCAATGAGGAACCAGAGGCTAGAGACGATTCCCCTAAAATTCAAATTGATTCGGACGGATTCCCTGAAAGCGCGACGAAATGACCGCGACCAACAACAACCCACCGCTGGCCAGGAGCTTCGACCCAGCCGCGATTGAGCGCCGCTGGTATCCGGTGTGGGAGTCGCGCGGCTACTTCGCTGCCGGGCTGGACCCGGACAAGCCCGCGTTCAGCATTCAGCTGCCGCCGCCCAATGTGACCGGCATCCTGCACATGGGCCATGCGTTCAACCAGACGATCATGGACGCGCTGACACGCTACCACCGGATGCGCGGCTTCAACACCTTGTGGTTGCCGGGCACCGATCACGCCGGCATCGCAACGCAAATCGTCGTCGAGCGCCAGCTCGAACAGGACGGAACGCACAAGCGCGAACTCGGCCGCGCCAAGTTCATCGAGCGCGTGTGGCAATGGTGCAAGTACTCGGGCGGCACGATCCAGCAACAGATGCGCCGACTCGGGACGTCGGTCGACTGGAAACGCGAGTACTTCACGCTCGACGAGAACCTGAACCGCATCGTCACCGAAGTGTTCGTGCGTCTGTACGAACAGGGGCTGCTGTACCGAGGCACACGGCTCGTCAACTGGGACCCCGTGCTGAAGACGGCGGTGTCCGACCTCGAAGTCGTGCAGGAGGAAGAGGAAGGCAAGCTCTATCACCTGCGGTATCCACTTCTCGATGGCGGCGGTCATCTCGTCGTCGCGACGACGCGACCCGAAACGATGCTGGGCGACACCGCGGTCATGGTGCACCCGGACGACGATCGCTATCGCCACCTGGTCGGCAAGCGCGCCAAGCTGCCGCTGACCGATCGCGAACTGCCAATCATTGCCGACGACTATGTCGACAGGGAATTCGGCACCGGCGTCGTCAAGGTCACGCCCGCGCATGACCTGAACGACAACGCCGTTGGCCAGCGCCACAACCTGCCGGTGATCAACATCTTCACGCTCGACGCGCGACTCAACGACAACGTGCCGGCCAAATATCGCGGCCTGGACCGCTTCAAGGCGCGCGACGTCGTGCTGGCCGACCTGCAGGCAGCGGGGCTGGTCGAGAAGATCGAGAAACACATGATGAAGGTGCCGCGCGGGGATCGCACCGGCGTGGTGATCGAGCCATTGCTGACCGACCAGTGGTTTGTCGCGATGAGCAAGCCAGCACCGGCGGGCACGTTCAATCCGGGCAGATCGATCGCGCAGGTCGCGCTCGAGGTCGTTGAGGACGGCCGCGTGCGCATCCTGCCCGAACAGTGGCACACCGTGTATCGCCAGTGGCTGGAGAAGATCCAGGACTGGTGCGTGTCGCGCCAGCTGTGGTGGGGGCACCAGATTCCCGCGTGGTACGACGAAGATGGCAAGGTCTATGTCGCGCGCAACGAAGCGGAAGCGCAGCGACAGGCGCCGGGCAGGAAACTCCGGCGCGACGAGGACGTGCTCGACACGTGGTTCTCGTCGGCACTGGTGCCCTTCTCCACGCTCGGCTGGCCGGAAGTCCAGCACGCGTCCGCAGGCGAAACGAAGCTCGCCTACGATCTGTACCTGCCGTCGACCGTACTGACCACCGCCTACGAGATCCTGTTCTTCTGGGTCGCGCGCATGGTGATGATGACCACCCACTTCACCGGCCGCGTGCCTTTCCGTGATGTGTACGTCCATGGGCTGGTGCGCGATGCCGAGGGCCACAAGATGAGCAAGAGCGAGGGCAACGTGATCGACCCGGTCGATCTGCTCGATGGCATCAATCTCGACGGGCTGATCCAGAAATGCACGACCGGGCTGCGCCGTCCGCAGGACGCGCCCAAGATCGCCGCGCGGGTGCGCAAGGAGTTTCCCGACGGTATGCCCGCGTATGGCGCCGATGCGCTGCGCTTCACGATGGCGAGTTACGCCGCGCTCGGTCGCCGCAGCATCAACTTCGACACCAAGCGTTGCGAGGGTTATCGCAACTTCGGCAACAAGCTGTGGAATGCGACGGCTTATGTGTTGATGAATACGGACGGCAAGGATTGCGGGCTTGACACATCATTGCCGCTCGAATTGTCCTTCGTCGATCGCTGGATCATCGGTGAACTTCAGCGCCTGGAAGTCGAGGTCGAACGTGGCTTCGCCGAATACCGGCTCGACAACGTGGCGAACGCCATTTACGCATTCGCGTGGAACGAATACTGCGACTGGTACATCGAACTCACCAAGGTGCAACTACGGCACGGCACCGACGCCCAGCAGCGTGGCACCCGTCGCACACTGGTGCGCGTGCTGGAAGTGCTGCTGCGCCTGGCGCATCCGATCATTCCGTTCATCACCGAAGAGCTGTGGCAGCGGGTTTCCGTGCACGCCGGCAAGCGGCGCGCGGACGAAGAGACCTCGGTCATGATCCAACCCTATCCGAAAGCCGATCCCGTCAAGATCGATGAAGTCGCCGACGCGCAGACGGCGCAACTGAAGCGAATGACGGACGCCGTGCGCAATCTGCGCGGCGAGATGAACCTGTCGCCCGCGCAGAAGGTCCCACTCGCCACGAGTGGGCCACGTGCACAGATCGAGGCATTTGCTCCCTACCTCGCTGCGCTCGCGCGGCTATCCGAGGTCAAGCATGTCGATGATGTCGGGGCCGCGAGCAAGGGGACCGCGGCACCCGTCGCGGTGGTCGACGATTGCCGGCTGATGCTCGCGATCGAAGTCGACCTCGCCGCGGAGCGTGAGCGCCTCGCCAAGGAAATCGCCCGCCTCGAAGGCGAGATCAGGAAGGCAGAAAGCAAACTCGGCAATGCGAGCTTTGTCGAACGCGCACCGGCCGCGGTGGTCGCGCAGGAGAAGGAGCGGCTCGCCAATTTCGGTGCGACGCTGGCCAAGGTTCGCGAGCAGTTCGGGCACCTGCCGGCGGCCTGACGGTCCGCGCTCTTTTCTACATCTCGATTTCGTCGCGGATCGCGGCAATGCCCGCTTTCGCGCACAGGTCGTCCTGGTCACCCCCCGGAGCGCCTGATACACCGATCGCGCCGACGAGATTGCCGCCGGACTGGATCGGCACGCCGCCGCCCACCGCGACGACATGTGGCAGGTTGCGGATGCCCGAACTGGGTTGACCCGGCTGCGTGATCTTGAGCAGTTCGCTGGTGTCGGTGCGGAAGCTGACCGCGGTCCACGCCTTGCCGCTCGCAGTGCGCGGCGTGTGGGGACCGGCAAAGCGATCGCGCATCAATGCCTGCACCACGCCGGAACGGTCGACCACGGCAACCGCGACCTGATATCCGCGTTGGCGGCAATCGTTCAAGGCTGCGACAACCGCCTTCTGCGCGGTCTCGGGCGTCAGGTGTCTGACGGTGAACGTGCCGCCTGCCTGCGCTACCGCGATCTGTGAACAACCGAGCAGCGCCACCGCTGCCGCGCAACGCAACAAGGTTCTCATTGATTTCTCTCGCATCGAATTCAATGGCTAACGCGGCAAAGCTAGCAGCATCGCCAGGCAAGCGCCAGCGTTTCAGCGCGCAGGCTGCGTCAGGTCAAGGCGCGGAGGCGGCTCGGCGGTTGACCCGAGCTACTTCTGCGGCGCGGGTGCGGGTTGCGGTGCCGCCGGCTGCGAAGGAACGACTACGCCGGGCGCCAGCGGAATCTCCGGCACGATGGTAAGTTTGTTCACCCAGTGGCGCGTTTCGCCGAAGCAGGAGGTCGGCAAACCCACCTTCTGTTCGTAGTGCAACGACACGCGCTGTCCCATCGCCTTGTTGATTGTCGCTGCGACTGCGTCGTCCCACACGGTGAAGTAGAACTTCTCCTGCGCCGCGCCGGGCATCGACACCATTGCAAGTTCGCCTTCCCAGGTCTTGCAGACCCAGCCCTTCCTGCTGAACTTCTGCACCCAACCCGCGCGCTCGCCAGCCGAGTAGTTCCAGCCGAGAGCAAACCACAGCCAGGCCACCGCCAGAACGATGACACCAAGCAAGACCGTCACGAACGCCTTCATCGCCTAGCGCCGTTTCAGGAAGTGGATGAATTCCGCATTCACCGTCTCCTGCCCAAGGAGTTCGTTGCCAGTCTGCTTGGCGAACGCCCGGAAGTCGCGCATCGAACCGGGGTCGGTGGCAACGATCTTCAGCACCTGTCCGCTCGCCATGTCGGTGAGTGCCTTCTTGGCGCGCAGGATCGGCAGCGGGCAGTTCAGGCCGCGCGTGTCGATTTCCTTGTCGAAGCTGATCGTGTCCTGCATTCGATTTCCCTCTGGTCTATCCGCCAAGCGGCAGGAAGTTTACTTCCAGCCCGCGGGCGCGCATCCAGTCGGCAAGCGCATATCCGGTTCCGCGCGGCCAGGGGCGAACCGCGGCCGGCTCAAGCAGCCGGTACTCGACCAGTTCTTCATTCAGTCGAACCTCGCCCTGCGCGGTGACGTGGTACGCGATGATCAGCTGATTCCTGAGCGCGAAGTCGTACACGCCGATCAGCCTGGCCTCGACCGCGTCGAGATTCGTCTCTTCCTTCACCTCGCGCATGACCGCGTCGCGCGGATTCTCGTCGCGTTCAAGAAAGCCGGTGACGAGCGCGAACATCCTGGGTGGCCAGGCCGCATTGCGCGCGAGGAACACTTTGCCGTTGTATTCGATCACGGCGGCGACGACGGGCGTCGGGTTGTCCCAATGCACCCAGCCGCAGGCGGAACACGCGCTGCGCTCGCGTTCGCCGTACGTGCCGCGCACCAGAGGCGATGCACAGGCGGGACAAAAGCGCCAGGGTTCCGTCAACGGATCGACTCAGGCGCGCGGCAATTGCGGCGGATTCGGATGCAGCCGCGCCATGGCAAAGGCGTCGATCAGAACACCATCACGCAATGCGAAAGCGCGATTCGTTCCTTCCGTCACAAATCCGAACTTTTCGTACAGACGCACCGCGTGCTTGTTGTCCGTGTAGACCGTCAATTCCAGCCGCAGATACCCGACCCACTTGTCCGCATAGTCGAGCAAGCGCCGCATCAGCTCGGTTCCAACTCCTCGACGCTGCCAGCCCTTTGCCACCGAGAGACCAAGGCCGGCAACGTGACGGCGGCGCGGCGTCCACGCGAGCGGAAACAGCCCGCCGCTGCCGATGATCTCGCTCTTTGCGACCGCCACGAGGTTCAGTGACTCTTCGGCGGTGGCGTTCGCCTCGAGTTTCTTGCGCCAGTGTTCGGCGGTCGGATAAGGCAGCTGCAGCAGCCCCGCGAAAACCTCTTCGTCAGCCATCAGACGCGCGAAGGACTCCGCATCGGCCGGCACCGCGCGCCGGAATGTCACGCCCTTCAGAGCCGTTGCTCGGCCCATGCCTGCACGCTGGCCAGTGCTTTCGGCAACGCGGCGGCATCAGAGCCACCGGCCATGGCCATGTCAGCCCGTCCGCCGCCCTTGCCGCCGATCTGTTGCGCGACGTGGTTGACGAGATCGCCCGCCTTGAGCCGTCCGGTGGCATCCGCCGTCACGCCAGCCGCGAGTTGCACCTTGTCGCCATCGACGACCGCCAGCACGATCGCGGCGGACTTCAGCTTGTTCTTCAACTGATCGACTGTATCGCGCAGCACCTTGGCGTCGGCGCCTTCGAGCATCGCCGCCAGGATCTTGATGCCTTTGATGTCGATCGCTTTCGAGGCCAGGTCATCACCCTGATTCGAGGCAAGCTTGCCCTTCAGTCGCGCCAGTTCCTTCTCCAGCGCTTTCACATGGTCCTGGATGTGCGCGATCTTGGCCGTGAGCTCCGCCGCAGGCGCTTTCAGGGCAGTGGCGACTTCATTCAACTGGGCATCCAGCGACTGCACATGCGACAGCGCGCCGGCGCCCGTGACCGCTTCCACGCGCCGCACGCCCGCGGCCACGCCGCCCTCGGCGACGATCTTGAAGAAGCCGATGTCTCCGGTGCGGCTCACGTGCGTGCCGCCACACAGTTCGGTGCTGTGCTCGCCCATGGCCAGCACGCGCACCTCGTCGCCGTACTTGTCCCCGAAGAATGCCAGTGCACCGGACTTGATCGCGTCGTCGAACTTCATGTTGCTCGCCGTCACCTGCGCGTTGGCGCGGATCGAGGCGTTGACGATTTCCTCAACGCGGCGGATCTCGTCCGCCGTCAGCGGCTTGTCGTGCGCGAAATCGAAGCGCGTGCGGTCGGCATCAACCAGCGAGCCTTTCTGCTGCACGTGCGCGCCGAGCACTTTGCGCAGCGCGGCGTGCATCAGGTGTGTGGCCGAGTGGTTGTGCATCGTGCGTGAACGCAGCGTGATGTTCACGCGCGCGGTGACCTTTTCGCCGAACTCGATTGAACCCCGGGCCAGGCGACCGTGATGCCCGAATACATCCGCCTGGATCTTCTGGGTGTCCAGCACCTCGAAGGTGCCGCCGCTGCCGACGATCTCGCCGCGATCGCCGACCTGGCCGCCGCTCTCGGCATAGAACGGCGTCGTGTCGAGGACGACGATCGCGCGCTCCGCCCCGTGCTGGCCGGCGCGCACCTCGTTGACAGCGACCCCGTCGACGTACAGTCCAACCACCTTCGCTTCCGCCGTGAGGTGGTCGTAGCCGACAAACCGGGTCTTGCTGCCGGAGTACTCGACTCCGGCCGCCATCTTGAATCTTCCGGCCGCGCGTGCCTGCTCGCGCTGGCGCTCCATGGCCTGCTCGAAGCCGGCGTGATCGACGCTGATCCCCCGCTCGCGGCAGATGTCGGCGGTCAGGTCAACCGGGAAGCCGTAGGTGTCGTACAGCAGGAAGACGGTATCGCCATCGAGCATGCGCGCGTCGCCTGACTTCATCTGGCCGAGCGCGCCGTCGAGAATCTTCATCCCATGCTCGAGCGTTTCGCCAAAGCGTTCTTCCTCCTGCTTCAGCACGCCCTCGATGCGCGCACGCTGCTCCACGAGTTCCGGATATGCGGCGCCCATCTCCTGCACGAGGTCGGCCGCGACGCGATAGAAGAATGGCTGCCTCTGTCCCAGCTTGTAGCCGTGACGCAGCGCGCGGCGGATGATCCGGCGCAGCACGTAGCCGCGCCCTTCGTTGCCGGCGATCACACCATCGGCGACCAGGAATGCGCAGGCGCGGATGTGATCGGCGATCACTTTCAGAGAATTGCTGGAGAGGTCCTTCGTGTGCGTCTCGCGCGCCGCGGCCCTGATCAGGTTCTGGAAGAGGTCGATCTCGTAATTGCTGTGCACGTGCTGCAACACAGCCGCCAGCCGCTCCAGTCCCATGCCGGTATCAACGCACGGCTTGGGCAGCGGAGTGAGAACCCCCTTGTCGTCGCGGTCGAACTGCATGAACACGAGATTCCAGATCTCGATGTAGCGATCGCCATCAGCGTCCGGCGCACCCGGCGGTCCGCCGGCGACTTCGGGTCCGTGGTCATAGAAGATTTCGCTGCATGGCCCGCACGGGCCCGTATCCGCCATCTGCCAGAAATTGTCCGACACGTACTTGGGCTGGCCCGTCTTGTCGCCGATGCGGATGCAGCGTTCCTTCGACACGCCGATCTCACGCGTCCAGATGTCGTACGCCTCGTCGTCATCGATGTAGACCGTGGTCCAGAGTTTTTCCCGCGGCAGCCGGTACACCTCGGTCAGCAGTTGCCACGCGTACTTGATTGCATCGCGCTTGAAGTAGTCGCCAAAACTGAAGTTGCCCAGCATCTCGAAGAACGTGTGATGGCGTGCGGTGTAGCCGACGTTCTCCAGGTCGTTGTGCTTGCCGCCGGCGCGCAACGACTTCTGCGCTGTGGTGGCTCGTGTGTACGAGCGCTTCTCGCGGCCGGTGAACACGTCCTTGAACTGGACCATGCCGCTGTTGACGAACAGCAGTGTCGGGTCGTTGGCCGGCACCAGCGACGAGGCGCGCACGATCGTGTGACCTTTGGACTCGAAGTACTGCAGGAATTTGGTGCGAATCTCGGCGCTTTTCATGGGGTTCACAAACAGCTGGCGCGGCGCGCAAATGCGCGCCGCGCCCTGGTTTTTCTCTCGAAAAGATCATATCAGGCGGGCTCGCTGTTCCACGCTGCCGATCAACCACGCGTCGATCCGGACGACTTGAAATCGCACGCAGGTCCTCTATCTTTCCGTCTGTTCCGCTACGATCGCGCTGCACATGTCTTCCTTGCCTTCCCTGACTGTTCGACCCGGCTCGCTCGACGCGTGGGCGATGGCAATGCGACCACGCACGCTGTGGATCGCCATGGTGCCGGTCCTGGTCGGCACCGCACTTGCCTGGCTCGACAGCGGCAGCGTCGACTGGGCGGTCGCCCTGCTGGCGTTGCTGGGCTCGCTGCTGATGCAGATCATCAGCAACTTGCAGAATGATGTCGGCTACAGCGCACGCGGCGTCGACAGTTCGTCCCGCCTCGGGATGCCACGCGCAACTTCGAGCGGCTTGCTGACGCCGCATCAAGTGCGGGCTGCGATCGCGGTCTCAATCGTCGTCGCAATGATCGTTGGCTGGCCGCTGGTGCAACGCGGCGGCTGGCCTGTGCTGGCGATGGGATTCACCTCGATCATTGCGGCACTGGCGTACATGGGCGGGCCGAGACCGATTGCATACACACCACTGGGTGAGCTGATGGTTTTCGTGTTCTTCGGCGTGGTTGCCGTGGCCGGCAGCGGTTACGTGCAGATTGGAGCGGTGACACCCGCAACCTGGGCCGCAGCGTGCGGCGTCGGCCTGATTGCCGCCGCGGTGCTTGCGGTCAACAATCATCGAGACATCGCACACGATGCGCGTACCGGCCGTCATACCTTCGCAGTGCAGTTCGGCGCGCGGCAATCGACTCGCCTGTACACGGCGCTGATCCTCGGCGCGTTCGCTCTGGTGCTGGTCGCGGCCTGGTTCTCCAGTCATGTCGCGCTGCTGCTGCCCTTGCTGGGGCTGCCGGTCGGTTGGCGCCTCACGCGGGAGCTGAACGTCGCCGCGCCGGGACCGACGATGAGCAATCTACTGTTGCGGACCGTGAAGCTCGAACTTGTCTACGGCGTGTTGTTCACGCTCGGCGCCGTGGTCGCCGGTCTTCGTTGATTTCTCCTCGCGCCCGCCAGGTTCGGGCACAGCCGGCGGCGTGCGCCTAGCGATGACAGATCGCGGCCAGAGCGGCGATCGCTGGATGATTCGCTCCCGCCACTCGTGCCGCGTGGGCGAGCCCGGATAGACCGAACACCAGGATCACCGCGCCTGCCAGCGGTCGCAGCCACGCGCGCGACGCCGACACCGTGCCCGCGCCCGTTGCGCCCAGTCTCACCGCAGCCGCATCGATCAAGGCAAGATTGGGCAACGTCCCGAGCCCGAACGCGAGCATCACGAACGCACCCTGCAAGGTTCCACCCGCGACGAGC
>Ga0209682_10000066_pt1 | contig 31973 bp, 32 predicted proteins | sample DOMMetBare2Fresh_2_FD_187471 | JGI IMG/M metagenome (GOLD analysis project Ga0209682, IMG submission 187471) | Wetland sediment microbial communities from St. Louis River estuary, USA, under dissolved organic matter induced mercury methylation -... | ecosystem: Environmental > Aquatic >... | reverse complement strand
GCCGATGAATGCGCTGCTCCAGCACCGCGGCTCCGAACTGCTCACCGCCGGACGGTCCGTGGCCGTGCAGGGATTCAACGAGAACGCAGGCGTTCTGGTCTGCCTCGGTCTCTACGCCGGGCTGCTGCGCATGCAGGTTTCGATCGTCGAGGTGTTGGGCATTCTCGGCCTCGGCCTCGCGCTGCTGATGGTCACACTCACGTTTCGGCACCGGGTCCTCTGACGCTGATGCGCCGGCGCCCCCCTCAGCCGGTGACCGGGCGCAGTACGAATGGCCGTGAGCCCAACGAGCGATCCAGGATCGCCCCGACGATCACGTACTCGAGTTCGTCGATGACGCGGTCCCAGTCGTTCTGCTTTGCCGTGTGGCGGGCGTCGACCGCGAGGGCCGCGCGCAGCGGCTCGTCCGCCGCCGCCTCGCGCACGCGGGCGATGAACCGGGCCCTGTCACCAACCGGTGCTGTCAGACCGTTGCTGCCGTCGCGGACGAGTTCAGCTGCGGCCGCATGGTCATAGGCGACCAGCGGCAGGCCGCTCGCCATGGCTTCGATCACGACGTTGCCAAAGGTCTCGGTCAGGCTCGGAAACACGAACAGATCGGCCGACGCATAGTGCGCCGCCAGCGCCTCGCCGCGCTGGATGCCGGCGAAGTGCGCGTCGGGCCAGCTCGCCTGCAGGGTCGCCCGCTCGGGCCCGTCGCCCACCATCACCAACTTGGCGTCATGGCCTGCCGCCCGGATTGCCAAGAAGGCATCGCGCAACGTGCCCAGGTTCTTCTCGGCGGCGATCCTTCCGACACACAGCACGACCAGCGTGTCGGCCCCCACGCCCCAGGCCTGGCGCAGGGGCTCGCTGCGCCAGGCCGGCGAATAGTGCTGGGTGTCGACGCCGCGCGCGACGACTGACAGGTTGTCGAAACCCAGGCCTTGCAGCTCGCGGCGCAATGCGTCCGTGGGCACCATCGTGCGCTGCGTTTGGTTGTGGAATTTGCGCAAGTAGGCCACGATGGGCTTGTGCAGCCAGCCGATGCCGTAGTGGCGGCTGTAGGCATGGAAGTTGGTGCGGAAGTCCGACACCACCGGCAGCTTGAGCCGGCGTGCCGCTCGCAACGCCGACCACCCGAGCGGCCCCTCGGTCGCGATGTGCACGACGTCCGGCCGCTTGCGCGCCCACAGCGACACCAGCGCCGGCGTGCAAGGCATACCCATCTTCAGGTGCGGATAGCGCGGAATCTGCAGACCGCGCAAGAGCACCTCGGCGCAGCTTCCTTCGCTGGCCGCCTCATCGGCCGCATCCTGCTTCAGGCGCACGATCTGAACGGCATGACCGCGCGCACGCAGGCCCTCAGCCATGCGCGCCACCGTCATCGCCACGCCGTTGACCTCGGGCGGATAGGTCTCGGTGACCAGGGCTACGCGCAGAGGTCGCCGGGCAGGCGGCAGATCGTCCACGACGATATCGACGGCGGTGCGGGTCTTCATGGCGACATGGTGATCCGGGTTTGCAACAGAACGATGACGGCCAGCGATGGCCCGACGGCGCCGTCGTCACCGCAGCGTCACGCGCGATCGTCAAGATCCCGCCACGCATCGTCGGCCCCATGCGGCCGGCAGGTGATGCGTCCACTTTCATCGAGGAGTCACACGTGAAGGGATTTCTGCAAGCGCTTGACACCCAGCGTTGGGACGACCACCGCTACTACCACCAGAGCCGGATCAACCAGTCGCTCCATTTCGTCAGCGCGATCAGCTTCATGGTGGCCTACGTCTTCGTGTTCATCGATCCTGCGATCGCCGGGTTGATCGGCTGGGGGATCTCCATGGTCACGCGCCAGGCCGGGCACTTCTTCTTCGAACCGAAAGGTTATGACCATGCCAACGAGGCTTCACACGAGTACAAGGAAGAGATCAAGGTTGGCTACAACCTGCGCCGCAAGATCGTGCTGATGGGCGTGTGGGCGGCGTCGCCGGTCGTGCTGGCCCTGTCGCCCTCGTTGTTCGGCCTGATCGCGCCGGGGACGACGGCTCGCGAGTACGTGCACGATGTCGGCCTGCTGTGGTTCGCGCTCGGTGTGGCGGGCCTGCTGTTTCGCATGCTGCAACTGTTCGTCGTGCGCGACGTCGGCACCGGCATCGTGTGGGTCTGCAAGATCCTGACCGACCCGTTCTCCGACGCGAGGCTCTACTGGCGCGCGCCCTGCTTCCTGCTGCGCGGCCAGCTGATCGACCCGGCCCCGAACAAGCGCTGAGGCGCCGTGCCGGCCCCGCGGCACTCAGCGGTGCGCCAGCATCTCGCGAAGGATCCCGCGCCGGATCGACTTGTTGGTCAGCGCGGGATCGCTCCACCACCAGCCATCTGCCTGCATCGCCTGGCCCGCGGCGACGAAGCGCTCGACCACCGCATCGAAGTCGGCCTGGCTGAAGTTCAGGCTGAAGATCAGGCGGCCGGTACCGACCCAGCTCAGTGCCAGACCGTGCAGCCGGAGATAGAACTGCAGCATCCAGTTGTAGCGCGACGGCATCGTGTAGAAGACCGTCCACACCGTCGACATGTTCGCCACGCGCACCGGCAGCCCCTCGGCTTGCATGCGCGCATTGAGCTGCGCCGCGCGGCCGTTCCAGGTCTCTTCGAGGCCGTCGTAGAGCGCCCGCACGGTGGGGCTTTCCAGCCGATCGAGGAAAGCCTGCATCGCGCCCATCACGTAAGGGTGCGAGTTGAAGGTGCCGCGCGCAAAGCAGATGTCGGCCGGCCGTTCGGCGCGATACCGCCGCATCAGGTTCTTGCGGCCGCAGACCACGCCCACCGGCAGGCCCCCACCCAGGGTCTTTCCGTAGGTCACCATGTCGGCCCGCACGCCGAAATACTCTTGTGCGCCTCCCGGCGCGAGCCGGAAGCCCAGGAAGACCTCGTCGAAGATCAGCACGATGCCGCGCTCCGTGCAGACCTCGCGCAGCCGCTGCAGCCAGCGGGTGTATGCAGCGCGGTCGAAGTGAGCACGACGTGCGCTGTCGACCAGCGCGGAGTCGCCTGGCGCAGCCGAGTTCGGATGCAACGCCTGCAGCGGATTGACGAGCACGCAGGCGACGTCGCGCCGGGTGCGCAGCACCTGCAGCGAGCGATCGTCCATCTCGCGCAATGTGTAGGTCTCGCGAGGCGGCAGCGGGTTGCCGGGACCGGGCTGTACGTCCTCCCACCAGCCGTGGTAAGAGCCGCAGAAGCGCACCAGGTACTTGCGCCGCGTGTGGTATCGCGCCAAGCGCACGGCCTGCATCACGGCCTCCGTGCCCGACATGTGGAACGAGACTTCGTCCAGCCCCGAGATTGCCTTCAGACGCTCGACGTTGGAGGCGACACAGGGGTGATAGGCACCGAGCAGCGGCCCGAGGGCCTGCACGCGCGCCGAGCCTTCGGCAATGCACGCCTTGTAGAAGTCCACGCCGAAGACGTTGACGCCGTAGGAGCCCGTGAGATCGAGGAAGGTGTTGCCGTCCAGATCGGTCACGCTCACGCCCTCGGCCGCCTGGACAAAGGCACCGACACGCAGGCGCTCGCGCAGGTAGCGGCTGTACTGGAACGGCACGCGGTAGCTGCCGGTGAACTGCAGGTCGGAGATGCCCGCGCGTGCGGCGTCGGTCGCAGCCACCGAGCGCGGGAAGCGCGCCGCGTACTGCTCCACGAGGCGGGCAAAGCCGATGCGCCGGCGCGCCTGCACCTGCGCCGGCGCATCGTCGGAGCCGAAGAAGCGCGCGTCGTCATAGCTGTATCCCGGCACCAGCGCCGCGACCCGCTTGGCCATCCGCGAGTGGCCGGTCAAGGACGGATGCTTGGCGAGCGACAGCTCGAGCCGGCGTTTGGCCAGGGGCGCGGCGGCCGCCAGGGCCGCGAGCGCGAGAGTGGTCATGGCGAAGGTGTCGTTCATGACCGCAGTGATAACCGTTGGAGTTGACAGAGTTGTGAATGCCCCCACGAGTCCCCGGTCGCTGCGCGACCGCCTCCTGCAACAGGAGGACCTGAACTTCCTGTTGACCAATCGCGTACCGCGCCAGTCATTGACGCACCTGATGGGGTGGTACAGCAGGATCGAAAGCCGGGCGTTGACGCGGCTGTCGATCGCGGTCTGGCGCCTGTTCGCCGAACTGGACCTCAGTGAGGCGAGCCGCCGCGACTTCCGCAGCCTGCACGAGTGCTTCACACGTGAACTGAAGCCCGGCATGCGCCCCGTCGACCCCGATCCGGACGTGCTGGCGAGCCCATGCGACGCGATCGTCGGCGCCTGTGGCCCGGTCGACGGCGTGCAGGCGTTTCAGGCCAAGGGCATGGCATACCGGGTGCCGGAACTGTTCGGCTCCGACGCGGCCGCGGAGCCCTGGCGGGACGGCAGCTACGTGACGCTGCGACTGACGTCCAGCATGTACCACCGCTTTCATGCACCGTACGACGCTCGCATCGAACACGTCACCTACCTCAGCGGCGACACGTGGAACGTGAACCCGATCGCGCTGGCGCGGATCGAGCGCCTGTACTGCCGCAACGAGCGCGCAGTGATCCGCTTGCGGCTGGCCAGCGGCCTGCCGATCGCGCTCGTGCCGGTGGCCGCAATCCTCGTGGCGAGCATCCGACTGCATGCGCTGGATGTGCGACTGCACCTCAGGTACCGCGGTCCGAACGAAATGCCCTGCGACGCGGAAGTCGCGAAAGGTCAGGAACTCGGCTGGTTCGAGCACGGCTCGACCATCATCGTCTTCGCGCCGCGCGGCTTCGACCTTGTCGACGGCATCACCTCCGGCACGCGCATCCGCATGGGTCAGGCCTTGATGCGACTGCCATCGAAACGTCGCACGACAGTCACGTGAGTTTCATGCGGCGCCGCGAGCATGGAGCCTCGAACAGGAGGTCTCCATGAAGGTGACGGTCTTTGGGGCGGGCTACGTCGGTCTGGTGACCGCGACCTGTCTGTCCGAAATGGGAAACAGCGTGGTCTGCGTCGACATCGACGCCCAACGCGTGGCCCAGTTGCAGCAAGGGCAGGTTCCGATTCATGAGCCTGGTCTGGAGGACCTGGTGCGCCGCAACGCAGCCGCGCGGCGCCTGGTGTTCAGCACCGACATCGAAGCATCCGTCTCTCATGGCACCCTGATCTTCATTGCGGTCGGTACACCCGCCGGGGAAGACGGTAGCGCCGACCTGCGGCATGTGCTGGCCGCCGCACGCCTGATCGGACGGCACATGACCGACTTCAAGGTCGTGGTCGACAAGAGCACGGTGCCGGTGGGCACCGCCGCGCGCGTCCGCGCGACTTTGGTCGAAGAGTTGGCGGCTCGGTCAGCGGCAATCCCGTTCACGATCGTCTCGAATCCCGAGTTCCTGAAGGAAGGTGCGGCGGTCGACGACTTCATGCACCCCGATCGCGTCGTGCTGGGATGCGAGGACGAGCGCGCGTCGTTGCTGATGCGAGCGCTCTACGCGCCCTTCCTGCGCAATCGCGACCGATTGCTCGTGATGGACATCACCAGTGCGGAGTTGACCAAGTACGCAGCCAATGCGATGTTGGCCACGCGCATCAGCTTCATGAACGAAGTGGCCGCACTGGCCGAACGCCTGGGTGCCGACATCGAGCAAGTGCGGCGCGGCATTGGCAGCGATTCGCGCATCGGCACCCGGTTTCTTTACGCGGGCTGTGGCTGGGGCGGTTCGTGTTTCCCGAAGGACGTGCAAGCGCTGGTTCGGATGGGCGCCGAAGTCGGCGTGGACATGCCCATCGTGCGCGCGGCGCGCGAGATCAACGACCGTCAGCAGCGCGTGCTGGTCGGGCGTGTGCTCGAGCGCTTCGGGCCGGACCTGACCGGCCTGACGATCGCTTTGTGGGGCCTGAGCTTCAAACCCGACACGGACGACATACGCGAGGCCCCTGCGATCACCATCGTGCGTGAGTTGCTGGCTGCCGGCGCGCGAGTGCGTGCCTTCGACCCCGCAGCACGCCCCGATGTGGCCGGACTGTGGGGCTCCGAAGCGGCCGTCAGTCTGGCCGCCGACGCACACGACGCCGTCCGCGATGCCTCGGCGCTGCTCGTCGTCACCGAGTGGCGCGAGTTCCGCAGCCCGGACTTTGCCGCGTTACGCGCGCTGATGCGCGAGCCGGTGCTGTTCGACGGCCGCAATCTCTACGACCCGCAACTGGTGGCGACGTTCGGGTTCGAATATGCCGGTATCGGTCGGGCTGCCACGCTGCAGTCCTGGCAGCAGCAAGCGCTGGCGGCCTGAGTTGCCGGCGACTCAGTGACCCTTCTTCGGGCGACCGGTCTTCACGGGCGCCAAGGCGTCGAGCGCCTTCACCAGGGCCGCGGGCGACAGGCTGGCCAGGGCCTTCAGGCCTGCTCGCAGCAACTCGCTCTTCTTCGCCGGCCGCTTGGCGTCCACGGCGCGGCCCTTCAGCTCGGCGATCAGGGCGAAGTCGGCTTCCGGCATCGCGAAGCTGTCGCGGATCAGCTTGATCCGCTGCTTCTCGGACTTGCCCACTTTCGCGGGCTTGGCCGGCTTGGACACCTGCGGCATCACGGCCGGCGTGGTGGCGACGGGTGACACGGTCGGCGTCGGCGTGACGACAGGCGTCGGACGGGCCGGTTTGGCCGCCGCTCCTTCACGGGCCTTGGCGGGCAACTTTGCCGCCACCTTGCGGGGGGCCGGGCGCGCGGGCTTTCTTGGGGCGGTGGGGGGCATGATGGACGTCCTTGGCAATTAATCGTATAAACAGTTTATACGATTCTTTCCGGCGCTCGCCTGGTCCATCGCACCCGATGCACGAGATCGAACTGAAGTTCCAGATTCCCGCCATGCGACGTGCGGCGCTGGCGCGTGCCCTGGCCACACCGAGCGCCGTGCGGCGGGATCTGACGACGACCTACTTCGACACGCCCGATCGCCGGCTTGCTGCAGCACGCCTGGCCCTGCGTTTGCGGCACGACGGTCAGGCCTGGGTCCAGACCTTGAAAGTCGACACCGGCGACCTCCATCAACGCATCGAGCACGAGGTGGGATTGCCGGCGGTGTCCCGCGGCAGCATCCCTGCCGTCGACCCGATGCTTCACACGGGCACGCTCGCGGGCGACATTCTGAGGCGGGCACTGGGTCACGCGGCCACCTCGCTTCGCACGGTCTGCGAGTCACACTTCGTTCGCACGTCGCGTGAGGTGCGATCGGGTGCGAGCGTGGTCGCCGTGACGCTCGACGTTGGCGCCATTCGCGCCGCGGGGCACGAATGGCCGGTTCATGAAGTCGAGTTCGAACTCGTCCGCGGTCGCGTCGATGATCTGCTGGACCTGAGCGAGCGGTGGGTCCGACGCTTCGGGCTGTGGTGGGACGTGCGTTCCAAGGCCGAGCGTGGCGACCGACTGGCCCGCGGGATCTCGGTCGGCGAGCCGCAGAAGGCGCAGCCCTCGACGATCTCCGTCGACCAGCCGCCGGACATCGTGGTGCGCTGCCTCCTGATCGACTGTCTGCGTCACGCCCTGCCGAATGCCGCGGAGGTCATCGAGGACACGGGCAGCGCCGAGCACCTGCATCAGGTCCGCGTGGCCTTGCGTCGGCTGAGAACCCTGCTGCGCGTCTTCGGCGACTGGCTGCCGACGCGCGCACGAGAACAGGACATGGCGCTGCGGCAGCTGTTCATCGCACTGGGTGCTGCGCGTGAGCGCGATGTGCTCGACCAGGCCGTATTGCCGGCCCTGCGCGCTGCGGGTGCTCCGACCTTGGCCCTGCCGACGCTCCCGACGGGCACCCCACAAGGCGCCCTGCTGGGCTCACCCGAGACGCAGACGCTCATCCTGGCGTTGCTGCGTGCGGCCGTCGCCGCGCCTTCCGGCCCGCGCAGCGAGTCGACGCCGACACCCAGGCAGTGGCTGCGGTCGGTCCGTGTGATGCTCCGACACGCACACCGTCGCCTCGGCAGGGATGCCGGGCTCTATCTCCAGATGGACGATGCCGCCCGCCATCGCGTGCGCAAACGCCTGAAGCGCATGCGCTACACCCTCGAGTTCGTCCTCCCGCTGGTGGATGGCAAGCCTGTTCGACGCTATCTCCAACGACTGCAGGTCGCGCAGGAGCATCTTGTGATGCTGGGCGACGTGCAGATGGCCGAGTCGCTGTTCCGGCGCCAGGCCGACGACGACGCACAGGCCTGGTTCGGGGTGGGGTGGTGTGCTGCGCGCAAGGACCCGTTGGCCGTCGAGGCTGCGCGCGCCTTGAGGCGACTGACACGCCTCGATCCTTTTCACCGCCGATCAGGCGCGCGGCGGCACTGAGAAAGGCGGGCCGGACGTGCCGAATCAGTCAAGCGGCGTATACGCGCTGACGACGCTGAAGTCGGCATGATGATCCAGCGTCAGGTCCAGTCGCTGACCCGGTTGAAGGCGATCCAGGCCGACGCCACGCGTGCTGCGGGTCACGGCCCAGTGGCCGTCCTGCTCGTCCGCCAGATAGGCCAGCCCGGTGGCGGGCAGAACTTCCAGCACCGTCGCAGTGACGTGGTCCGTCTTGGCAAACGCACTCTGGAACATGAGTCCTCCTGGATGGATGAGCGGGTGAGCGGGTGGGCTGTCGATAGCCCAGACTCTATCGATGGCTGGAGGCTGCCCGTGACGATGACCCCGAGTTCCAGTCGGCAACCCATTGACAGCCGCTGCGAGCGGGGGCTGGACGGCCGAATCCGGCCGGGAGCCTCGGATTCTTGCCGTCAGGCGCCCGCCAGCGTGCATCTGCGCGCTCCAGCGGCCTCCTCGATCGGGAAGCCCAGGATTCATGCCAGTGTCACGAGCAGGCGCCAAGCTTCCGGCCGACGCCCATCCGATCCACGAGGTCCCCATGATCGTGTCTCCCCGCCATGTCTGTGCCGGCGCCTGGCTGTTCGGCGGTCTGATCGGGGTGACCATGCTGGCCCAGCTGACGGCCGGCATGGACTGGCATGCCGTCGCGACCAGTGCGCTGCGCGTGCCGTCCTGGGTCTGGATCTTTGTTGCCGCATCCTGGATCGGCAGCTTTGTCATCCGTGCGTGGCGATTGCAGCGTGAATGGTCGCCCGTGCGGCATGTCGACTTCGGGCAGTGCCTGCGTCTGGTCGTCCTCCACGGCGCAGCACTGATGCTCATGCCGATCCGCCTGGGCGAAGTCGGCTATGTCGTGCTCGTGCATCGCGAGTGGCGCGTCGATGTCGGGCGCGCGGCACGCAGCCTCATCTGGATGCGCTGGCAGGATGCGACCATCCTCGTGACGCTGGGCATCGCGCTGCTGGCTCCGCTGTCGGGCAGCGGACGTGTGGCGCTGGTGCTGGCGACCCTGCTGCTCGGTGGCGTGGTGGTCCCGGGTCTCAGCGCTCGTGCGCTGTCAGGCTGGCCCCTGATGCGACGCTGGCGAGGCGCTGTCGCCGAGCATCGCCTGGACATGGACGGTTGGATCGCCAGCCTGGGCAACTGGCTCGTCCGGCTTGGCGCCGTGGCGCTGTTGATGCAGCACCTGACGACGCAGAGCAACGACGTCCTTCTGGGTGCGGCCGCGGGCATCGAGATCAGCGGCATGCTGCCGCTCCAGGGACTGGCCGGTGCAGGCACCTACGAGGCCGCGGCCTGGCTCGCTGCACGATGGGCGGGGGGTGGTGCCACCGCCGTGCTGGGTGCAGCCCTCGTGACCCACGTCTTCTCGATCGTCGTCACACTGTCGGCGGCGGCAGTCGCACGCTGGACATGGCCACCGGGGCCGGCCCTCGTGGGGCGGCCGGGCTGAGCGCCGTCCGCCACGCCGGCACTCAGGCCTTGAGAAAGCGTGCGCGATAGCCGGCCGGCAGGTCCTTCAGATCGAGCAGCATCGGCAGGTCGGCGACCCCGAAGTCCGGATCCCATGCGGGCGCCCCGAGCACCTGCGCGCCACAGCGCAGGTAGCCCTTGATCAAGGCCGGCGGCTCGATGTCGAGGCTGCCGTCGAGTTGAGCCACGGGTAGCGGCAAACGTGGCTGCACCTGGAGGTGGCGTGGCGCCAGATGCTGACGTTTCAGCCGCTCCCACAGGCTGGCGGCCGCGTGTCCGCCATCCCCCATCGGCACACTGGCGCTGCCGGCCATCAGGTCCAGCCCATTGCGGTGCATGAAGTCTGCGAGCGATGACCACAGCATCAGGATCACGCCGCCCTGCCGCCAGTCCGGCGCCGTGCAGGAACGGCCCAGTTCGGCCATCCGGGGGCGCAGCGCATCGAGCGCCGAGAGATCGAACTCGCCGTCGCTGTACAGGCCGCCGACCCTGTGCGCACCGGCAGGTGTCAGGACGCGGTACGTCCCCACGACCTCCGACGGCCCCTCGTCGGACTCCACGGTCCTCACGAGCAGGTGCTCGCAGTGATCGTCGAAGCGGTCCACGTCGAGGCCCGGCGACGCGCCGTCGGGGACAGCCAGGCGCGCCCCCATTCCGAGGGCGAAGACCTGGTAACGCAGGCGTTGCGCCTCGCGAACCTCGTCGATGTGCCGGGCCCATCGAGCCTGCAATTGGCGTGGCCGGGGCATTGCAGTCGGCGCAGCAAGGGATTCCCGCGCAGACACCCGAGCGCGGAGGGTCGAATGGGCATGTTCCATGGCAACGATCGTGGCCATGGGCGATGACACGACCATGAAGTCCGGATGAAGACCCGATGACAGAGCGACATGTCATCGCGGTGACATCCAGCAAGCCGACACTGCGCGAGCGCGAGAGGCGAGCTTCATGGCACCCAAGAACGAGATCGACGACAGCAGCGACACCTGGGACGCGGCCGCGTGCCAGCGGTTGATCGACGAACTGTGGACGCTGCGGCGAACGATGATCGACCATGCCACACACCTGCAGCCGTGGCTTCAGGACGTCGATGCCGCTTACGCGGCCAGTGCCGTGAACCTCGTGCACTACCTGGCCATGCGACGCATCGATCTCCGGGCGGTCCAGGAGCGCCTGTCCTGGCTCGGCGTGTCGTCACTGGGCCGCGCAGAGACCCATGTGCTGGCCAATCTCGACAAGGTGCTGGGCATCCTGCACCGCCTGGCCGGTCAATCCTGGACTTCGCTGACCCACGAGGAGCCGGTCGGCTCGCGACGCGGCCCGGCCCTGCTCGAGCGCCACGCCGAGGCCCTGCTCGGCCGACCGCCCGAAGGCCGCGGCGTGCGGATCATGGTCACGCTGCCGAGCGCCGCTGCTGCCGACGACGGACTCATCGACGCGATGGTCCGGGCCGGCATGGATGTCGCGCGCATCAATTGCGCGCACGACACGCCCGACCAGTGGGCCTCGATGGCGCTGCGGGTACGCAAGGCCGCGCGGCGCATCGGGCGCCCGGTGCGCATCCTGATGGACCTTGGCGGCCCGAAGTTGCGGACCGGGCCCGTCGCCGCGGCCCAGGAAGTCATCAAGTTGCGCCCGCACCGCGACACCCTCGGCCGCGTGATCGCTCCTGCACGCCTGGCGCTGCGCCCTCTGGGCAGCGTGGCTGCGCCGGACACCGCGTCCGCGGTGGTCGGCGTCGATCCGACCTGGTTCGCCGCCCTCGGTCCGGGTGATCGCATCGACCTGGAGGACGCCCGCGGCGCGCGCAGGCGCCTGCTCGTCGCCGAGCGGCACGCCGACAGCGCCATCGTCGAGTGCGTGCACACGACCTACCTCACCGCCGCGACGAGGCTTCGCCGCCACAAGTCCCACGGTGGCGGCGCGGAGACGGCGGTGCACGATCTGCCCGTGGCACAAGGCGTGATTCACCTGCAGCGCGGCGACCTGCTCCATCTGCGCGCCGACGGCATCGGACACGACGCGATCGAGACCGAGTCAGGACGGCTGGCGAAGCCGGCCACGATCTCGTGCACACTGCCTGAAGCGCTGACGAGCGTGCGCAAGGGCGAACGAGTCTGGTTCGACGATGGTCGCATCGGTGGGCTTGTGCGCCGCCGGCTGCGCGGCGCCATCGAGATCGAGATCACGCAGGCCCGCAGCGAAGGCGAGCGCCTGGCGGCCGACAAGGGCATCAACCTGCCGGACACGGCGCTCGAGCTCCCGGCCCTGACGCCAAAGGATCACGACGATCTCGAGGTCGTGGCTCGCCACGCGGACATCGTCGGCTTGTCGTTCGCGCAGTCGGCCGAGGATGTGCGAACCCTTCGGCGACGGCTGAGCGAACTGGACGCTGCCCATCTGGGCGTGATCCTGAAGATCGAGACCCAGCGCGGCTTCGAGCACCTGCCCGAGATGCTGCTGGCTGCGATGCAGAGTCCGGGTGCGGGCGTCATGATCGCGCGAGGCGACCTCGCGGTGGAATGCGGTTACGAGCGGATGGCCGAAGTGCAGGAGGAGATCCTGTGGGCCTGCGAGGCCGCCCATCTGCCTGTGGTCTGGGCCACGCAGGTGCTGGAAACCCTCGCCAAGACCGGCCTGCCGTCGCGCGCCGAGATCACCGACGCAGCGATGGGCGAGCGCGCCGAATGCGTGATGCTCAACAAGGGGCCGCACATCGTCGATGCGATACGGACGCTCGATGACATCCTGCACCGCATGCAGGCGCATCAGTCAAAGAAGCGCCCGCTGCTGCGGGCGCTCAAGAGCTGGGATCGGCTCGGCAACGCGCCGGCTCCATGAGTTGCGAGCGCCGTCGCGGCGCTCAGGGGCCAGACACGATCATCGGCTCGAATGTGAAGACGGCGCGGCTGGCCGGATCGACGTGAACCCTGACCCAGTGGAGATTCGGGCTGCCGAATGTCTGCACGCGGGTGAAGTTCTTCAGCATGCGTGCCGGGCTGTACAGAGGCTTGTCGATCTTGAAGAAGTGCGTGTCGCCATGCACGAGGACCACCTGCCCATCGAAGCCTGCGGTCTCCTTCGCCAACGCGTCCAGAAAGAAGTCGTAGCCTTCGAAGCCGGGCTGGCCACGTTCGTCGACGGACTCCGTCTCAGGCAGGTCAAAACCGGGATCGGCTTGAATCACGACCATCACACCCGGTGCGCGCTGCGCGCGTGCCTTGGCGAACGACTCGCGCAGGAAGGCGATGTTCGCCAGGTCGCGTGCGACGTACTCGGCGTTCGCCGCGTCGCAGTCCTTGCGAGTGCGCGCGCTCTTGCTGTCCAGACATTCGCCGGGTTTGACCAGGTTGTTGTTGCTGCCCGGGACATTGAGGCCCAGGAACATCACGCCACCGTAGCTCCAGCGCATGTTCTCGGCGTACTCGCCCCCCGGTGCGCCCTGGCGCTCGAGCGGCATCGGGCGCCGACCGAAGCTCGACGGGCTGGCGTGAAGGGTCTTGCGCAGGTGTGCCAGGCGTTCAACCGGGTCGTATCCGCCATTGTTCTTGCGGTGGCAGTCCGTCCATTCGTTGTCACCGGGGACGTAGACCATCGGGGCGTCGAAGCGGCGGAAGAAGCCGGCCGCCTGGGTGTACGCGGCGTCGTCGCAGAGTGAACTGCCGCTCTTGATGTCGCCGTCGAAGATCGTGAAGTCGACCTTCGCGGCGTTGATGTCGTCGATCAGCGGACCGATTCTGGAGGTCTCGGTGTCAGGCGTCCCGGGTCTGACGTAGGGCATGTCACCCCAGAGGGCCACCGTGAAACGGCGCGGTCCGGGCGCAGGAAGGCTGTCGACCGCGGCACATCCCGCGGCGCCGAGCAGTCCGGCGGCAAGCGCCAGCGTGGCCAGGCTACGAGTGAAAGTCGGTGGCATGTCGGATCCAGGTGAACAGGTCCCCGGCACGGTCGAACCCGTGACGCGGGAGCGCAGCCGGGCTTCGCCTCTGAAGGTCGAACCCACCTCTGTCATGTTGACGGCGTGTCGTGACAGGCACGTGACGACGGTTGCACCGGGCCGGCCGACCGTCGATTCCTTGGCTATGCCGCCAACTCGAGTTGCAGCGACCCTGAACGCGCCCAGGCCTGGGCCTCTTCACGCAGGAGGTGCAGCGTGCGCGGATTGGGTGGCACGCGTGCGGGCCGCCAGCCCACCCATGCCAGGGCCGGTGTGCGCCGCGTCAGCACGAGTTCCGGCAACTCGAGCTCGATGCGCGCATGACAGCGGATCACGGCGAGCCGCAGGCACAGCACCTGCCAGGTTGCGGCGGGCATCTGCAGCAAGGGATCGACCTTGCGCAGGCCGCCACGCTGCGCGAGAACCAGTTCCGCCAGCCGCCGCTGCTGGCTCTGCGAGAACCCCGGCGCATCCATGTGGCCGACCATGTAGGCACTGTGCCGATGGTGGTCGTGATGCGACAAGGCCATGCCGAGCTCGTGCAGGTCGCAGGCCCAGCCGAGCTCGCGCCGGCCCACCGGGTCGTCGTCGAGCGCGACCGCGTCGTACATCGCGAGCGCGGCGTCGCGAACGCGCCGCGACTGCATGGTGTCGACGCCAAAGCGGCGCTGCAGATCCTCGACCGTGTCGTCACGCATGTCCCTGACCGACGAGCGCCGGGCCGCGGCCAGCCTGGCATGCAGATCGATGATCACGCCTTGTCGCAAGGCGCCCTTGGCAGGCATCAAGGTGCCAATCCCGAAGTGCACGGCCAGCGTGTACAGGATGGCGAGCCCGCCGGGGATGACGGCGCGGCGATCGTCCTTCAGCGCCGGCAGGTCAATGGCTCTCACATCTCCCGCCTCGATGCAGCGCTCGATCAGCCAGCCCAGCGCGCGCGGCGTGATGCGCCCGTCGGTCACGCCTGCGGCCCGCAGGATGTCGGACACCGCGCCGACGGTGCCGGAGCAACCCAGGGCCTCGCGCCAGCGCACAGGCGCGAACTCGGTCAGCGCCTCCTCGAATTCGGCACCGGCGGCCACCTGGGCCGCGCGGAAGGCGGCGGCCGTGAGACGCCCATCGCCAAAGTAGCGCAGCGACAGTCCGACCGACCCGACCGGAAACGACTCCGCGCTCGACGGCTGGCGTTGCTGGCCGAGGATGAGCTCGGTCGACCGGCCGCCGATGTCGATCACCAGGCGCGGTTCGTCCGAGGGCTGAAGGTACGAGACTCCGGCGTAGATCAACCGCGCTTCCTCACGGCCAGAGATCACCTCGATCGGCTGGCCGAGGGCCCGCTGCGCACGCGCGAGAAACGCGTCGCGATTGGCCGCCTCACGCAAGGTCTGCGTCGCGACGGCGCGCACGCGTGTGGAATCCAGGCCCGCCAGATGACCTGCGAACTCCCTCAGGCAATCGAGCCCACGCCTGGCCGCGGACTCCACCAGCCGGCTGTCGGCATCCAGCCCTGCGCCGAGTCGCACCACACGCTTGACATACTCGAGGCGACGGTAGCGGCCACGCCGGATCTGGCCGATCTCGAGGCGAAAACTGTTGGACCCGATATCCACCGCGGCCAGCGGAGATTCATCGATCACACGGAACTTCCTTTCGGCGCGCCGGCGAGGGCACTCCGCGCAAGCTGAACTACCTGATCGAGGATACACGGGGGGTCCGACACAAGCCTGTCAGGCCGTGACGGGTGCCGGTTCGCCAGCTGCCGCGCCCGTATCCCGGACCTGAGCCCGGTGGCACGACAAGGCCCGCGGCCCCACATCGGCCTACGACGCCGCAGGCATGGGCGCATGCATGGCGTGCCTGCAAATGCGGCAAGTCGACCTTGGGGCGTCGGACATCAAGGACAGTCGCTCGCAGCGCGACCAGGACGGCCATGCCGCCGGTCGTGAAGCTGCCTCGTGCTGGAATCAAACCGCTGGGTCAGAGCAGAGAATTCGCGGCCACGAGCGTTCGCGGCAAGATCTCGTGCCGGGATGCGACCGAAAACCGCCTGACGAGTCCGGCAGTCGACATGCCGACATTGCCAATCCAGGTGATCGCGCGTGCCGCTGTCTCGGTGTCGATCTGCTGGACATCTGCGGCACCGAGAGTCTTGACCTGGCCGCCCTTTTGCAGGGGCGGCTGGAGAAGCCGGAGCCCGGGAAAGCGTCGATCACACCGGTGAGGACCAAACGCAGGCTCTTGCGCGTGGATCACGACCGCCTGCGCTCTGCGCTGACGGAGGCGATCAAGTCCGGGGAATTGGTCACTCAGGTCGCGGAGCGGCTTCGCGTGGACGTTTCCACGCTGGCGGAACACCGGGCGCTATACGAACGGGTGCGGCGCACGACCCGCGAGCGAAAGGCCGCCGCCGAGAGCGCCCGCCAAGACGCGGCGATCGCCTCGGCCGAAGCCGTGGCGGTGAAGCTGGTGCAGGGCAATGTGCGCCTGACGCATCGCAACGCCTTGAGGGCGGGTTCGCGCAGCTACCCGAGCGACACAGCGGCGGCGGTTCTCGCCATGATCCGGATCGGGCTGGGAGACCGCACTGTGCGGTACCCGGCCATGGCCGCCCGCATGGGCGAACCGTTCCTGAAGAAGATCGAACTGGCGGTCCAGCGAGTCGGTGCAGTGGCCGGCGTCCCGCAGGAGCGGCTGCCGCTTCAGTACCGATAGACAGCTGGCCCCCACTGGTGGGCACAGCAAAGCGAAACGGCTGTTGGGGTGACCCAACAGCCGTTGCTGTTTGCGGCTCCGGGAACCCGGATCAGGCATTTGGTGGCGCAGCTTGCAGTAAGGCATCACCTGGCAGTAAAGCCAGCTTATGCCCGACTCGACAAACACAACCGACGCCGCGTGGCGCGGCGCCTGGTGCGACCGGCAGGAATCGAACCTGCGACGTAGCCTTCGGAGGGCTGCATGATATCCACTTCACCACGGTCGCGTGACTGCGCATTCTACCGCCCGGGCTTGCTGTCAGAGGCTCGCCTTATACTCGGCGGTTGCACTGCTGGCCACAGGGGCCGGTTTCCACAGAGGGACTCATGAGCGATTCGCACGACACGGCCAGCGCCCAAGAAAGCCACGAAGGGCCGATCAAGACGCCCCGGCAACTGATCTGGACCGTGATCCTGGCGTTTGTCGTGCCGGTGATCATCATCATCATGCTCGCCAATTTCGTGGTGATGGGCGACAAGCCGGCGGCCGGCACCGCAGCCCTGAACGAGGAAGCCGTGGCCAGGCGCATCGCGCCGCTCGCGCGCGTGGTCCTGAAGGATGCTTCCAGCCCCGGCGCGCTGAAGTCGGGTGAAGAGGTCTTCAAGGCACAGTGCTCGGCCTGTCACGCCACCGGCGCCGCCGGTGCGCCGAAGGTGGGCGACGCCGCCGCCTGGGGCCCGCGCGTCGGCGCCGGTTACGACGCGCTGCTGAACTCGGCGCTCAAGGGCAAGAACGCGATGAGCCCGCAGGGCGGCGGCGATTTCTCCGACTTCGAGATCGGCCGTGCCGTGGTCTACATGGCCAACCAGGGCGGCGCCAAGTTCGCCGAGCCGAAGGCACCGGCGGCCGCGGCCAGCGCTGCCAGCGCTGCGAACTGATCGCGCTGCGCACCGGCGATGACGCCGCCTGCGGGCGGCGTTTTCAATGGCGCCTTCGCGCACCGCGCGTCAGGGCGAGGGCCGCAGCACGTAGCCGAAGTGCGCCGGCATCGCCGCGAAGGCGAGTTCCTGCGGCACCCAGTCGCCCGCCTCGACCGCATGGGCGGCCTGCAGCATGTCCAGCGTATGCACGATGCCGAAGCCGAGGTCGCAGTCGAGGAACAGGCGCCCCTGCTCGTCGAGCCAGGCCGAGCGCGGCTGCGCGGCCTGGCCGGTGTGGGCGCTGACCTGCCAGGCAGCGGGCGCGCCGTCGACCCGCCAGACCCAGGGCGCCGCCTCGAGTTCGACATAGACCCGCTGCGGGCCGTTCTGGAAGAAGGCCGCGCCTTGCGCGTCGAGCGCGTAGTTGCGCTCGATGAACCCGAGCAGCTTCTCGTGCCGGATCACGCTGCCCTTGACCCGCGGGAACGGACCGGCGCGCTGGATGCGCTCGTCGCGCATGTACCAGTCGCCACGCGCGTCGAGCGCGAGCCAGCCGTAGCAGTGCGGCACGTTCGGCCACTTGCGCAGCGCAGCTTCGACGATGGCGTCCATCGGCCGAGCCTAACGCGTGGCCGATGCCATCCAGCCGAGCACGGCTTGCGGCAGCGTCAGGACATGCCCGGGCGGGCGGCCCTGCGCAAATCCGACATGCCCGCCATGGGCCGGCTGCCACAGCGTGACGTGCGGCCCGACCTCGTGCGGCTGCGGCAGGCAGTCGGCCGGCACGAAGGGGTCGTTGCGCGCATTGAGCACCAGCGCCGGGATGCGGATGCGGTGCAGGTGGGGCTTGGCCGAGCCGCGTGCCCAGTAGTCGTCGGTGTCGCGAAAGCCGTGCAGCGGCGCCGTGAACACGTTGTCGAACTCGTAGAGCGTGCGCGCGGCCTGCAGCCGCGCGGCGTCGAACAGCCCGGGGTGCTGCTTCAGCTTGGCCAGCGCCTTGGGCTTCATCGAATTGAGGAACATGCGGGTGTAGACCAGCCGGTTGAAGCCGCGGCCGATGGCGCGGCCACCGGCTGCGAGGTCGATCGGCGACGAGATCGCGGCCACCGCGCTGGCGGTGGCGTGCGCGGTCGTGCCCGCCTCCTCGGCCCAGCGCAGCAGCGCGTTGCCGCCGAGCGAGATGCCCACCACCCACAGCGGCACGCCCGCGCGCGCGCGCAGCCGCTGCAGGATCCAGCCGACCTCCTCGTGGTCGCCCGAGTGATAGGCGCGCGGCCCGCGGTTCAATTCGCCCGAGCAGCCGCGGAAGTGCGGTACGGCGTAGTGCATCCCGCGGCGTCGTGCTTCGTCGGCGAAGGCCAGCGCGTAGTGCGACGACGACGACCCCTCGAGGCCATGGAACAGCACGAGCAGCGGTGCACTGTCGCGTTGCGGCGCAGGCTCGGCAAAGTCGACGTCGACGAAGTCGCCGTCGGGGGTCTCCCAGCGTTCGCGCCGGAATCGCGGCCGCGGGCCATGGTGGTGGCGCGACAGCAGGGCCGGCCAGATCGTCTGCAGATTCCCGCCCGGCAGCCAGGGCGGCGACCGGTAGCCGTCCATCAGACGGCGCAGTGCCGCGCCAGGCCGCCCGACGGCGCCCGTCGGTGGCAGGCGTGAGGCGACATGGGGGCGCTCATCAGTGCAGCGTGGACGACGGCGCCTCGCCCAGCGACGGCGGCTCGCCCAGCGTGCCCGGGCTTGCATGGTGCGCCGCCATGCGCCAGCCCTGCGCGGTCTTGACATAGACGTTGGTGGCCAGCGCCCACGCCGTCTGCGCGCCCTCGTCGGTCTGCACGTCCACGCGCTCGGCCAGGTGATGCACGGCCGTGCCCAGCGTGTTCAGCCGGTGCACATGCTCGGGTCGGATCGGCACCGCCGCATTCGCGAAGATGGCCTCGAAGCTGGCGCGGATGGCGGCGTGCCCGATCAGGCGCGGCCCGCCCGGGTGGACGCAGACGATCTCGTCGTCGTCGGCCCAGACGGCCATCAGGCGTTCGATGTCGCCGCGTTGCAGGGCCTCGTAGAACTGGGCCTCGGTATCGTCGGGCGAGGCCATCAGCGCGGCAGTCTGTGATCTTGGGCGGGCCATCCACGCGCTCCTATCTGAACACGACGGTCTTGTGGCCGTTCATCAGCACCCGGTGCTCGACATGCCAGCGCACGGCGCGCGCGAGCACCACGCATTCGACGTCGCGGCCGCCCGCGGTCAGGTCGTCGGCCGACATCGAGTGGTCGACGCGGGCGACGTCCTGCTCGATGATCGGACCCTCGTCGAGGTCGGCGGTCACGTAGTGCGCAGTCGCGCCGATCAGCTTGACGCCGCGGGCATGCGCCTGGGCATAGGGCCGCGCGCCCTTGAAGCTGGGCAGGAAGCTGTGGTGGATGTTGATCGCGCGCCCGGCCAGCGCGCGGCAGAAATCGGGCGAAAGGATCTGCATGTAGCGCGCGAGCACGACCAGGTCGATGCGCTCGCGCTCGATGATCGCCTCGACCTGCTGCTCCTGCGCGCGCTTGGCGGCGGCGTCCTTGCCATCGGCCAGCGGGAAGTGATGGAACGGCAGCCCGTAGCTGGCCGCCAGATCGGCGAAGTCGGCGTGGTTGGAGACGATCGCCGGGATGTCGATCGCGAGCTGGCCGCTCTTCCAGCGGAACAGCAGATCGTTCAGGCAGTGGCCGAACCGGCTGACCATCAGCAGCACGCGTGAGCGCTGGCCGACGGCGTGGAAGCGGGCGTCCATCGCGTGCTGCTGGCGCACGTGCGCGAACAGGCGGTCGAGCGTGGGCACGTCGGCCAGTTGCGGCGGCGCGGCGAAGTGCACGCGCATGAAGAAATAGCCGGTCGCGTCCTCGCCGTCGACATCTCCGAACTGCTGCGAGTCGATGATGTTGCAGCCGGCCTGGAACAGCAGGCCCGAGACGGCGTAGACGATCCCGGTGGTGTCGCGGCAGGACAGCGTGAGGACGAACTCGCGGTCGCGCGCCGTGGTCATGGGGCGGCCCTCAACCTGCGCCGGGCCGCGCGCGGGCGGCCTGGGCACCTGCGCCGCGGGCCGCCTGCGCAGCGAGCTTGGGCGCCGACATCAATGGCCGTGGACCTTCTCGCCGGCCTTGAGCCGGTAGACCGTGCCGCAGTACGGGCACTTGCCTTCGCCCGTCTGGGCGATGTCGATGAAGACACGCGGGTGGTTGGCCCACAGCGGCATCTTCGGGTTCGGGCAGAAGGCGACGCCGGGCCCCTGCAGGTCCTTGGCGGCGAGTTCGACGACGGATCGGGGTTCGCTCATGATGATTCCTGGTTCACACCGCGGTCAGCCATTCGGCGTATTTCGGGTTGCGGCCATTGACGATGTCGAAGAAGGCGGCCTGGATCTTCTCGGTGATCGGCCCGCGCGAGCCGGCGCCCAGTTCGATGCGGTCGAGTTCGCGGATCGGCGTCACCTCGGCCGCGGTGCCGGTGAAGAAGGCCTCGTCGCAGATATAGACCTCGTCGCGCGTGATGCGCTTCTCCACCAGCTTCAGGCCCAGGTCCTGGCAGATCGAGAAGATCGTGTCGCGCGTGATGCCGTTGAGCGCACCGGCCGAAAGGTCCGGCGTGTAGACCACGCCCTTCTTGATGACGAACAGGTTCTCGCCCGCGCCTTCGGAGACGAAGCCGGACGCGTCGAGCAGCAGGGCCTCGTCGTAGCCCTCGTCGGTGGCCTCCATGTTGGCCAGGATCGAGTTGGTGTAGTTGCTCACCGCCTTGGCCTGCGTCATCGTGATGTTGACGTGGTGGCGCGTATAGCTGCTGGTCTTGACCCGGATGCCGCGCTTGAGGCCCTCTTCACCCAGGTAGGCCCCCCAGGGCCAGGCGGCGACCATCAGGTGGATGGTGTTGCCCCTGGGGCTGACGCCGAGCTTCTTGTCGCCGATCCAGGTCAGCGGGCGCAGGTAGCAGCTCTCCAGCTTGTTGACCCGCACGACCTCGCGTTGGGCCTCCATCACCTGCTCCTGGCTGAAGGGGATCTTCATGCGCAGGATCTTGGCGCTGTTGAACAGCCGCTCGGTGTGCTCGCGCAGCCGGAAGATGGCCGTGCCCTTGGCGGTGTTGTAGGCGCGCACGCCTTCGAAGGCGCCGCAGCCGTAATGGAGCGTGTGGCTCAGGACGTGGATCTTGGCATCGCGCCACTCGACCAGTTGGCCGTCCATCCAGATCTTGCCGTCGCGGTCGGACATCGACATGGGAATTCCTTGCAGGGCGCCGGGGCAGCGCGAAGCTGGCCATTTTAGGAGCTTGCCGGAGATGGGCCGGCAGCATCGAAGACAGGCGTTGGTCGGTGCCGGCGCCGAGGGCGCCGCAAGCACCGACCGGGCGTGACATTTCAACGCCGTGCCACCGACCTGAGGGGGGCTGCCAAGCGTGTTCGGACGGCATCATGGCTGCACACGCTCCGGAACCCACCGGGGCCCGAAGAACCTCGTTGGGACCCTCAAATGAAGCCATCGATTCTGGCCGTTGCCGCAGCCCTCTTGCTTCCAGGCGCCATCGCATGGGCCAAGCCGGTCAACATGCCGGCCGCAGCCCCTTGGCAGGCCGACTGCGGCGCGTCCGATGTCGGCTTGGCGGGCATCGGGGCCTGCAAAGGCTATTTCGAGGGCAATCTGCTCAGCAACGGGCAGCCGGTGGAACTCGCCATCACGCAGGCGGTTCACGAACTCGGGGTCAACGACTACACGCGATGGCTGGAAAAGTTCGCGGGCGGGCCGACGACCGGCGGACCCACGCTCTTCGGCGATACCGTGATCGGGGTCTACTTCAACGCCAACCACTGGGGCAGCAACAAGCCGCAAGGGGGCGCGACGGCGTTCTTCCACTTCGATGCCGGCAGCACGGGCTTCAGCGCCGCGGGCTTCGCGGCCGACGATCCAGTCACGATCGCCGTCTACAAGACGGGTGCGGCCCCGCTGGTGCAGGCCGATGCCCCGCCGCAGCAGGGCGAAGTGCCGGAGCCCGGCACGGCCGCGCTCCTGCTCGTCGGGCTGGGCCTGGCAGCCGTCAGTGCACGTTTTCGTTGAGGCGACCGGGCGCGCCCGCGCGCGCCGTCGCCTTGCCGCGATCAGTTGACGGTCACGCCCGCCGTCGTCTCACTGCGGTTGCCGGCGCGGTCGTAGGCGCGCACCGTGATCGTGTGCGGACCCTTGGCGACCCTGCGCAACTGCCAGGTTGCGCTGTACGGGCTCGCGGTATCGGTGGCCAGCAGGGCGCCGTCGACGATGAACTCCACCTTGGCGACCCCCGAACCCGCATCCGTGGCGGTGGCCGAGAGCGTGACCCGGCTCCCGCTGACCGTGCTGCCGGCCAGCGGATAGGAGATCGTCACGGCCGGCGGTGTGGCGTCGACCGTCACCGAATAGGTGGCGTGGGCGGTCGCCGCGAGGCCGTTCGCGCTCGCGCTCAGATCGAGGCCATAGCTGCCAGCGGTCACGCCGGCTCCCGGAGTCACGGTCCAGGTCGCGCTGGCTGAAACGCCGGGATCGACCGCCAGCGAGCTCGGGATGCTGCCGCTGAATCCTGCCGGCAAGGTCTGGGCCATCGTCCAGGTCGAAGGTCCGCAGGCCACGGAATCGTTGTTCTTCACCGAAACGCCGAAGCCGAGCGCGACCCCCGGGGCACCCGACTGCGACGACGGATTGAGCGTCACCGTCGGCGCCGCACGCGTGCAGGCGGCGCCGCTCAGCGTGATGTCCACCGTCGATGTATTGCCAGCCAGGCCGAGATGCTTGATGACGATCCCGTTCGTCGTGTCGCTCCAGCTCTGGCCGACCGGCAGCGCGGCCATCAGGGTCGTCTTGGCCGGCAGGGTACCGGACGCCCTGGTCACGCTCACTGCATTGACATAGCCGCCGGCCAGGCCGGCGTCGAGGCCCAGGGCCTGGCGCAGGCTGACGTGGTACCACTCCTTGGTATCCGGCTTGTAGATGCGCATGACCTGCGGGCTCGTCGGCGTGGCAAGTTCCAGCGCATCGAGCGGGAACGTGCCGCCGGCGCTGATGTCGACCACGCTGCCGGGGGCCATCCAGCCTGCCATCACGCGGTTGGCGGCATTGTGCTGAACGACCTGCGCCCCGCCCATCGGGTCGCTGCCGTCGCCGTACTCGTAGGTGGGCGACCCCGCGTGGTGCAGCGAGAGATTGTGTCCCAGTTCGTGCGAGAAGACCCCGGTCGCGCTGCAGGCCTGGACCCAGGATTGGCGGCCCGGCATGTAGGCCAGGCCCGACCAGCCGCAGCTGCCGTTGGACGGCGTCACGTAGTTCACGCGCGCATATTGCGACGGGTCGACGCCGGCCGCCCGGGCGGCAGCCTCCGCCGCCGAGGCCCAGCCGCTGTAGTCGCAGGTGCCCGCAGCGCTGTAGGGAATCGTGAACGGTCCCACGGCCTGGCCCGAGAACGTGACCTGGTCGCGCGACGAGGCGCGGTAGTTGGCATTGACCGTGGCGCCGCTGCCGGCGAACAGTCGGTTCTGCACGTCGGCGGCGGTGCAGCCGATGGCGGCATCGCTGAAGTTGACCAGGATCGACAGCGTCTTCTGGTCGCCCTTGACGATGGCGGTGGTGCCCACCGTCGTCGTGGCGCTGCCGGTGCTACCGGCCGCCACGAGGACCGATGCCTTGTCGGTGATGACGAGCTGGCTGTCGAGCTGGGTACCGGTCAGGCTGAGCTTGCGTCCGACGAGGCCCAGCAGGTCGCGTTCGCTGCCCAGGCCGTCGGCCATGTGCAGCCGCAGGCGCTGCTGCGCGTTGTCGTTCAGGTGCAGGTGGAACTCGGTCCTGGAATGGCCGCGCGCGAAGTCGTCGCTGACGGTGGCCACTACCGTGCCGGCGGCACGCACCTCGTGTTCGGCGAAGGCCTGTGCCTCGGCCGGCAGGCGTGCGCGCAAGCCGGCCGGCATGAACCGGGCCGCAGCCACCTTGGGGTTGCGTTCCAGCAGCGCCAGCAGGCGTGTGCGCCGCTGGGCCGCGATCTGGGCCAGCTGGGTGGCACGCTGCGAGCGCTGGGCCGCCGGCGTCGTCTCCCATTGCTGGAGAGTCCGCACGAGGGTGTCGGTCGAGCTCACCACCTGCTGGTCGGTGGTGAGGTCCTCGCCGATGTGGCTGGCCCAGGAGCCGGACGCCGCACCGAGCCCCAGGCAGGTGACGGCGAGCGCGCGCGCAATCGCGGCATGGAGGCGGGACGGACGATGCATGGTGGGGACCCCAAGGAGAACGAGGACGCCGCGAGGGCGCATGGCGCGCAGTCTATGGAGCCGCGTCGGCACCGCGTAAGGCCATGTCACGGGAAGCGCCCGCGGGCGCCACGCTGCTTACCGGCACTCACAAGCACGATCGAAACCCGCGGCGACGCCGTGATTTCTGCACGATGGCCAGCGGGCCAGCGGGCCAGCGGGCCAGCGGGCCAGCGGCCCGGCGGTGCAGCTCAGCCCTCGGCTGCCGGATCGGGCGTGCGCTCCAGCGTCCACCCGGCGCAACGGCCGTTGCGCAGCTCCACCCGCACGGAGGCGCCCGACTCGTCGGCCCAGACGAAGGTCTCCGGATCGTCGGCCACCTTGCGCCCCAGGCTGCGCGTCAGCGGCAGGATCTCGAGCAGCCGCATGCCGGTCTTCAGCCTGGCGTGCAGCATCACTGCGCTGTCGACATGGCCGACGGGCGCCTGGCCGGCCTGGCGCATCACCCGCATCGTGCGGCTGAACTGCAGCAGCAGCCAGAACACCACCAGCGTGACGGCGAACAGCGCACCCTGCCAGCCCCATTGCACGTAGCCGATCGCCACGCCGACGACGGCGAGGCCCCATCCGACGGCCGCACTCATGCCGCGTGCGCCGCCCGCTCGAACGGGTTGTCGCGATAGGGGTCACGCCCGCGTGCCCATTGCCAGGCGCTGGCAGCGAGGTAGGCCGGAACGAACAGCGGGCCCCAGGTCTCGTACTGGCGCACGTGCACACGCTCGTGCGCCCGCAGCGCTGCGGCGATCTCGCTGTCGGCAGCCAGGATCACGTGGCCGAGCGTCATCGCGCCGAAGCGGCCGCAATGCGGCAGCCGGCACCAGGCCTCGACGAGTGCGCCGCCGGACACCTCCAGGGTGCCGCCGATCCGGCGCGCGCGGGCACCGGCGAGCACGGCCGCGAGTGCGATCGCGAGCCCGGTCAGCGTCCAGGGGCCGGCCCAGAGATAGCGCAAGGTCTTGGTCACGGGGCGTGAGTGTCGCGCATGCCGGGCCGGGCCTGGCGGATGTTCGTCGGCCGGGTGCGATGAATGTCGCAGGCTGGGCCGACGCGCATCGCGTCAGAGCCCGCGCACGATGTCGATCGCCTGTTCGATACGTTCCACCGCATGGATCGTCAGCCCCTCGATGCCCCTCTTCGGCGCGTTCGCCTTCGGCACGACGGCGACCGAGAAGCCGAGCTTGGCGGCCTCCTTCAGCCGCTCCTGGCCGCGCGGCGCCGGCCGCACTTCGCCGGCGAGGCCGACCTCGCCGAAGGCGATGAAGCCGCGCGGCAGCGGCCGGCCGCGCAGCGAACTCTGGATCGCCAGCAGCACCGCCAGATCCGCCGCCGGCTCGCCGATGCGCACGCCGCCGACGGCGTTGACGAACACGTCCTGGTCGTAGCAGGCCACGCCGGCATGGCGGTGCAGCACCGCGAGCAGCATCGCCAGGCGGTCGCGGTCCAGGCCCACCGACAGCCGGCGCGGGCTCGGCCCGCCGCTGTCGACCAGCGCCTGCACCTCCACCAGCAACGGCCGCGTGCCTTCGAGCGTGACCATCACGCACGAGCCCGGCACCGGGTCGCCGTGGGTCGACAGGAAGATCGCGCTCGGGTTGCTCACGCCCTTGAGTCCGCGCTCGGTCATCGCGAACACACCGATCTCGTTGATCGCGCCGAACCGGTTCTTGATCGCACGCACGAGACGGAAGCTCGAATGGGTGTCGCCCTCGAAATAGAGCACCGTGTCGACGATGTGCTCGAGCACGCGCGGCCCGGCCAGGGCGCCTTCCTTGGTGACATGGCCCACCAGCACCAGCGATACCCCCGAGGTCTTGGCCACGCGCGTGAGCTGTGCCGCGCACTCGCGCACCTGGGCCACCGAGCCGGGCGCGGAGGTGAGCTGGTCGGAATAGACGGTCTGGATCGAGTCGATGACGCAGAACGCGGGCTGCTCGGCCTCGAGCGTGGCGGCGATCTTCTCGAGGTTGATCTCGGCCAGCACACGCACCTTGGCGCCCGCCAGTCCGAGCCGGCGCGCGCGCAGCGCGACCTGGGCGCCGCTTTCCTCGCCGGTCACGTACAGCACCTTCATCTGGGCCGACATCGCGTCCAGTGCCTGCAGCAGCAGGGTGCTCTTGCCGATGCCGGGGTCGCCGCCGATCAGCACCACGCCGCCGGCGACGAAGCCGCCGCCGAGCACGCGGTCGAGTTCCTCCTGGCCGCTGGGCGTGCGCGCCACGTCGGCGGCGTCGATCTCGCTGAGCGTGGCGACCGGCTGGCTCTTGGTGAGCGACTGGAACCGGTTCCGGCCAGCGCCGGCAGCGGGTTCGGCCACGGACTCGTCGAGCGTGTTCCAGGCGCCGCACTGCGGGCACTTGCCGAGCCAGCGCGGACTGGTGCCGCCGCACTCGCGGCAGGTGAAGATCGTCTTGTCCTTGGCGGCCATCGCCGCATTGTCAGGCCAGCCTCAGGGCTGCACCTTGCCGCGCCCGGCCTTGATCTGCCCGCGCTGCACCTTGGTGTCGACACGGCGCCGCTGGGACGAGCGTGTCGGCTTGGTCGGCTTGCGCGCCTTCGGTGGCACGGCCACGGCATCGACCATCGCCTGCAGCCGCGCCAGCGCATCGGCGCGGTTCATCGGCAGGCTGCGGTGGTCCTGTGCCTTGATCACGATGACACCGTCGGCCGTGATGCGCTGGTCGGGCAGCGCGAGCAGACGTGCCTTGACGTCCTCGGGCAGCGAGGACGCAGGGACGTCGAAGCGCAGGTGGGCCGCGCTCGAAACCTTGTTGACGTTCTGGCCGCCCGCGCCCTGCGCGCGCACGGCGCTGAACTCGACCTCGGCCGCGTCGACCGCGACGCGCCGGGTCGTCACGTCAGGTCGGCGTGGAGCCGCCGCCGGAACTGCTGCGCACCTTCTGCACGATGAACAGCAGCACCAGTGCACCGACGATCGAGGCGATCCAGCCAGCGCCGTCGCCAGCCCGGTACCAGCCCAGCGCCTGGCCGACGAAACCCGCCGCCATCGAGCCACCGATGCCGAGCAGGATCGTGAGGATCCAGCCCATCTTCTGGTCGCCCGGCATCAACAGGCGTGCGATGGCGCCGACGATCAGCCCGACGAAGATGGTTCCGATGAGGCCCATGGCGTTCCTTCTGCATGTTGTAAGGCTTGCCATGTTGCCATCACCGGCCGGCCGACGTCCATCGGGGGCTACGCCGCCAGGTGCACCGGCACGCGCCGTGCGAGTGCGCACATCAGCTCGTAGCCGATGGTGCCGGCCGCACTCGCGACCTGGTCGATCGGTAGCCGCGAGCCCTGCGGGCCCTCGCCCCAGAGCGTGACTTCGCTGCCGACGCCGGCTGCCGGCAGGGCACTGAGGTCGACCGCGAGCATGTCCATCGAGACCCGGCCGACCGTGGCGCTGTGCTGGCCGTCCACCAGCACGGGCGTGCCGCTGGCGCAGTGGCGCGGGTAGCCGTCGGCATAACCGCAGGCCGCGATGCCGATCCGCATCGCCCGCTCGGCCACGAAACTGCTGCCGTAGCCGACGCTGTCGCCCGCTGCGAGCGTCTGCGTGCCGATCAGGCGCGTGCGCAAGGTCATCGTCGGCTGCAGGTCCCAGTGGGCGATGTCGTGCGCGGGGAAGTCGGGGGCGCTGCCGTAGACCATGATCCCGGCGCGCACCCAGTCGCCGCGCAAGGCGGCGCCATGGCGCAGGACCGCCGCGCTGTTGGCGACCGAGCGTTCGCCCGGCAGGTCGCGCGTCGCGGCCTCGAAGGCGGCAAGCTGGTGCGCGATGCCGCGTGCACCGTCGGCATCGGAGAAATGCGTCATCAGCGAGATCTCGTCGACCTGCGGCAGCGCGTTCAGGCGCGCCCAGGCCGGACGAAAGGCTTCAGGGCGGAAGCCGAGCCGGTTCATCCCGCTGTTCATCTTGAGGAAGATGCGGTGCGGCTGCTGGGTCTTGTGCGCAGCCAGCCAGTCGATCTGCTCGGCGCAGTGCACCACGTGCCAGAGGTTCAGGCGCGAGCAAAGTTCGAGGTCGCGCGGCTCGAACGTTCCTTCGAGCAGCAGGATCGGCCCGCGCCAGTCGAGCGCACGCAGGCGCTGCGCCTCGGCCAGGTCGAGCAGCGCAAAGCCGTCGGCGGCGCGCAGGGCCTCGAACACGCGCTCGATGCCGTGGCCGTAGGCGTCGGCCTTCACGACCGCCCAGACCCGCGCGTCCGGCGCAGCAGCGCGCGCTCGCTGCAGGTTGTGCGCCAGGGCCTGCGGATGGATCAGCGCTTCGATCGGGCGGGGCAAGGCAACTCCTCGGGTCGGGGGGCGGATCGTCCAGGGCGCATGCTATAACCCGCCCGCCCCATCAGGAGACAGGCCCGACAGCCGCATTCAAGCGGCGATCCGCGAGACCGACAGCGCCGCAGAGAATGAAAAAAGGCTTCTCCACCATCATGTCGGCGCAGTTCTTCAGCTCGCTGGCTGATAACGCATTGTTCGTCGCCGCCGTCGAGTTGATCCGCACCAGCGGCGGGCCCGAGTGGCAGCGGGCGGCCCTGGTGCCGATGTTCGCGCTGTTCTACGTCATCCTGGCCCCCTTCGTCGGTGCCTTCGCCGACGCCTTGCCCAAGGGCAAGGTCATGTTCGTGTCGAACTCGATCAAGGTCATGGGCTGCCTGATGATGCTGTTCGGCACCCACCCGCTGATGGCCTACGCGATCGTCGGCCTCGGCGCCGCCGCCTACTCGCCGGCCAAGTACGGCATCCTGACCGAACTGCTGCCACCGTCGCAGCTGGTCAAGGCCAATGGCTGGATCGAGGGCCTGACCATCGGATCGATCATCCTGGGCGTGCTGCTGGGCGGGCAGCTGGTCGGCCCGCACATGGCACCAACCATGCTGGGCCTGGACTTCCCGCTCATCGACACCGGGATCGACACGCCGCCCGAGGCGGCCATCTCGGCCATCGTCTTCATCTACGTGCTGGCTGCGATCTTCAACCTCTACATTCCGCGCACCGATGCGCCGCTGCAGCACCTGGAGCGCAACGTGGTCCACCTGGTGCGCGACTTCAGCCACTGCAACGCCCGCCTGTGGGGCGACAAGCTCGGCCAGATCTCGCTCGCGACGACGACACTGTTCTGGGGCGTGGGCGGCAACCTGCGCTACATCGTGCTCGCCTGGGCGGCGGTGGCGCTGGGCTACGGCACCACGCAGGCCACTTCGCTGGTCGGCGTGGTGACGGTCGGCACGGCGGTCGGTGCCGTCGCCGCCTCCATCTACACGCGCCTGGACAAGGCCACGTCGGTGATCCCGCTCGGGGTGGCGATGGGGCTGCTGCTCGTCGGCATGGTGCTGATCAGCAATGTCTGGGTGGCAGCGCCGTTTCTCGTGCTGCTCGGTGCGCTCGGCGGCTTTCTCGTCGTGCCGATGAACGCGCTGCTGCAGCACCGCGGCCACAACCTCATGGGCGCCGGGCGTTCGATCGCAGTCCAGAACTTCAACGAGCAGGCCTGCATCCTCGGACTGGGCGCGTTCTATTCCGGCATGACCAAGTTCGGAATGTCGGCGTTCGGCGCGATCACCATCTTCGGCCTGGTGGTCGCCGGCACGATGTGGCTGATCGGGCGCTGGCACAAGCGCAACTGCGTCACGCACCGCGACGAAGTCGAGCGGCTGCTCGCGATCGCGCGCGCCGATCCGCATTGAGCTTGTCTTGACCCGGCCCGCGTTCGAGCGCGCCACGCCGTGGCCGGCGCTGGCCTTGATGCTCAACGCCTTCACCTGGGGCGTCTCCTGGTGGCCGTTCCGCTGGCTGCAGTCGAAGGGGGTGCATGCCTTGTGGGCGACCGCGCTGATCTATGCGGTCGCGGTCGCGGTGATCGTGGTCGCGCGCCCGGGCGCGGTGGCCGGCCTGCTGCGGACACCACGGCTGTGGTGGCTGGTGCTGGCCTCGGGCACGACGAATGCCTGCTTCAACTGGGCGGTGACGACCGGGGACGTCGTGCGGGTCGTGCTGCTGTTCTACCTGATGCCGCTGTGGGCGGTGTTGCTGGCGCGGGCGCTGCTGCACGAGCGGCTGACATGGATGGCTGCGTGGCGCGTGGCGCTGGCGCTCGCCGGCGCCGCCATCGTGCTGTGGCCGGCCGACGGCAGCGGCCTGCCGCTGCCGCGCACGCTGGCCGAATGGCTGGCGGTGCTGGGCGGCTTCAGCTTTGCGCTCAACAACGTGCTGCTGCGGCGCGAGGCCGGCCAGCCGGAGTCGGCGCGCGCGCTGGCCATGTTCAGCGGCGGCATCGCGGTCTCGCTGGCGCTGGCCCTGGCGCTTGGCGCGACCGGCCAGGTGCCGCCGCTGCCAGCGCTGCAGTTCCAATGGGCGCTGCCGGCGCTGCTGCTGGCGCTTGCATTCCTCGGCGGCAACCTGGCGCTGCAATACGGTGCGGCGCGCCTGCCGGCCCACGCGACGGCGGTGATCATGATCACCGAAGTGCTGTTCGCTTCCGTTTCGGCGGTCGCGCTCGGCGCGGGCACGGTGACGCCGCCGCTCGCACTCGGCGGCGCGCTCATCGTCGGCGCGGCGCTGCTGGCGGCCTGGAGGCACTGAAGGCCTTCTTGCGGGCGATACCATGGATGACCACGTCCTCCAGGAGCCGGCCATGGCCGCAAAGACCGTCTACGACTTCGACGCCCTGTCCATCGACGGCCAGCCCGCGCAACTGTCGACCCAGCGCGGCAAGGTGCTGTTGATCGTCAACACGGCCAGCGCCTGTGGCTTCACGCCGCAATTCGCCGGGCTGGAGACGCTGTGGGAGACCTACCGGGACAAGGGCCTGGTCGTCGTCGGCTTCCCGAGCAACGAATTCGGCGGCCAGGATCCGGGCAGCAACGACGAGATCGGCGCCTTCTGCCAGAAGAACTACGGCGTGAGCTTCCCGATGATGGGCAAGGTCCAGGTCAACGGCGCGCAGGCGCATCCGCTGTGGAAGTGGCTGACCGCCGAGGCGCCGGGCATTCTCGGCAGCAAGGCCGTGAAGTGGAACTTCACCAAGTTCCTCGTCGGCAAGGACGGCCGCGTGCTCAAGCGATATGCGCCGACCGATACCCCTGAATCGCTGCAGAAGGACATCGAAGCCGCGCTCGCGGCCTGACCGTCACCTCCACCATGGCCACCATGTTCCAGCACCTCGAGCCCTACGCCGGCGACCCCATCCTGAGCCTGAACGAGGCCTTCCAGAAGGATCCGCGCGCCGACAAGGTCAACCTGTCGATCGGGATCTATTTCGACGATGCCGGGCGCATCCCGGTGCTCGGCTGCGTGCGCGAGGCCGAGGCGCAGATGCTGTCCGAAGGCGGG
>Ga0209682_10000064_pt1 | contig 32168 bp, 23 predicted proteins | sample DOMMetBare2Fresh_2_FD_187471 | JGI IMG/M metagenome (GOLD analysis project Ga0209682, IMG submission 187471) | Wetland sediment microbial communities from St. Louis River estuary, USA, under dissolved organic matter induced mercury methylation -... | ecosystem: Environmental > Aquatic >... | reverse complement strand
GGAGCTTCTTGCGCTTGGCCAGTGCGTGCGAAGGGTGAGCCGCCACGCACGGATAGTCGCTGAGATACGGTGCCGTGTGCAGCCCGGTCGACGAGTAAAAGACCCTCGGCACGGTCAAGATCACACCGTTCCCGATCACCATGGCGGGCACGCGCCTCGGCGTGCGCATTGATCCTCCCAGGTTGCGACAGCGCACGATGGAACTGCTGGCCGGAATCGGCTACGGTGCAAAGCAGATCGAGGCATTGCGCGACACGCGCGCAATTGCCTGAGTCAGAATCGAATGCTGCCGATCAGGAGATACAGATGAAGACAGAGGTGACCCGGACGCTCGCGAATCGCCGCGTGACCTTGCAGCGGCTGATGGCGCTGACCGGCGGCGCCGCTCTCCTTGCGGCCCTCGGCCGCGCGCGTGCGCAGGTCGGCGAGAAAACGGTGCGCTTCATCCTGCCGAATGCGACCGGCTCCGGCATCGACGCGATCACCCGCGCCGCCCAGCCGGCGCTGGCGAAGGCGCTTGGCTACCCGGTGATCGTCGACAACCAGCCGGGCGCCGGCGGCATCGTCGGCGTGCAGCAACTGGTGCGCGCTGCACCGGACGGCTTCACGTTGAGCATCGTGTCGAACAACCATGTGATCTACCCTAGCGTCTACAAATCGGTGCCGTTTGACCCGATCAGTGACATCACGCCGATCGCCGTGATCGGCACCACGCCGGTCGTTCTGGTGGTCAATCCCAACAAGGTAACAGCCAGGACCTCGCCGGAATTCATTGCGCTGCTGAAAGCCAGGCCCGACGCCTACAACTACGGATCGGGCGGCAACGGCACGATCCTGCATCTGGCGAGCGAGTTGTTCCTCGACGAGGCCAAGGTCCAGGCGAAACACATTCCATACAAGGGCGTGGGGCCGATGGTCACTGACCTGATCGGCGGGCAGATTGACTTCGCCACCGTGGCGCTGCCGTCGGTGCAGGGTCAGCTCAAGGCGGGCACCCTGCGCGCGATCGGCGTGGCCACGGCCGAGCGCGTACCGGCGGCTCCCGAGATTCCCACCTTCGTCGAGCAGGGCCTGCCCGGGTACGTGATCGAGGCCTGGTTCGGTTTCATCGGGCCAAAAGGTCTGTCCGCGGGCGACGTCAAGCGCCTGCACGCAGCAGTGGCGACCGCATTCAATGCGCCCGACGTCCGCGAAGCGATGTCCAGGCAGGGCAACGTCATCAACGTCAGCACCGTCGAGTACGCCGGCCAGTTCTTCCGCAGCGAGCTGGCGCGCTATGCCAAGCTGGTCAAGAAAGCGGGCATCGAGCCGCAATAACTGCCTTGCGGGCGAGCGGCTGCCGCTGGCAGTCAATCCACCGGATCGAGCAACTCAGCTATGCCTGCGCCACCCGCATCGCGTCGGCATCAAACGGAATCAGCGCCGCGTGCGGATCCACGTTCGGATCAAGCCATGCGGCATAGCGATCCGCCGCGACAATGACCGGCATGCGGTCGTGAATCGACGCGAGCGCCGCGTTGGCATCGGTCGTGATGATCGTGTAGGTCTCGACACCTTCGCCCGACGCCGGATCCTTCCACCACTCCCACAGCCCGGCGAGCGCAAACAGCCGCTCATCCTTCAGCCCGATACGCCACTTGATCTTGTGGCCGGCGGGCCCGCTCCATTCGTAGAAACTGTTGACCGGCACCAGGCAGCGCCGCTTGCCGTATGCAGCGCGAAAGGATGGCGCGGAAGCAATCGTTTCCGCGCGTGCATTGATGCAGCGATTGCCGAACTTCAACTCCTTGGCCCAGATCGGCACCAGGCCCCAGCGCGCGAACACACATTCGCGGCCACCCTCGCGATCGAGCCGAACGATCGGATTCACCTGCGTCGGCCGCACATCGAGATTCGGCGCGAACTCCGGCACGCGCGGCACCGAGAACTTCGCCTTGATCGCAGCAGGATTGTCCGACAGGTCGTAGCGGCCGCACATCGTTCAGAGCCTTGCGTCAACGCGCCTGCTGTTGCAGCAGCAGGAGTTCGGACTGCATACGAACGTACTCGTTCTGCAACCTCTGCTGTTCGATGCGCAGCTCGTTGGCTCGGCGTTCCATCTCGCGCAGTTCGGAATCGATGCGCCGGCGCGCCTCCTCGTTCTTCGACATCTCGATCTGCAGCCGTGCGATCTGCGCCTGCGCGGCTTCGGCTGTGGGCGCGCCCGGAGCGCGCTGCGCGAACACGGGCGCGGCGGCGAGAACGGTGAACGCGATGACAAGCGCACGCATCGACTTCTGCCTACTGCATCCGCCGCCAGACCAGGTTGGCGAGCGCCACGTCTTCGAGCCCGATGCCGACCGACTTGTAGAGCACGATGTCGCTCGCGCGCCGCTCGTAACGCGTGCCGTGCACGAGCAGCTTGCCGAGCTCGACGACGCGCCCCTGCTTCATTGCCTCGTCGATGATTCCGATGCCAGCGCGCACGAACTCACCGGCTTCGGCCTGCGCCGCGGCAAGCCACTCGACCACAATCAGCTCGGCGCGCGCGAGCAATGTATCGTCGATCTCGCGCGCGGCCGGCTTGCTCGCGCCCGTCGCAGCAATGAACGCGCCCGGCCGCACCAGCGCGCCATCGAACAGTGGTTCGACCGCACGCGTGCAGGTGGCAATGACGTCAGCCTCGCGCGCCGCATGTGCCGCCTCGACGGCCTGCGCCGGCACGCCGAACTCGGTTGCGATCCAGTTGGCGAAATCAGGCGCGCCGGCACGACCGGACACGAGCACGCGCTCGAACGCGTGTGACAGCAGGAACGCTTCGGTATGCGCGCGGGCCTGCACGCCAGTACCGAAAATCGCCAGCGTGCGGCTGTCGCGCCGCGCCAGGCGCTGCATCGCCACGGCGCTCGCCGCCGCGGTGCGCAGGCGCGTGAGCTCGTTGGCCTCAATCGCGGCGAGCGGCGCGCCGGTGAGCGACGAAAACAACACGACCACGAAGTTGAACCGGCCGCCGACGGTGGCGTAAACCTTGGCGCCGACCACGCCGCTGGCGGGCAGGGACGCGCCAAGCGTGGAGAGCGTGACCGGCTGCGAATCGTGTGCGGCCGTTGCGCGCACCCGCGGCGCGATCGCACCAGTGCCGTTGCCAAACTGTTCGAATGCGGCCGCCATCGCGGCGATCGCTTCGCGCATCGTTACCACGCCGGCGACTTCCTCGTCGGTGATCAGGCGCATGCCGACTGGCTCCTTTTGATGGAGCCTTCAGCTTACCCCGCCTGCTGTGGCGCTACGCGCGTGCTGTGACTGTCCAGTGTGGCGAGCGCCGCGCAATCACGCGTCGCAACGGCGTCAGCCTCGAATAGCCGCATCGCCCGCAGCGACGCGATGTCGGTTCAGTCCTGAATCCACGGCAGTCCCGCCCGCCGCCAGCCGTTGATCTTGCCGCGCTGTTGCGTGACGTCGATCTGGCCTTCGAATCCTTCGAGCACGTTGTAGACGCGCTTGAAGCCGGACTCTACGGCCGCGAGCGCGGCGTCATCCGAGCGCACCGCACTGCGACATATGAACAGCAGCGGCGCGTCGCGCCGTGCGACCTTGCCCAGCGACTGGACAAACGCCGCGCGCGGCAGCAAATCGAAGCCGCGCCACTCGATGTTGATCGAGCCCGGGACCCGGCCGACGAATTTGACTTCCGGTGAGGTACGCACATCGATGATCGTGGCGGCGCCCTGACGCAGCAACTGCCATGCCTCGGGTGGTGTGACGGCGCCGGCGTACTCGAGGTCGAACTCCAGCCGCCGCACCGCCGCCAGATCGAAGATCTGATCGGCGGTCAACGGCGCCGCGTCTGCTGCGTCGGTCTGGTCTGCAATGTCGCGGTGAGTGATGGTCATGGCGTTCTCCGGCAATTCGGTCGCCCGATTATCGGTGCCTGACCACCGCGGCTTAGGACCAAGTTTTCATATGCGAAGAACGGCTGGTTCGATCGGCGCCGCAACAAACTTCTCGGATGCAGCTATGACGATGGTCAATCGGTCCGCGTGCACGGCCGGGCACTTCGCGACGAGTGCGCGCGCCCCGCGTCCAATACAGAGATTGCGCCCCGTCGCTTACGCAGCGTTTCCCTGCGCGTCGTCGGCGACCTTCAACACCAGCTTTCCAGTGTTCTCGCCCTTGAAGAGCTTGAGCAGCGCCTCGGGGAAGTTTTCCAGCCCGACGCTCACATCGGTGCGCGCCTTGAGTTTTCCCTGCGCCATCCAGCCCGCCATCTCGCGCGCCGCGAGGTGATAACGGTCGGCGTAGTCGAACACCACCATGCCCTTCATCATCGCGCGATTGACCAGCAGCGACAGGTAATTGCCCGGACCCTTGACTGGTGCCGTGGTGTTGTACTGCGAGATTGCGCCGCAGATGATGACGCGCGCATTGCGCGCCAGCCGCGCGAGCACCGCATCAAGAATATCGCCGCCAACATTGTCGAAATAGACGTCGACACCTTTGGCGCAGTGCCGCTTCAATGCCGCGCCGACCTCCTCGTGCTTGTAGTCGATTGCGGCGTCGAAGCCCAGTTCGTCGACGATCCAGCGGCACTTGTCCTGCCCACCTGCAATACCAATCGCGCGACAGCCCCTGATCTTCGCAATCTGTCCAACGACCGTGCCGACTGCGCCGGCAGCGCCGGAGACGACGACGGTTTCACCCTCCTTCGGCTGACCGATGTCGAGCAGCCCGAAGTACGCGGTCATGCCCGGCATCCCAAGCGTGCCCAGGAACACCGGTAGCGGTGCGACGCGCGGGTCGACCTTGACTATGTCCTTGCCATCTGAAATCGCGTATTCCTGCACGCCAAATCCGCCGGTGACGTAGTCGCCGACCGCAAATTGCGGGAGATTCGATGCGATCACCTTGCCCGCCGCGCCGGCCCGCATCACATCCCCAAGCGCGACCGGCTTGATGTACGAGCGGCCCTCGTTCATCCAGCCGCGCATGGCGGGGTCGAGCGAGAGGTACAGGACCTTGACGAGTACTTCCTTTGCGCCGGGCTGTTTCACCGGCTCTTCGGTGAAACTCCAGTCATTGCGCTTGGGCAGCCCGACCGGGCGTGCGGCAAGACGAATCTGATGATTGATTGTCATTGGGAAATGCGGTGGGGAATCGGGACGCGGCCAGTCTACGGCAACGCCGCCGTGCGCCGTGCAAGCGTCACGCGCTGGCGTCGAGCGGCGTCAGCGTCAAGTGCAGCAATCGATTACGGCGCACGATGCGCAGCACGCTGAGTCTGCCGATGCGCGACGCATCGAGCAGGCGTTGCAGGTCATCGATCCCGGCAACGATGGTCCCATCAAGTCCAACGACCAGGTCGCCATCTTCCAGCCCTGCCGAGTGTGCCGGGCTTCCTGGCTGCACCTCCTGGACCCGCACGCCGCTCGCCTGTTCGAGCGTTAGCGCGCGCTGCAGGACGCGCGGCAACGGTGCGGTCGCGCCGCCGACTCCGATGAACGCACGCCGCACACGGCCATGCGCGAACAGTTGTCCCACCACCCAGCGCGCGGTGTCGATGCCGGTGGCAAAGCAGATCGCCTGCGCGCCGGGAATGATCGCGGTGTTGACGCCGATCACGTCGCCCGTCGAATTGCAGAGCGGTCCGCCGGAGTTGCCAGGGTTCAGGGCCGCATCGGTCTGGATCACGTCGTCGATCAGGCGCCCGCTTTGCGAACGCAGCGAACGGCCAAGTGCAGAGATCACGCCGGCGGTCACGGTGTTCTGGAAGCCCAGCGGATTGCCGATCGCCACCGCGATCTGGCCCACGCGCAATGCGCGCGAGTGACCAAGGCTGACGGTGGGCAGATCGTGACCGCCGACGCGAATCATCGCCAGGTCGGTGTCGGGATCATCTCCGATCAGATCGGCATCGAACTCGCGCCCGTCGGCGAACGCGACGCGGATGTGCCTCGCACCGTGCACGACGTGGCTGTTTGTGAGCAGATAGCCGTCGGGCGTGAAAGTGAATCCCGAACCGGTGCCGCGCTGGGCACGCACTGAGCGCGGGCCCCGGGTCTTGCGCACCGAAACGAACCCCACCGCCGGACCGACCCGTTCGACGACATCCACGATCGTGCGCGAATACGCATCGAGCAGTGGCGCCTCATCAACGTGCGATGCGGATTGCCGGCCAAAGTCACCGTTGGCGGCGACAAACTGAGGGCGTTCACCCATGCGGCGCAGTTGGGCATGCGGCGCTGCTTTTCAAGTCGATAATCGACGCCATGGCTGCATTACCCCGGAAGGCCGTGATCCTGTTCGCGCATGGTGCGCGCGATGCTCGCTGGTCGCTCACGCTGGGCGAGCTGGCGCAGCGGGTTCGGGCCCGCACGCCGGATGCGCACGTGGCACAGGCGTTCCTCGAGTTCCAGCCGCCGACGCTGGAAGAGACGATCCGCGAGGTATTGCGCGCCGGCAGTACGCAGATCGACATCGTGCCGGTCTTCTGGGCCAGCGGTGGTCATATCGCGTACGACGTGCCGCCACTGCTCGCAAATCTGCGGACGCGCTACCCGATGATCGAACTGCGCCTGCTTCCAGTGCTGTCGGAACTGCCAGGCATGCTCGATTTCATTGCCGACGCCGTCGTCCAGCGGTAGAGCCTCCATGAACTCGTCTTTGAATCTGACGATGCGTACTGTCCTTGCGGCGACTGTGGTGGCCATCCTGGCGGGCTGTGCCGCGCGGCCGCCGTCATTGGAGGCGCGCGGCGGTCTTTCGTTCGCGCTGATCGGCGACATGCCGTACAGCACGCGCGAGGAGAGCTTGTTTGACTCGGTGATCGACACCATCAACGCCGATCCCTCGGTCAGCTTCGTGATGCACGTCGGCGACATCAAGGGCGGCGGCGAGCCGTGCACCGACGCGCTGATCCGCGCACGCTACGAGCAGTTGCAGCGCTTTCGCAGCGCGCTCATCTATACGCCCGGCGACAACGAGTGGACCGACTGCCATCGCCCCGCCGCGGGTCGCTTCCATCCCCTGGAGCGGCTGGCGTTCGTCCGCTCACTTTTCTTCAGCGATCCGCTGCGTACCAGCGGGCAGCGCCCGTTCGCAGTTGAGCCGCAGAGTGCGCAGGCTGGCTTCAACGAGTATGTCGAAAACACGCTGTTCGTGCGCGAGCGCGTGGTGTTCGCGACACTGCACATCATCGGCAGCGACAACGATCTCGAACCCTGGACCGGATTTGACGCGGCCGATACGCGTGCGTCGCCGCGTGCGGACCGCCTCGCGGAGGTCGAGCGGCGCACCGCGGCCGCGCTGGAGTGGCTCGATCACGCCTTTGCGCGCGCGCGCGTGATTGATGCAGCCGGGGTGTTCCTGATGATGCAGGCGAATCCCCGCTTCGATCTTCCGCCTACGCATGCAGAGCGCATTCCTTTCGAGCCGCTGCTGCGGCGACTGCGCGAACGCGCGCTCGACTTCGCCAGGCCGGTCGTGCTGGCTCACGGCGACTTTCATGAACTGATCATCGATCAACCTTTCACCCGCGCAGCCGAAGGCAGGCCAGCGACCAACGTGACGCGTGTTCAGACCTTCGGCAGTCCGCGCATCCGCTGGATTCGAGTGCGTGTCGATCCGGCGTCACCGGCATTGTTCACCTTCGAGCCGAAGTAGCCGCGGCGCACTGAAGCGCAGCGCGGCGGCCACCGGTGCGCCGCAAGGCCTCATGAAAACGGATGAGCGCCAGATGAGGAGCGGTATGTCGGAGCCGACGCGCTACGACATCAGGAGCTATGTATTACGGATGAATCTCGATAGGCTGACGCTCACTCATTTGCAAAAAGATGGAGCGCCGCGCAACTCGCGCATCCATGGGAGACAGCATGAAGGACGCCGCGCGCGAGCGCGTCAAGGAGAAGGCGACTCCGCTGTCGCATCTCAAGCTCTTGTTTGTCCACAGCCATGTCGGACGCCGACTGATGGCGATGTTCCTGCTCGCGGCACTGTTTCCGGTTTCGGTCATGGGGCTGGCGCTGTTCGTTCAGATCGGCGACGTCCTGAAGGCCTCGCAGGACGCGGAGATCGCGCAGGCGGCACAGGCGTACGGCGCCGTCGTCATCGAGCGCCTGTCACGCGTCGACGATACGTTGCGGACCGCCGAGTGGCGCAATGTCAATCCGACGCTCGATGTTGCGGCCGCGATCAGGCGCATTGGGCGCGAGTTCAAGGGCGTGGCGGTGCTCGACCGCGACGGTTCGGTGCTGACAGCGCGCGGTGTCGTCCCGGAACCATCCGCATTGAGGAAGCTTGCCGAAACAACGGGGTCGGGCAAAGCGCGCGTGGCCAGCGTCAAGAACGAGCAGGGGACGGCGGTCTTGATGGCGCGTCGGATCAGCACCGCGGACCGCGAGCAGATCGTCGTCGTCAACGTGGACGCAAATTTCCTCTGGTCCGGTGCTGCACCATTGACGATGTTCACCGAATTCTGCGTCGCGACCTCCGATGGAATCTACCTTTACTGCACGGACCCGGCGTCGACCAACAAAGCGCCCTTGTTCGGTCTCGGCAAGGCGGATGAAACACGCGAGATGCACTGGGTCCGCAACGGTGAACCGATGCAGGCGACAACGAGCGCGCTGCGCATCGCGCAGTTCTTCGATGGCGAGCACTGGGTGGTGACTGCGATCCGCTCGAAACAACTGGCCGAGCAGACATCGCGTTCGTTCCGTTTCTTCTCCATCCTCGCAGCCGCGCTCGCTGCGCTGGTCGCCCTTTTTCTGAGCCTGCGCCAGATGCGCAGCATTCTCGTGCCGCTGGAGCGCTTGCTGATCGGCGCCAAGAGTATTGCCAACCGCGATTTCTCGGCTCGCATCAAAGTCACGGCGCGCGATGAGTTCGGTCGTGTGGCCTCGGCGTTCAATGCGATGGCAGAACGACTCGGCGTGCACTTTCAGGCGCTGCACACTTTCTCGGAGATCGACAAGACGATCCTGACGTCGCCCGACACCGGCAAGATCGCCAAGCTGGCGCTCGACACACTGAAGGAAATCACGCATGTTGACTACGTGAGCATCGGCGTGGTGGAACCCAGCAGTCCGGCGCAGCTTCGCATCTACTTCTGTGAAGGACCCGACGGCGAACTCGCGCCGGCGCACGAAGTCGCCTGGAACCCGGATCCGAAGCTGTTCCTGGGTCGGAAGTCCGCCTGGGTCTGGACCGACGAACCGCCGCTGCCGAACGGCTATCTGCAGGCGTACAAGCCGGGACCTGAGAAGGTCTTCTTTGTACAGCCGATTGCGCGCAACCAGCGAATCTGGGGCCTGATCGTCATGGGCCACCGCGAGGCGAAGGAATTCCCGAACCATCGGCGCGCGTTGATACGCGATATCGCCGACCGTCTCGCCGTCGCGCTTTCAACCGCCGAACGAGACCGGCGCCTGCATGTGCTGGCGCACCTTGACGGTCTGACCGGCCTGCCGAACCGCCAGCGTCTGCTGGGCATCCTCGATCACGAACTGGCCGAAGCCAGTGCCGGCAAGAGACGCGTCGGCGTGTTGTTCATCGATCTGGATCGCTTCAAGGAAACCAATGACACGCTCGGTCACTCCGCCGGCGACACCTTGCTCAAGCGCGTCTCCGAACGTATCCGTGAAAACGTGCGAGACGCCGATCAGGTCGGGCGCCACGGCGGCGACGAGTTCGTCGTTGTGCTGCGGGATTTCGCGACCGTGGCCGATGCCGGCAATGTGGCGCGCAAGCTGGTGAAAGCGATGGCCAAGCCGTTCGAGGTCGAAGGGCACAACGTGTATGCGGGTGCGAGTATCGGCATATCGATCTTTCCCGACGATGGCAATGATGGCGCCGACCTGCTCAAGAAGGCCGACACCGCGATGTACCAGGCCAAGGAAGAGGGCCGCGGTCGATTCGCGTTCTTCAGGCAGAGCATGAACGTGGAAATGAATCGTCGCGTCACGCTTGACCGCGAACTGCGACAGGCGCTCGAGCGCAACGAGTTCGTTCTGTTCTTCCAGCCGCAGATCGATCTGCGCACGGGCCGCGTGTGCAGCGCCGAAGCGCTGCTGCGCTGGCGGCATCCGACCCGCGGCCTGCTGACGCCGAGCCATTTCATCGAAATGGCCGAGGACACCGGACTGATCGAAAAGCTCGGCGTTTGGGTGATGCGCGAAGCGTGCCTGCAACACGGGCGCTGGCGCAAGGAGGGCGTTCCGATTCCGCGCGTCTCGGTGAACGTGTCGAGCCGGCAACTGCGCCAGCCGGAGTTCGTCCCGACGGTCGACTGCACCATGGTGGCGACGAACATGGCGCCGGACAGCCTCGAAGTCGAAGTGACCGAATCGCTCATCCTCGACGGTGGTGAACTTGCCATCTCGTCCTTGCGCGCGCTGGAACGGGCCGGCGCCTGCGTGGCGATCGACGACTTCGGCACCGGCTACTCGTCGTTCAGCTACCTGAAGACCTTGCCGGCCTCGATCCTGAAACTCGATAAAACATTCGTCGCCGACATCGCTACCGACAAGGATGCGGGTACGATCGCGGCGGCTATCATCAACATGGCGCATACGCTGCGCAAGGAGGTGGTAGCGGAGGGAGTGGAAACGATCGAACAACTCGAATTCCTGGGCAAAGCCGGCTGCGAGAAAGTGCAGGGCTATCTGCTCAGTCCGCCGCTGCCGGCGGACCGGCTTGTGGCCCTTGCGCGTTGCTCGGAAACCGGCGGCGTCGCCGCGGTGATCGAGGAAACGCGCCGCCGGATGCGCGGCGCGGAATCAAGCGATCCGCTGCGGACCACGGTTCCATCGCCAGAGTTGGTCGGACCCGCAACGGCCCCACGCGTGGTGCCCGTGACATGATGATCATGGCGCGATCGGTTCCAATGTGCCAGGCGCGCGCGCGATCCTGGCGGAGACACGCACTGTGACCGCCTTCACCGTCGCCTTTCACGGCATCACCAAGAACTCAGAAGCCGCGGCGCGCTCGATGCTGCGCCTGTTGTTGCCCATGCTCGGCAACCACTGGCGTGTCACGGACCCGGCGACGAGCGATGTCGTGCTGCTCGATGCCGACTCGCTGGAGCAATTGAATTCTGCCGGCACGGCGCGCGAGTCCGCCTTGTACATCGTTTTCGACGGCTCAGGGCCGCCGCCGCCCAACACGTTCTGCGTGATCCACCGTCCGCTGAACAGCGCGCGCACGATTGAAGTTCTCCACAAGGCGCAGGCCGAACTTGAAAGGCGCCGCGGAGGAATGGGCGCCACCACCACTTTGCCGCCGCAGGGAACAGACGTGGCCGAGTCCGAACGTGGCATCCGCACATCGATGCGCACCGCGACGCGCTGGGTTCTGCAGGACCCCGCGCGCGCGGTCACCGTGCTGACCCCCACGGAGTCAAAGATCTTCTCCGCGCTTCCGGGCCGCGGAATCACAACGCGACTGCGGGCAACCGATCTGGCGGATCTGATCCGTGCGAACGTGCCCGTCATATTGCTCAATCTCACAGATGACGAACAGGCCGCACTGGTCAAGCGCGGACGCGCGTTCGAGCCGCCGGCCAAGCTGGAGTGGATCTACTGGGTAGCCGGTTCCAATGGCGAGCTTCGACCTGAGCTGAATGTCAGCAAGCCATATCGACTGAGAAAGTGGCCCGATTTCAGCCGACTGCCGCACTATCGCTCAGACGTGCGCATGGCTTCGCTGCTGAAGGCAGAGGCACTGACCGTCGGCGAGCTGGCGACGCGCGCCGACGTGCGCCTTGAGACCGCGTGCAATTTTGTCAATGCATGTTCCGCGCTGGGCCTGCTTGGCAGCGCAAGAGCGCGCACCGCGATCGCAGGAAGCGACGCAGCGAAGGCCGTTTCGGCGCCACCGGCCGACGCCGAAAAGCATGAGAAGAAGGGCGGGCTGCTGGGCTCGCTGCGCAGCGCGCTGGGATTGAACCGAGGTTCGTCCGACACGCCGACACGAAAATCCTGACGCGTTGAGTCGCGATCAGGATCGGTTCCACGACGGTGCTGCTTCCGGGGCACGCTGCGCGGGCACGTTCTATCGGTCGACACTTTCCCACCGTTAAATGCACGCGGTGCGGTCATCGCAGGCCGGATCGCGATTTCGGACTCGCATCGAAGTCGCTTGTCACGTCATTCGCACGGATGAATCGCATCCGAGGAGCGGTGGCGTGGCGCGGACGGAATGCGATGCCGCACGCTTCCTGCGACCGGATTGCCCGGCTAGGCTGGCGTTCACTTCTCGACGGGAAGAGATTCACGCGGATCTGGCATTACGCATCCGCGCCACAGCCAATGAGCGAGCAGAACGCGGCAGCGCCGAGCGCGGAAGTCCGCGAGCAGCGCATCCCTTACCTGAAGCTGCTGTTCGTGCACAGCCATGTCGGTCGCCGGCTCGTATTGCTGTTTCTGATTGCGACGCTGGTGCCCGTAACACTGCTCGGCCTTTCGCTATTGCTGCGAATGGGCGGATTTCTGCGCGAAGCGGACCTGACCGAAATGGCGCGGACGGCGCAGGCCTACAGCACCCATGTGCTGGAACACTTGCGCCGCATCGATGCCGAACTGAAGGCATTCGGCGGCAACCCGGCCAGCAAATCTCCGGCCCCCTCGTCGGGTCCGGTTGTGTTCAGTCAGGAGATCAGTGCGGTTGCTCTGCTTGATCGCGACGGCAAGGTGCTTCATTCGTACGGCGAGATTCCCGAGCCGGTCGTGCTGCGCAGGTTCGCGGCCGAAAGCGACCCGGTCCGGCCCAGCGTTCTCGTTCACATCGGATCAGCATCGAACGATGTTGTGCTGGTCCGCCCGTTCGGGGTCGGCGCAGCGCGCACGCTTGTCGTCGCGGTGATCAATTCGGATGCGCTGTGGGCAAGCGCCGACCCGAGCACGATCACGACCGAGATGTGCGTGACCACCGCCGGCGGCATTCAGTTGCACTGTTCCAATCCGGCGCTTTCGATCCCCGCAACCGACCCTGGCGAACGTGTTCGTGCGCCGTCATCGGTCATGCATTGGATGCACGGCGACGAACCGATGTTGGCGATGTCATTCCCGCTGCCGCTGCGCGCAGTGTTTTCCAGCGAGGACTGGGTGGTAACGGCAATCCGTTCAGAGGACGCCTCGGTGCAGACGAACCGTTCGTTCTACCTGCACGTGATGCTGGTCGCCGGCCTCGCGGCGCTGATGGCGCTGTTGCTCAGCCTCAATCAGATGCGATGCATCCTGGTGCCGCTCGAGCGGCTGCTGCTCGGCGCGCAAGGCATCGCCGAGCGCGATTTTTCGGTTCGCATTCCGGCGGCGGCGTCGGACGAATTCGGTCGTGTGGCGCAGGCCTTCAATTCGATGGCCGAGCGGCTTGGTCTGCATTTCCGCACCATGCATACGTTCTCGGAAATCGACAGGACAATTCTGGTGTCGCCCGACATCGGCAAGGTCGGCAAGCTGGCGCTGGATGCGTTGAAGGACATCACCGGCGCCGATCTGGTGAGCCTCGGGGTGGCCGAAGCGGGCACTCCGGGGCAGCTACGCATCCATGCATTTGACGCGTCGGGCACCGAGCTCGCGCCGACGACTGCGATTGCGTGGAATCCGGACCCGAAACTGTTCGTCGGCCCGGCAGCCGTCTGGGACTGGCAGGAGCGGCCGCTGCTCCCGAACGGCTATGTGCCAGCGCTGCAACCAGCGAAGGCAAATGTCTTTCTGGTGCAACCGATCGCGCGCAATCGGCGCGTGTGGGGCCTGATCGTGCTCGGTCACTCGGAAGGAATCGCTCTATCGAAACAGCGGCGTGCGCTGATCCGCGATATCGCGGACCGGGTCGCGGTCGCACTGTCCACCGCCGAGCGCGACCGGCGTTTGCACGTGATGGCGCACCTGGATGCATTGACGGGGCTGCCAAACCGGCAGCACCTTCTGACCATTCTCGACCAGGAATTGCAGCAGGCCCAGGCCAGTGGTACCCGTGCCGCCGTGCTGTTCATCGATCTGGACCGCTTCAAGGAAACAAACGACACGCTCGGCCACTCGGCCGGGGACACGCTGCTCAAGCGGGCGACTGAGCGCATTCGCGCCAGCGTGCGCGAGGGCGATCAGGTTGGCCGCCATGGCGGCGACGAGTTCACCGTCATCCTGAACGGAATCAATTCAGCCAAGGACGCCAGTCACGTGGCGCGCAAGCTGGTCAAGGCGATGGCAAAACCGTTTGATGTCGAGGGCCACCGCGTGTACGCCGGCGCGAGCGTGGGCATCGCCATTTATCCCGACGACGGCCGCGCCGGCGCCGAATTGGTGAAGAAGGCCGACACCGCGATGTATGGCGCCAAGGAAAATGGCCGCGGCCGCTACGCGTTCTTCGAGAAGACGATGAACGTCGAGATGAACCGGCGCGTTACGCTCGATCGCGAATTGCGGCAGGCGATCGAGAACAATGAATTCGTGCTCTTCTATCAGCCGCAGTTCGAGCTTCAGTCTGGCCGCATCTGCGCTGCCGAGGCGCTGCTGCGCTGGCGCCATCCGGTGCGCGGCCTGCTCGCGCCCAGCACCTTCATCGAACTGGCCGAGGAGACCGGACTGATCGAACAGCTCGGTCTGTGGGTGCTGCGCGAGGCATGTATGCAGCATGGCCGCTGGATCAGTGAAGGCGTGCGGATACCGCGCGTCGCGGTCAACGTTTCGAACCGGCAACTGCGGCAGCCCGAGTTTGTGCCATCGGTCTACTACACGATGGCCGCCACGCACATGGAACCGGACAGCCTGGAAATTGAGGTCACCGAGTCGCTGATCATCGACGGCGGCGAGGCGGCGATGTCAGCGCTGCGCGCCCTGGAAAAGGCGGCTGCGCGCGTCGCAATCGACGACTTTGGCACCGGCTACTCCTCGTTCACCTATCTGAAGACGCTGCCAGCATCGATCCTGAAGCTCGACAAGTCGTTCATGGTGAACGTGACCACCGACCACGACGCGGCAACGATCGCATCGGCGATCATCAACATGGCGCACACGCTGCGCAAGGAAGTGGTTGCCGAGGGAGTGGAGACCGCAGAGCAACTGGCATTCCTGCGCGCCGCCGGCTGCGAGAAAGTCCAGGGCTATTTCCTGAGTCCGCCACTGCCGCCGAACAAGCTGGCAGCGCTGGCGCGTCTGTCCGCCACCGCAGGTCTGGACGCGGTCCTCGAAGAGACACGCTTGCGGATGAACCGCATCGCCGCGCGTGCCGAAATGAAGAAGGAACGGTCGCCACAGGCAGCGTGAGGTCGTCCGCGTCGATGTGAGCGTCCGGCCCTTGGCCGGAATCTGTGGCGCGAATGCCCCCTGAGGACACCGCCGGCCCCGCCCGCAACAGGTTCCGTTGGCCACTGATGCGCGCTACGCTCCAGGCATGCGATCTGGAGCCATTCGCGCCTGGCTGGGCGCATCCGCGGCCGCGTGGTCGTGAACGTCAACGCCTGAGCGCGCGCGGCTGGGGCGGCCGGAGATGACATGAAGATCGTCTGCATCGGCGGCGGACCCGCCGGGCTCTACTTTGCCCTCCTGATGAAGAAATTGGGGGCGCACCACGACATCACCGTCGTCGAGCGCAACCGGCCGTATGACACGTTCGGCTGGGGCGTGGTGTTTTCCGATGCGACGATGGACAACATGCGTGCATGGGACGCGGAAACGGCGGACGCAATCGAGCAGTCGTTCGCGCATTGGGACGATATCGAGCTGCACTTCAAGGGCCGCACGATCCGCTCCGGCGGCCATGGCTTCGTCGGCATCGGGCGCAAGAAGCTGCTCAACATCCTGCAGGCGCGCTGCGAAGCACTGGACGTCAGGCTCGTCTTCGAGACCGAGGCGGAGTCGGACGCCGACTACCCGGACGCCGACCTCATCATTGCCTGCGACGGCATCAACTCGAGGATTCGCAGCAAGTACGCCGGGATCTTCAGACCCGACATCGTCACCCGCCCCAACCGCTTCATCTGGCTCGGCACCAACAAGCTCTACGACGCCTTCACCTTCCTCTTCGAGAAGACCGAGCATGGCTGGTTTCAGGCCCATATCTACAAGTTCGACGATTCGACCAGCACCTTCATCGTCGAGTGTCCGGAACACGTGTGGAAGGCGCACGGCCTGGATCAGGCCGACCAGGAACAGTCGATCGCGTTCTGCGAGAAGCTCTTCGCCGGGAATCTCCAAGGGGAGAAACTGATGACCAACGCGCGCCACTTGCGCGGCTCGGCGTGGCTGAACTTCCAGCGCGTGAAGTGCGAGCAGTGGTCGCACTTCAACGGCAGGAACCATGTCGTGCTGATGGGGGACGCCGTGCACACGGCGCACTTTGCGATCGGCTCCGGCACCAAACTGGCGCTCGAAGACGCGATCGAACTCACGCGGCAGTTCAGGCAGGCGGGCGATACCGTTGAACACATCCCCGCAGTGCTGGCACGCTACCAGGAAGCACGCGCGATCGACGTCATCCGCCTGCAGAACGCGGCCTGGAATGCGATGGAGTGGTTCGAAGTGTGCGGCGAACGCTACTGCGATCAGCTCGAACCCGAACAGTTCATGTACTCGATGCTCACACGCAGCCAGCGCATCAGCCATGAAAACCTGCGCCTGCGCGACCGGGGCTGGCTCGAAGGTTTCGAGCGCTGGTTCGATGCCAGGAGCGGGTTGTCTGCGCCCATCGCGGTACCGCCGATGTTCACGCCGTACACCATGCGCTCGGTGACGCTGAAGAACCGCGTCGTCGTCTCGCCGATGGCGCAGTACTCCTGTGTCGACGGCGTGCCGGGGGAATTTCACCTCGTGCACCTGGGTGCACGCGCGCTCGGCGGCGCCGGGATGGTGGTCGCCGAAATGACCTGCACCAGTGCCGATGCGCGCATCACGCCCGGTTGTCCGGGGTTGTGGGACGAGGCACAGCGTGACGCGTGGAAACGCATTGTCGACTTCGTGCATCGCGAGACCGATGCGAAGATCGCGCTGCAGATCGGCCACGCGGGCCCCAAGGGTTCGACCAACGCGCCGTGGCAGGGAAGAGGCGAGAACCGGCCGCTGGAGGCTGGCAACTGGCCGCTGCTTGCCGCCTCGGCGCTGCCCTACCTCGAAGACAGCGCGCTGCCGCGCGCAATGACCCGCACGGACATGGATCGCGTACGCGACGACTTTGTACGCAGCGCGCGCCTCGCTGCAACGACCGGCTTCGACTGGCTGGAGCTGCATTGCGCGCACGGCTACCTGCTGTCGAGTTTCATCTCACCGCTCACGAACCGGCGCAACGACGACTACGGCGGCTTGCTGGCCAACCGCCTGCGCTATCCACTCGAAGTGTTCCGCGCCGTGCGCGCGGCGTGGCCGCAGGACAAACCGATGTCGGTGCGCATCTCGGCCCACGACTGGGTCGAAGGCGGCATCACGCCGGTCGATGCGGTGCAGATCGCACGCGCATTCAAGGCGGCCGGCGCCGACATGATCGACTGTTCGTCGGGGCAGGTCAGCGCTGAACAGAAACCCACCTACGGTCGCATGTACCAGACGCCGTTTGCTGACCGCATCCGCAATGAGGCGGGCATCGCCACCATTGCGGTGGGCGCGATCTCGGAGGCCGACCACGTCAACAGCATCATCGCCGCCGGACGTGCCGATCTGTGCGCGATCGCGCGGCCGCACCTTGCCAACCCCGCGTGGACGCTGACCGAGGCGGCGAAGATCGGTTTCACCGCCATCGACTGGCCCAGGCAGTACCTGTCGGGCAAAGCACAGATGGAAGCCAACTTCCAGCGTGAACGCGCCGCCCAGGCGCTCAAGCCATGACTTGCGGCGACGCGCTGATCACCGGCGCCGATGTCAACGGACAGGCCATCGCGGTGTGCGGTGGCGCAGCGATGTGAAACGACGAGGACCCCATGCCATGAACGAACGCGTCGATCCCACCCTGGCCGCGGGCAACCGCGTCGCACTGGCCGGCTACGCGGCCGAGCACTTCGTCTGGAAGGTGGACCACGGCGTCGGTCTTGTCACGCTCAATCGCCCCGAGCGCAAGAACCCGCTGACCTTCGCCTCCTATGCCGAACTGCGCGACCTGTTCCGCCGCTTGCGCTACGCCACCGACGTGCACTGCGTCGTGGTGCACGGCGCTGGCGGCAATTTCTGCTCCGGCGGCGACGTGCACGAGATTATCGGCCCGCTGCTGCAGCTGAAGGCGCCCGAGCTGCTGATGTTCACGCGCATGACGGGCGATCTGGTCAAGGCGATGCGGCACTGCCCGCAGCCGGTGATCGCCGCGGTGGATGGTGTGTGCGCAGGCGCCGGTGCAATCGTCGCAATGGCGAGCGACATTCGACTCGGCACCGTGCGCAGCAGAACCGCATTCCTCTTCAATCGCGTCGGGCTGGCCGGCTGCGATATGGGCGCGTGTGCACTGCTGCCGCGCATCGTCGGGCATGGACGCGCCAGCGAGTGGCTCTACACCGGTCGCGCGTTGCCGGGCGAAGAGGCACAGCAATGGGGTTTCTACAACCGCCTGATCGCGCCCGACGCACTCGAAGCGGAGGCGCTGGCGCTGGCCCGCGAACTGGCCAGCGGTCCCACGTTTGCCAATGGCATCACCAAGACCATGCTGCATCAGGAATGGAACATGGGCATCGATCAGGCGATCGAGTCCGAAGCGCAAGCGCAGGCGCTGTGCATGCTGACCGAGGATTTCGGCCGCGCCTACCGTGCGTTCGTCGCCAAGTCGAAGCCGGTGTTCGAAGGCGACTGATGAACCCGCTCGAGCATCTGCGCTGGCCCTTCTTCGACGACCGCCACCGCGAGTTCGCCGCCGCGCTCGACATCTGGGCGCAGCGCGAAGTCCGCGATGTGCATGGTGCCGATGTCGATGCGCTGTGCCGGCAACTGGTGCGCCAGCTGGGAGAAGCCGGCTGGCTGCGCCACGTCGTAGGCGGCATCGCATTTGGCGGCGCAGCCGACGCGCTCGACACCCGGATGCTGTGCCTCGCCCGCGAAACGCTGGCGCGTCATTCGGGGCTCGCCGATTTCGCCTTCGCGATGCAGGGGCTGGGCTCTGGCGCGATCACACTGGCGGGCACGCCCGAGCAGAAGACGCGCTGGCTGCCACGCGTGGCGCGCGGCGAGGCGATCGCGGCATTTGCGCTGTCCGAGCCCGACGCCGGCTCCGACGTCGCCGCACTGCAATGCGCCGCGCACATCGACGGCGACCACGCCGTGCTGGACGGCGAGAAGACCTGGATCTCCAACGGCGGCATCGCCGATTTCTACGTCGTCTTCGCGCGCAGTGCCGAGGCCGCGGGAGCGCGCGGCATCTCGGCATTCATCGTCGAGGCCGATACGCCGGGCTTCGAGATCGCCGGGCGCATCGACGTCATCGCACCGCACCCGCTGGCACGACTGCGTTTCACCCACTGCCGCGTGCCGCTGACGCAGCGCGTCGGCGCCGGCGGCGAGGGCTTCAAGATCGCAATGCGCACGCTCGACGTATTCCGCACCAGTGTGGCCGCCGCCGCGCTGGGCTTCGCGCGCCGGGCGATGCAAGAGGGTCTCGCACGCGCTGCTTCACGCCGGATGTTCGGCCAGATGCTCGCCGACTTCCAGCTCACGCAGGCCAGGCTCGCGCAGATGGCGACCACGATCGACAGTGCCGCACTGCTGACCTACCGCGCCGCGTGGCAGCGCGACCAGGGCGAGAACGTCACCCGCCAGGCTGCGATGGCCAAGCTCGCCGCCACCGAGGGCGCGCAGCAAGTCATCGACGCCGCGGTGCAGCTCTTCGGCGGGCTGGGTGTCGTCAGCGGGCACCCGGTGGAGCGCCTGTACCGCGAGATCCGCTCGCTGCGCATCTACGAAGGTGCGACCGAAGTGCAGCAGCTGATCATCGGCCGCGATCTGCTGAAGGCGACGGGACGTTGAGGCTGGCGGTATTCGAACGCGACGCGCGGGACAGGGCGATGTCGTTGAGCGTCGCGAACCGACTGCGGATGCGCTTGCCAACTCGCTGCGGATCACCCGCCAGCCCTTGAGCGCGAAGCGCCGGGTCGCGTGCGGTGGCGACAGCGCTTGCTCCAGTGACGACACCACGCGACGGTGGACGGGCCTCAGGCGTTGGGCCCCTCTTCGTCGAACCCGTAGTCACGCAGCGCCGCTTCGCGGCTGATCTTGTCGTCGCGCAGATCGGCACGGACCAGTGTGCGGTCGCGGCGGCGCGGGTCGCCGTAACCGCCTGCGCCCGGAAGACGAATGCTCACCAGATCGCCCGCGCGCAGCGTGTCGAGTCCCTTCGATGCCAGCGGGCGCTCCGTGGACGTTCCCGGGTTGAGCACGAACGCGCCACAGGCGCCGGGCAGCCCACCGAACAAACCCTGTGGTGCGAACTTGTGGCGATCGCCATAGCGCGCGAAGCTCACGCGATCGGCGAGCAGACGCACGTCGCGCCGCAGCGCCAGTCCGCCGCGATACGTGCCGGGCCCACCCGAATCACGGATGAACTCGTAGCGCTCGATACGCACCGGGAACTGCCGCTCGAGCACCTCGACCGGCGTGTTCATGAAACGCGGCAGGTGGCTGTCCTGCCCGTCGCGGCCGTCGCGATATGGACGCGCGCCCGAGCCGCCGCCCTGGATGTCGGTGTAGATGAATGGCGCGCCCGTGTCGGGGTCGCGCCCGCCGAAACCGCAGGTACTGATCTGTCCGTGCGAGCCGGCAGTCACGCGCTCCGGCACCGCGATCGACAGTGCGCGCAGCATCGCCTCGACGATCTTCTGCGAGGCGTTGGTGCGCGCCGCGACTGCGCCCGGCGGCAGCGGATCGACGATGCTGCCCGGACGCGTGACGACCTTGATCGGTCGATAGCAGCCGGAGTTCGGCGGGATGCCCGGATCGACGACCGCAATCATCACGTAGTACGCGGCCGCATGCGTGTTGGCGAGCGTGGAGTTGGTGTTGCCCTCGGCCTGCGGATCGCTGCCGGTCAGGTCGACCACGACATCGCCATCACCGATCGTGAGCTTCACATGGATGCGGATCGGCCGATCGTTGACGCCGTCGTCGTCGATGAAGTCCTGCGCTTCGTAGGTGCCCGCGGGCAATGCGGCCAGACCAAGCCGCATGCGCCGCTCCGAATAGTCGAGCAGTTCCGCGCATGCCGATCGCATCGTGTCCTCGCCATGGCGGCGGAACATGCGGCCGAGCCGCTCGGTACCCACCATCAGCGACGCAACCTGCGCGCGGATGTCGCCCAGCGTCTTGTCCGGCAGCCGGATCTGGTTCGCGATGATGGCGACGATCTCCGCATCTTCGCGGCCCGCCTTGTACAGCTTCACCATCGGCAGGCGCAGGCCTTCGAGATAGATCTCGCGAATGCCGCCGGCAACACCGCCCGCGGCCACACCGCCGAGGTCGGAGTGATGCGTGATGTTGCCGACAAAGCCGATTAGATGCCCGTTGTGAAACGCGGGCGAAATCGCGTACAGGTCCATGATGTGCTGGCCGCCGCGATACGGATCGTTGGTGATGATCACGTCACCGGGTGCAAGGCGCTCCGGCGGATAGGCCGCAACGAGTTCGCGCATCGTGATCTCGAAGCCGGCCAGCAGGCTCGGATTGTGGTGCGCCTGCGCCACCGTCTGGCCGCACGCATCGGTGACCACGCACGAGATGTCCTTGATCTCGGTGATGATGGTCGAGCGCCCGGTGCGCACCAACGTGTTGCCCATTTCGTCCGCCACCTGCTCCAGGCCGTAGCGGATCACCTGCATCCTGATGACGTCGGTCATGTGCGCTCCTCCTGCGCCGGTGGCTCGGACTCCAGTGGCACCACCAATCCGAGATCGTCGAGAACATCGGCATACACGCCCGGCGGCACGAGCGTCGATGAAGTCTCTTCCTCGATCAGCGCGGGGCCTGTCACCACCATGCCCGGACGCAAGCGGTCCCGCTCGTACACCGCCGTTGGGGTAAACCCTCTCTTCTCGAAGTACACTGGCCGCGTCGCCTTGAGCGCAGCCTCGGGAGCCGCACTCGAGCGCGCGTGGCGCGTCAGCTCGATCGGCGCGTTGCAGCCAAATGCGGCCAGACGCAGGTTGACGATCTCGATCGGCTCTCCGTCAAAGAAGAACGCATAGCGCTCGCGGTACAGGCGCGCAAAGGCGTCGAGCAATGCGCGCACTCCGGCCTTATTCAGCGCACCGGCGTTCGGCAAAGGCAGCGAAAGTTCATACGTCTGCCCAGCGACCTTCAGATCCGCGTAACGGACAAGGCGCTTCGCTGCCGCGTCAAAGCCCTGTTCCGCGAGTTCGGCTTCCGCCTGTTGCTCCATCGCGCGAAAGGCGGCTTCGAGCGCGTTGAGATCGGCCAGGTCACTGGGCACGCCGCCGAGCGCGGTCACGTAATCGAGGCGCACGTCGGTCACCAGCAGGCCCACGGCGGAGAACGTGCCGGGCATGGGAGGAACGATCGCCTCGCGCATCGACAGCGCGCGCGCGAGGTCTACCGCATGCACGCCGCCGGCACCACCAAACGACAGCAGCGAGAAGTCGCGCACGTCGATGCCGCGCAGGATGGTGACGGCGGCGATGCCCTTGACCATGTTGGCGTTGACCACGCGCACGATGCCGAGCGCCGTTTCTTCCAGGCTCATGCCCATTTCCGTCGCCAGCGCGCCGACAACCTGGCGTGCCGCACCGAAGTCGAGGTGCATGCGCCCGCCGTTGAAGTAGTCGGCGCTGAGTCGGCCGAGCACCAGGTTGGCGTCGGTGACGGTCGCCACCGTTCCGCCGCGGCCATAGCAGGCCGGCCCCGGCTCGGCGCCGGCCGAACGGGGGCCCACCTGCAACGCACCGCCGGCGTCACGCCACGCGATCGATCCGCCGCCGGCGCCGATGATGTGCAGGTCAATGATCGGCACGCGCACCGGCAGGCCCTGCAGATTGCCCTCGGTCGTGATCGCGCACGCGCCGTCTTCAACGAGGCCGATGTCGAATGACGTTCCGCCCATGTCGACCGAAACGATCCGGTTTCGCGCGTGCCGGCGACCGTAGAACGCGGCAGCGACGACGCCCCCGGCCGGTCCCGAGTTCACCGTGGTCACCGCGCGCCGGCACGCCGCCGTAACCGTCGCCGAACCGCCGTTGGCCTGGATGACCGACAAGCGCACAGACCCGAGCTTCTCTTCGAGCCGGCGCTGCAGCGAATCGAGGTAGGTCGCCATCACCGGCGTGAGATACGCGTTGATCACGGTCGTCGAACTGCGCTCGTACTCGCGCATCTCCGGGCACACGCGCGATGACAAGCTGATCGGCACGCCGGGCAGGCGCTGCGCAAGAATCCGTTCGGCGATTTCCTCATGTGCCGGATTGAGAAACGCAAAGAGGAAGCACACCGCGACCGCCTCGACGCGCTCGCGCGCGAAGGCCTCGGCCGCCGCCCGCACCGATGCTTCGTCCAGCGGTGTCAGCACGCGGCCACGGGCATCGAGTCGCTCGCGCGCTTCGAGACGCAGGTAACGCGGCACCAGCGGCAGCGGCAGGTCGACCGAGAAGTCGTATAGCCCGGCGTCCGGACGCATGATGCGGCCGATCTCGAGCACATCGCGAAAGCCTTCGGTGGTCAGCAGTCCTACCTTGGCGCCGGTGCGTTCGATCAACGCATTGGTGCCCGTGGTCGAGCCGTGCACGACTTCGCTCACCTGCCCGGCACGTGCACCGGCCTCCTCGAGCGCCACGGCGATGCCGTCGAGCACGCCCAGCGCGCGATCGCGCGGCGTGGTGGGCACCTTGGCGGAACGCAGCCGTCCGCTGGCACTGTCGAGCAAAGTGACGTCGGTAAACGTGCCGCCGACGTCAACCGCCAGCCGGAGTGTTTGTGCGTTCATGCACTGAAGGCGAAGGTTGTCGTCTGCATCGGGTAGTGCCGGCTGCCGCCGGTGAACGGCGGCAGCCGGCGCGAGTCGGCGCGCATCTCGGCAAGTACGGGAGAAGCGAGCGCGGCCGCCAGCGCTTCGGGGCTGTCGAACATGACGCGGTTGCGCTGCATGTGGTCGACGCGCCGCCACGGCATCGCGTCACACCAGTCGACACGCGTGCAGACCTCGATGTCGCGGATGCCCGGAAACTTCGCCATCAATCGCGTGTGTTGCTGCATGTAATGCCGCAGCCACGCATTGAGGTCCTGTGCCGGACCGGGATAGTGAACGAGGAAGCTGCACAGCGTGGCCGCAGCGGAAGTCTTCGGTTGCGGTACCGGAAACGAGCGCGCGAACATGGCCTGGTGCGTGACCGTTGTGCCGGCGAGGCTTGGCCAATGCTCGAGCGCGGCGAGGCGCTGCAGATGCCCGTCCTCCAGGATCGCCGCTTCCAGTGCGGGCAGCGTCGCGAAGTACAACTGCAGCGCGAGCACCGGCGCAGCGCCGTCGCCGCTGAACGGAGTCTTCGCCGCGGCAGGCGTATACGCGTGCCCCTTCACCAAGCCCGGCGTTCGACGCAGCAGGTCGATCAGCGCGGCGCGGTCCGGCTCGCTGATCGGGGTTTCGTTCTGGATCGAGTTTTCGAAATAAACGAAGTACGCGAAGCTCATCGCTGCGCTCTCTAGCGTGCCATCAATGTCGGCACCGTCGTGATCAGCAATGGAAACGCGATCAATATGCCCATCACGACGGTTTCGCAGGCGATGAAAGGCAGCGCCGCCCGATAGACCTGGGTGAGTGTGGTGCCGGCAGGTGCCACACCCTTGACGACGAACAGCACGAGGCCGAAGGGCGGCGTGATGGTCGCCATCTCCATGTTCAGCAGCATGATGGCGCCGAACCAGATCGGCGACAGATGCAGCGCATTGATGATCGGAAAGAAGATCGGGATCGTGAGCATCATGATGCTCAACGGCTCCATGAAGCAGCCCATCACCATCAAGACCGCCTGCATCGCAACCACCAGCCAGATGGGGCTGAGCGGGAGTGACGTTGCCATCTCGACCAGGCCGCCGGAGGCGCCGGTAAAGGCGAGGATCTGTGAAAACGCGGTCGAGCCCGTGATGATCATCAGCATCATGACCGTGACGCCAAGCGTGGCCTTGAGCGACTCCACGAGCATCCTGCGGTTCAGGCCCCCGTACGCCCACGACAGCAGAAAACAGCCGAGCGCGCCGGCGGCGGCCGACTCGGTCGCGGTGGCCACACCGAGAAACATCAGCCCGACGACCAGAAACACGACGACGATCAGCGGCAGGCCGTAGAGAACGGTGTTACGCAGACGAAGCCCGAGCGGCATCGTGGGCAGGTCGTACGCCGGCGCGAGCGACGGCGTGATCCGGCAACGCACGACGATGTAGATGACGAACGCGATCGCCGTCAGGATGCCCGGCACGATGATCGCCACCAGGAAGTCGCCGACCGAAATGTTGGCGATCGCCGCCAGCAGCACGGCGAGCGCCGACGGCGGAATCAGGATGGCCAGCCCGCCGGAGCCGAGGATGGGTCCGAGCGTCATTGATCGGTGATAGCCGCGCCTTTCCATCTCCGGCACGAGCAGCGCCGCCAGCATTGCCGCGCCCGCCATTGCGGAGCCGGTCAGCGTCGCAAACAGCGTTCCGCCACCGACCGCCATCACGCTCAGGCGTCCGGGCAGGCGTCCGATCCAGGAGTCGAGCACGTCCATCAGTCGCCCGGCGATACCCGAGCGGAACATCAGTTCGCCCATCAGCACAAACAGCGGCACGGGCAGCAACGCAAAGCTGGTGACCGAGTCATAGATCGACAGCACGAGCTGGCTCAGCCCCGCACTGCCGTTCCAGAAGAAGTACGCGCCGACCACGTTGACGGCGAGAAAGGCGAACGCGATCGGGATACCGATCGCCATCAGCACGAGCAACGCACCGAAGATAATGAGCAGTGTCGTTGCCCAGTCCATCGCGTCTCGCTAGCGCGGCTCGAGCGTGCGCTGCCAGAGCGCGACGAAGCGTTGCAGGAAGCGCGCCGCGAGCAGCGACGCGCCGAGCGGAATCACCAACAGGACGATCCAGGTCGGGAACTCCAGGATCGTCGGCTTGTAGATGCCGCGCCGGAGCGTGTCGAGGGTGACGATGACGCCGAACACGGTGAGCACCACTGACACCGCGAAACCGACGGCGGCGCTGACCAGCGCCAGTCGGCGCCGCCACTCACGATCGAGTGCATTGGTCAGCAGGTCCACGGACACGTGGCCGTCCTGGCGCAGCAGCCACGCGGTGCCGAGAAACGTGATGTACAGCAGCCCGTATTCGGTGAACTCGATCACCCACACCTGCGGCCGCGCGAAGAAGGTTCGCAGCACGATCTCTATGCAGACCGCGCCGACGATGAGCAGCATCACCGCGATACCGAGCGCCGCCAGCAGGTTCTCGACGCGGGTCAGCCAGCGGTCGAACGTCGCCATCGGCCGGGATCGGAGGGGCTTTCAGCGCCGCGGCGGCACGATCACACCCGTCGCCGCGTCAGAGACTCAGTTGCCGGTCAGCCTCCGCAACTCGCCCACGAGGTCAGGCAGCTTGGTCGCGAGGTTGTCCCATTCGACCTTGTAGGCGGTGTCGACATAGCGCTTGTTCTCGGCATCGGAGAACCTGATCTTCGTCACGCCCGCTTTTTCGAGCAGCGCCCATTCCTCGGCCTCGGCCTGACGGTAGTGCGCAACCATCTTCGGCTCGAACGCGGCGGTCACGCGCTCGATCTCCTTGCGCACGTCCTCCGGCAGCGCCTTCCACTTGTCGAGGTTCATGATGATCACGATGTTGTTGCTGGCGAAAAACGGCAAGTCGATCACGTACTTGGCTGCCTTGATCCAGCCGCGTTCGCGCGGCCCCGCCATCGGCCAGCCAAATCCCGTCACCGTGCCCCCTTCCAGCGCGGTGTAGGTGTCGCTCTCCGGCATCGTCACCGGCAGGATGCCGAGCGCCGTCATGAAGCGGTCGTACAGCGCCGACGTGCGCATCTTCTGGCCTTTCAGGCCGTCGATGCTGCTGACCTTCGTCGTCGTCCACAGATAAAAGGGCGACCACAACGCGCGACCGATGTATTGCACGTTCAGCCGCTCGTGGCGCTTGACCATGAAGTCGTACAGGCCGCCCGGTTCGCGCTCCTCGGTCACGCTCTTGCGTGACAGGATCAGCGCGCCGCCTTCGGGAAACGTGCTCTGGTAATACGCGGTCGGATTGAACGCGATATCGAGCACGCCCTTGCCGACGGCTTCGGTCTGCTGCAGCCCCGGAATCACCTCCGGCCCGCCGACGTAGTTGATCCTGAGCTTGCCCTTCAGCGCAGCGTTGATCTCGTTCACCCACACCTGCGTCTGCGCCATCAACGGGTGGGTCTTCGGGATGAAGGCGACCGCCCGCAGCGTGACCTCCTGCGCCGAAACCGGCAGTGCGAGGAAGAAAGCCGATGCAAAAAACGCGGCAGAAAGCCGAATTGCGCGGATCATGATTGTCTCCTCTTGATTTCTTATCCGTCGCCCGATCGCACGCAATCGGCGACGACGACATGCTCACCTATTATTGGCGTTGCCACGTCGATTGTGTCAAGAGATTGTCCCGCCCGCACGCGCGCAGACTGCGCTACCAGGGCGTCTGCCGATGCGGCGAATTGTGGGTGTGCAGGAAGCGATCGAGACGGTGTGAGAATTCGTGAGTTCGACAAATGACAAGAAGCGCGACCTCTCAGATCGCTCTGTTCGTCGTGAGCATCGAGATTCGAGGACATGCGAACCTGGTCGACGCTCACGCCCCGCGTCCGAGCCACTGCTCCAGTTCGAGCATGGCGGCCTCGAACTCGAGCGCCCGCCCAGCCGCCTCGGCCGTCTCGAAGGCGGGGGCGCCGAGCGCCCGGCGTGAAGCCGCGATCAACGGCGCGGTGTGCTCGATGTCCACCGGTTGGTGCCGATAGCCCCAGCCCTGCAGTGTCTGGTCCGCCGCACCCCAGAAACGTGCCGCCACCTCGTGCTCGCCCAGGCACGAGGCCAGCCCCACTGCGGCCTCGAGCAGGTCCACGCCGAGATTCTCGTCGCGCACCTGATGCAGGCATTCGATGGCGAAGCGCCGGGCTTGGGCGGGTTGACCTCGGGCCACCAGCACGCGAACCAGGTTGTTGAGGACGACGCCGATCCCCAGCCGCCCGCCGTGGATGCGCATGAGCTCGAGTGCCTCGCGATAGCAGCGCTCGGCTTCGTCCAGTTGCCCCGCGCTGCGTCTGGACTCCGCGATGCTGTTGAGCAACGCGCCCATCTGCCGGGCCTCGCCGAGTTCGCGCGCCAGCGCGAGGGAATCCTCGTGAACCTGCAAGGCCTCCTCGATCCGGCCCAGGGTGTTCAAGGCTGAGCCCACCTCGTCGAGCGCCAGCATCACCTCACGGCGGGCACCGATGCGCCGGGCGATCGCTAGCGCCCGCTGCGCGTCGCCGAGCGACTCTTCGTAGCGGCCTCGGAACATGCTCAACTTGGCGCTCGCCCGCAAAGCGCCAGCACGCGCGGGGGTGTCCGTCGCAGCCACGTCCCGGTCGAGCACGGCGCGGGCCAACCGGTGCCCAATCTCGACGCCGTTCCAGACCCAGTAGAAGTTGGTGGCAGCCGCCAGGCGCAGGCCCTGCTGCGGATCGAGGGGGCCCTCGCAGCACCACGTGATCGCGGCGATCATGTTGTCGTGTTCCCGTCGAAGCCGGCCAACCCAGGCATCTTGATCGGGCCCACGCAGGTGCGGCTCCGCCTCTTCCGCCAACCCGACGTAGTAGGCGACATGCCTGCACCGTGCCGCCTCGCCTTCGCCGCATTCGTTCAGGCGATCCAGCGCGTACTGGCGCACCGTCTCGAGCATCCGATAACGTGGGCGGCCACCCGATGTGTCGCGATCGACCACGAGCAGCGACTTGTCGTGCAGCGCGGTCAACAGCGCCAGCGCTCCGTATTCGTCGGTCGTCTGCGCAACGTCGGCCGCGGCCCGCAGCGTCCAGCCGCCGGCGAACACCGACACCTGACGCAGCATCTGCTGCTCGCGTGGCGCCAGCTGCTCGTAGCTCCACTGCATCGCCGCGTGCAGCGTCTGGTGCCGCGGCAGCGCGCGGCTGCCGCCGGTGAGCAGCCGGAAGCGGTCATCCAGGCGCCCGGAAATCTCGGCCACCGACAGCATCGTCACGCGCGCCGCCGCCAGCTCGATCGCCAGCGCGATGCCATCCAGGCGCCGGCAGATCTCCGCCAGCGGCGCGGCGTTGCCGGCATCGACCTCGAAGTCGGGCAAGGCCAGCCGCGCGCGGTCGACGAAGACGCGCACCGACTCGGCACCCTGCACCGCCTGCAGATCCGCCGTCGCCGGCAGCGACAGCGAGCGCACCGGAAAGATCTGCTCGCCGGCCACGCCCAGGCCCTCTCGGCTGGTGGCCAGGATCGTCGTGCCGGTGTTGCCAGCCAGCAGCGCGTCGACCAGAGCGACCACGCCGTCGATGACATGCTCGCAGTTGTCCAGCACCAGCAGCGTGCGGCGCGGCGCCAGGTGAGCTAGCAGCCGCTCCATCATCGGCGTGTCGCCCTCTTCGCGGATGCCCAGCACGGCCGCGCAGGTGGAGGCCACGCGCGCGGCATCCTTCAGCGGCGCCAGGTCGATGAACCAGACGCCGTCCGGAAACCCCGCAAGCTGTTGCCGCGCGAACTGCAACGCCAGGCGCGTCTTGCCGCAGCCGCCGATGCCGGTCAGCGTCAGCAGCCGCGTCGACGGCAGCAGGCGCGCGAGGTCCGCGAGCGCCGCCTCGCGGCCGATGAAGCGCGTGCGCTGCTCTGGCAGGTTGTGACGCGCCGGCTGGGCGGGTCGGGACACCATCGACGCGGCCGGCGCTGGCTGCAGCGGCGCGGTCAACCGGTAGCCGTAGCCCGGCAGTGTCGCGATGGCGCTCGCGCCGAGCAGCTTGCGCAGGTTGCCGATCTGCGTGGCGATGTTGTGTTCCTCGACCACCAGGCCGGGCCAGACGAGGTCAAGCAGTTCCTGCTTGGTGACCAGCCGCTCGTGGCGCTGGGCCAGCACCAGAAGCAGATCGAAGGCGCGGCTGCCCAGGGCCACAGGCTCGCCACGCACGCGCAGCACACGCTCGGCCGGGTGAAGCTCGAAGTGGCCGAAGCGCATCGGTTCGTCAGCGCTGACAGGTGGCACAGGCAGCACTCCCATGGTCAACGAGCGGCGGCGTGCGCCGGCGGCCCGCCTGCTGCCGAGCAGTCACCTTGCCGCCGAGATCATGCGGCCATTGACGACGTTTGAAAACCTTTGATCCGGGCTTGAGGACGCCACGCCCGCCGCTGGGCACAGTGTGCCCCAGGCGCTCAACCTTTTCTGCGCCTTCGCTCTTCAACCCCCTACCCTGAACGAGGACCTCACCATGTCACACGTTACTCAGCACTCGGTCGATACCACCCGCTACGCCAAGTGCGTCGAAGTGTCCAAGCGCATCCGCTGGGACACCGACCGCGACGTGATCCGCGGCCGCCAGTTCGACTTCAGCAAGAAGTTCCTGCCCGACGGCTTGTCCAAGGTCGGGCAACTGCCGTTCCTCACGGCCGACGAGAAGCGCCTGGCTTCGCAGGTGCAGGGCCGCACCTACGCCAACATGTTCGCGCTGGTCGAGCGCTTCATCGGCGCCAAGGTGCTGGAGGTGAGCCGCGGCCACTGGCTGGGCGACCAGGTCGCGCTCGAGGCGCTGGTGCGCCTGACGGACGAGGAACTCAAGCACCAGGAGATGTTCCGCCGCCTGGAGACGATGATGGCGCCCGGCATGCCGACGGGCTACCGCTTCCTGCCGCAGCCCAACGACGTGGCGCAGGCGGTGCTGGCCGCGTCGACCTGGGCCGTGCTGGCGCTGATCTGCGACATCGAACTCTTCTCGCAGGCGCATTACCGCAGCAGCATCGATCCGGAAACGCAGATCGATCCGTTGTGGAAGGACGTGTTCCTGTTCCACTGGAAGGAAGAGTCGCAGCACGCGATCGTCGACGAGATGGAGTGGATGCGCGAGGACGAGAAGCTCGACGCGCAGCAGCGCGACAAGGCCGTCGACGAACTGATCGGACTGGTCGGTGCGGTGGACGGCATCGCACAGATGCAGGCCAAGGCCGATGCCGAGTACTTCGTCCAAGTGGCCGGCCGTGTCTTCGATGAAACACAAGAGCAGGCGATCCACGCGACGATGTTGGGCGCCTATCGCTGGCAGTACATCGCGAGCGGTGTGCAGGATCCGCGTTTCCTCAAGGTGCTCGGTTCGATGATCAATGCCGAGCAGGGCGCTCGCATCAATGCCGCGCTGGCGCCGATCGTCGGCGCCGTTCACTGAAGCGGCGTCGCAGCCTGGCCGGCACGCCAATCCCGGATGCCTCGAAGCGACCCATTTCGTTTCAGCGCGAATGCCGCCGCTGGCATCCGACCGGATCAAAGGAGACTGTCATGCGTCTTGTCGAGAGACTGATTCGCCTGTGCCTCTGCGCGGGGCTGGGGTGTGCATCGATCGGCGCCACTCCCGTCGCGGCAGCGACGATCGGCATCAATGACAGCGTGCTCACGGCATTCACAGACAGCGGCGACGATGTGCTGTCTGTCTTCGCATCGGGCACGAATCTCGTGTTTGCCGGGGTCGCTTTCGCTGTCGTGACTCCCGGTTGCTCCGGAATCGGCACCGTGTCGTGCGCCCTCTCGGGTTTGACCGAGGTGCGGGTCAACATGCTGGCCGGTGACGACGCGCTCGACCTGACGGGCCTGCCCTTGATCCCGACGCTCGTCTTCACGATCCTCGGCGGCGATGGTGACGATGTGCTTCTGGGCAGCCGCAACAGCGAGCGGATGTATGGCGGCACGGGGGATGACGTCCTGATCGGCGGGGGAGGTGTCGATTGCCTGTCCGGCGGGACGGGGGTCAACGTGGTGCTGGATTCGAAGTGCGATGCCGGCGCCGACCCCGACTTCCCACCCGCCCAGCCGAGCTCGGTTCCTGTGCCGGATTCACCGCTTCTGCTTTTGACCGCGTTGGGACTGCTTGCGCTCACGCGCTCCCGTTTGAGCTCGAAAGGCAACCCGGCGCGCATCGGCGTTGCATCGGCACCAATCGTCGGCGCGGCTTACCGAATCGGCGTCGGGGGCCCTCTCGGCCAGTTCGGGCGACGCCAAAGTCGTTGTGGTCATCGTGGTGTTCCTAGT
>Ga0209682_10000063_pt1 | contig 32168 bp, 28 predicted proteins | sample DOMMetBare2Fresh_2_FD_187471 | JGI IMG/M metagenome (GOLD analysis project Ga0209682, IMG submission 187471) | Wetland sediment microbial communities from St. Louis River estuary, USA, under dissolved organic matter induced mercury methylation -... | ecosystem: Environmental > Aquatic >... | reverse complement strand
CGGCGTCCGCAGCCTGGTCGCCGCCCCCCTCCTCACGCCGGAGGGGACGCCCGGGCTCATCGTCCTGGAGTCGCGAGCCGGGGCCCGGCAGTTCTCGGAGGAGGACTTGGCGCTGCTCGTCTCGCTGGCCTCGGTGGCCGCCCTCCATCTCCGCAACCTGGAGCTCGTCCTGGAGGCGGCCGAGCGGAAGCGCCTCGCGGAGGAGCTGGCTCTGGCGCGGCGCATCCAGAGGGCGCTCCTGCCCGACCACCTCCCGGCGGCCCCGGGATGGTCGCTCCACGGCATGAACGTCCCGTCGCGCGGCGTTTCCGGTGACTACTACGAGGTCGTCCCGCGTGCGGACGGCCGCGAGCTGGTGCTGATGATCGCCGACGTCTCGGGCAAGGGAATGGGAGCGGCGCTCCTGACCGTCTCGCTCCAGGCGCTCTCCGAGGGGCCGGTCGAGGACGGCCTGCCACCGGACGAAATCTGCACCCGCCTCTCCCGCCGGCTCTACCGCCGGACGCCGCCGGAAAAGTTCGCCACCGCGTTCCTCGCGGTCCTGGAGACCGCAACGGGCGCCCTCCGCTACACGAACGCCGGGCACAACCCGGCCCTCCTCGTGCGGGCGGACGGCGCGGTCGAGCGGCTGGCCTCCACCGGCCCACCCCTCGGCCTGCTCCCGGCCGCCACCTACCAGGCCGCCGCCACGATGCTCGAACCGGGCGATCTCCTCGTCCTCTACACCGACGGCTTCGTCGAGGCGGAGAATCCTTCGAGCGAGGAATACGGCCTGGACCGCTTGCAGGCCGTCTGCCTCCGGCACGCCGACGGCGCAGAGGGGCTGGCGGCGGCCCTGGTCCAGGATCTGGAGGGGTTCGTCCAGGGCGTTCCGTTCGCGGATGACCGGACGCTGGTCACGGCGCGGCGGACGGGAGGTTGAAAATCACAAGGACCTAAAGGACAACAAGGACACCAAGGACGATTCAGGCGGTTCCAAGAGCCCTGTGCTAGCCTCTCCCCGAGCCGGAACCTCGAAAGACAAGGGGAGGAGACACCACATGCAGCCGCCGATCTCGCGGGACGACTCGGTCGTCGAATTCACACTGCGCGCCGCCTTGGCGGGTATCGTCTTCGGCATCATCTTCGGGGCGGCCAATGCCTACCTGGGGCTGCGGGTCGGGCTCACGGTCTCGACGTCGATCCCCATCGCGGTCCTCACCGTCGCGCTGTTCCGCTTCCTGGGCGGCGTCCTGGGCAATGGCGGCCAACGCGGTGACGTGATCCTCGAAGCGAACCTGTCGCAGACCATCGGCTCGGCCAGCTCCTCGCTCGCCTCGGGCACGATCTTCACCATCCCGGCCCTGTTCCTCTGGGGGATGATCCCGCCCTACTGGCAGGTGGTGACCCTGGCCTTCCTCGGCGCCGTGCTCGGCATCACGGCGATGATCCCGCTACGGCGGCTGCTGATCGTCAAGGCGGCGGACGAGCTGCCCTATCCGGAGGGGACGGCGTGCGCCGAGGTGCTGCGCGCCACCTCGGCCGCTTCGCGCGGCGGGCGCTGGATCTTCATCGGGCTCGCGGTCGGCGCCGCGATCAAGCTGCTCCTCGGTGCCCTTGCTCTCATCGATTCGCAGCTCGCGATGCACGTCCCCGTCCTCCCCAAGGCCGAGCTGGCCCTGGAGGTCGCTCCGGCCCTCCTCGCGGTCGGCTACATCCTCGGCTACCGCCAATCGTCCATCATGGTCTCGGGGAGCCTGATCTCGGCCCTCGTGCTGACCCCGCTGATCGCCCTGGTGGGCCAGGGGCTGCCGTCTCCTTTCTTTCCCGAGGCGACGGCGCTGATCTCCGACATGTCCGCGAGCCAGATCTGGTCGCGCTACGTGCGCTACATCGGCGCCGGCGCGGTGGCCGCGGCCGGGATCGTGACCGTGGCGCGGGCACTGCCGACCATGTACGCCTCGCTCGCCGCCGTGCTGCGCGGCCTGCGCAAGCAGGAAACCGGACCCGGCGGGGAGGACGCCGTGCCGCGCACCGACCGCGACCTGCCGGGCTGGGTGGTGCTCGCCGGTCCTGCCCTGGTGATCCTCACCCTGGTGATTTTCCCCAACGTCCTCGCCGGCCACATGAGCTTCGGGCAGCGGCTCGCCGCGGCTCTCGGCGTGGCGGTCTTCGGCCTGCTGTTCGTCGTCGTCTCGTCGCGCATCGTGGGTCTGATCGGCGTGTCGTCGAACCCGACCTCGGGAATGACGCTGGTCACTCTCCTGGGGGTCGCGGTGGTGTTCGTCCTGTTCGGCTGGGACGATCCGTCGGCGCGGGCGGCGATCCTCACGGTGGGCACCGTCGTCTGCATCGCCGCTTCCAAGGCGGGAGACATCTCGCAGGATCTGAAGACCGGCTGGCTGGTGGGCGCCACACCGGCACGGCAGCAGGCCGGCCAGTTCCTCGGCGCGGCGTTCGCCTGCTGGGCGGTCGCCGGCACCGTGCTCCTCCTCGGCCAGGCGTTCACCTTCGGCTCGCCCGAGCTGCCCGCGCCGCAGGCGACGCTGATGAAGACGGTGATCGACGGCGTGCTCGCCGGCTCGCTCCCCTGGGGCCTCGTGGGGACCGGCGCGGCCTTCTCGCTCTGCGCCATGCTCGCCGGGCTGCCGGGCCTCGCGTTCGCCGTGGGGATCTATCTGCCGCTGGCGAGCCTGACGCCGATCTTCCTGGGCGGCCTCGTACGGCGGATCGTCGAAGCGCGCCGGGGCGCGGGGCCGGCGGAGGGAGACCCCGGCATCCTCGCCGCCTCGGGGATGATCGCGGGCGAGGGGCTCGCCGGGGTCGCCATCGCCTTCCTGGTGGCGGCGCAGACGCGCTGGCCGGAGTCGGGATGGAGCCAATGGCTCGACTCCGTCCACTTCGCGAAGAGGGGCTTCGCCTGGATCGAAGGGACGGCCGCGGCGCTCCTCGGGATCGTTTTCGTGCTCGGCATCGCCACGCTGCTCTACCGGGCCGGCCGGAGCGCGCCTCCGGTGTCCGCACCGGATCAGGCGCCGCAGGCACCATGACCCTCGCCATCGTCCCCGCCGCCGGTGCCTCGCGGCGCATGGGCCGCCCGAAGCTCCTCCTCCCCTATGGGACGTCCACCATCGTGGCGTCCCTCGCCTCTGCTCTGCGGGCCGGCGGGGCTGTGCCGGTCGTCGTCGTGGCGGCTCGCGACGACCGGGAGCTCGCGGAGTGGGCGCGGGGGTTCGGAGCCGTCGTGGCGGTCAATCCCGATCCGGAGCGGGGGATGCTGTCGAGCATCCGCGAGGGGCTCGCGGCCGCCGGCGGTGCGGCCCTCCTCGCGGAGCGCGGCGAGGTCGTCCTGGTCGCTCCGGCGGACCTCCCCGCCCTGCGGCCGGCCACGGTGGCCGAGCTCCTCTGGCGCCGGGCCGCGGCGGGAGCTTTGCTGGCAGTCCCGGCGTTCCGGGGGCAACGCGGCCATCCGCTGGCCATCGCTCCCTCTCTCCTCGCCGAGATCGAGACGCTCGATCTCACGATCGGCCTGAAACAGCTCCTGGAGCGCCATGCCGGCGCGCTCCTGGAAGTGCCGGTGGACGATCCGGGGGCCGTCCGCGACGTGGACACGCCGGAGGACTATCAAAACCTCGTGTAGGAATTTCCCCGCGGTCTCCCGCTTTCTCACCTCCAGGCCTATGAAACAACGACGACTCCTCACCCTGCTCCTCGTCTCGACCCTGGTGGCTTCCGCGTGCGCCACTTCCCCGTCTCCGCGAACCGCTCCCGGTCCGGAAATCTCTCCAGCGCTTCCGGCGGTCCCCACGGACCCGGAGGCGGTGATCCCGACCGATCCTGTCATCCAGACCGGCAAGCTGGAGAACGGCCTCACCTGGTACGTCCGCCGCAACGGCGTGCCCTCCGACCGGGTGGAGCTCTGGCTGGTGGTCAACGCGGGCTCGGTGCTCGAAGACGAGGACCAGCGCGGCCTGGCCCATTTCGTCGAGCACATGGCGTTCAACGGCACCCGCGACTTCGCCAAGCAGGAGCTGGTCAAGTACCTGGAGTCGATCGGCATGCGCTTCGGGGCGGACGTCAACGCCTCCACCAGCTTCGACGAGACGGTCTACACGCTGACCGTGCCCACCGACAAGCCGGAGTTCGTCGAGCAGGGGTTCAAGATCCTGGAGAACTGGGCGCACGGCATCACCTTCGATCCCGTGGAGGTGGACAAGGAGCGCGGCGTCGTCATCGAGGAGTGGCGGCTCGGGCGCGGCGCCTCGGCGCGGATGAACGACCGGCAGTTTCCCGTCCTCTTCCAGGGCTCGCGCTACGCCGAGAGGGTGCCGATCGGCAAGAAGGAGATCCTGGAGACCGCGACGGCCGAGACGCTGCGCCGCTTCTACACCGACTGGTACCGGCCGGACCTGATGGCGGTGATCGCCGTGGGCGACGTCAATCCGGCCCAGATGCAGGAGCAGATCCGCAAGCACTTCGGGCAGATCCCCGCCGCCGCCGCACCGCGCGAGCGGCCGCACTATCCGGTCCCGGCGCATGCCGACACCCTGGTCGCCGTCGCGACCGATCCCGAGACCACGGACACCACGGTCTCCGTCTATTCCAAGCTGCCGGCCCGCCGGCAGGACCGGGTGGGCGACTACCGCCAGTCGATCGTCGAGGGTCTCTACCACGCCATGCTCAACGCGCGGCTCGGCGAGATCTCGCGCCAGCCCGATGCGCCGTTCCTCTACGCGGGCTCCGGAGCCGGCCTCTTCGTCCGCTCGTCCGAGATGACCGTGCAGCAGGCGGCGGTGCGCGACGGGCAGGTGGAGGCCGGTCTCGCCGCTCTGCTCACCGAGATCGAGAGGGTGCGGCGGCACGGCTTCACCGCGACCGAGGTGGAGCGGGTGAAGAAGGACTGGCTGCTCACTTACGAGAAGGCCTACACCGAACGCCGGGTGATGACCTCGGGGGCGCTCGCCGCCGAGTACTCCCGCGGCTTCCTCGAAGCCGAGCCGTTGCCGGGCATCCCGGCCGAGCTCGTCATGGTCCGCCGGTTCCTCCCCGAGATCGGCGTCGAGGAGGTGAACCGCCTCGCCGAGGAATGGCTGCGCGACGGCAACCGGGTCATCCTGGTGCAGGCGCCGGCCAAGCCCGGAGAGCAGCCGCCGTCGAAGGACGCGCTCCTCGCCGTCTTCCAGAAGGTCCGCCAGAGCGAGATCGCCGCCTATGTCGACCGCGTCCAGGCCGGGCCTCTGGTGGCCCAGACGCCGGCGCCCGGAAAGATCGTCAAGGAGACGAAGATTCCCGAGCTGAACCTCATCGAATGGAAGCTCTCGAACGGTGTCCGGGTGCTCCTCAAACCGACCAGCGGGCAGCGCGACGAGATCCTGCTGACCGGCTACAGCCCCGGCGGACACTCGCTGGTGCCGGACGAGGACTTCCCCTCCGCCGTGTTCGCCGCCACCGTGATCGGCGAGGGTGGTTTGGGGAGCTTCGACAAGATCACTCTGGAGAAGGCCCTGGCCGGATCGACGGCGCGGGTCGAGCCGTTCATCAGCCAGCTCGAAGAGGGAGTCGAGGGGACCGCGGCCGTGGCGGACGCCGAGACGCTGTTCCAGCTCGTCTACCTGACCATCACGCAGCCGCGCAAGGACCCCGATGCCTTCCGCTCGCTCCAGACCCTGCTCCACTCCGCCGTGGAGAACCGGCTGGCCGAGCCGCGGGCGGTCTTCGCGGACCGGATGAAGGAAGCGATGACGCAGCACCATCCGCGCTGGCAGCCGATTACGCCGGAGTGGATCGACCGGATCGATCTCGACAAGGCCGAGCACATCTATCGCGACCGCTTCGCCGACGCCGGCGACTTCACGTTCATCCTGGTGGGCAACGTCTCTCCGGCGACGCTCAAGCCGCTCGTCCTCACCTGGCTGGGAAGTCTGCCGGCCACCGGCCGCAACGAGATCTGGCGCGACGTCGGGATGCGCCCCCCCTCCGAGGTGGTCAACGTGCGGGTGGAGAAAGGGATCGAGCCGAAGAGCCAGGTGGAGATCATCTTCACCGGTCCCGCCGACTTCACCCGGGAAGGGCGCCACGACATCGGCGCCCTCTCGACCGTGCTCGAAACGCGGCTCCGCGAGGTGCTGCGCGAGGACATGGGCGCGGTCTACGGCGTGAGCGTCGACGGTGACCTGTCGCGGCGGCCCTGGCCGAGCTACGACTTCAGCATTTCGTTCGGCTGCGCTCCGGAAAAAGTGGACGAGCTGGTCAAGGCCGTCTTCGCCGAGATCGCCGCCATCCAGGCGAACGGCGTGGCCGAGCCCTATGTGCAGCAGGTGCGCGAAGCGGAGCGGCGCACCCGCGAGCTCAGCCTGACCGACAACCAGTTCTGGCTCTCGGCGCTCGAGCTCTATGACACCGAGAAGCTCGATCCGCGCGACATCCTGCACTTCGACGACCTGATCGCCACCATCAGCTCGGACCGCGTGCGCGACACGGCACGGCGCTACCTCGACACGAAGCGCTATGCGCTCGGGGTGCTGGCGCCGGAAAAGAAGCCGGAAGCCGTGGGCGGCGGGCGGTAGGGGCCCCGGGGAGCCCCCGCCCACCCGGACGAACACGGACGAACACAGACAAACACGGACCTCCACGGACAAAGGAGAACCTCACCCCCCCCGCGTGGGGGTCCGTGAACGTCCGTGCCAGTCCGTGAAAGTCCGTGTTCGTCCGGGAGGGAGGGGGGTTACTTCCCCGCTTCTTTGGCGAGCCCGCTGGCAATCGCCTGGTCGAGCAGGCTGCGCAACTGGCGCTCCCCCTCGTTGGCGATTTTCTCTTGCTGGCGGCCCAGAGCTTCCTGCTGGCTGCCGAGCGCCTCCTGCTGACGGCCCAGCTCTTCCATCTGGTGCCCGAGGGCTTCCATCTTCTGGGAGAGCTCTTCCATCTCCTTCTCCAGGCTTTCGCCCGACTCGCCGGACATGGCGCGCGCCTCCTGCTGCGCGGCGAGCGTGCCGACGCGGCCACCGTAGCGGCCCATCTCCTCGCCGAGCTTGCCCTGCTGCTCACCCAGCTTTCCCTGCTTGTCACCCAGGGCTCCCTGCTGGTCTCCGAGCTCCCGCTGCTTCGCAAAGAACGACCGGGCGCGGGCCACGGTGGCCTCGTCGCGGATCACGTACGACTTGCCGTTGTGTTCGAACCAGAGGATGGGCTTGCCGGAGTAGTGCTCGCGGGCCTTGTGCACGTCGAACGTGCTGCCGCTCATGGTCACCGACTTCGCGTCCTCGACGATCACCCAGGCATCGTCGCCGTCCCCGAGGCTCAGGTGCCGTTCCCCTCTTTCTGCCGGGGGTGCAGGAGGAGCAGGAGGTGCCGGGGGGGCGGCAGGAGGAGGGGGAGGGATTCTTCCCTGGGCCAACCGGGCGACCGGCGGCACCACGGGCGTCGGCGGAACCGGGGGAACCGGCGCGACCTCGGGGGCGGCAGGAGGAGCCGGCTCCGCGGCATCGGCAGGCTCGGGGGCCGGGGGAGCTTCGGGGAGCTCCGGCGCCGCGATGGCTTCGGGGGCATCCGGAGCCTCCGGCGGCTCGGGGGGCGTCTGGGCCACGATCTGGATCGGGATCAGCACCGCCAGGGCGAGAAGGGCGAGGAGGCCCCACCAGCCGCGGTGCACACGCTTCTTGTCAGCGGACTGCTGCAACATTTCGAGTCTCCTTTTGAGCGTCTGGAAGGTCGGAGCGGCGCCCGCCGCGGCCCACCGGGGGACGCGCGGAGCAACGCCGAGCCGCAAGAGAAGGCGCCCGTACGCCTCGGGCGCGGGATCGAGGAAACGCAACACCGCCGCATCGCAGGCGGCCTCGCGGGCCACCGCATACTCGCGCGCGGCGAGCGCCACCAGGGGGTGGAAGAAGAACACGCGCTGCGCCAACGCCGGAATCCAGCCGAGCCAGAGATCACCGCGGCGCACGTGCAGCAGCTCGTGGCCGAGGGTCAACGCCAGCTCCTGCGCGGAAAGGCCGGCCAGGGTGCGCCGCGGCAGCAGCACCCGCGGCCTCCAGGTGCCGGAAACCTGCGGCGTTTCGACCTCCGGCGAAGCCAGCAGCTTCGCGCGGCGCACGCCGAGCCGCTCCCGGAGCTCACGGAACAGAGCCACGATCCGCGGCTCGGTCACCGGCTCGGCGCTCCGCACGATCCGCCGGGACTGCACGAGCTGGCGCCCGGTCAGGGCCAGTTGCAGAAAGAGACCGGCCAGCCAGAGGCCGGCAAAGGCAAGGGGCCAGGAAACCAAGGACCTCAAGGACGGCAAGGACTCCAAAGACGTGCTGGCGCCCCCCCTCATGTCCTTGTTGTCCTTGAAGTCCTTTTGGTCCTTGACCCCGAGCCCGCCGGAAGCCACCACGGCCTCCTGCTCCACAGCGGTTGGGGCCGGCGCAACCTCTACCGGCAGCAACGCCAGAGAAACCGGCTCGACCCAGACGAGCGCCACGAGGAGCTTCAGGCAGGCGAGCCACCAGAGGCCGCAGCGCAGCGTCGCGGGGAGCCGCGGGATCAGCCGGCAGAGGAGCCAGACCGCGGCGATGGCCACGGCGCCATGGACGGAGGCCCGTCCCAGGACAGCCAGGAGAGAAGCGGCCCAGGTTCCGGCGGTCGCGAGGATCTCCATCTCTCAGCCCTCCGTCTTCTTGGACTTGAGCCGGGTGACCAGATGCTCGAGCTCGGCCAGCTCGTCATCCGACACCTCGCCCGTCTCGGTCAGGTAGGCCACGAACGGCGACACGGACCCGGCGAGCGTCTTCTCGACGAACGTCCGCACCGCCCCGCGCAGCAGGTCTCCCTCCGAGGCCAACGAGAAATACTTGTAGACCCCCTCGGCCTGCCGGCGTTCCAGGCGCCCCTTCTGGCGCAGGCGCTCCATCATCGTGAGCACCGTGGACCGCGCCAACCCGCGCGGCTCCCCGAACCCCTCCGCCACCTCGCCCACGCTCGCTGGTCCGCTCTCCGCGATGTAACGAAGGAGCATCAGCTCCTGGTCCCCGACGGTCTTCATGGCTCTGCGGTCCTCTCTCTCCTGCATCGATCGGCCTGGTGCCGACATCTGTAGTCATCGTAGCTCTGACTACAGGTGTCGTCAAGAGGGTGATACGGAGGAGGAGAGGGAAAGGTTGCAGCCCTCAGGTCGCGAAGCGGCGGGCGGAGAGAGCCTTCGCCTTGGCGGCCTCCTCGTCCCGGTTCTTCGGTGGCGCGTGGGTCTCGAGGTTGCGGAGAAGCTCGCCCGAGATCCGGGAGATCTCGTCGACGGCGGCGAAGAACGCGGCTTCGTTCGTCCGGGACGGCTTGTTGAAGCCCGTGACCTTCCTCACGAACTGGAGCGAGGCGGCACGGACCTCCTCCTCCGTCACCGGCGGATCGAAGTTGAAGAGAGTCTTGATGTTTCGGCACATGGGGTGAATGTTACAATCCCGGCCCAACAAGACAGGAGCCCCTCATGAAGAAGAATCTCAAGAAGCTGCGCCTCAGCCGCGAAACGCTGGCCCTCCTCGATTCCCAGGTGGTCGCCTCCCGGGGAGCCGTGGCGATGATCCAGACCAGTTGCACGTACGCCTGCGAGTGCCCGACAGGCTGCTCCGCGGAGCAGATGTGCCTGGACACGGCCGTCCGCGCGTAGGCGAGCCTCATCCCCCTCTCCCCGCCGGCCGCCCGGGAGAGGGGCAGCAACCCTGCCAACCGCCGGGCATACCGCCGTTCAACCCTGCTAATCGCCGGGCACACCGACCGTTGACCTGGTTCATTGATCAGGCTACCCTGCCTGTGTATGGATTCTGCACTCCTCGCAACGCTGCGCATCCACAACCCGTGGCTAGATCGGCCAGAGGACCAGCAAGCGCTCCTCGCCGCCACGCTGCCGGAGCCGTTCGTCGCACGCCACCGCCGGCTCGAGTTGCGGCCGGGGCGTGCGGAGCTGGTCGTGGGACCGCGGCAGGCGGGGAAGTCGACGTGGATTCGGCAGGTCCTGGCGCGCGTCGAGGCTCCCGTCCTCATCCTCCATGCCGAGGAGCCCAGGATCCGCGAGCTTGCCGACTCGCCCGCCCTCGCCCTGGCTGCTCTGGCCGAGGTGTTGAGCCCCGAGACCCTCCTCCTGCTGGAGGAGGTCCAGCACCTCCCGGAGGCGCCGCTTTTCATCAAGGGACTCGTCGACCTCGACAAGACGCGCCGCATCGTCGCCACCGGCAGCTCATCGTTCGAGCTCGGCGCGCGGACGCGGGAATCTCTGGCCGGGCGGGCGCGGCGGACGCAGCTCTTCCCCTTCTCTCTCCAGGAAGTCTCCGGGCTCGTTCCCACGGGGCGCGCACCCGCGATCCGCGACCTGCGGCTCCGCGACCTGTGGGAAAAGCTCGTCGTCGCGGGCGGCTATCCGGAGCCCTGGTTCGATCCCGATCCCGCGACCGTGCTCCACCACCTGGTCGAAGCCTTCGTTCTCAAGGACACCTCCGACCTCCACCAGATCGAGCGGCCGTCGGTGTTTCGCAAGCTGTTGGAGCTGGCGGCGGCGGACATCGGCAACCTGGTTAACCTCACCGAGTGGGCGGGCCTGGCCCAGGCCTCGCGCAGCACGGTGGGGCGTTACCTCGAGATCGCGGAAGAAGCCCACGTGCTCCGGCTGGTGCCACCGTTCGCCGGCGGCAAGCGCGCGGAGGTCACCGGAACCCCAAAGGTCTTCTTCCTCGACAACGGACTGCGCAACGCGGTTTTCGGCGGCTTCCCGGCGAGCAGTGAGAGGGCCGACCGCGGCGCCCTCTGGGAGAACGCGGTCTTCAACGAGCTGGCCAAGCGCCTGGAGGTTCTCGACGAGATCCGATTCTGGCGCTCGAAGAGCGGTGCCGAGGTCGACTTCGTGGTGCGGCGCGGGGAACGCATGGTGGCGATCGAGGTCAAGGCCGCTGACCTCGTCCGCCCGGCGGTGTCCCGAGGAACCCACAGCTTCCTCGACGCCTACCGTCCCGCCTGCCTGGGCGTGGTCAACGCCTCCCTGCGGCTCGACACCGTCGAGGAAGGCGTTCCGGTCCGCTTTGTGCGGCCCTGGGAGATCGACTTGGTTCTTGCTGGGCTGGAAGGCTGAGAAAAAACGGCGAAGCTTTACCTCTTCCCTCCACCGAGAAACGCGACCGACCCGAAAGCCCGACCAGAGCGCCAGAAACCCGCGGTAACTGACCGCCGTTACCAAGCTCCGGAGCAAAGAGTAGAATGGGGGTGTCAGGGCGGTAAACAGAGACGACTCAGCTCGGTTCCCCCACAGCCGGATTGAGCACCGCCCCCTCGGCTACACTGAGTGCAATCGGTAGTTTTAATTGAGCGACGCCCTTCCTGAGCCCCTGGCGACTGAAGAGCACGATTGCCTCAGACTTCAGACCTGATACAGCCGAAGGAGAGTGCTCCGATGCAAAGTGGACAGAAGGTCCGCGACTACGTTTTCGAGGAAAAGATCGGCACCGGAGGAATGGGCGAGATCTGGCGGGCCCTCCACGCGGTCCTCCAGCGGCAGGTCGCCATCAAGATGATGGATCCCCACTTGGCGCGCGATCCCGAATTCGAACAGCGCTTCGTCCAGGAGGCCCGGGCTCAGGCGACGCTCCAACACAGGCACATCCTCCAGGTGACTGACTTCTTCTCAGAAGGAGGCGTTTACTACTTGGTGATGCCTCTGTTCGACGGCGTGTCGCTCGAAGCACGCCTCGCCCAAAATCGGGTGCCACTGCCGCTCGTGGAGGCGATCAAGATTGCCCACGATGTCTTGGAAGGTCTCGACTACGCCCACCAGCACGGCATCATCCACCGCGACGTCAAACCCTCGAACATTTTGCTGGACGCATCCGGCCACGCCTACTTGCTCGACTTCGGCATCGCCTTGATGATCGGCCAGGATCGCCGGACGCGCACGGGAGCCTCGTTGGGGACTCCCCATTACATGAGTCCAGAGCAGATCCAGCACCCCCAGAAGATCGACCATCGGGCCGACGTTTACAGCGCGGGTTGTGTGATCTACGAGATGCTCACCGGCCGGCCGCCCTTCGGCTCCTTCGACGAACACGGGGACACTCCCTTCTTTGTCCAGCAGGCCCACGTGGCAAAGGTTCCGGAACCGGTCCGCAAGAGGAATCCGACCGTGCCTCCCGGGGTCGATGCGGTGATCCTACGCGCACTCGCCAAAGATCCCGACCAACGCTGGAGCGGCTGCGGAGAGTTTCTCCACTCCCTGGAAAACCACGGCGGCGCCGCCCTGTTCGAAGACCCCAGGTGGTCACACTCGCCGCCCCCGCCAGTTTCACCCTTGCCGTTACCTTCCCCAATGCCCACAGCTCTGCCGGTGCCGCCCGACATGGGCAAAGGCCGCCTTTTCTGGGGCCTGAGCTCGGTCTTCGGGTGTCTAATTTTGGGGGTGCTGATGACAGTGCTAGTCACCGTGGTCGGCCGGGCCAGAAACCAGGAGGAGGAGCCCATCGGGGACGAGCAGACGACCGACGCGGCAGCGCCGGAGCCCACGAGCACAGCCGATGCGGACCCGTTCGCAGGCCAAACGCCCGACCAGCCGGCTACGCTTCCTAGCCCCACGCCACCCGAGAGAGAAGTAAAGGCAGCCAGCCCAAATCAAACGCAGCTAATTTCGCCCATGGTCACGCCAAGCTTCGACTGTCTCAAAGCATCAAACAATGTCGAACGTCTAGTCTGCTCATCACCCGAGCTAGCCGTACTTGATCTTGCGATGGCGAACGCCTATCGCGACTTGGTCGCTGAACGAACTTCCCCTGATCAAAGGAAGCAGCTTCGAGACTCCCAAAACCACTGGCTGCGCCGAGTGCGTGATCGCTGCCCTGACATTGCCTGTCTTGAAAGCACTTATGAAAGTCGGATTGAGGAACTACGCTCCGCAAGACGCTAACTAACTAATTATCTGTCAGAGTCCGGAAAGGGTGCAGCCCGCCTCCCTGTCCACCGAGATTGAACGATATCTGGAGCATCTGAAGGGGAAGACCGCGAGGCCTCCCACACCACCCGAGCCGACTTCAGGCTAGTGAGTTGGGCCAGGGGGGTTGAAAACACACCTTCTCTCCTCCATAATGGAGGTGTTACGGAGGAATTTCCTTGGCGACTCTCAACATCAAGAACTTCCCGGAACCCCTGTACGAGACCCTCCAGAAGCAGGCGGAGCAGGAGCATCGGTCGGTCGCCCAGGAGGTCATTCATCTGCTGGAGCATGCGACGAAGCAGGCTCCCACCCACTCGATCCTCGAGCTCCGCGGCCTGGGGAAGGCGCTTTGGGAGAACGTGGACGCCGTTGCTCACGTCCGTGCGGAACGCGACTCGTGGGACTCCTGAGCGATCTGGGGAAGGGACCTCTCGGTCTCGACACGGCGGTCTTCATCTATTTCGTCGAGGAGAATCCGGCCTACCTCCCCCTGGTCGAGCCGATCTTCGCGGCCATCGACCGCGGGCAGGTCCAGGGAGTCACGTCCGCCATCACCCTGCTGGAAACGATCGTCGTCCCGTTGAGGTCCGGCAACGAGGTGCTTGCCAGGCGCTATGAATCTCTACTGACGCACAGCCACGGCCTGAAGCTGGTCCACCTCGACCTCGCTCTGCTGAGAGCGGCGGCACACCTCCGGGCGGTCACCCGCCTGAAGACCCCGGACGCGATCCAGCTCGCCGCCGCGCTCTCCGAAGGTTGTTCGACCTTCCTCGCCAATGACCACCGGTATCCGAAGCTCCCCGGGATTCGGATCCTCCAAGTCGACGACTACCTCGCCGAAAAGCCGGCGACCTGAGCCCCCGAACGAAAAAAGGGGACCGATCTCTCGGTCCCCTTCCAACGATGCGAGCCATGGGAGGCGCCGCGGCGCCCCGCATCCTCAATACCGGTAGTGGTCGGTCTTGTACGGCCCTTCCTTGGGCACGCCGATGTACTTGGCCTGGTCGTCGCGCAGCTCGGTCAGCTTGGCGTTCAGGGTGGTGAGCTGGAGGCGGGCCACCTTCTCGTCCAGGTGCTTGGGCAGGGTGTAGACGCCCACCTCGTACTGGCCCTTCTTCGTCCACAGCTCGATCTGGGCGAGGGTCTGGTTGGCGAAGGAGGAGCTCATCACGTAGCTCGGATGGCCGGTGCCGCAGCCGAGGTTCACCAGTCGGCCCTTGGCGAGGAGGATGATGCGCTTGCCTTCGGGGAAGATCACGTGGTCCACCTGCGGTTTGATCTCCTCCCACGGGTACTGCTCCAGGCTCGCGACGTCGATCTCGCTGTCGAAGTGGCCGATGTTGCAGACGATGGCGTTGTGCTTCATCCGCCGCATGTGGTCGTGGGTGATGACGTGGAAGTTGCCCGTCGCGGTGACGAAGATGTCCGCCTGCTCGCAGGCCTCGTCCATGGTCACGACACGGTAGCCTTCCATCGCCGCCTGGAGGGCGCAGATGGGATCGACCTCGGTGACCCACACCTGGGCGCTCAGGGCGCGCAGGGCCTGGGAGCTTCCCTTGCCTACGTCGCCATAGCCGCAGACGACGGCGATCTTGCCGGCGACCATGACGTCGGTGGCGCGCTTGATGGCGTCCACCAGCGACTCGCGGCAGCCGTAGAGGTTGTCGAACTTGCTCTTGGTGACGCTGTCGTTGACGTTGATGGCGGGGAACTTGAGCTCGCCCTTCTTGGCCATCTCGTAGAGGCGGTGCACACCCGTGGTGGTCTCTTCGGTCACGCCCTGGATGGCGGCGAGCTGCTGCTTGTACCAGCCGGGCTGGGCCGCATTGCGCTTCTTGATGGCGGCGAAGAGCACCCGCTCCTCCTCGCTCGTCGGGTTGCTCAGCACGGACGGATCGTCCTCCGCCTTGGCGCCCAGGTGGACGAGGAGCGTGGCGTCGCCGCCGTCATCCAGGATCATGTTGGGGGCGCCTTCGGGGAACTCGAAGATCCGATGCGTGAAGTCCCAGTACTCGGTGAGGCTCTCGCCCTTGTAGGCGAAGACGGGGATCTCCACGGCGGCGATGGCGGCGGCGGCATGGTCCTGGGTCGAGAAGATGTTGCAGCTCGCCCAGCGCACCTCGGCGCCGAGAGCCTTCAGGGTCTCGATCAGCACCGCCGTCTGGATGGTCATGTGGAGCGAGCCCGCGATGCGCGCGCCCTTGAGCGGCTGGCTCGCCAGAAGCTCCTGGCGCAGCGCCATCAGGGCAGGCATCTCGCCCTCGGCGATCCGGAGCTCCTTGCGGCCCCAATCGGCCAGGGAAAGGTTCGCGACGTGGTAATCGGTGAAACTGGCGGTGGCGGTCTGCGTGGCGACGGTCATGACGGACCTCCTCGGTTGGCCCGGGCGACGGAAGCATCCCACCTCCATCGACCCCGGAAGGGTTGAGGTGAGCGCCGTTGTCTGGGTACCGGCCGCGCCGGGTGTCCGAGCCTGGGAGGGAGTCTCCTGCAACGCTCCTCGGACGAGCAACCGTATTTTACCCGCTCTGGTGTCCAGAGGGAAGGGGCAAACCGGGTGAGCTGCACGCCGTCGTGAAGCTGAACGCGTAGACCCGCACACCCGCCCGCGGGAAACGCAGGGTCAACCGCCGTCTCCGGAAGCTCCCGCCCCCCACCAGGCGTACCATCCGGCCAACATCCCAGACCGCCAGCGTGCGGCCATCCCGTTCGATGACGTCCTCGCCGCGCTCTTCGGGGCGGACGGGCGCGCCATCCACCTCGATCTCGAGCTCTCCCCCGGGCGCGAGAACCACGTTCACCCCGGCCGCGTCGCAAAGAAGCTCCAACGCGGCTCCCGGCTCGCGGGCCTCCAGGTACTCCGCTTCGTGGAGCCAGAGGCCTCTCGCGGTGAACATGCCGGGCGGCGCCGGTCCTTCTGATCTCTCCTGATGGCGGACCTCCTCGCCCGGACGGTAGCCTTCGGGGGCGAGAAGCTTGCCGCGGTGGAAGCCGGCGTGGATCTCGCGGGTCGCCGGGTGGCAGACCGCGCCGGGGCGGTCCTCCGCGCGGACCGGTTCGAGGAGCGGCGGCATGGGCGCGGCATCGCCGGCTTCCTGGAGGAGGCGCTGGATCCACTCCTCGGTCTGGCCGTAGGCCCCTTCGCCGAAGTGCTCGTAGCGCAGATAGCCCCGCGCATCGATCAGATAGCGCGACGGCCAATAGTGATTCGCGAAGCGCTCCCAGCTCTTCGCCCCGCGGTCGAGGAGGACCGGGTACGGGATCTCCTCCACCGCGACGGCCGCCGCCACGGTCTCCGCATCGGCGGTGAATTCGAACTCCGGCGTATGCACGCCGACGAGCGTCAGGCCGCGCCCGGCGTAGCGCGCGTGCCAGGCTTTCATGTAGGGGAGCGTGCGCACGCAGTTGACGCAGGTCGACTCCCAGAATTCGACCAGCACCACGCCACCGCGGCAAAAGGCGAGAGAGACCTCCGGCCCCTGAATCCAGGTGCCGGGCGCCAGCTCGGGCGCACGGAGGGGGACGGTGATCGGCGGCACGCGCGCCTACCCGGCCGCGGGCGGCGGAGTGGTGCCGACGTTGCGGGTGAAGGTGTAGAGCGTGTCCGAGATGTCGCCCGGAGCGAGCAGGACCTCGATGAGCGCCGGGCGGTCCTCCGCCAGCGCCTCGCCCAGGGCCACCCGCAAGTCTCCGGCGGTGCGCACCTGCCAGGACGCGGCGCCCCAGAGGTGCGCCACCTCGGCGTAGTGCCAGTCCGGGATGCGGTTGTAGCCGGTGGGGAGGAACGACTGGAGCATCTCCCACGAACCGTTGTTCATCAGCACCACGATCGGCGCGAGACCCCAGCCGACGGCATGGATCAGCTCCTGGCCGGTCATCTGGAAGCCGCCATCGCCCACCAGCACCAGCGGGCGCTTCCCCGTGGTCGCCTCGAACCCGAGGGCCGCCGGCACGCCGAAGCCCATGGTGGCGTAGTAGGCCGAGGCGAGCACCGCCTGCGTGTCGATCTCATGGGTGCAGAACAGGCAGTCGCCGGTGTCGGCGATGACCGGCATCTCCCCCTTCTCGGCGAAGAAGCGGTTGATCTCCGCCACCATGGCGGCGACGCGGATCGGCCCCTCGGACGGCTGGTCGTCCGCCCGCATGAACGGCCGCCGGCCGGCGCTCGGCACGAAATCCACCCGCGGCCGGCCGCCGGGCTCGTGCAGCAGGCGCTCGATGAGATGGTCGAGCGGCACGTTCTCGTAGCGGTGATAGCCGATCGCCACGGTCCGGCTGACCGCCAGGGCCACCCGGCGGGGATCGATGGCCGAGAGGCGGACGCCCATGTTGGTGTCCGAGACGAGGGCGCCGAGCATCAGGAGGAAATCGGCCTCCTCGACCAGCTCGCGGACGCCCGGCGGCGAGGCTGGTCCAAGATAGACCCCGGCGTATTGCGGATGGCCGTCCGGGAAGGTGCCGCGCCCCATGAACGTGCTCACCACGGTGCAACCGAGCGCCTCGGCCAGGCGGACCGCCGCCGGTGCCAGCCGCTGCCGGTGGATCTCGACGCCCACCACGAGGACGGGGCGGCGCGCCGCGCCCATCTTGCGCAGGATCTCGGCCGCGGCCTCCTCCACCGCTCCGGGGCTCACCGGCACTTCGAGCTGGCGCACCGGCGTCAGGTGGATCTCGCGGTCCACCATGTCGCGCGGCACTTCGAGATAGACCGGCAGCGAGTAGAGACGGCAGACGTCGATCGCATAGCGGATCTGCTCCGCCGCGGTCTCCGGATCGTCGAGGACCGCCTGGTAATGGGTGACCTCGGCGAAGACTTTGACCTGGGACTCGAAGCTCTTCACCTGGTGATGGACGAGGATGCCGCGCGCTTTCTCGTCCTGGCTCGGTCCCCCGGTGAGGACGAGGAGCGGCGTCTTCTCCGCATAGGCGGTGGCCACGGGGTTGACCATGTTGAGCGCGCCGGCCCCATAGGTGACGCAGGCCACGCCCAGCCCCTGGGTGCCGCGGGCCCCACCGCAGGCGGCGAAGCCGACGCCCGGCTCGTGGGAGAGGGTGCGAAAGCGGATGCCGGGGTATTCGTCGATCACCTGGCAGAGGCGGAGGATGAAATCGCCCGGGATGCCGAAAATCGTCTCCACCCCGGCCTCGGCGAGCTGATCCAGCAGGAACCGCGCGAGCGTCGGGTTCCCCACCGGCCGCTCCACGGGCCGTTTGGGGATTTCGAGGTCGAGGCGCGTCGTCATGGCGTGGCGAGTATAGCCGTCCGGTCTGGAGACCTCATACGCAGAGGCGGGCCGGAAGTTCGGGTATCATGGGCGCTCTTCCATGTCGATCGCACCGGACGAACCGCTGGCCGGAGAGGCCCTTGCCGCGGAGAGCGAGCCCGCCCCACCACCCCGCAAGAAGAGGTGGCTCCAGGGTCTCCTCGTCCTGGCGGGCGCCTTCGTCGCCTACCTCGCCTGGGAGGCCCTCACCTGGCCGGACGTGGCGGCGCTCACCAATACCCATCCCAAGACCACGGCGTTCATCGCCCGCTACCAACAGGGCCCCTGGTGGGGGCTCGGTCCGGACCGGAAGGTGGAATGGAAGTGGGTCTCCTACGGGCGGATCTCCTCCAACCTCAAGCGGGCGGTCATCGTCAGCGAAGACATCCGCTTCTTCGCCCACGAAGGATTCGACGAGGTGGAGATGAAGGCGGCGCTCGAAGACGCCTGGGAGGACAAGGAGCTGCCACGCGGTGCCTCCACCCTCACCCAGCAGGTGGCCAAGAACCTCTGGCTCTCCCCTTCCTACAATCCGCTCCGCAAGGTGAAGGAGGCGCTCCTCACCAAGCAGCTCGAGCGCGACCTCAAGAAGCGGCGCATCCTGGAGATCTACCTGAACGTGGCCGAATTCGGTCCCGGCATCTATGGCGCCGAAGCGGCGGCCCGCCACTACTTCCACACCTCCGCCGCCGGCCTCTCCGAGCGCCAGGCCGCCGAGCTCGCCGCGAGCCTCCCCCGCCCCAGGTCCTGGCATCCCGGAGTGACCAGCAAGAGCTATCAAAGGAGGGTCCGCAGCGTCCAGCGCCGCATGGCCAAGGCGAGCTGGCTGCGCCGGCAGGTGTAGCGGGTCAGGATAGAATGGGCCTCACCCCGCCGTCCGGGGCTCTCCAGAGGAGACACCGATGCGTGTGCTGGCTTTCCAGGGAATCCGCTATACCCCGCGTGTGGGCGATGCCGGCGTGCTGGCCGCCCCGCCGTATGACCAGATCAATGACGTGACGCGCGACCGCTTCCATGCGCAGTCGCCCCATCAGTTCGTGCACCTCACCCGGCCGGTCGATCCGGAGGGGCAGGACATCTACAAATTCGCCGCCGGCCTCCACGAGCGGTGGCTGGAGGAGGGGGTCCTGGCGCGGGAGGAACGCCCTGCCCTCTACCCCTACGTGATCGAGCTCGCGGGCGGTGGCCGGCGGCTCGGTGTGCTGGCGCTCGTCGAGATGGCCGACGCCAAGGTCATCCGCCCGCACGAGCAGACCCTCGCCAAGGCGGTCGCCGACCGCCTCGCCCTGCTCACCGCGATGCGGGTCGACCTGGAACCCGCCCTCCTCGTCTCCGAAGACGGCGGCCGGCTCGAGGCGCTGCTTCGGGAGGACTTGGCGCAGGCGGAGCCACTCGTCCGCCACCAGGATGCGGACGGCCACTTCCACGTCATCTACCGGGTCGACGATCCCGCCCGCATCGCCCTCTACCAGGAGGCGCTCGACGTGCCGGCGGCCATCGCGGACGGACATCACCGCTACAAGGTGGCACAGCGTTACGCCCAGGACCATGGCGCCGCTCCGGGCACCGCGGCGGCGGCCAAGCTCGCGGTGATCACCAGCCTCGACTCGCCCGAGCTGGTGATCGAGCCGATCCACCGCGCATTCAAGGAGAAGATCGACCTCGACAAGCTGGCCGGTGTACGCCTCGGCAGCCAGCCGTTCCACGGATCGAGCGGTCAGGACTTCGCCGCGGCCGTGGCGGCCGCACCGCAACCTTCCCTCGGCATCTGGATCTCCGGCGCCGAGCCGGAGATCTGGTCGCTCCGGCCCACCAGCCCGCTCGTCGTGGAGATCTTCCAGAAAGCGATTCTGCCGGCCCTGGGCCTCGCGCCCGAGGCGTCCACCGACGGCACCGTGGTCTACCGCGCCCAGCCGAACGAGCTGTGGGATCAGGTCGCGAGCGGCGAGCTCGGCACCGGTGTCTTCCTCCCGCCCATGGCGCCCGCCCAGTTCGCCGCCGCCATCGCCGACGGCGCCCTGCTGCCCGCCAAGTCGACCCGTTTCATCCCCAAGGTGATGTCGGGGCTGGCCTGGGCGGATCATCAATCGGAGGTGGTGTAGGCCTCCATGCCGACCCGCTACCTCGACGACGCGACGCCGGTCGTCCAGTTCGACCCGCAGCACGAGGTCTCCCCTTTCGCCCTCTTCCGCCGGATGAAGGATGGAGATCCGCCGCTGCTGGTGGACGTGCGGCCGGTGCCGGGCCGTCTCTCGCTTCAAGGAGCGATCCCCTATCCCGGCCCGGAGTGGTCTCCGCCCCGGGACCGCGACGTGGTGCTCGTCGACGACGACGGCAGCGCCGCCCTCGACGGAGCCCGCCACATGCAGGCCGCCGGCTGGCCGCAGGTCAAAGCGCTCTTCGGCGGCCTGGAGCTCTACGAGTTCTCGCTCGATCCCGAGGTGGTGGGGGCGGAAACGTTTCTCCGGAAGGCCTGAAAAACCAAGGACCCAAAGGACTGCAAGGACTGCAAAGACGCCGGCCAGATCCGCTTTTTCGTCCTTGGTGTCCTTGCAGTCCTTTTGGTCCTTTGGTCCTTGGCCCCCCTCCCCTACCGGCTCTCCCGCACCTGCTGATCGAGCTTGTCGCCCATCTCCACACTGCGCCGGTAGGCCGCATCAATGGCATCGGTCAGCACCGCGGAAAAGCGCCCCTGGTGGAGCACGTGGAGGGCTCGCGAGGTGGTGCCTCCGGGGGAGGTCACGCCGTCGATCAGCTCTCCCACGTGGCGGTTCGAGGCGAGGATCAGCTCGGCGGTGCCGATGATCGTCTGGAGGACCGATTCGCGCGCCAGCGGCCGGGATTCGCCGATGAAATTGGCCGCGTCCTCCAGCGCCTTGACGAAATGGGCGATGATCGCCGGGCCGGTGCCGTTGACCGCGGTGGCGCGGTCCACGTCCACCTCGTCAGGGACGTAGATCTCCTTGCCCATGGTCTGCAGGATGTGGCGCACCCGCTCGCGCACCGGCGCCGCCACCTCCTTCGTCGCCGTCCAGATCGTCATGCCACGGTGGATCTGGCACGGCAGGTTCGGCATGCAGCGGACGACCGCCGGATGATCCAGACCCGACGCGATGACCCCCATCCGGGCTCCCGCGAGAATCGACATCACCAGATGCTCCGGACGGATCCGGTCGCGGAGCTGCCGCAGGATCTTGGGCAGCGTCTGCGGCTTGACCGCCAACACCACGATCTCGGCATTGTCCACGACGTCCAGGTTGTCGGTGGTGGCCTGAATGCCATGGCGGGCACGCAGCTCCTCGGCCCGCTCCTCCCGGGGTCCCGACGCCCAGATGTGACCGGGGGACGTGACGCCGCGGGTCAGCAAGCCGCCGATCATCACCTCGGCCATCACCCCGGAGCCGACGAACCCGATCCGGATCTCCTCCCGCTCGCTCATCCCTCTACTCCTCTCCGCAGACGCGTTCGGCCGGCGGACTGGGCCTGCCGCGCCCAAAGTTGTCTCGCACGGTGAAGTCGACCTTCTCCCCCCGCTTGCAGATGACCTGGACGGTCCAGGCCGCCTCCGACGAGTCGCCGGCCTGCGTGTCGCCCTCCTCCCCGTGCCCGCGGAAGAGAAGGTAGGGCAGCCGGCCTCCCGAGGCGCTGACCGCACACAGGCCGGCACAATCACCCTCCTCGCACTCCCAGGTGCAATGGTCGATCTGGGCCTGAGCGCCGCAGCGGAACTGGAACTGGAGGGCGTTCGAGCGGACGAACTGCTTCAAGCAGTGGCTGAGGCTCCCCTCTGCGGCGCCACCGACGGACGGAAAGACCAGCACCCGGAGCGCGTGAAGGGGCCGGTCACAGGTCGCGAAGGGCGCCACGGTCGACCAGGTGCCGGACGTCCCCGTCCGGGTCTCCGCCGCGAGGCGCTCGTTGTCGACGCGGAATTCCAGCAGCGCCCCCGTGGCGCCACCGCCCACCTCCCAGGTACCACTGCCGATGAAATGGCCGTCCTTGTACTCGACCTTGAGCACCGTCCCTTTGGCCGTCGTGGCCGGACAGAGGTCCTCGGCCCAAGCGGACGAGGAACAGGCAAGAAGAGAGCCGAGCAACGCCAACCGAACGATTCCGTGCTGTCTCATACGACGTCTGCGCTCCGTGATTAGAAGGTGACCACCCGCCCGGCCTCTCGCATCATACGCGCGAAGCTCTGCCATCCCAGCACGGCATCGACCGACGCCTGGACGCGCGCCCTGTCGAGATCGAGGAAACGGGAAGAGGCGCTGCAGGCGTAGATCCGGAGGAGCCCCTCCGCGCGCCCCGGGGCGAGCATCTCGCTGAGCGGAGGGAGGCCGAACGCTTCGATCCGCCCGGCCACAAGCGGCGGCGCCGGATCGATCTCGTCCCAGCGACCCTCGACCCAGGCCCCCAGCGCGCCAAAAAACAAGGCGATGTCCACCCGGTCTCCCCCCGCCACCACGCTCGCGGCCAGCGAGGTGATCTGGAACCGCATCTCCCAGGTGCCACCGTGGGCCAGGATGAGCAGGTCGGCCATTCCGGAAGAGTAGCAGGTACGGCGACCAGGGGACGCCAGATTTCCCGCTGTAACATTTCCACTGAAACAAACGCCTGAGGACCAGAGCCGCCCACCTTCGCCGATTCACGGCGCACACGGTGGACGCAGGAGGTTCCATATGGCCAACGAGAGCCCTGAATCGTTCAGCGTTTCCCTCGGAGACAGAATCACCCTCGATCAACTCGTCTCGGCCACGTCGTCGTCCGTGCTCCGCGCCCTCCGCGAGCACGAGAACCAGACCCCCGGCGGTTTCGTCGTCAATCCCAAGATCTGGTGCGGGATCTGGGTCGATCTGGAGCGGTTCCGCAATCCGGGCGGCTTCGGACCGGGCGGCGGACCCGCCGGAGGTGGAGGCATCGGCGGCTGACCCGCCCGGCGCGCGGCGCCCGGAGTCAACGCCATGGACAACTCCTCCCGCATCCAGTGCCCCAGCGCGCGGCCTGAAATGCCCGGCAGCGCCGCCTTCGGCGTCGTCCTCGGCAGCACCGAGCAGCCGCGCGTCTCCTACCTCGACCAGCCCGTGCCGGTCACGCAGGAGCTCCTGGCCCTGGCGGGACCGGTCGCGCCGACCGAGATCTTCCGCTTCGCCGCACCGTGCTCCGGCAAAGCCTGCCAGCACTTCGACGGCACCGATTGCCGCTTGGCCACCCGGATTGTCGAGCGGCTCCCGGCAGCGTCCAACCAGTTGCCCGACTGCGGCATCCGGGACGCCTGCCGCTGGTGGCACCAGGAAGGAGCCGAGGCTTGCTATCGCTGCCCCCTCATCGCCACGGAGAGCTACGGCGCCGCCGAGATCGCCGAGCCCCTCCGGATCGCCGCCGATCCCGCCACCCCCGTGGCGAGCCGGCTGCCGATCGTCCGCTGAGCCCCACAGGGGCGCCCGCCCGGGCGCCCTGTCGTCACCTCTCGCCTCTCTGCAGTCCTGGAAGTCTTCCTTCTTGGCCGGCTTCGAGAAAGGGTATCCTCACTGGACAGCCCGCCGCCGATTCTCGGCGCCCCGTGGGTCCGCGGACAGAGAAAGGAGAGAAACCATGCACACCTTGAGACTCGTTGCCGCGTCAGGTGCCACCCTCTGCGTCCTGTGCGCGGCCGCCTGCGGCAGCCCCGCCTCCACCCAGCTCGACGTCCGGGCGAGCACAGCGGGAGCCGCGGCAGGCAGGATTCAGAGCTCCAGCGCGACGGGTTTCCCGGGAATCGAATACCTCGACAACAAGAATCTCGTCGCTCTCTACTTCGGCCTCGACAACGCGAGCGCGACGACACGCCTCAACAGCGTCAACAACCACCCGATCGTCGTGCTCACCAACAGCGTGGAGCGCCTGCGCGTCACCCCCGCCGGTGACCTCGGCATCGGAACCCCCTCCCCCGCTTCGAAGCTCCATGTGAACGGCGGCGACATCCGGGTTTCAGGTGGCTCGTTCATCGACGATGGCGCGACGCTCAACGCGCCCGACTACGTGTTCGAGCCGAGCTATTCGCTGATGCCTCTGGCCGAGCTCCGCGAATTCCTCGCCCGCGAAAAGCACCTGCCCAACGTCCCGACCGCGGCGGACATCAGGCAGCAAGGCCTCGATCTCAGCCAGTTCCAGATGCGTCTGCTGGAGAAGGTCGAAGAGCTGACGCTCTACACCCTGGCGCAGGAAGAGAACGTGCGCAGCCTGCGCGAGGAGAACCAGGCGCTCGCGGCGCGCCTCGACGCCCTGGAGAAGGCTCTGGCTTCCGCGGAGCGGAGATAATCAAAGGACACCAAGGACCGCAAGGACGACAAGGACATCAGGCCGCGGCCTGATGTCCTTGTCGTCCTTGCAGTCCTTGTGGTCCTTTTTCCCTGGCTTCCTCAGCTCGCCGCACCGTGATCCGCCACCGTCCAGGTGTCGCCGCCCTGGAGGAGCTGTTCCAGGGTGCCGTCGCCGAGGCGCTCGGTCTCGTGGCGGATCTGGTCCACCAGCATGTCCTCGTAGGTTGGGAGCGTCACGTTGCGGAAGACGCCGACCGCCGTCGGGAAGTGCGGCGGCAAGAGCTGCGCGGCCAGGAAGGCCGTCGCCGGATTCTCCAGATGGGCGTCCCAGACCACACAGTCGTCCGCGGTGAAGCCGTCACCGAGATGGATCACCTCCATCTGGGTGCCGCGCATGCGGATCCCCTTGTCCTTGTTCTTGCCGTAGACCAGGGGCTTGCCCTGCTCGAGATAGAGGACGTTGTCGTCCTTGACCTCCTTCTCGGTCATATAGGTATAGGCCTTGTCGTTGAAGATGTTGCAGTTCTGGTAGATCTCGACGAAGGCGGTTCCCTTGTGCTGCGCGGCCTGGCGCAGGACGTCCTTCAGGTGTTGCTGGAAGATATCGACGCTCCGCGCCACGAAGGTGGCGCCGGAGCCCAGGGCCAGCGAGAGCGGATTGAACGGGTAGTCGACCGAGCCCATGGGGGTCGACTTGGTCTTCTTGCCCAGCTCGCTGGTCGGCGAGTACTGCCCCTTGGTCAATCCGTAGATGCGGTTGTTGAACATCAGGACCTTGACCCCGACGTTCCTGCGCAGCGTGTGGATGAAGTGGTTGCCGCCGATCGACATGGCGTCGCCGTCGCCGGTGGCGATCCACACTTCCAGCTCGGGCCGGGCCAGCTTGATCCCGGTGGCCACCGCCGGAGCGCGGCCATGGATCGAGTGGAACCCGAAGGTGTTCATGTAGTAGGGGAGGCGGCTGGAGCAACCGATCCCCGAGACCACCACGAAGCGCTCGCGGGGGATCCCCAGATCGGGGAAGACCTGTTGCACCGCCGAGAGGATGGCGTAGTCCCCGCAGCCGGGGCACCAGCGCACTTCCTGGTCGCTCTGAAAATCCTTCTTGGTCAGGGTCGGGGTCGTGGTCTCAGTGGCCATGGTCGTTCGGCTCCAGGATCTCGAGGATTTTTTGCAGAATCTGCTGCCGGGTGAAGGGCAAACCCTGCACCTTGTTGTAGCTGATCACGTCCTTGAGGTAGTGGCCGCGCAGCAGGAAGGCGAGCTGGCCGAGGTTCATCTCGGGCACCATCACCTTCTCGAAGCGCGCCAGGACCTCACCCAGGTTCGCCGGGAACGGGTTCAGGTGGCGCAGGTGGGCGCGGCTCACGGAGAGCCCTTTGCGCCGGGCCGCGTTGACCGCGCCGGTGACGGCGCCGGCGGTGGAGCCCCAGCCCAGGACCAGCAGCTCGCCCCGCTCGTCGCCAAAGACCTCGACCGGCGCGATGTCGTGGGCGATCCGCGCCACCTTCTCGGCCCGCAGGCGGACCATGTGATCGTGGTTCTGCGGGTCGTACGAGATGTTGCCGCTGACGTCTTCCTTCTCGAGACCGCCGATACGGTGCTCGAGGCCCGGGGTGCCCGGGACCGCCCAGGGCCGCGCCAGGGTCTCGGGATTGCGCCGGTACGGCAGGAAGCCCTCCGCCTCGGTGCGGTGCTCGATCCGCAGGTCGGGGAGGCTCTCAACCTTGGGCAGCCTCCAGGGCTCGGAGCCGTTGGCGATGTAGCCGTCGGAGAGCACCGCGACCGGCGTCATGTACTTCGTCGCGATGCGCGCCGCCTCCAGGGCGATGTCGAAGCAGTCCTTCGGCGAGGCGGCCGCGAGGACCGGCATGGGTGACTCGCTGTTGCGGCCGAAGAGCACCTGGAAGAGATCCGCCTGCTCGGTCTTGGTCGGCAGGCCGGTGGACGGCCCGCCGCGCTGGATGTCACAGACGATCAGGGGAAGCTCGACCATCACCGCGAGCCCCATGGCCTCGGTCTTCAAGGCGATGCCCGGTCCCGAGGAGACCGTGGTGCCCAGAGAGCCGCCGAACGAGGCGCCGATCGCCGAGCAGACGGCCGCGATCTCGTCCTCCGCCTGGAAGGTGGTGACGCCGTAGTTCTTGTACTTGGAGAGCTCGTGGAGGACCTCCGACGCCGGGGTGATCGGATAGGCGCCGAGGAAGAGCGGCAGCCCGCTGCGCCGGCTGGCCGCGATGAGCCCGAGGGCAAGGGCCGTATTGCCCGTGATGTTGCGGTAGAGGCCCGGTTGCAGGTCGGCGGCCGGCACCTCGTAGCGCTCGTGGAAGACCTCGGTGATGTCGCAGTAGTTCCAACCCGCCTTGAGGACCTTGATGTTCGCCTCCGCGAGGTGCGGCTTCTTGGCGAAGTTCTGCTCCAGGAAGGAGATCGTGTTGTCGAGCGGCCGGCTGAACATCCAGTAGCACATGCCCAGGGCGAACATGTTTTTGCAGCGGTCCATCGACTTGGTGTCGAGGCCGCTCCCTTCGAGCGTCCGCCGGGTCATGGTGGTCAGCGCCACGGGGAAGACCCGGTAGGCGTCGAGACTGTGGTCCTCCAGCGGATGGGTGGTGATGTTCGCCTTGGCGAAGTTCCTCGGGTTGAACTCGTCGGTGTCGACGATGATGACCCCGTTCTGCTTGAGGTCCTTGAGCTCCTTCTTGAGCGCCGCCGGATTCATCGCCACCAGCACGTCCGGGGCGTCACCGGGCGTGTGGATGTCATAGTCGGCGATGCGGACCTGAAACGCCGAAACCCCCGGGATCGTCCCGGCGGGAGCGCGGATCTCGGCCGGGAAGTCGGGCAGTGTCGACAGGTCGTTCCCGAAGAGGGCGGACGTATTGGTGAACTGGGTTCCGGTGAGCTGCATGCCGTCCCCCGAGTCGCCCGCAAAGCGGATCACGACTTCATCCAGCTTCTCGAGGGTGATCTCGCGCTTCTCTTTTTCTGCGACGGTCGTGCTCATGGTTCTCTCTCGGCGGGAGTCAGGACCCTCGACAGCCAGAACGAGAACGACCCGGCAGGACTGCCAGGTCGCCCGTCCGGCATCAACGTTCCCCCATCAGGGGGCTAGGGCTCCCGGTCATGTGGACACCATGGTAGCAAAGCCCCCCCGGGCTGTCAGCCGCGCCAAAGGGTGGGACGGGGGTGGGGCGCGCCCCGGGTTTCAACCCGGGGCGCACGGGCCGGGCCGTTCAGATCGGGGGGAGGTCTCAGCCTTGCGCCTGCGCCTGCTTCGCCGCCGCCACCAGGTCGAAGGCCCCGCGGCGCATCTTGGCACGCAGGACGTCTTCTTCCGGAAAGCGGGGCCGGTAGCCCAGACGGTCTTCGTCGAAGGTGTAGGGCTTCATCAGGTCGCCCTTGCCGACGATCGACTGGTCGCGGTGGAAGTAGGCCATGTCGTAGTTGTTGCTCATGATGATGGCCTCTTCCGGACAGGCGTCCACGCAGTAGCCGCAGAAGACGCAGCGCAGCATGTCGATCTCGTAGACCACCGGGTACTTCTCGATGTTCACGTCCGGATGCTCGCCCGCTTCGATGTGGATGCACTCGGCCGGGCAGTTCTGCGCGCAGAGGAAGCAGGCGACGCAGCGCACCGAGCCGTCCGGCCGGGTGGTCAGGATGTGGTGCCCGCGGAAGCGGTGGCTGTAGTCGCGCCGCTCCTCGGGATACTCGATGGTGTAGCTCTTCCCGGTCCCCAGGAGGTTCCTGAAGAAATGCCGGATGGTGACCAGCAGGCCGCCCAGGAGCGGCAGGTAGGTCTTCTCGTAGAGGCTCTGCTTGTACGGCCGCGTCTCCGTCGGATGCGGGCGCGCCGGCGGAGGCGTCGTCGTCTGTGCGATCGGCTGGCTCATCGTTCGAGCTCTCCCGCAATGATGTTCAAACCACCCAGGGACACGATGGAGTCGGAGAGCGAGCCACCGTTGATCAACCGGGGGAAGGTGGAAAAGATCGGGAAGCAGGGCGGCCGGCAGTGCAGGCGGTAAGGCTTCCCGCTGCCGTCGGAGACGGCGTAGAAGCCGAGCTCGCCGTTGGCCCCTTCGACCATCGTGTACTCCTCGCCCGCCGGCACCTGGATGCCGTCCATGATCAGCTTGAAGTGGTAGATCATGGCTTCCATCTGGTTGTAGCAGGCCTCCTTGGACGGCAGCGCCACGTGCGGGTCGTCCACGATGTAGGGCCCTTCGGGCATGCCGCGGTCGAGGAGCTGGCGGATGATCTTGAGCGACTGGCGGATCTCCAGCATGCGGATGCGGTAGCGGTCGTAGACGTCGCCACCATAGAGCACCGGCACCTCCCACTCGACCGTGTCATAGAGGTCGTAGGGATATGCCTTGCGGACGTCGTAGGCGACGCCGCTGGCGCGCAGGCAGGGACCGGTCCAGCCCCAGTTGACCGCCTCCTCGCCCGTGATGGCGGCGATGCCCACCGAACGGTCGAGCCAGATGCGGTTCTTGTCGACCAGCTTCTCCACGTCTTCGATGAACGGCGGGATCATCTCCAGGAGGGTGCGGCAGCGCGCCTCGAAGTCCGGCGGCAGGTCCTGGATGAGGCCGCCGATGCGGCAGGCGGAGACCGTCAGGCGGGCGCCGCAGACCGATTCGAGCAGGCCGTAGATCTCCTCGCGGATCTGGAACATGTACCAGAAGTTGGTCAGCGCACCGGCGTCCACCAGGGTGGTGCCGTTGCAGACGCAGTGGTCCATGATGCGCGAGAACTCGGAGAGGATCGTGCGCGCCCACACCGCCTTGGGCGGCGGCTCGGCGCCCAGCATCTTCTCCACCGTCTTGCAGTAGCCGACGTTGTTGATGAAGGCCGAGCAGTAGTTGAGCCGGTCCGTGTAGGGGATCACCTGCTGCCAGGTGTGGGTCTCCGCCATCTTCTCGAAGCAGCGGTGCAGATAGCCGATTTCGACGTCGGAGGCGATGATCGTCTCGCCGTCGAGCACGGCCATCAGGCGGAAGGTGCCGTGCATGGCCGGATGGGACGGGCCGATGTTGATCGTCATCCGCTCGAAGAGGTCGTCCTCGCCGTCGGGCAGGTCGAAGTGGGGCTTGTAGATCTTGTCCTCGGTCAGGATCCAGCGGCGCGCCGCGTCGTAGTCCTTGCGCAGCGGATGCCCCTGGAACCCCTCGTGGCAGAGGATGCGGCGCAGGTTCGGATGGCCGTCGACGCGGATGCCGAACATGTCGAAGAGCTCGCGCTCGAACCAGTCGACCGCTTTGAAGACCTTGATCAGCGAGGGGACGGCGAGGTCGTCCTCGCGCACGGCGACCTTGAGGAAGAGCCGCGCATGGCGCGGAATCGAATAGAGGTTGTAGACCACGTCGAACCGCTCCTCGCGGTCCGGGTAGTCGATGCCGAAGAGGTCGGCCAGGAGGTCGAGCTGGGTGGCCGGGTTGTCGCGCAGCTCCCGGGCCAGATCGACCAGGATCTCGCGGCGGACGATCCAGGTCGGCCAGGGAGCGCCCTCCTGCGGCGTGATGCTCCCCGCGGGGAACTTGGCCCGGACGGCGTCGAAGTCCGTCCCGGTCCGGGTCTCAGGCGGTGGCGGAGCCAGCGTGGGCACCGATGGTCTCCTTTTCTTGCCCCTGCGCAGAGCGGGCGGCATTGTGCTTCTTGCGGTCGCGCGCGACCTTTTCCTTGAGTTGGAGGATGCCGTAGATCAGCCCCTCCGGGGTCGGTGGGCAGCCGGGGACGTAGACGTCCACGGGGATGACCTCGTCGATCCCCTGCATCACGTGGTAAGCCCGGTAGAAGCCGCCGGAGCAGGCGCAGGCGCCCATCGAGATCACCCAGCGCGGCTCGGCCATCTGGTCGTAGATCTTCTTGAGCACCGGGGCCATCTTGTCGTTGATGGTGCCGGCGACCAGCAGGACGTCGCTCTGCCGGGGCGAGAACCGCACCACCTCCGAGCCGAAACGGGCGACGTCGTAATGGCTGGACACCGTCCCCATGAACTCGATGGCGCAGCAGGCCGTGCCGAAGGGGAACGGCCAGAAGGAGTTGCGTTGCGCCCAATCTTCCAGGGTCTCGAACGTCGTCGTGACCCAACTTTCGCCGAACATCTTGTTCATGTGGTCCTTGCTCCTCTTCCGGAGGCGCCGAGTCTACCACTAACTTGTGACCGGCGGTCACAAGCGGGAAGACAGTATTCCTGTATTCTTTACGTCTCGCTTTGGTGGCCGGCCGGCACCTCCTGACGGCGCCCTGTTCCGCTTGCAGGCCCGGGCGGCACCGTAACTGTCATGGGGTCGTCACACCTTCCCTGTTCGTCTGGATCCATCCCGATCCACAAAGAGGAGATTTTCATGAAACGTTCCTTGCTGCTCATGGCCCTGGCCCTGCTCGCCTGTGTTCGAGCGACCATGGCGGGGCCCCTTCAGCCCGTCCTCACTCCCACCGCCCCTCCCACCCTGGCCACGGAGGACAGGATCTCCGCCTGGTTCATCGAGCTCGCGGAGCCGCCGCGCGCGAGCGGCGGCTCGGAGCTCCGGCTGGCCACGGAGAAGCAGGTTTTCCGTGACCGCGCAAAGGCACTGGGCATCCCGCTGAAAGTGCGCTTCGCCTACGACACGTTGTGGAACGGCTTCTCGGTCGAGGTGGACCGCGCCGGCCTCGTCCGGCTCGCCCGGCTGCCGGGGGTCAAGGCGGTCTATCCGGTGTTCACGATCGAGCGGCCGGACGACGTCGAGGAGCCGGTGGGCGAGGAGATCGAGCTGTCCACCTCCCTCGCCATGGTGCAGGCCGACGTCGCCCAGGACAGCCTCGGCCTGACCGGCCAGGGAGTGCTGGTGGCGGTGATGGACACCGGGCTCGACTTCAACCATCCGGATCTCGGCGGCTGCTTCGGGCCGGGGTGCCGCGTCGCCAAGGGGTGGGATTTCGTCGGCGACGCGTATGACAACGACAGCACGGCGGCGACCTACAACCCGGTGCCGGTGCCGGACCCGATCCCGGACGACTGCGGCGGCCATGGCACGCACGTGGCGGGCATCCTCGGTGCCAATGGCGCGGTGCGCGGCGTGGCCCCGGGCGTGACCTTCGCCGCCTACCGGGTCTTCGGCTGCACCGGCTCGACCTCCGCCGACATCATGGTGGCGGCCATGGAGCGGGTCTATCAGGATCGCGCCAAGGTGCTCAACATGAGCATCGGCTCGTCGTTTCAGTGGCCGCAGTATCCGACCGCCCAGGCGGCGGACCGGCTGGTCGACCGCGGGGTCGTGGTCGTCACCTCGGCCGGCAACGCCGGCGGCAACGCGCTCACCGGCAACACCGGCAACAACGTGCTGACGGGCCTGGCGGGCGATGACACCTATTACGTGCAGAACGCGGGCGACGTCGTGGTCGAGGCGGTGGCTGAAGGCACCGATACGGTGGTGACCGGGATCAGTTACGCGCTGAGCGCCAACGTCGAGAACGCGGTGCTGACGGCTGGCGGGATCACCGTGACCGGCAATGCCGGGGACAACACCTACACGCTGTTCGATGGTACGGACACCATCGTCGAAGCTGCCGGTGAAGGCACGGACACCATTGTGACGGCGCTGCAGAGCTACGCGCTGGGTGCCAACGTGGAGAACCTGACGATCAATGCGGGGAATGCGAGCGCGACCGGTAACGGTCTGGGCAACGCACTCGACACGA
>Ga0209682_10000062_pt1 | contig 32172 bp, 23 predicted proteins | sample DOMMetBare2Fresh_2_FD_187471 | JGI IMG/M metagenome (GOLD analysis project Ga0209682, IMG submission 187471) | Wetland sediment microbial communities from St. Louis River estuary, USA, under dissolved organic matter induced mercury methylation -... | ecosystem: Environmental > Aquatic >... | reverse complement strand
GTCCAGCACCACGGCGTCCGTGCCGGCCGCCATGGCGCTCACCAGCCGCTCGACCCCGGCGCGCTGGCCGCCGGGGTCGACGGTGATGGTGACCACGCCACGCGCCTCCTTGAGGCGCGCGGGGAACTGCGGGTCGCGCAGGTCGTAGCCGTCGTGGAGGGCGGCGTACAGCGCATCGAGGTGCGCCCGAAGGTCCGTCGGGACGAAGGGCTCGAGCTCGACCCGGACGTCGCCCACCATGAGCGTCAAGGTCTGCCCAGGCGCGGTCTCGGGCGGGGGCGGGGCCCCGCTGGCGGGGGTGCCCACCGTGGCGGCGAGGGAGCGGAGATCCGGGACATCCTGCAGGTAGTAGAGATTGGCGCGAACCGTCATTCCAGACCCCCGAGAGACTCCAGCTCGGCCCTACTCGTCGGCATGCACGATGGTGCCCACGTGCTCCCCGCGCACGGCGGCGGCGACGCGCTCCGGATGGAGGCCATTGACGATCTGGAACGACTTGGCCAGCCGCGCCGTCGGCAGCAGGTCGAGCAGGACCCGCTCGAAGGGGAGGGTGGCCAGGTTCATCGCCTTGAGCTGCGAGACCGACAGCTTGGGGTAGAAGGTGGCGTTGGGGTTCTGGCGGGGGTCCTCGGAGTAGACGCCGTCCACGTCCTTCACCAGGGTCAGGGACTTGGTCCCGAAGCACTCGGCCAGCAGGAAGCAGCCGGCGTCGGTCCGGTGCGGAGGGATCTTCCCCAGCGCCGGCGGGTGCTCCCAGAGCGAGTAGGGCGGGACGCCGCTGTAGATCACCCCCGGCGAGCCGCGCAGGAAGAGCGGCAGGAGGTGCCCGAACATCTCCGGCGGCACCGCCACCACGCCCCTCGAGCTGAGGAGCGCCCCGAGGATGTGGGCATTGCCCAGGGCGTCGGCCTCGGAGAGCTGCGCGAGCACGCCGGTGGGCAGCCCCAGGTCCAGCCCGATGGAGAAGAGGTGCCGGCTGCGCGCCCCGCCGCCGACGGCGATGATCAGCCGCTCGTGGTCGAGGAGCTCCTCCAGCACCTTCACCAGCGGATAGACCACCTCCCGGCCGCGGTCGAAGAGCGAGCCGCCGCCGATCTTGACGACGTGCACGTGGCCCAGCATCCGCACCACCGGGGACTCGGTCGCCTTCATCACGTCCCTGTCGAGCAGGCTCTCGCGCATCAGCATCGACTGGAGGTGGGGACGCTTGTCGTTGTCGTAGGACACGGTATTCCTCTCAGTCGGCGGTGATGATGGTCCCGACGTGCTCGCCATCGAGCGCCCGCGCCAGGTTGTTTCGCTTGAGCCCGTTGATGACCTGGAGCTGCCGCACGTGACGGGCGTGGACCATCATGTCCAGCACGGGCCGCTCCACCACCACGTCGTCCAGATCCAGCTCCCGCAGCTCGGCCACGGTGGCCTTGGGGATGAACTTCGCCGCGGGATCCTTCTTGGGATCGGCCGTGTAGAGGCCGTCCTCGTCCTTCACGTAGATGAGCGAGCGCACGCCGAAGGTCTCGGCCACCAGGAACACCCCGGTGTCGGTGCGGTGCGGCGGGATGCGCCCGACCTCGGGGTTGCGCATCCAGAAGATGTAGGGGGGCATGCCCCGGAAGACGCAGGCGCGGCGCTCCTCGAGGTAGAGCGGGAGCTGGGTGAACCCAGAGGGCTCGACGTAGGGGATGCCGTGCTTGGCGAGCAGGTAGTGGATCATGTGCGCGTTCTGCATCGCCACGAAGGTCCCCAGCACCGAGAGGACGCCCACCGGCATGCCCAGGTCGATCCCCAGGCTGTAGGCGTGGCGCGCCCGGGTGCCGGCCCCGGTGCCGATCATGAGCTTGTGCCGCGGCAGGCAGCCGACCAGCTCGTCGAGCAGGGGCCAGATGGCGTCCCGCCCCCGGTCGATGAGGCTCTGCCCCCCGATCTTGACCATGTTGGCATCGGGGAGGAGCTTCACCGCCGGGGTCTGGTCGGTCTCGGCCAGGAGCGCGTCGTTGGTGAGGTTGCCCGCCACCAGCTTGGCGCCGAGCCTGGTGAGGAGTTCTTTCTCGAGGTTCATTCGTGATGGCTCCTGGGTTGGGGTTGCGTCGGCTGCGAGACTCCACTCGGCAAAGGCTCCGGCACCGGATCGGCCACCGGGTCGGCTCCTGGATCGGGCGCCGGGTCCGGCACCGGCTCGGGCACCGGCTCTGGACGCTGCGCGCGCCAGGTCAGCACGGCGCCCACCAGGACCTTGGAGACCGCCCCGGAGGCCGCGCCGAAGAGGCACTGCGACAGGAGCACGGGGCCGAGCAGGGCATAGAGCGCCGTGGGGGCGTCCATGAGCACCGTGATGAGCACCATGGTCGCGAAGCGGCCCGCGCCGACCAGCGCGCCCATGGCGACGTAGGCCGCCACGTGCAGCGAGCGGCGCCGGCCGCCGAAGAGCAGCACCAGCAGGTCGGCCAGGATGCCGGGGGCGACCTGCTTGGCCACCTCGAACAGCCCGTAGTTCCCCTGGCCGGTCATGAAGCCGATGATCCCGGTCACCGCCCCGAGCTTGGTGCCGCCCATGCCGCCGGCGACCGTCTGGGCGGCGATGATGAAGAGCGGGATGTGGACGATGCCCTTGTACCCGGGCGCAAACGGAAGGTTGGGCAGCACCTGGACGTAGCGCACCAGCATCGCCAGGATGGTGAGCGCCGCGAGGATGGCCGCATCCACCAGCGCCTCGCGGGGCACGCTGCCGCCCCTGGCCGCCAGGGCCTTCTCCGACCAGTTCAAGTACTCGAAGAGCGAGTCCCGCATGGCGCCCATCCCGCCGCCCCGCAAGAGATCACGCAGACCGAGCTTCCGGGGCTGGCTGCCGTCCGGCGCCGCCTTGGCCTCCCGGCCACGCCGCCGGCCCCCATGCCCCTCCAGGCTGGCGGGGGCCAGGTAGCCGAGCGCCGCGTCGAGCGGCAGCGCCACCACGACGGGCAGCCCCATCCCCGACAGCGCCGCCACGAACTCCCCCGCCGTGTCGCGCGAGCGCACCAGCGTCGACGCGAGGATGACGGTGTAGAGGCGCACCGCCATGAGGAGCGCGTGCCACAGCGCGTCGGAGCAGAGCTGGACGGTCCACCCCAGCACCGACACCCGGGCCAGCTCTCCCTGGCAGCGCTCGGGAAACAGGACGATCGAGACGCAGATGACCAGGATGAAGACCGAGGGCCTGCGCAGCACGCGCCCCAGCAGCTCGAGCGGCAGCCGGGAGACCATGAACAGGACGAGCTGGAGCCCGGACAGCAGCCCGACGAGGAGGGGCGACTTCAAGGCGAAGGCCGCCACGGCCACGGCGAGCAGGTAGGCGATCTTCAGCCGCATGAACCGCAACGACCCGGACGGCGGCGTGCCCGGTGCCGAGGGCGTTGATAGGATCGCTCCGTTCTTGGGCGCGGGCGTGGTCACTCGAGGCCAGGTCGTTCGGAGGTCGGATGGGCACGGACGGTGGGAGAGCCAGCACGGGGCGCGGCGGTGGCGGCGGTGGAGGAGGGCGCGGTGGTGGAGGTGGTGGTGGTGGAGGTGGTGGTGGTGGCGGAGGAGGCGGTGGCCGTGGCGGAGGGCGCGCCCTCGACATCCCGAGCTATGACGATCAGGCGGAGGGCTTCGACGCACGGACCGGCCTGCCGCAGGCCGCCGTCGAGGCGGTCGTCGAGGCGCTGGCTCGCCTGACGCCCCTGGACTCGGACAGCACGGTCCTCGAGCTGGGAGCCGGCACGGGCCAGCTGGGCATCGCGCTGGCGGGGCGGGCCGGCCACTACGTCGGCGTGGAACGCTCCGCGGCGATGCTGCAGCAATTCCGCGGTCGCCCGTCGCCGGTGGGCGCCCGGCTCACCCTGGTGGAGGCGGACGCCAACGACCGCTGGCCCCTCGAGGACGGCGCCGCGACGCTGGTCTTCGGCTCGCGCTCGCTGCACCTGCTCGGCTGCGATCACGTCGTCGCCGAGAGCCTCCGGGTCGCCAGCCCACGTGGGGCCCTGATCTGCGCGGGCGGCCTCGTGCGGGGTGCCGAGAGCCTGCGCCGGCAGATGCGGGGGGCCATGCGGCGGATCCTCGAGGAGCGTCACCGGATCGCCGGACGGGCCAACATCGAGGGCACCCGCGACTGGATCGACATGCTCATCGCGCGAGGTGGTCGACCGCTCGAGCGGCGCGTGGTGGCGAGCTGGACCGTCCAGGCGAGGCCCGCCGATTCGCTCGCGTCCTGGCGAGGCAAGCAGGGGCTCACCGGCCACGAGGTGTCCGAGGCGATCAAGTCGGACGTGCTCCAGCGGGTGGAGGCCTGGGCCATCGAACGCTTCGGCTCGCTGGAGGTGGTCGTCCCCGCCGAGGAGCACTACGCGCTGTGGGGGGTCAGGCTCGAGCCCCGCTGAGGCGGGCGTGGCGGCGCGCGCCGACGGGGCCGTCCGGGCGACGGCAGGGAGCCGGGCTCCGGGCGTCACGAGCGCTCTCCCGGTGACCGGGGGACGATGCGGATGGCCGGCGCCTTCACCAGCGCCGCCACGGGTGCGCCCGGAGCGAGCGCCAGCCGCCGGGCGCTGGAGCGGGTCACGAGCGCGACGAGCCGGAACCCGCAGTCGAGCGTGACCCGCACCAGGGGACCCTCGTCCGTCGCGGCGCGCACGGTTCCGACCAGCTCGTTCCGCGCGCTCGTGGCCGTGGCCGTGGCCGGAGCCGGCTGGAGCACCACGTCCTCGGCCCGGATGCAGGCGTACGCCTCGCCGTCGAGGCGGCCGGGGTCGAGCGCCCAGAGCCGCGCCGCGCCGACCGCCACCAGGGCGAGGCCGTCGCGGCGCTCGACGAGGCTGGCGGGCGCGACGTTCTCGGTGCCGACCACGCGCGCCACCACGAGGTCGGCCGGCGCGCTGAAGACCTCGTGGACCGCGCCGACCTGGCGTACGCCGCCCTCGGCCAGCACGACCATGCGGTCGCCGAGCGCCATGGCCTCCACCCGATCGTGCGTCACCACGATCGACGGGATGCCCGTCCGCTCCAGGAGCGCGCGCAGCTCCCCGCGCAGCTCCTCGCGCGTGGGCGCGTCGAGCGCCGAGAGCGGCTCGTCGAGGAGCAGGAGGCGCGGGCGGGGGGCGAGGGCCCGCCCGAGGGCGACGCGCTGTCGCTGGCCGCCGGAGAGGCAGCCGGGACGACGCTCCAGGAGGTCGTCGATGTGGAGCAGGCGCGCCACCTCGTCCACCCGGGTGGCGCGCTCGCCGGCGGCGACCCGGCGCAGCGCATAGCCGATGTTCTCCGCCACCGTCAGGTGCGGGAAGAGCGCGTAGTCCTGGAAGAGCAGGCCGATGCCGCGCCGCTGCGGTGGGACGAAGCGCCGCGCCGCGCTGTCGAACCAGCGCTCCTCGCCGAAGCGGATGTAGCCCGAGTCGGAGACGTCGAGCCCGGCCAGGCAGCGGAGCACGGTGGTCTTGCCCGCCCCGGAGGGACCATACAGGACCGTCACGCGGGCCTGGTCCAGCGGCAGGTCGAGCGTCGCCCGCACCGTCGGTCCGCGAGCGAACCGCTTCTGGATGTCGAAGGAGAGGGTGCCCATGTCAGGCGAGCAGGGAGCGGCGCTGGAGCGAGTAGGTGACGACCAGGACCGAGAACGAGACCACCAGGAGGAGGAGCGAGGTCCGACCGGCGGAGGCGTAGTCGAGCTGCTCGACCGCGTCGAAGATCGAGATGGAGAGCGTCCGGGTCTCGCCCGGGATGTTCCCGCCGACCATGAGCACCATCCCGAACTCGCCCAGCGTGTGCGCGAAGGCGAGCACGGCGCCGGCGATGACGCCGGGGAGCGCCAGCGGCAGGCTGACGCGCCAGAAGGTCAGCAGGGGCGCCTCGCCCAGGCTGTAGGACGCTTCGACGAGCCGCTGGTCGACGCGGGCCAGCGCCGCGGTGAAGGGCTGCACCGCGAAGGGCAGGCCGTAGATGATCGAGCCCACCAGGAGCCCCTCGAAGCTGAAGGCCAGCGAGCGGCCGGTGGCGGCGAAGTAGCCGCGCCCGAGCGGGGAGCGCGGGCTGAACGCGAGGAGCAGGTAGAAGCCGAGCACCGTCGGCGGCAGCACGAGCGGGAGCGCCACGACGGCCTCGACCAGGACCTTCCAGCGCCAGCGCGTGGTGGTGAGCCAGTGGGCGATGGGGAGCCCGATGGCGAGGAGCGCGAGCGTGTTGAGCACGGCGAGGAGGACGCTGAGGCGCAGGGCGGCGAGATCCACGGGCGCGCTCACTTCACCGGCAGGTCGTAGCCGTGGTGCTCGAGCAGGTCCTTGGCGCCGTCCCCCGTGATGAACGCGGCGAGCTCGCGTGCCAGCGCGAGCTGCTTCGAGCCCTTGAGCACCACGCCCGCCTGCTCGAGGCGCTGGTGGCTCGACGGCGGCACCGGCCAGGCGCGGCCCTCGTCGGACAGCGGCGGGGTCATCGCCAGCGACAGCGAGAGGAAGCCGGCCTGCGCGTTGCCGCTCTGCACGAACTGCGCGGTCTGCGCGACGTTCTGTCCCCTGACGAGGCGGCCCTTGAGCGCCTCGTAGAGGCCGGCCTTCTCGAGCGCGGCCCTCGCCGCGCGCCCATACGGAGCCAGCTCCGGGCTGGCGATGGCGATCCGCTGCACCGAGGGGTCGGCCAGGGCGACCAGGCCGAGCTTCTCGAGGTCGAGCGGCGAGCTCTTCGGAACCCAGACGACCAGCCGGCCGTAGGCGTAGGGGAACGATGGGCCGTCGGCGAGCCCAGCCTGAACGATGCGCTCGGGGAACTCGGCGTCGGCGGAGAGGAACAGGTCGAAGGGCGCCCCGTTCGCGATCTGCGCGAAGAAGTTGCCCGACGCGCCGAAGGTGGCCTTCACCGCGACGCCGGGGTTCCTCTCCTGGAACCGCGCCGCCAGCGCCAGGAAGGCCGGCTTCAGGTTGGCGGCGACCGCCACGCTGACGGACCGCTGCTCGACCGCCGAGGCGATGCCCGGCACGGCCAGGGCCGCCAGGAGCAGGAGCGCGCGTCGGGCGCGCGCCGGCCTCCCTCCGGGGGTCACCATCCGTCGCATGATCCAGCCCCCCTCCCCGATCCTCGGCACGACTGCCTCCCCCAGCGGGGCGCGCGCCCATCGCCGGCTGACGTCACCACGCAGATACGACCATGGACCCGGCGCAGGGCCGGACTAGAGATCCTCCTGCCTGCAGGCACCGACCTGTCCTGGAGCCGCGGGCGAGGGGGCGTGCTGCACGATCCCGTAGAGCTTCATCTTGCTGTAGAGGGTGCCCTTGGCCACGCCCAGCGCCCTCGCCGCCCTGGCGACGTTCCACTGGCACGCCGCGAGGGCCCGCTCGCACGCCTGGCGCTCGAGCTCGACCAGCGGCAGGATCTCCGGCGCCTCGGCCGCCGCCGGCCGCGGCAGCCTCCGCGGCTGACCCAGGACCGGCGGGATGCGGGTGAGGGTGTGGTCGCCGGGCGCCAGCACGCTGATCTCCCCCTCGATGACGTTGCGCAGCTCGCGGACGTTGCCAGGCCAGTCGTGCTTCTCCAGCGCCGCCATCACGTGCGGCGCAACGGCGATGCGTCGCTGGGTCCGATCGGCATGGCTGCGGAGCTCCCCCGCCACGACCAGCGGCACGTCGCCCTTTCGCTCGCGCAGGGGCGGCAGGCGGAGCTGGAGCACGCGCAGGCGGTGGTACAGGTCGAGGCGGAAGCGGCCCTGCTCTACCGCCTCGCCCAGGTCGCGGCTCGTCGTGGCGATGATGCGCGCCTTGACCTGGATGTCGCGGGCGCTGCCGAGTCGCTGGACGATCCGCTCCTGCAGGACGCGGAGGAGCTTGCCCTGCATCTCCAGCGGCAGGTCGCCGATCTCGTCCAGCAGCAGCGTGCCGCCGCCGGTCAGCTCGAACTTCCCGGCGCGCCCCGAGTTGCGCGCGCCGGTGAAGCTGCCGCCCTCGTAGCCGAAGAGCTCGCTCTCCAGCAGCTCGCGCGGGATGGCGGTCACGTTGATGCCGAGGAACGGCTCCGAGGCGCGCGACGACGCGTTGTGGATCGCCTGCGCCAGCATCTCCTTGCCGGTGCCGCTCTCGCCGCAGACGAGCACGGGGACGTCGCTGGTCGCGGCCCGGCGGGCCTCGTCCAGGACGGCCAGGAACCCGGAGGACGCGCCGAGGAGGTGCTGGAAGGTATAGCGGGCCACCGATCCGGTGATCCGCCGGGCGATGGTCTGCTCGGTGGCGAGATGGTTCAGGGTGGCCACCACCCCGCCTTCGTAGGCCTGGGGCCGCACGGCGACGTCGCCGCGCGGCAGCCCCGTCACGTTGGTGACCTGGCCGGCGGGACCCGAGAGGGCGACCGCGAGCGCCGCGAGCCTCGGCACCTCGGACAGGCGCCGCCCCAACAGGTCGTCCCGCCGGGCGCCGAGCGCGGCCGCCGCGGCCTCGTTGAGCGCGCGCACCACGCCTTCGCGATCGACGGCGATGACGCCGTCGCGGATGGCGCCGAGCGTGGCGGCGTCGCGCGCCGAGACGTCGCGCAGCGCCGCGTGGGCGCGGGCGCCCGTGAGCGCCCCGTGCGCGAGCGCGGCGAAGACGGCGAGCGCCTCGTCCTCCCGCTCGCCGAGCGCGCCGCCCTTCTTCGACGCCGCGCGCTCCAGCGCCAGCACGAGCCCCTCGGGGCCGTGCGACAGCGGCACGACCGACAGGCGCCCGGCCCGCCGCACGGGACGCTCGCCGTCGCCCGGGTGGCCGTTCCGACCTTCGGCGGACACGCGGATCGCTTCACGCGCCAGGTCGGCGAGGCGCCAGGGCTGGGCCTCGAAGGGGGCCTCGCCGCGCGAGAGCGTCTCGACGGCGCCGTCCTCGCGGACCCGCAGGAGCGCCGCCGCGGCGCCGTGGCAGACCGCGATGGCAACCTGGGGGATGGCGGCGAACAGCTCGGCAGGCGTCTCGACGCCGCAGAGATCGCGCGTGACCGCGGAGACCAACGCGCGCGTCGACCCGTCCTGGCCGGCCCGACCGAGCGTCTCGAGGACGTAGGTCTCGGCACCCGGGATGACCTTCAGCACCTCGTCGATGGCCTGGTGACCCGCGCACGGCTGCGGGGCCGAGCACTCACCGCAGCCGGCGGGTCCACAGTGCGACGCGACCGTCTCGAGCAGGCGGGTGCGGAACTCCCGCAGCGCCGCCGAGACGGAGACGTCCGCATCACCTCCCACCGAACGGCGGTCCAGCAGGCACGAGGCCTGCCGGAATGCCAGGGAATCGAAGACGCCTCCCATTCACCCTCCCCGCGCTCGAGTCGAACGCCACCGCCTCGAGGCCGGGCGGAGCGTTTCGCGCCGTTCCTCGAGGCCACCCTTTGAGTACATAGGGATACTATGCTTGCAGGCGTCGCACCTTGGGAGTACCCGACCGGGCGAATCCAGCGCCGATCGAGCCGAAAGGGGGACGCCGATCTCACGCTGCGAGCGTGTCACATGGAAACGGTACGTTTGACTGAGAGCGGAAGGCCAAGTCTCTGGATTCTGGCTCAGCTCAGGTCGTTCCGTGCGGGCCCGGGAGCGACGATGAGGGGGTGGATCGCGTCCCGCGGAGCGCGGAGGTGGGCCCGGACCTCCCAGGAAGGGGGAAGGGTGCGTACCCGAGAAAAAGTCGCATACACCGACTGTCAGAAAAGTCGGCGCAGCGTGCGCTGGCCGGTCGCGGCTCCGTCGCCGACCTGGAGCGTGCCTCCCCGTGGCGCCGAGGTATCTTGAACCCCATGAGCTTCCTCTTCACGCAGTGCGCGGCGGTGCTCTTCGACGGTGCACCTTCGCTCGAAGAGCTGGAGAAGGCGCTGGAGACCTGGTCCGTCGTCGGACCTCAGCAGGCGGCGCCGGGCGACGACGGCTGGGTGACGAGCGGGCCCGGCCTCGTGCTGGCGCTCGCCCGCGGCGGGACCGTCGTCGTCGACGTGGTCGATCGGCCCTGGCCCGACGGCCTCCGCTCGGCGGAGCCTGGCGTGCTGGCCGCCTGGCGCAGTGGCGTCTTCGGCCCGTCGGCCGCGCCGGGCGCGCTGGCGCGGGCCCAGCGCCAGGCCTGGAGCTGGGACGGCGGCGCCGCGGCCGCCGATCGGCACCGCGCCTTCGTCCGCCTGCGCACGGTGGTCACGCTCGCCGAGGATGGCGCCCTCCCGCAGGGCCATGACCCGGCCCACGAGCTCGGCACCCTGGGAGACCTGGCCGGCGATCTCCTGCGGATACCCGGCGCGAGCGCCTACTTCCTCCCCGCCGGCGAGGCGCTTCGCAGCCGCGAGCAGGTCGAGGCGGTCCGGCGGCGGAAGGCCGGCCTGGGACGGCCGCCCCTCGAGCTGTGGACCAACACCCGAGCCATGGGGCTCGGGGAGCACGGCGGGATCCGCTGGGTGGTCGTCGACGTGGTGGGCATGGCCCAGCTCCGCCTCCCCGACCAGGAGGCCCTCTTCGCCGAGGACAGCGAGGACGCGGAGGCGGTGGCGCTGCTGCTGCACAACGCCTGCCTGCACCGCCTCGACGGGCAGGTCCTCGGCGCAGGTTCCACCGCCGCCGACGCGCGCGGCCGCCGCTGGAAGGCGTCCGCCGCCACGGGCCTGCTCGCCCCGCCGAGGCCGGTGCTGCGCTGGCTGCCCGAGTCGGCGCCGCCGCCCGGCGACGCCGTCCTGGCCGAGCTCGAGAGGCTCCGGCAGGGCTGACGTGGCTAGTTGGCCGTGCAGCCTCCGCCCGCCGGGCAGGCGCCGCCCGCCGTGAGGCCGTTGGAGGTCTGCCGGCAGCCGGCGTTGCGCAGGAAGGTGTTGGTGGGGGTGAGGTCAGGGCCGGTGGTGGCGGTGGCGGCGTGCCAGACCGCGTCGATGCCGTAGCCGGCACTGTCGGTGATGCGGCCGTTGGTGAAGAGGTCCGCGGGCGGCACGTACTGGGTGGAGAAGCTGCCGACCACCAGCGCGGCGGCGTCGGTGGTGGCGGCCGGCCGGCAGTTGTCGGAGACGATGCCGTTGGGCGCGCCGGCGAAGCCGATCTCGACGTGGTCCAGCCTGGAGCCGGTGGCGGTGGCGAGCCACAGCCCGGCCCAGTCGCCGGGGGCGGGCGTGCTCTCACCCGAGGTGAAGACGATGGGCGCCGCGGGGGTGCCGACGGCGTTCAGCACGCCGACCAGGTCGTTGGGCGCGTCGCCGCTGGAGCCGAAGGTGACGAGGGCGCCGGGGCTGGCCCCGAGGCGCGGGAACTTCATGATCACGCCGGGCTGGAGCGTCAGCGTCACCGGCGCGGTCGCCGGCGCGACGGGCCGGACGGCCATGCCGGCGAAGGGGACGCTGATGGGGACCCCCAGGTCCTTGATGGTCAGGTCGGCGAAGACGTTGGCGCTGGTGCCGATGACCCGGATCTCGTCGGCGCCCTCCTTCTTGGCGTTGCCGGTGTAGCTGCCGGTCGGCAGGCTGCCGAGCGACATCATGGTGGCGTAGACCGGGTTGCCGCCGGCGCCGGAGACGGTGAGCCCCTGCGAGTCGTCGGTGAAGGCGGCGTTGGCCGTGAGGTAGACGCCGACGCCGGACGACCCCTCGACGTCCACGCCGACCACCCGCAGCACCTTGGCGGGGGCCGCGGCGATCCCGACGCCGACGCCCGCCAGCGTGGTGTCGGCGAAGATCCCGCCCAGCTCGCCGCCCTCGCGGAGCGTGGTGAACCGAAGGTCGATGAGCGAGGCCGGGCTGAAGGCGCGCAGCATCCCCCACCGCAGCCCGACGTCGGAAGGGCCGAAGGTGACGAAGCGGCCGCCGCCGGTGCCGGCCGACACCAGCCGGGCGGAATCGAAGGTGGAGAGGCTGGCGCGCGGGCCGATCCTCACCAGCGCGCAGGCCTCGATGGTCAGGACCGCCGTGCCGGTGACGTTCAGGGAGGCCGGGACGAGGTGGGTGACGCCGTCCCCGACCCAGGTCTCGCTCACCGAGACGTCGCCCCGGTGCGTGAGGACGGTGCCGTTGGGATCGCCGCAGGGGACCGGCGCGCCGACGGTGACGGTGGCGAAGCCGCTCCTGGTGGGATCGGCGTCGCTGGTGGCCGTGATGGTGAAGGCGGTCTGGGTGGTCGAGGTGAAGGTGGCCGAGGCGCCCGCGGGGGTGAGCGTGCCGCCGCCCGGCGTGACCGACCAGGAGAGCGCCGTGGAGCAGGCGGCGTTGGCGTCGAGCGTGGCGGTGAGCGTCGAGGTGCCGCCCGACGAGATGGTCGTCGGGCTGGCGCTCACGGTGACGCCGGCGACGGCGCAGGTGGCCGCCGGGCTGACGGTGACGGTGGCGAAGCCGCTCTTGGTGGGGTCGGCGGCGCTGGTGGCCGTGATGGTGTAGCTGGTGGCCGTGGCCGAGCTGAAGGTGGCGCTGGCGCCGCTCGGCGTGAGCGTGCCGCCGCCCGGCGTGACCGACCAGGTGAGCGCCCTGGAGCAGGCGGCGCTGGCGTCGAGCGTGGCGGTGAGCGTCGAGCTGGCGCCCGGCCGGACGGACGCCGGGCTGGCGCTCACGGTGACGCCGCTGACGGTGCAGGTGGCGGTGCTCTCGCCACTCCCGCCGCCCGCGCAGCCGGCCTGGGCCGCCGCCAGCACCGCCGCCGCCAGGATCACCCCACGGCGGCCGGGCGTCGCGCCGAACGAGGATGCTGCGTGCCGAGCAGAACGATGGTCCACGAACGGCTCCTTTGCCGAGGGGTACGGCGCGCCCTCAACGAGCGCTTCTCATGGACGGGTTCGATAACGGGGCGCAGCCTCAGGCGAGGAGGACTCGGAACGGTGAACCCAAGCGGGGCCGTCGGGCCCTTCCGCTAGGATCCTGCGGTGACCGAGCTCTACGGCTTCATCGTGTCGGCCTGGGAAGAGCGCGGGCGACGCTCGGTGACGCCCCGGCGCATCCTGGCCACGGGACGGCTCGAGGACGGGCGCAGCTTCGCCCTCCTCCTGGCCGCGCCGGCCCCCGCGGCCTACGTCGCGGAGGCCGACGGCCCCCGCGCGGCCGCCCTGCTCGCCCGCCTCCACGGCGCCACCCTCGACGCCGCCCCCTGGTCCGACCTCGCCGGCGCTCCGCTCGCCCGCCTCGCCCTGCCGAGCGGCTCGGCCGAGGATGCGAGCAGACGGCTCGCCGAGGAGGGGATCGCGGTGCGGCACGTCGACCTCGCCCGCGCCTCCGACGCCCTGCTCGCCCTCGGCCTCACCGGCCCGGTGGTGATCCGTGGCCCGTCGACCTCGGGCCGCCGCGTCGACCTGGTCTTCGTCGATCCGGAGCTCGCGCCCTCCCAGGCGGCGCCGCCGCTCTCGTGGCTCGCCCTCGACATCGAGACCGATCGCGCGGGCACGGTCGTGGCGGTGTCGCTCGCCGGCGCCGGCGGACCGGGCGAGGTGCTCTTCGTCGGGCCGCCCCTGGGGGCGCCCGGGATCACCAGCTTCCGGTCGGAGCGGGAGCTGCTGGTGGCCTTCGCGGAGCGCCTGCGCGCCCGCGACCCGGACGTCCTCACCGGCTGGAACGTGGTCGACTTCGACCTGCGGATCCTGGCCGCCCGCGCCGAGGCGAACGGGCTCCCGCTCGACGTCGGGCGCACCGAGGGTCGCGCCGCGGTGCGCTCGCGCCAGGGCGGCCGGAGCGTGGCCGAGGTGCCGGGGCGCGCCGTGCTCGACGCCATGCGGCTGGTGCGGGGCTCGGGCCAGCGGCTCGACGACCTCACCCTCGACGGCGTGGCGCACGCCGTCCTGGGCGAGGGCAAGACGGTCTCGCTGCGCGGCGAGGCGAAGCTCCAGGAGCTCGATCGCCTCCGGCGCGACGAGCCGGCCCGCTTCTGCGCCTACTGCCTGCGCGACTCGGAGCTGGTGCTCCAGATCCTCCGCACGACCGGGCTCGACGCGCTGACGGCCCGGCGCGCGGCCCTGACCGGCGTCTCGCTCGACCTCGCCTGGACGAGCATCCCGGCCTTCGAGCGGATCTACGGGGCGGCGCTCCACGCGCGGCGCGTCGTGCCCCCCGCGCCCTCGGTCGCGCCCGTCTCGGGCGCCGCCGGCGGCGCGGTGCTGCAGGCCGAGGCGGGCCTCTTCCCCAACGTCCTGGTCTTCGACTTCCGCAGCCTCTACCCGTCGCTGATGCGGACCTTCCACCTCGACCCGCTGGCCCACGCGCGCGCCGAGGCGCGGCCGCGGCCCGACGACCTGGTGGCCCCCAACGGCGCCCGCTTCGACCGCACCGAGGAGATCCTGCCGTCCATCCTCGACCGCTACGCGCGGGAGCGGGAGGCGGCGCTGCGCGCCGGCGACGAGACGGCGGCCTACGTCTACAAGATCCTCCAGAACTCCTTCTACGGCGTGCTCGGCGCCTCGGGCTGCCGCTACGCGCGCACCGAGCTGGCCGGCGCCATCACCTCCTTCGGGCAGCGCTTCCTCCGTGCCGCGCGCGACTGGTTCGAGGCCCGGGGCCACCACGTGCTCTACGGCGACACCGACTCGGTCTTCGTCCTGTCCCGCCTCGGCGACGAGGCCGGCCACGAGACCCTCGCCCGCCTCGGGGGCGCGCTGGCGGCCGAGCTCAACCAGCACCTCGCCGAGCGCATCCGGCGCGACCACGACGTCGCCTCGCACCTGGTGATGCGCTGCGAGAAGGTCTACCGCCGCTTCTTCATCCCGCGGCTGCGCGGCGCGTCCGGCCCGGAGGGGCGGGGGCGCGGCAAGGGGTACGCCGGGCTCCGGCTGGAGGCCGGCGACGTCACCGAGGTGGAGGTCCGCGGGATGGAGGCGGTGCGGAGCGACTTCACGCCGCTGGCCCGTCGCTTCCAGGTCGAGCTCCTGCGGCGGCTCTTCGCCGGCGAGCCGGAGGAGGCCCTCCGCGGCTTCTGCCGGGAGACCGCCGCCCGGCTCGCCCGGGGAGAGCTCGACGCCGAGCTCGTCTACCGGAAGGCGCTCCGGCGGCCGGCCGAGGAGTACGACGCCCAGACGCCCCAGGTCCGCGCGGCGCGCCTCCTCGGCTGGACCGACCGCCGCGGGCGCGTCGACTACGTCATGACCCGCGCCGGCGCCGAGCCGGTGGAGGCGCGCAGCGGCGCCCCGCTCGACTACGCCCACTACCGGGACCGGCAGCTGCGCCCCATCGCCCAGGCCATCGCCATGGCGCTCGGCTCGACCGCGGAGGGCTGGCTCGGCGACGCCGGCCAGCTCGGCCTGTTCGCCCCGACCGCCGCGAGAAGGTGAGCACGGCGAGCCTCGGCGGGCCCGGGCGCGCTCGACGGTCGGCACGGGCACCGGACTCGAAGTGTGGTTCAATGGGGACTCCAGGACGCTGGGGACGGGAGCGCACATGGCCACGGCAGCGCCATCGGTCGAGTACGAGGTGGAGGCCGGCTCGCACGGTCCGGGCGACCTCGAGGTGCTGTCGCTCGAGGCCGACGAGCGGCTCTCGACGCCCTTCGAGCTCGACGTCACGGTCCTCGTCCATGCGGGGGTCGAGGTGGATGCCGAGGCGCTGCTCGGCGAGCCCGCGGCGCTGCACGCCGAGGCGGGCGGCGGCGAGGTGCGCGACCTCCACGGCATGGTGGCGCGGGTGCGGGCCTGGGAGGAGGGCGCCGGGGAGGAGCGCCGGCGGCTCCGGCTCACCGTGGTGCCCAGGCTGTGGCGGCTGGGGAAGGTGGCGCGCAGCCGGATCTTCCAGAACCTGACGGTCCCGCAGATCGTCGAGAAGGTCCTGAAGGAGGGGGAGGTGGAGCACCGGCTGGCCCTGGCGGCCACCTACCCGGAGCGCGGCTACTGCGTGCAGTACCGCGAGTCGGACCTCGACTTCGTCTCACGCCTGCTGGAGGAGGAGGGGATCTTCTACCTGTTCGAGCACGCCCCGGGCGGCCACGTCATGGTGCTGGGCGACGCGCCCTCCGCCCACCAGCCGCTGCCGGGCGGCGCCAGGCTGGCCTTCCGCGAGCAGAGCCGCCTGTCGGCCGGCGCCGACCACGCCGACCGCTTCTCGGCCATCCGCGAGCTGCGCTCGGGGAAGATGACGCTGCGTGACTTCGACGAGCACCGCCCGGCGCTCGACCTGACCGCCAGCCGGGGGGCCGGCGGCGACGAGGAGCAGCTGGAGGTCTACGACTACCCGGCCGGCCACCACGAGCCGAAGGTGGGCGAGGCGCGGGCCCGCGTCCGGCTGGAGGCCGAGCGGGCCTGGGCGCTGCAGCACGCCGGGTCGAGCCTCTGCAAGCGGCTGGTCCCGGGCTACGTCCTGGAGCTCGCCGATCACCCCGTCCCCGAGCTGAACGGCGAGTACGTGGTGCTCTCGGTCGTCCACCGGGGGCACCAGCGCGGCCGGCTGCCGGCCGGCGGGGAGCAGGCGCTCGACACGGAGAGCTACCGGAACGAGTTCACCTGCTTGAAGAAGGACGTCCCCTTCCGGCCGGTGCGGCGCACGCCGCGGCCGGTCATCCCCGGCGCCCAGACGGCCATGGTGGTGGGCCCCGCCGGCGAGGAGATCCACACCGACGCGCAGGGCCGGGTGAAGGTGCAGTTCCACTGGGACCGCGAGGGGAAGCGCGACGACCGCGCCGGCTGCTGGATCCGGGTGGCCCAGTCGTGGGCCGGGCCGGGCTGGGGGGCCCTCTACCTGCCGCGCATCGGCCAGGAGGTGGTGGTCGAGTTCCTGGAGGGCGACCCGGATCGGCCGCTCATCACCGGCAGCGTCTACAACGGCGCCAACCCGCCGCCGGTGGCGCTGCCCGGGGACAAGACCAGGAGCACGCTGCGCAGCGAGAGCAGCCCGGGGGGCGGCGGCTCGAACGAGCTGCGCTACGAGGACGCCAAGGGGAGCGAGGAGATCTACCTGCACGCCCAGAAGGACCTGAACGTGGTGGTCGAGAACGACCAGACGGCCAGGGTGGGCGGCAACCAGAAGCTCGACGTGCAGGGCGATCGGAGCCGCTCGGTGGGCGGCAGCCAGGCGCTCCAGGTGGCCAGGAACGACACCAGCTCCGTCGGCGGGAGCCAGACCCTCACGGTGGGGGCCAACCGGACCACCACGGTCGGCGGCGCCCACGTGGAGACGGTGGGCGGCGACCAGTCGGTGTCGGTGGGGGCGGCCCAGACCGTCACGGTGGCGCTGGCCTCGGCCGAGTCGGTGGGGCTCGCCAAGGCCCTGAACGTGGGGGGCGCCTACGCGGTGACGGTGGGCGGCGCCATGAACGAGCTGGTGGGCGGGCTCAAGTCGGAGGAGATCGGCGGCGCCAAGGTGGAGGTGGTGGGCGCCAAGAAGACCGAGACGGTGCTGGGCTCGCGCACCATGAAGGTGGGCGGCGACCTCTTCGAGACGGTCGGGAAGTCGCGCACCCTCAAGGTGGGCAAGGACCTGACCGTGAACGTGGGCGGCAAGGTCCAGCAGGCGGTGAAGGGCAGCTACACGCTCAAGGCCAAGGAGATCATCCTCAGCGCCGACGACACCTTCACCCTCAAGGTCGGCTCGGCCACCTTCGAGGTGAAGAAGAGCGGGGCCATCGTGCTCAAGGGCGGCAAGGTCGAGGTCAAGGCCAGCGGGAACCTGGTGCTCAAGGGCTCCAAGATCACGGAGAACTGAGGTGACCGCCCAGGCGCGCATCCGCTTCGAGCTCACCGTCGGCGGCCTCGGCGACGCCGAGCTGGCGGTCCTGCGGGTGGAGGGGCGCGAAGGGCTGTCGGAGCCGTACGCCTTCGAGGTGGAGCTGGTGCGCCGGGACGGGGCGCCGCTCGACCTCGAGGAGCTGGCCGGCCTGGACGCGGAGCTGACCGTGCGGCGTCCCAGCGGCGAGGTGCGGGTGGTGCACGGCGAGGCGACCCGGCTGGCGCTCACCGAGGTGGCGGCCGGCGTGCCGCAGTACCGCCTCCGCATCGAGCCGAGGCTGTGGCGGCTGGGGCGCACCTCCCGGAGCCGGATCTTCCAGGCGCAGACCGTGCCGGAGATCGTGGCGGCGGTGCTCGACGAGCACGGGGTGGCGCAGCGCGCCTCGCTCTCGGGCAGCTACCCGCCGCGCGAGTACGTGGCGCAGTACCGGGAGAGCGACCTCGCCTTCGTGTCCCGGCTGCTGGAGGCCGAGGGCATCTGGTACCGCTTCGAGCACGGGCCGGGGCGGCATGAGCTGGTGCTGGGCGACTCGCCGAGCGCCGCGGCGGACGGCGGGACGCAGGTGCCCTACCGGCCCGACACCGGCCAGGGCGACGGGAAGGAGCACCTCTCCCGGCTGGAGCGGACGCGGCGGGTGGCCACCGAGGCGGCCGCCCGGCGGGACTTCGACTTCGCGCGGCCGGCCCTCGACCTCACGGCCAGGACCGGGAGCGGCACGCTGGAGGACTACGAGTTTCCGGGTGGCTACCTGGACCCGGGCGACGGACGACGGCTGGCGGCGCTGCGGCTGGAGACGCTGCAGTTCGGCGCCGTGACCTACGACGCCCGCGGGACCAGCCTGGCCGCGCTGCCGGGCGCCACCTTCGAGGTGGCCGACCACACCGACGGCACCATGAACGTGAAGCTGCTCCCGGTGCGGGTGGTGCACCGCGGCACGCAGGGGCGACCCGGCATCGGCGGCGGGGCGGTGGAGGCGACCTACCAGAACGAGCTCGTGGCCATCGAGGCGGCACGCCCCTACCGGCCGCGGCGGCGGACCCCCGTGCCGAGGGTGGCCGGGATCCAGACCGCCACCGTCGTCGGCGCCGCCGGCGAGGAGGCCCACGTCGACGAGCACGGCCGCGTGAAGGTGCTCTTCCACTGGGATCGCGAGGGGGCGCGCGACGACCAGTCGAGCTGCTGGGTGCGGGTGGGGCAGGCCTGGGCCGGCGCCGGCATGGGCGCGAGCTTCGTGCCGCGGGTCGGGCAGGAGGTGGTGGTCCGGTTCCTGGAAGGTGACCCGGACCGGCCGCTGGTGGCCGGGGCGGTCTACAACGGCCAGAACCCGCCACCGGTGGCGCTGCCGGGCGACAAGACGAGGTCCACGCTGCGGACCGACTCGAGCCTGGGGGGCGGCGGCTCGAACGAGCTCCGGCTGGAGGACGCCAAGGACGCCGAGGAGGTCTGGCTCCACGCGCAGAAGGACCAGCGCTCGGTGGTGGAGAACGACGCCAGCCGGGAGGTGATGGCCAACGAGGCGCTGGAGGTGGCCAAGGACCGGACCACCACGGTGCTCGGCGACCAGTCCTCGCGGGTGGTCGGGGAGGACGGCGGCGAGGTGGGCCAGAACCAGACCCTGACGGTGGCCGGCGCCCGCACGACCGCGGTGGCGGTGACCCACCTGGAGCGGGTGGGCGCGGCGCAGGCCATCACGGTGGGCGGCAACCAGGCGGTGAGCGTGGGGTCGGCCAGCGTCCAGAGCGTGGGGCTGGCCGCGGCGCTCAACGTGGGTGGGCTCTACCTCGTCAACGTGGGCGGGGTGCACAACCAGGCGGTGGGCGGGCTCAAGTCCACCCAGGTGGCCGGCGCGGCGGTGGAGGCGGTGGGCGGGGCGCGCGACGAGACGGTGGGTGGGAACCGGGCGGCGCGGACGCAGGGAGCGGCCGAGCTGGAGGTGACCGGCGCCGTCTCGCTCGAGACCGGCAGGGACGTCACCGAGACCATCGACGGCAAGCTGGCGCTGTCCCTGCCGCAGGCCATGGCGCTGCTCTCCAAGGCCGGGACGCTGGAGGCCGACGCGCTCAAGATCGTGGTGGGCGGGAAGGTGGCGCTGGAGATGAAGAAGTCGGGCGCGGTGGTGCTCGCCGGGAGCGACGTGACCATCGCCCAGGACGGCGCCGCGACGCTCAAGGGCTCCCAGGTGCAGAAGAAGTCCGGGGCCTCGGCCGCCAGCGGGTCGGCCAAGGTGGCGGCCCTGAAGACCGCCGAGACGACCAAGATGATGGAGGTCCGCTTCACCGACGAGGCCGGGCGCCCCTGGGGCGGGCTGGAGGTCGAGGTGACCGTGCCGGGCGCGGCCAAGAAGAAGAAGCGCATCAGCGAGTCGGGGAGGCTCCTGGTCGGCGGGGTCAAGCCGGGGGCGTGCCGGGTCGACTTCCCGTCGGTCAAGGACCCCACCAAGCTCGGGCGCAGGGGAGGCTGACGGTGGCCGATCGCTGGTGGTGGGAGCTGAAGGAGCCGCTCACGGGCGTGGAGGCCGGGAAGCCCTACGACCTGAAGGTGAAGCGGCAGGCCATCCCCATCATCTTCCTGCCGGGGATCATGGGGAGCCGGCTGAAGCAGGCCAGGAGCCAGAAGGTGGTCTGGGATCCCGACCGCTGGGGTGGGCTCTGGATGCTCAAGACCTACGGCCTGTTCTGGCAGCGCGGCGGCAAGAAGAAGGAGCAGCTGGTCGGGAACACCTACCGGGACACCTTCCTCGAGGTCTCGCACGACGACGCGGACTACAACGAGCGGCTGCCGGCCAGGGCGCCCGACCAGAAGCAGGGGCCGATCGAGCGGCGGTGGGGCGGCGTGATGTGGAGCACCTACGGCGCGGTCCTGAGGCGGCTCGCCGCGGCGCAGACCTGGCGGGAGGTCCTGCCGCTCGGGCTGTTCTTCGACTTCCCGGTCTACGCCCACGGCTACAACTGGACGGCCGACGTCGAGTTCGCCGCTCGGGGGCTGGCCGATCGCATCGACGAGATCATCGGGGCGCACGCCGACCAGGAGTGCCGCCAGGTGATCCTGGTGACCCACTCCATGGGCGGCCTGGTGGCCCGCCGGGCCTGCGGCCTCGCGGGCGTGGCCGGCAAGGTGCTCGGCGTGGTGCACGGCGTCCAGCCGGTGCACGGCTCCGCCGCCGGCTACTGGCGCATGAAGGGGGGCTTCGAGCGGGCCGGGCTCGCCTCGACCATGTCGGCCTGGGTGCTGGGGACCGACGGCAAGGAGGTGACGCAGACCCTGGCCGAGATGCCGGGTGGCCTGGCGCTCCTGCCCAACAAGCTCTACGGGAGCGAGTGGCTCGAGGTGGTCGACCTCGCCTCGGGCCGGCGGGTCAAGCTGCCGGCGAGCGATCCGTACCGGGAGATCTACCGGGAGAAGGGCGCCTACTGGCGCCTGGTGAACCCCGACTACCTCATCGGCGCCAGGGGCGAAGGCTCCACGCGGGCGGGGCGGGCGTCGAAGCTCCCGGCGTCCGCTCCCTGGGACATCTACCTCAGGAACCTGGACCTGGCGCGCGACGTCCACGCCAACCTCGAGTCCAACCTCCAGCACGCCGAGACCCACTTCTTCTCGGGGGTCGGCCTGCCCTCGGCCGGGCGCATCCGCTTCAAGGTGGAGGAGTTCACCGACTGGGGGAACGGCGACACCCCGCCTCCGTACCCCGGCCAGACGTTCGATCGTGACGGCTTCACCACCTACCTGGAGCATGGGCGCACGCTGTACAGCGTGTCGATGGAGCGCCCGGCGGACGACGGGGATGGCACCGTGCCGCGGGTCTCGGCGGAGGCGCTGAAGCAGCAGGGCGAGTCTCACGCCTTCGACGTGCCCGGCCAGGAGGGCGCGCCGCCCCACGAGTTCAAGGGCATGGAGCACCAGCCGGCCTATGGCGAGGAGGCGGCGCTGCAGTTCACGGTGAACGCCGTGCGACGGCTCTGCCTCCTGCGGATGAAGAAGGGCGGCCCGTGAGCGGACCGGTGACGCGAGGTGGGCTGGCGGCGCTGGTGGCGCTGGCCCTGGCGAGCCCGGCCTGCTCGGCGGCGGCGCAGAAGGAGGCACGGATGAGCGAGGCGATGGCGGCGTCCAGGCTGGAGTGCATGGGGCGGTTCTGCCTCCGGGTGCCGGCGACGTATCTGCGCAAGGGAGCGTCCTTCAAGTTCGGGATGGTGGGACTGGAGGAGGTCCCACTGCCCGACGGCGCGGAGAAGGGCTTCAAGGGCCGCTGGACCGCGAAGCGTGCGGCCATCGCGGCGCTGAGGAAGCCATCGGCCAGGCAGGACGACCCGACGGGGCGAATCGTCTGGGAAGGGGCCCTGGGCAAGCGCTTCGAGGCGGCCATGTACCACCACTCGAGCATGCAGGAGATCGGCATGCTGGCCGGGCTCCTCGAGCGGGAGGGCCAGGCGCTCTCGCTCGAGACGGACCTGGGCTTCGGCTTCAAGGACGGCGTGCTGAAGCGCTTCGAGGTCATCGGCAAGGGCTGGCGGCCCCGCACGGCTGGCGAGCCCTGGCCCGTGCCCGGACTGAACGGCTTCTACCTCTGGTCGAGCGTCATCGCCGAGCCGGCCTACGGCGGGGAGGAGGCCTACGCCAGCTTCGAGGAGGCCGGGACGCACGCCCTGCTGGAGGTGACGACCGAGGACGTGGTCGAGCCGGAGACCAAGGGGCTGCTGGCGCGGCTCGGCGAGGCGTCGATGCGGGCGGGGCTGAGCCTGGCGGGGGCCTTCTCGGTGATGCGGAGCGGGAAGCGGACGGCGGCGGGGGAGAAGGGGGAGGAGCTGATCCTCAAGGTGGACGAGGGGAAGAAGCTCTCCTTCACCTGGACCTTCCCGGGCGGCAAGGACGACCCGGACCACCCGCAGATCGTGGTGGAGCTGACGACCGGGAGCGAACAGGAGAAGGAGAAGCTGGCGCTCTGGGACCGGGTGCTCGACTCGCTCCGGCCGGCCGCGGCGCCGTGACCGCTCCCGCTCCGCCCATCCGCTGGGACCTCGTCGAGGAGCACCTCGACGAGGCGGCCTTCCTCGCCGGGCAGTGGGAGCGGGCGCTCGTCGATCCCGAGTACACGCTCGCGGAGGTGCTGGAGGGGCCGGAGGCGCGGCTGCTGGCCCACCTCGACGGCCTGGTGGTGGCGGGACGGCGTGCGGCGGAGAAGCTGCTGCTCCCGGCGCTCGGCGGCGACGATCCGGGGCTGGTCTTCGCGGCGGCCTCATCGCTGCTCGCCTCCGAGGACGGCGACTTCACCGAGCCGGTGCTGAAGGCGCTGGCCGAGGGCGAGCCCGCGGCGGCCGAGGCGGTGCGGCGCGCGCTCCAGGTGGCTCCCCGGAGCGACCTCTTCGGGCGGCTGGCGCCGCTGCTGGCCAGGGGGCCCGCGGCGGTGCAGGCGCGGGTGCTGGAGGTGCTGGCCTTCCGGCGCCTCGACCCGCGCGTGCGGCTCGACCCGCTGGCGGGCTCGAAGGACGCGGCGCTGCGCCTGGCGATCCTGCGGGTGGGGCGGGTCTTCCCGGAGCAGGTCCGGCTCCAGCAGGTGGAGCTGGCGCTCGGCTCGGAGGAGCCGGCCGAGCGGGCGCTGGCGCTGGAGGTGGGGCTGGTGCAGGGGTCCAAGGCGGCCTGGGCGGCGGTGGAGCGGGCGCTGGCGGCGCCGGTGGCTCCGCCGGAGTGGGCGCAGGCGGCGCTCGCCTGGGCGCTCTCCGGCGAGCGGGAGCTGCGGCCGCTGCTCGGCGCCCTCGCCGACCCGGGGCGGCGCCAGGCGGCGCTCTACGCGCTGGGGTTCACGGGGCGGGTGGCGGCGGTGGAGGCGGTGCTGCCCTGGCTCGCCGACGAGCAGGCCGGGAAGGTGGCGGCGGAGGCGTTCGGCGCGGTGACGGGGCTCGCCATCGAGCAGGCGTTCGCCGCGCCCGGGGAGCGCTGGGACCCGGACGCGCCGGAGGACGAGGAGGAGGCGCAGGAGGAGAAGGACGAAGGGCCCGAGGCGGACCTGCCGGCGCCCGAGCCGGAGGCGGTGCTGGCCTGGTGGCGGGCGGAGAAGGCCAGGTTCGACCCGGCGCAGCGCTGGCTCGGCGGGAGGCCGTGGACCATGGACGGGCTGGTGACGGCGCTCGCCGAGGGGTCGATGCGGCGGCGCCCGGCGCTGGCGCTCGACCTCGCCGTCCGCTCCCGCGGGCAGCACCAGCTCGAGGCCACGGCCCCGGCGCGGCGGCAGGTGGCCGAGCTGGCGGAGATCCGGCGGGCGCTGCCGCGCGGGGTGGGGACCTACCGGGAGATCATGCAGGTGCCGGCGCCGCGGGGTGCGGTGCGCGCCGCTCCTTCGGCACCGCCGGCTCGAGCCGGCCTCGAGGGGGCCAGCGGCGTGGTGGTGACGGCCATCGGCATGGTGACGGCGCTGGGCGACGGAGCGGCCGAGAGCCACGCCGCCTCTCGGGCGGGCCTCCTCCGCCTGGCCGAGCTGGATGGACTGCAGGCCTGGAACTCGGAGGCCGAGGCGCTCGAGCCGGTCAGGGGCCACGCCATCCCGCACGTGACCGGAGGGTTCTCGGGCGTGGCGCGGCTGGCGCGCCTCGGCGCAGCGGCGCTGCGCGACCTCCTCCGGAACGCCCCGCTCCCGCCGACCGATCGCCTCGGGCTGTTCGTGCTGACACCCTCCTCCGCGATCATCGCCGAGCTCGAGCGACAGCGGATCGCGGCTGGCGAGGCCAGCGCGCCGGGACCAGACGACGATCCCGCTCGTTCGGAGGTTCGCCGGCTCCAGGTGGCGGAGCGGCTCCTGCCGGCCCTCGTCCAGTTCTCGGGGCTCTCCCCGGCGCCCACGGTCGCCCGGGTCTTCGCGTCCGACGCCACCGGGTTCGGGGCGGCGCTCCAGGCCGCCACCGAGGCGCTCACGTCCGGGGTGCTCGATGCCTGCTTGGTCGGCGGGGTGGACAGCCTGGTGGAGAAGCCGGTCGTCGAGGCCCTCTCCGAGCTCCGGATCCTCTGCACCGCCGACAGGGCCGCGGGCCTGGTCCCAGGGGAGGCCGGGGCGTTCCTGTTGCTGGAGCGGGCCACCGTGGCGAAGCGACGGCAGGCCCGTCCTCTCGCCGTGCTCTCGGGGTGGAACGCCAGGGCGGGACGCAGCAGCTTCGAGGAGGTGAAGGAACCCGGGAAGGCGCTGGCAGAGGCCGTATCGGCCTCCCTGCGTACGACGCCAACTGCGCCCGGCCTCCTGGTCGGCCACCTGAACGGCGACGAGCGGCGCGCGCTGGAGTGGGGCCACGCCATGGCGCGGCTCCGGCTGGGGCGGGTGCTCCCCGAGGCGCCGGAGTGGCAGCCTGCCGTCTCCTATGGCGAGGTGGGGGCGGCGGCGGGTCCACTTGCAGTATGCTCCCTGGTGCGCGCCGCGGCGCGAGGAGCGCTGGCCCAAGGAAGCGCGCTGGTCTGGCTCTGGTCGGATCTGGGCGAGCGCGCCGCCTTCATCGTACGGACCGGGAGCTGAGATCCCACATGGCCGACGCCACCAAGCACCTCGACCGCCGCAACACCAAGCGCCAGGGCTGGTTCCAGAAGACCAAGGCCGACGGCAAGCCGGCCCACAAGGACTACAAGAAGTCCTGCGTGGCGGGGGGGAGGGGTTACATGGGGCCGCGCCACGAGGCGCACCACGTGCTGCCGCAGACCTCCATCGAGCAGTCGAAGACCGAGTACGTCAGGCAATCCGAGGGGAGCAAGGCGGACATGGCCCGCTACGTCGGCGACGTGCAGTGGGTGACCAAATGGAATATCAACCAGCCGGACAACATGATCGGCCTCCCCACCTTCCACTCCTACGAGCAGTACTTCCAGATGAAGGACCGGCTCGCGTCGGAGAAGCAGGACCCGAAGGCCGCCAAGAAGCTGGTGAGCTGGTTCAACGAGTACGCGTCCAAGACACGCAAGAAGTGGCTCAAGGCCTTCCAGGCGGGGGTGAGCCCGGAGAAGCATCCGGTCCACAACCCGGTCAACTGGGGGCATGCTGACTACAATGAGTTGGTGATGAGGGACATCAAGGCCCAGGTGTGGAGCCAGATCGACATCAAGCGGAGAAAGCACGAGCTGGACGCCGCGGCCGTGAAGGCGCAGCTGGAAGCCCTCTCCGAGGACTGGGCGGATGACCTCCTGGCGCGCGCCTCCAGGGCCACTCGCGAGCAGTGGTCCAAGCGAGGCAAGGAACCCAAGTGGCATACGCCCTTCACGATGGCCGACGTACCGGATCCACTCCGCGGGTGAGCTTGGAGGAGGAGCGATGTCATTCCTGATTGGGAAGATCACAAAAGGACGCGGGGCCGCCACCTTCGATGCGTTGCGGGGCATGGAGGATGACTTCCGCCTGGACCAGGGGATCCCGCTCTCGAAGGGGTGGCCATCTGATGCCTACTTCAGGATGTCGGACAACTTCCCGAAGGACGTGCTGCTGGAGGACTTCCTCTTCACGGGCAACAGCTCGCTCGTCGCGTCGGACCGGCTGAAGGCGCTCCTAGAGGCGGAGAAGGTCCCAGGCGTGGAGTACCTCCCCGTCACGTTGGTGAATCACAAGGGGCGCAAGGAGAAGGCGCCCTACTTCATCGTGAACTGCATCGCGCACCAGGACTGCATCGACCTCGAGAAGACGAAGGCGCGGCGGAACGTGATCAACTCCGCCATCTTCTCCCGGGTCCGCAACCTGACGCTCGACCCGAAGCGGGTCGCGCCCAAGCTGCTCCTCTTCCGGCTGAAGGAGTACCCCTTCATCGATGTCTATCGGGAGGCGCTGGCGGAGAAGATCGTCGGCGCCAAGCTCACCGGCGTCGAGTTCGTGAAGACCGAGGAGTGGAGCATCATCTGAGCCGGAGCCGACGATGCTGAAGCCACTCGAGGAGCTCCCGGACGAGATCGTCCCCCACGTGAACTTCCTGGTGGAGGAGGCCAGCCGCGAGCAGAAGGCGGCGCGGCTGGGGAACCTCTGCAACGAGATCTCGCGGCACGAGCGGGCGCTCGGCATCTGCCTCCTCCTGGTGGAGGCGGAGGTGGACGGCTTCTTCCACTGGCTCATCCAGTCGGCCCTGACCAGGCGGCATTACCTGGAGCGCTGCGCCCGCGACGCCCTGGCGGGCGACCGGCACCAGCGGGCCAGCTTCGCCGACCCGTTCTTCGACGCGGTGGCGGCCAGCCAGTGGGGGCTGGCGCGCCAGATCGCCGCGCTCTCGCCCACCGAGTGGATGCCGGGGGCGGAGTACGAGGACGACTTCGCCTACGCCCGCTTCCTCCACCTGCTGGCCGAGCCGGCCACCGACGCGTTGGCGCTGGGCCCCGTGCTCGATCGGTACGAGCGGGCGCTGGAGGGCGGCGCCGACGTGCGGCTGGACCTGTCGCGGGCCCTCCTCGACCGCGACCAGCAGGGATTCGACGGGGCCTTCGCGGCACTGGTGGGCGAGCGGAAGCGGAAGCTCGACGAGCTCGCCAACCCGGACCTCGACTCGATCCTGGCGCAGGACTATGCCTTCGAGCCGAACCGCCACGTCTTCGTGGAGGGGCTGGCGCTGCTGCGGCTCGCCGAGGCGCGCGGGCTCGTGACGGAGGTGGAGTACCTCACCTGCCCGAGCGAGGCCCGCCGCACGGCCTACGCGCCCTTCGAGCCGCTGGCCTTCCCGGACACGCGCCCGTAGCCCAGGTCAGTTGATCTGGACGGAGCCGCCGCGGATGCGGTGGGTGCCGCGCGAGGTGCTGACGATCCTGGCCCCGCGGATCTCCACCTTGCCGTCGCGGCGGAGCGTGATGCTCGACTCGCCGCAGCGCAGCGTGACCTGGTCCCGGCCCTCGATGACCACGCTGCGACCGTCGACGCGGACCTCCGCGGGCGCGGCCGGGGTCGTGGCGGACGGGCCCGGGTCTCCGGAGAGAATCGCCTCCAGCATCGCCGAGCCGGGGCCGGGCCGCACCAGGCCGACGATGACCGGCCGCCGTGGGTCGCCGCGGTCGAAGAGCAGCAGGGCGGGGCGCCTCGCCTTGGCCAGCGACGCGATCTCGGACTCCGCGAGGTCGACCGTGGTCTCCGCCGGGATTGGGCCCGAGACGTTGCCGTCGAAGTCCACCAGCACCCGGCCGTCACGGGCCTGCCCGGCGACCCAGCCGAGGAGCGGGGTCGTCAGGGACGTCGCGGCTTCTGCCCTCGGCCCGGCGGCCGGTCTGCCCTTGCGCTGCGCCATGGCCGGGGGCCTAGAAGTCCTCGTCGCAGATGAAGCACTTGTTCTTGCCCGCGCGCTTCCCCATCGAGATGACCGGCCCCTGCAGCACCGGGAAGGGCGGGGTGTTCTTGTCGTTGTGGAGCATGAGGTCGAAGGACCGCGGCACGTTCTTCCCCTCGAACTGGACGTCGAAGGAGTAGTTGACGAACTCGGCCTTGCCCTTGGTCTTGTTCGAGGCCACCCCGCCGCCGGCGGTGCCGGCCTCGTCGCCGGTGGAGGTGGAGAAGTTGGAGTCCTTCACGCAGACCGGCTTGCCGTCCACCTTGACCTTCTTGGTCCCCTTGGCGGTGTCGGCGGACCTGGCGATGTTGGGGTAGGGGATGGGGATGGGGCCGCCCGGGCTGGGCGTCTTGCAGACGTCCGGGAAGGCGATGGTGGTGCCGTTGGTGTCGGCGTTGACGATGGAGAGCTTGTTCACGCCCACGCTGGTCGCCATGTCGTCCTCCCGCTCGCCCGGTGAACTCACATCCTACGCGCGGACCGCACCCGCAGGCGAGGGGAGGGCGCCCGCCTGCCCGTCAAGTTCCACCAGCACGGGCGGGACCGGAGCGCGCAGGTCCACCGTCGAGCGCATTCGCGCGGAGCGCGACCCTTCCGCCGGTCACCCGGCCACGCCGCAGGATGTCCCGGGCGCCCCGCTCAGCGCAGCTCGTTGGTCCACATGCAGCGGTACGGCACCAGCGTGGTGATGGCGGCGATCCCGCCCGTCGTTGCGCCGGTGAAGGTCCCGTTGCTGCTGCCCGTCCAGGTGACGCGGTAGGGCGCGCCGTCGTGGGCGACGTCGGCGGTCCAGAGCAGGGTGTTGGTCCCGGCCAGGCCGGCGCGGATGATCTCGGTGTAGTCGCGCATCGACGGCAGGTGGCCACCCAGCGCGGCGCAGGAGGCGGCCGCGGCCTGGAAGGTCGCCGCCGCCCTGTCCTCCAGGTCGAACCAGTACGTCGCCGTCGAGGCCGTCCCGGCCATCGCCTTCGAGGTCTTGGAGCAACCACCCTTGCAGTCGGTTTCCGCGGGCCCCTGGTAGCCGGCGGCGAGGGGATAGTAGATGCACCGGTACGGGTAGGACACCGCGTCGCTCTTCCGGCGGGCGTTCAGCCAGGTCGTGGTCCCTTGCCAGTCGTAGCCGGAGGCCTCCTGCGTCCCCGACCACTTGTAGGTGGGCGTCATCCAGCTCGCGCCGTCGTTGTAGAGCGTGTCGGCGCAGGAGAGCGCGTTGCCCGAGCCGTTGGACAGGCCGGAGTTCACCAGCGCGGCGAGCTCGGTGGCGCTCGGGAGGTGGCCACCCTTGTTCCAGCAGGCCGTCACCGCGTCGCCATAGGGGAGTGGCGTCGGGGCGTCGAGGGCGTCACCCTGGAGACCACCCCTGGAAGCGAGGTGGATGCTGGCGAGCAGCGGCGCCGACGGCAGGCTGGCCGGGTCGTTGACCCCGGCGCAGCGGAAGGGCCGAGCGGTCGTGTAGTAGTCCTGGCCGACGAGGAAGGCCGCGCCGAACTGCGCGAGGGCGTCCCGGTCGTAGGAGTCGTCATCGCCGGTGTGAAGGAAGGTGTTGGAGCCTCCACCCAGCGGCGGCGTGAGGGAGATGGCCTCCGCCAGCTGGCCGAAGGTAGGCAGGCGAGCCCCGAAGAAGGCGCATTCCCAGACGGCCCCGGCCTTGGTGAGGGCCAGGCGGTCGTTGGCGTCGAAGTTGACGGCGCCGCCGCCCGGCGTGGCGCACTGGGGCGCCCCCGGCGGGCCGAAGCAGGCGGTGCCGGTGAAGGCCGGCGGCGTCTCGGACGGGCAGAGGCAGCGGTAGGCCCGGGCGGCGATCGCTGCGCCCGTGACCGCCGCCGGCGTCCCGCTCCCGGAGGCGACGTCCACCGTGTAGCGCCGATCGGGACCGTCCGCCGTGAGGGACCAGAGCGCTCCGGCGGTGGCCTTGCCCGGGGCGCCCGTGTCCCGGCTCAGCTTGGCCAGCTCCGTGGCCGTCGGGAGCCGCCCGCCGGCCGCCTCGCAGGTGGCCCTTGCGCCGCTGAAGGTGGCGGCCGTCCGGCTGATCCCGTCCCACGCGCCGGTCTCCGGGTTGTCGTACCGGCCGGTGAGCTGCGAGGCGCAGCTGGGGACGCAGGCCGGGACGCTCCCCGCCGGCCGGCGGCACTCCGTGGTCGCGCTGCAGGCGATGCCACAGGCTCCGCAGTTCGCGGCGTCCACCTCCGACACGCAGGTGCCGCCGCAGAAGTTGAACCCCGGCTGGCACTTGGGCCCGTCTCCGGCGCTACCACACCCGGAGAGCACGACCACCACGGCCACGGCCAGGAGGAGGGACGAAGAGGAGACGAGACGAGGCGACATGCAGACGTCCTCCCAGAGTACGCGCACGACGAGGCGAATCACCCTAGTCCGGATCCCGGACTTGGGCAATTGCGAAGGACATCGAGCTGGGCCGCCAATCGCGCGCTCTATCATCGAGACGACCGGTCGCTGCAGCACCGGGAAGGGAGGGGAGTTCTTGGCGTCGTGGAGCATGAGTTCGAGGGTGCACGGCACGCTCTTGCCCTCGAGCTCCCGCTCGCGCGGTGAACTCCCCTCCTACGCGCGGAGCGCACCCGCGGGCGAGGGGAGGGCGCCCCCGGCCCCAACACGGACTTCGAGGCTGCGCACTTCGGTCGCCTCCCGGCGAAGGGTGAGCTCTCCGCGCCAGAGCAGGATCAGCTTCCGGGCGTCCGTGTCCACGATCACGGTGTCGAGCCGGGTGGTGACCAGGGCGTCCTCCTGCCCGTCCCGCTCCACCAGCACGCTGGGCGCCTCCACCCCCGGCAGCCGGAAGCTGAAGCCGCCAGTCGGCGTCACCCCTGCCACCACCACCGGCTCGTCGCCGCGCAGGTGGCCGGCGGCCACCAGGCCGGGCGAGGCGGCGTTCCAGAAGCGGCGGTCGAAGTCCTTCGGCAGGAGCGGCGCGCGCTCCGCCTCCCACCGCTCGTCGTAGGTGCCGGCGTGCTTCGGGCGCGGCTCCCAGCTCGGAGAGAGGAAGCCGAAGCCGGCCGGCGGCGGGCGGTCGCCCCAGCCCTTGAACGGCCGCGCCGGGTCCTCCAGGTTGGGGCAGCGCAGCCCCTCCTCGAAGCGCGTGCCGCCGCCGCGGAAGCCCACGCCGACCGGGTTGCGGGGCTCGAAGGCGTGCCTGGTGGGATCGGGGTTCGACCGGTCCCAGCCGCCGAAGGCCCGCTCCCACTGGAGCGGGATCCTCTCGAAGGGGACGGGCCTGGTCATCCCGACCGAGCCGATGGACTTGAAGAAGCCGCGGTCGCCGACCGCCCGGACGCCCTTCTTGAGCGGGCCGACCTGCAGGGCCACCAGGAGCTCGGTGGTCCCGGCGCGCGGGGCGGTGGCGCTGCCCACCAGCACCACGTCGGTGGCCGGCTTGGGCCAGCCAGACTCCGGCTCGTACCGGTAGCTCGAGGTCTCGGGATCGCCGTAGGGCAGGCCCGCCAGGATCGGCGGGACCTGCTCGTCGGCCAGGGTGAGCCCGGCCTCCCCGAGGTCCCAGGTGCCCTTCACGAGGGGCACCAGCAGCGGGCGCCCATCCTCGTCGGCCAGGAAGAGCGGCTCGAAGGCGAAGGGCGTGGCGTTGTCGACGGCGGGGTGGCCCACGGCACGGAGCGTAACACCGCCCGGGGGCGCTCGGGGCCCGCGCTCAGCGACGCGGTCTCCGCGGGCGCGCTCCGACGGCGATGGCCAGCGCGGCGACGATCAGGAGCGCGGCGACCGCGAAGGTGGCCCGCATGCCGGTGGCGACCGCCTCCGGCCGCGCCGTCGTGACGTCGGGCGTCCCCGAGGCGATGGCGAAGACCGCGCCCATGACGGCTGCGCCGGTGATGCGCCCGAGGTTGCGCGACAGGTTGAGCAGGCCGGACAGCACGCCCCGCTGGTCCGGGCCGATGCCGGTCATGACGGCGGTGGTGTTGGCCGTCTGGAACAGCCCGTAGCCTCCGGTGATGACGACGATGGGGACGAGGTACCCGGCGACGCCGAGCCTCGCCGGCATCGCGGACAGGAGGACGGAGCCGGCCGCCATCCCGGCGAGCCCGGCGATGGTCACGCGGTGCGCTCCCAGGCGGTCCGCCAGGCGGCCGGCCGGCACGCCCGTGAGCGCGGCCACGAGCGGGCCGACCGACAGGGTGAGCCCCACCCTGGCGGCATCGAGCCCGAGCGCGCGAGCGAGGTAGAACGGCCCGACCACCAGCGTCGCCGTGACCACCGTGGTGACGAGCACGCTCGTGGCGAGGCTCGCGCTCAGCGCCGGATCGCGGAGCGTCGAGAGCCGGATCAAGGGCGAGGAGGCCCGCGCCTCGGCGAGCAGGGAGAGGCC